>Ga0307930_1003425_pt1 | contig 11652 bp, 12 predicted proteins | sample OrgLakmetageno46_FD_203161 | JGI IMG/M metagenome (GOLD analysis project Ga0307930, IMG submission 203161) | Saline water microbial communities from Organic Lake, Antarctica - #46 | ecosystem: Environmental > Aquatic > Non-marine Saline and Alkaline > Saline | place: Antarctica: Organic Lake... | reverse complement strand
AAAACGCCTATAGCCCGCACCCCCATTCTGGAAAACTTTTCCCGTGTGTGTGTGAACTATAACGGCGTCAAAACCGACCCCTGTAACCTGAACGGTATCGGTGTCGCTTCGCGACACCGAATGACACAATTTTGAAGTGCATAGCATCCCATCCATCATCTTACCCCGCCGCGCAGTGACAAATTAGCAGGCCTTATACTGGAAGTGGCGTTAAAAGCAAATGCCTGGAGCCCTATATCTCTCTAGCGGGCCCTCAGGTGCCGGAAAAGATACTCTGCTACTGGGCGCTCGCGAGTTTTTTGCTAAGGAGGGAGATGCGAGCGTGCAGTTTCTGAAGCGGTACGAGACTATTGGCCACAAAAACGTGATTCTAGCAAGTTCATAGCCGTGAAATCTGGATAAATCGGAGTGCTTTGCCAGCTTTCATGAAGATGATTCCAAGTTTGATTTTACTGTTATTAAATGCTAGCCTAATGGGTGCACTTTTAGTGAAGCTGTCATGACATGAGGCGTGGGATCGGCGTGGGCCCACTAGAAGAACAGTGACAAGGAAGCGCATTCAATGAGAAGTTTTCCAACAGATGCCACTCCTAGCTCTCATACTTCCCACACTTAAGCGCTCTTTTTTCTAAATCTTTCTCTCTCTCTCTCTCTCTCTCTCTCTCTGTTGCGATTTACAGATCAATTACCCGGTCGCCCGAGCTATGCACTGATCTTGAAGTTCCCGTGAGCGCCGAAGAGTTCCATGCGGCGGAAGCAAGCGGCGCTTTTGCGCTCAGCTGGCACGCGCACGGCACGTGGTACGGCATTCGCAAAGCTGACCTCGAAGGCGGGCTCGCCCAAGGCTTGAGGCTGGTCGCCAACGTGTCGCGCACGGTCGTGCCGCTGTGCTTGGAGCGATATGGAAGCACAGCGGACAGCAACAACAGTAGCTGCGATGACGACAATAACAACAGCAACGACAGCAGCAACGACAGCAACAGTGCTGGGCAAGGGCATGAGGTTTACTGCCTGCTCATCACAGCTCCTAACGAGGTGCATGCAAGCGTCAACCGTTGTTGCTCTCAAGATTCATTCATTTGATGCTCGCATTGGTCTCTTGCGTAGTGTGTCCTATTCAGATACGCAAGGAAAAAGCATTTTTAATGCTGATCCTTTTCTTTTTATTTTACGCACCTCTTCGGTCCAAGCTTCCTTTTTGAGCACATGGTGTGTGCTTCCTCTTGCCTTCTTACGCAGGTGCTAACAGCGCGTTTGTTGTCTCGTGGGCGAGAAGCAGACCCAGCCGAAGTGGCTAGCCGGGTCGCGCGGGCCACGGCAGCCAACCCGGTTGGCGACCACGTGCTGCGAATCAACAACGTGGGCAGCGTAGCCAACGGAGTGGCTGCGTGCGTGGCTGCTCTGCGAGGCCAGCTGCGCTACTCGATGTGGCTGGTAATTGCTCTTCCGAGAATGATCTCAACTCCTGCAACCATTGAAGAGTTCAAATAAAAAAAATCGCCTAGTTTTTTTGAACAAATCTTTGACTCGAGGATTTAAAAAAAAAAACATTGGATGTTCGGTGCTTTCGCTTGGACCAGGTGCCGCCACCGCTGCCCGATCCAGTGCGAGCTCAGCTTTACGCTGCTCTGAAAGCTTTCGGCACCATCGATCCAACAGGCACTGACGTTGGGCCGCATGTAACTCTAGTACCGGGATTTCGAGCTACTCCAAAGAACGCCCTGGCTGCTCTGCGAGCTGTCGCCAGGGTTCTCACGACTGATACTGCTGCCATCAACGACAACAATAACGATGGCGATGGTACCAGCGCCAGCAAGCAAAACACTTCGTTTCCACTAGAAAGCAACGGCAACATCAACGGCAACGGCAATCAGGGAGAGGGCAGTAACAAAAATGGCCGCAGTCTGGCGTTGTCGTTTCCGCTTTCCGCGCGCTTTTGCGGTGTGGGGACCTCGGACACCTTGCCGTTCCGAGCCCTCGTGCTGGAGGTGGAGCCTTCTCCCGAGCTGCTTGCGACGCGAGTATTGGCACTTGACACTCTTTCTGCCAAACCCGCACCACCAGCACCATTTCCACCGACTCCTTTGCTTTCATCCTCACAACCATTAGCACCTCCTGCTGCTGCTGCTGCTGCTCTTAGCGTCCCTAAAGAATCTGCTGTGTCAACTGACGATGTTAATGCAGTCAATAATGCTTCTGGCACGCCTGTCCTATTTTGCGATGAAACTTCGGCAGATGCATACGCTCCGCACATTAGTTTGAGCTATGGAGCACCTCTCTCGGCGCAAAATAAGGCGCTTGCTCGTGCTTCCTTTCGCACCTTTCCTTCGTTCACGGATTTGAACGCCACAACTACTGACAAGGGCACCACTGCGGCTGCTGCTGCTGCTGCTGCTGCTACGGCTGGCGCTGGCACTGTTCCAGTGGAGGCGAGTACAGCGGGAAGCGACCATGAAGCCCATAGGACCGGTGCTACTACTGGCAGCTCGCGCACTGGAGAAGCTTATGTTGCTAAAGCACATGTACTGGAATCCTTGGCGGGGCTCGAATATGGGGAAGTAGCTCTGAGTGGCCTCACATTGGTGGCAATTGAGGGCACGGAATGGGCGAGTTGGGTGCATGTGGCCACAGTGGATTTGGCAGACGGGGCTCATTCCCTTGAGGAGAGGACAAACATGTCGTCTCAAATTTTCTTTTGAAATGAAGACGCCTGGGCAAGTCAATGTAAACGGAGGTAAGCTCCTTGTTTATATGTAGTTCTACTTAGTTCAGATAGAAATTTTCAAAAAGGAACGCACCAAACTCTAAAGAAATGGTCTAAAGGACACTCGAACCAGTCAGACTTGTTCTGGACTTATCATCAACGCACGCCTACGTGCTACGTGCAATTCGCTGAATTCCCTTTGCAATTGAGGTGTGCTATACAAGCCAATTAAGTGATCACAGTGACTTCTGACTAGTGGCCAGATCCAGCCGAGCCCCCCCTAAGCCCCCCTCCCCGGTAAACGATAAACCGGTAAAGTGCCGTTCTCTGCCCGCAGCACTGGCTTCTGTGCCATTTGGGTTTGTATTAGTTCGACTATCAATCCCTAAAGATTAAAAATGGCTTTCAGTAGCATGCACCCTGGTAGTCGAGCGTTGCAGGGTGCGTCTAATGAGTAGAAGCTCAGAGCTCATTTAGGGGAGAGACGGATAGACGGGAGAGGAGACGAAGACGTTCAACCGTAACCGTTCAAAGTTCAAACGTTGGAACAGACAACAGAAAGAGTTGGAACAAGTCAAACGTTGCCCCTCCCTGTATCACTCGTCACCAGCACAGCAGCAGAACTTTTTTTAGGGTAGTCTAGGTAACTTACGAGCAAGGGAATCCGAAAACCTTCTCAGGAGAACCTAACATCGATATGGCTGCAGCCTAGGCTGCGTGCTGGATTTTATCATGAGCGTGGACTTCAAATTTGTCGGGTGCGTCTTGTGTAGGGAGCCTAGCGAGGTGCTCTCTGCGGGAGGCCTCGTGTGGCAAGTAGCAGATGCGTACGGATAGACTGACTTTTCGGTTGTATTAGCATAGCAGAGCACGATGAGGGCCTAGAAGGTCGCAGTGAATGAGGGCTTACGTAATACAGGAATGATCTTGTAAACTGCTTAATGCATATTTTGCACCCTGATCTTCTTCGAAGTTTCGAATCATTTGAATTCAAAAGCACCCCACATTTTCATCATCCCTCATGGTGGCAATTCCTCATTGCGTCCAAAAAAAAAACAGGGCTTCCGTGGCGCCAGGCTCATGGTTACAGAGCGAGTATGCAGTCTACCACATGCTAGTGACTGTAACACCACCGGCGGACACGCCTTCCACCTCTGCTTCTAGCCAGGCTGCGCCTGATGCAGGCGACCTGCGTAGCTTTTTGGACCGGCATGGACTGGTGCAGTATCGTCAGTCCTTCGAAGACAACGGACTAGATAACGTAGCGAAGCTGGCAAAATTGACTGAAAAGTCATCGAAAGCACTTGGTCTGCCAAAGGTACTTAGGTTTCGTCGATTTTGACCAGAATTGATAGCACGTTATTAAACTCGCAACTCACACGGCGTACACTACGTAGTTCTGGAATAAGGGGCTGATTGTGCAATGAATGCCGTGGCTAAAAATGTCCATTGATCCATTTTCAATGCCTTAGGTGCATCAACTAAAACTAGAGCGAGCACTGGGAACATGGCGGCGTGAGCATGGTGACCAAACGGAGGGACAAAAGGCCCTAGCGACGACGACCACCACCTCGGCAGCAGCAGCAGCAGCAGTGCTGGCAGCTCCGCCACGGCTGCGGGAATTTCAGGAGTTGCTGGAAGCGAGCAACTTGTCTCACTTGTTCAAAGCCTTTGTAGATGTGGGTATTGACTCAGTGGCTATGCTTGCGTCACTGAGTCCGGAAGAGTTCAGTATCCTTGGCTTGAAGCAGGGGCATACTGTGAAGTTAAACAAGGCTTTGGACGAGTGGCGTGCTGCTCACCCGCCAGCAGTGCCACCCCCAACTGCTGATTCTCATCCTCCGCCAACGCCTGTCGCTGCCGCTCCGAGTGCGAAAACAGATGGTGTCATTGATACTGTCGTGGCACCAGACATCAGCGCTTCTGAGAGTGTATCCGATACTGCAGGTACTAGTAGTACGCAGTTGACCGTTGCCAGCGCCGCAGGACCTATTTCTTTACCTCACAGAGTTGGAGTGGAGGAAACGAAGTCGTCTGCTCCAGTGGATGAGGCTACTGAGGCGCTGCAGCACTTCATGTTGCAGCAAAATATGCCACACATGTTGATTGATTTAACAGACAACGGCATATCTTCAATAGCCCAACTCGCAGCGCTTGACAATGAAAGGCTGAAAGCTTTTGGGTTTAAGAAAGCGCACCTCATGAAGCTTCATACACCGCTGCAAAATTGGCGCGAAACAGGAAGTGCCAAGACCATGTTGGACATTCCTGCTGTTACTGCTCCAGCTACTGCTTCTGCGGTTGCACCTGCTGCTGCAATACCCAGCCAATTTGCGGAGCCATCGAAGGCAGAAGAAACACTCAATAGAGCTTCTGCTACCACAACTACCACCGTCTTGTCAGAATTGGAACACTTTTTGACTGACAATGGTTTGCAACTACACTTCAAGACTTTTACAGGCGCTGGTATTGACACCACAGTGAAACTTGCGTCGCTGGAACCCTCGTCACTCTCGCAATTTGGTTTGAAGAAGGCCCATTACATGAAGCTTAAGAAGGCTTTGGACGAATGGCGTCGCAAAGAAGGCCAACTTATTAAAACCGAGAACGTGGACCAAATTGATAGTGCAGCTACTCCATTGAAGGCAGAAGTTTCGAGCGCAAATGACAACATAATTGGCACTGAGGTATCAGAGTTTCAGCGGTTCCTAACCGACAATGGGCTGGCCCACCTTTTTGGGACATTCACCGACGCAGGTATTGACTCAACTGCCAAACTTGCAGCACTTGAACCTTCCTCGATTGCGGCACTTGGGTTGAAGAAAGCCCAAAAGATGAAGCTCGGCAACGTGTTAAATGCCTGGCGCTCGAGTCCAGAGCTAGCAAAAGAAACACCATCAGCACATCAGGGAGGTTCTGTGCAATCTTCATCAGACTCTACATTAGTACTACAGGTACCAGAATATGCGCAACTCGGCCATGCATCCGACTCTACTGAATTGAGCGAATTTATGGAAGATAATGGACTGCCGCATTTGTCGCAGGCGTTCATTGACGCTGGTCTAGATTCCATCTCGAAATTAGCAGCACTTGATATGGCTGGCCTAAGTGCTATCGGTTTGAAGAAAGCTCAAGCCATGAAGTTGAACAAGGCTCTGCGAGAGTGGCAGCGAAACAATAGTGACAAGTCAGAGCCTATAGTAGGTGGAGCACCTGCTGGCACCATTGAGGATGGCGACCTGGACGAGCACAGCACCAACCGCAAGAGTAACCCGAGAGCAACCAATGCTGAACTGGCAGAACTTTCTGTGTTCCTCGACGGCGCCAACTCGTTCGAAGCGTCTACGGTGCTGTTAGCGGGTGGCATCAACACCGTGAGCAAGCTGGCGGAGTTGAGCACCGCAGAAATGCTGGCGCTGGGCCTCAAAAAGCTACAAGTGGCGCGGATCAGCAAAGCCCTCAAGGAGTACGTTCGCAATGGCTACGGTGGCACCAACAGCCGAGACAACTCCCCTCACGGACGCCGCCGCAGCCCTCCGGGTTCGCGGAACCGCAGACGATCGCCGCCACGATCGGGTCAGCAAACTTCGACAGAAGGGGCCGCGGCTACAGGAGCAACAATAAGCCCCCGGACTCCACCAAGCGATGCCGAGGTTCTCGAAATGTTTTTGAGCCGGCTGAAAATGCAGCATTTCACGGGTCCGTTTGTGGCTTCAGGGTTAGGCAGCATCAACAAAATCGCCAAGCTGAGCCAAGTTGAACTGGAAGAGTTGGGCATCAAGCAAGCACATGCTCAGAAACTGGCTCGCGCCCTTCAGAATTGGCAGCGCACTACTACAGGGGGGCTTGACAGCAACAGTCATGGCATTGGTGGGGATGCAAATGTGCCGAACGAATTGCGCGCTTTCTTGGTTCACGCGCAGCTCCCACATTGCTTGACAATGTTTGTTGATGCTGGCCACATTACATGCGCTCAAATTGCAACTTTGTCCACAAGCGATTTGGCTTCCTTAGGATTGAAACCAGCGCAAGTGAAGAAAGTGACTCGAGCGGTTGCAGAATGGCGCAAAGGCCACCTGGGCAACTTGGATGGTGATGAATGTAATATCGATGGTGGCGCGAACAGTAGAGACACAAAGAATATATTCAGTCAACCTGGTTCTTATTTCATTTACCGCCGCTTCAGTGACTTTTGCAAGCTTCAACTGGCATTAAGCCAGCCTATTGAAGGTGCATCCCCGAAAGGGCTTGACCCTGCATCTAACGATAATGGTATGCCGCCTTCAGTAGGAAGCAAAAGCAATAGCGGCAAGAGTGGCAGCAGTAGCGACGCCCCAGCTGGCGCTATGACCTCCATTCCTGAGACTGAAAACGGGCTCAATCCTTCAAATCAACCTGGCACCACAACGTCAGGAAACACCTCACCGCCTCTTCAGTCACAACGATGGCGCCCTTTGGAGACGTCCACCGTAGATGAGCTTTTTCCGCTTCCGCCCTCAGGGGATCCCTTCAATAGTACATGGCGCCAGGGCGTGACCTCTGAGAAATGCTACGAGCGTGGCCGCGTCCTCGAGGTCTGGCAAAGAAGGAGATGTAAATCATACACTTTCACTGACGCGTGTGCGTGAGCAAATCACTGCACACCTGTAAATGCCTGTTGCATTTGGTGTCATATTTCCTTTTCTCAAAGTCCAATTTGATTTTGATTTTAGTGTCTTTATCATTCTTTTTTTCTTTTCTTTTTTTCTTTTTTTTTCCTGCCCAGATGTGGCTTCGCACTGTGTACAGCTCCTCCATGTGCGAAGGCGCTCCTTGCCTCGCGCATTTCTTGGCGGACCGTAGGAAACCCCCCACTTTACGACCTTTAATCATGCCTAAACTCGAGACCAGAGACGAGCGTGATGAACTACTTGAAGAAGAGCAGCACGACGAAGACGATTTGAGGTGGCGGCAGCCGCAAAGGCTTGCGATTGGAAATGAAGGAAGAAACAGAGAAAGAGACAGGGAGAGAGGTGGAGATAGAGGTACAGATGATGGAGCATTGCATCCTGCAGAAGGAGGCAATGATAGCATGGCTACCTTTTTAGCGATGGCACAAGCTCGTGAGCAAGGGCATAGTGGTGGTGTTAGTGGCGGGCTTAATGGAGAAGTAAGGAGAGGAAGAAGACGAAGCAGAGATGGCGAAGCTGGCAGTGGTGGCGGCGCTGGAAGTGGCCTGAGGAAGCTTGTCATGTGCCTGCCCGAAGACGATGGCAGCAGCAGTGGAGACGACCTTGATCCTAATGTAGGATCTTCTTCTGCTCTTCTGCTCTTCCTTCGGTGTTTGCGTTGTTCTTTCTGTCCCTTTCTTTATCTTTCGTTAGATTCACATTTCATACAATTCCTTTCTTCCGTTGCAGGCGGAGAGCGCGGCGTCAACACGCACTTTGGCCCCTAGTCGTAATAGTGGTGGTGCTTCAAACGCTCGTCAACTGGTGCTTTGCCTGCCTGGCGACGAGCAGAAGCAAATAGAAGAGCCCGAAGAAGACCGCGAAATCAACCGTATGCTCCAGGTAAAGCACTTCTGGTCTAAATATTGAATTCGCATCTGAGCTGTGCCAATGAATTTCGACCGTAGTGGGCGTGTACTAGAAGGTCTATTTCTACCCTGACAGCATCGTAGCGCTGTACCAGTACCTGCAGTAGACCTTTTTCAATGTCTTGAATTATACAGGTCAAAATTGGCTTCAGTCTGGTCGTGGTTGTGTCCCTCTGTCTTACTCTCTTGCCTGCCTCCCTGTCTTCTTGTTGACCAGGTGTTCCTATGCTTGCCTTCGAAAAACGCTCTCGAGGCTTCCGATCCAGACGAAAGTGCCGCCATCGCCAACACCAATGCTCACGCCGCCAGTATCGGCGGCGGTGGCACCGGCATTGGAGGCGGTGGCGGCAACAATAGCGGCGACAACAGCAACATTCACGGCAGCAATGGCGGTGGCGGTGGTGGCGGTTTCGGCAACTCGGGCCGAGGCAACTCGGCACCTCGGTCTGACGTTGCCGACGACGGTTACATGCATGCGTTCCAAGCGAAGTCGAGGAGCGACTTGAGGCGCCAATTAGCCCACAAACCGTTGGACTTTGCGGCTCAAGAAGCTCTGGAAATCAAAAATCGGCGGGACCTTTTCCTTGCCCTGGCAAGTGGTTGCGTGTTGCTGCTTGTGTCTTCTTCTTCTCCTCTTTTGTGCTCGTAGGCATTGCTTTCAGCTTTCACACTTGCCCCCATGCATGTATTTGGATGGAGTTATGAGGATTTAAATCAACTACAAGAAAATTCACGAACAACTCGTTTCAAAGTGTCTTTGTTGTTGTCATGAGTGCGCGAAGTGTCAAATTTATCATTGACGTTATTGCATTCGTGTGTGCGTGCAGGTGGAGTTAACAGACGGGTACGAGGGCGGAGACCACATCGACGTCGAGGTTTTGATAGCGAACTTGAAAGACAAACGAAAAACGGAGCGGGAATGGAACGGAAACACCAAAAAGAGCGACGAGCTGATTCAAAATGTAAGACAAGACACGACTACTGCGTCAATTGAACTAATGCATATCTTTTGATCGTTGTTTAGACTACGTTGCCTTGTCTTCGTACAACTCGAAAGGTCATTTCTTTTGCTTGCATGTAGAGCCTTATTCTTCTCCTTTGTGTACGTATACATACATACATACATACCATTCTCTTCTTTTTAGACTTGCAAGGCGCTGGGGCTCGAGCACGTTTTGGCCGCGGAATACCCGAATATAACTTACCAGAAAACCATGAAGTTCCTCAGCGACAAGGTGGCTACCTTGAGGGTGAAGTTTGGCAGCGGGTGGAGGAAGGAAGGCCCAACGGCTGCTACCTCTCGTGGCGCCACTCGTGCGGGCGAAAAGGGTCGTCGTGGTGGTGGTGGTGAGAAAGGCAGGAGCAACTCTGCTGCCGCTGACACCGGCGAGTGCCGCATCACTTTCGAAATGTGGACGCGCATTTTGAAGCAAGAAAACGAAAAGGTACTACGAGTGTTGGAGTTTGCCCATTGGCAGGAAAATTAGATATTGATGAAATCCTAGGGACACTAAGCATTTTCGCTGAACATATCATGTTTTCGCTACTGCTTCCTTGTTCTTGTTTATCGTAATCGCTTCACAGGCCACCGCTGAGATCGCAGCCAAGCACCAAGCAAAGCGCGGATCTTCAAAACTTGAACAGTGAGTGCAAGATATTTTTTTTGGGCTTCTCGCGACGTATTGTTATGTGCTTGAGAAGCGAATGTTGTACAGTCTGTAGTAGTGCATACTGGCATTAGTGTTTCGTAATATTCTTTGCTCTTCTCCTCAATTGTGCGCCCAGTTTGACGGAAAACTCGTACGAGGGCAATTGCGTGCGCATGAACAAGAACCACGTGAATGCGTCGCATCTGGTGGTCATCGTCAAGTTGAAAGGGGTTTATAACCTACCGTACCATGAGGTATTATTTTGAATTAATGGAAACAAAAGATGGGAATAGGGCGCTTGCCACTGATACATTGTCGCGCAGCACGTTCTAAAGTACACATTTGTTTTTCTTTCACTAGCGAGGCGGTTTCATTGATATTCTCCTCTTCTTCTTTTTTCGTGTAATCTTGATCTTGTTCTATTTTATTTTTGGACTGTGACGTTAGGACAACTACGCGACGATCGAACCATATGCGAAGTTCATGCTGGCTTGCTCGAAAACAGAGTCCATGTACGGGCGCCAGATGAAGCAGGGGGACGGGTGCGGCGTGAGCTCCAGCGAAGTCAATTACGACCCCCCTCTGTACTACGGCTTCGTCCTGGTATGCGACGACTATTATATTCGTGAGCACTTGCCTTTGTGAAGACAACCATGATTTTTTTTTAAAATATAGACACCGTGGAAGTCGTGGCTTATGCTTAACGAAGGCGCCACAAATTTGATTGATAGTTCTCACTTGGCTTGTTCGCAGTTATTTCCTTCTTGCCTATGTACACCAACAAAGCTTCTTTTACATTTCTTGTTGACTTAATGAGTATGCAGTGACAACCCGTCTAAAACCTGACTGTGTCACTGCGCGCAGGTTCCCGAAGGCAAACCCAGAGCCAAATTAGTGGTCAGCTTGATGGACCAAGAAGCATGGTCCGAGGACGTGCCCATGGGCAGTGCCGTGCTTTACCTGAAAGATTTGCCGGTGGTAGACGAAGGCCCCAAACTCACCTACTCGGAAGCGACGGTGGCCTTGTCCGACCCCGAGAGCGGCGATCCGTTGGACATGTACCTCACCATCGACGTGTGCGTCACCACCCGGGACAAAGGGTTTGACTTTGGGATGGAAACCCTGTACGAGTACCAGCGGTGGTCCACCCTCGAGCAAGCGTGGGGCAACGACGAGCAGGACATGGACGTGACCGACCCGGGCATTTGGTCGGACCAAGCCGGCAAGTACTTCATGACCCTCGACGACGCGGCCCACGACTTGCCGCCGGGCTGGCAAGCTGACCCGTGGCGCACTTCGCACTCGTTTGGGGAAAACGGGTGGCAGTACGGCCACGGGTACCCCTTCATGGGGTTTCTCGGGGTGCTGTGGTCCGACAGCGCGGAGGGCTTGAACTGGAACTTGCGCCGCCGGATTTGGTACCGGGAAATTCGAGGGCACCCTACGTAATGTGGCGTGATGGCGCTACTGCAGCTGGCTAGCTGTCTAGCATGAGCGACGGTTTAATGGAGGAAGTCAAATGCGATGCTAGAGGTTTGACGACCGACCTCCCTTCTGAGCCATGAGGGGAAGTGGATTCGGCAATTACCGTTTTTGTGTATATACTATATATTGAGTTTGTTTGCAGCAGCTCAGCGTAATGGCTGGGTCACAGTCACAGGTACGGCCTAACACTTAACACTCTCGCGGCCGACATCTGTAGTGAGCTGGGCCGGGCATAC
>Ga0307930_1003417_pt1 | contig 11676 bp, 14 predicted proteins | sample OrgLakmetageno46_FD_203161 | JGI IMG/M metagenome (GOLD analysis project Ga0307930, IMG submission 203161) | Saline water microbial communities from Organic Lake, Antarctica - #46 | ecosystem: Environmental > Aquatic > Non-marine Saline and Alkaline > Saline | place: Antarctica: Organic Lake... | reverse complement strand
GTGAACCCTGTCTCAGGTTTAAGGGCAAAAATATCGGAGTTAAAGGCAAAATCTCACATTTAAGGGCAAAGCACAGCCGTTGATTTCGTTGAATTTCTCATCTCACAATTAAGGGCTACGCGACACCTGCAGTTCCGCGCACGGTTCCTGAAGACCTCCGCGCCAACATCGCTCGATGGCATCGAAAAATATCTGGGCTCCGGCATGATCCGGGGCATCGGCCCAGTATACGCCAAACGAATGGTCAAGATGTTCGGCAAGGACGTGTTCGACCTGATCGAGGCCGAGCCCGAGCGGTTGCGGGAGGTCGAGGGCATCGGGCCAAAACGCGCTGACAAGATCACATCGGCCTGGGCCGATCAGAAGGTCATCCGCGAGATCATGGTCTTTCTGCACAGCCACGGGGTTGGAACTGCTCGTGCTGTGCGCATCTTCAAGACTTATGGTGTCGACGCCGTGCAGGTGATGAGCGAGGATCCCTATCGCCTGGCGCGGGACATTACAACGGCGACATCGGCTACGTCGAAGGCGTGGATCTGACCGAGGGCGAATTGGCCGCCAATTTCGACGGCCGGTCCGTGACCTACCTGTTCGGGGAACTCGACACACTGGTGCTCGCCTACGCCGCGACGATCCACAAAAGCCAAGGATCGGAATATCCCGCCGTCGTTATCCCGGTCCTGACGCAGCACTACGCCATGCTTCAGCGCAACCTGCTCTATACCGGGATCACCCGCGGAAAGCGTCTGGTGGTGATTGTCGGCCAGCGCAAGGCTGTGGCTATCGCCGTGAAGAACGTCTCTGGGCGACGGCGCTGGTCCAAGCTGGATGAGTGGCTTGGACGCTCTCAAGCAACTGCATCTCAACTCACGGAATAATTCCTCGTTTCACATTGAGAAGAGGGCGAGGTCTTGAAATTGTACCAGGTGCTCGGTTTTCGTATTGAGAAGGTGAAAGCAGACCTCCAAGATCTGGTGATGGCTGGTAGTCTTTCTGCGGCCTGAACCGGGGGCAGCAATGCGCAAGGAACTGCCTGAGAAAAAATGTAATCACTCGCGTCTTTTTCGACGTGATCGGCCCAGTGCGGACCTTCGAACAAGGTGCAGCTAATGGCGGGTCAGAGCCCACACTGTGAATTTGATTTTCGTGCTGCGTGCACTCGCAGCGCAGAAATTGCTGCAACAGCGTAAATCGCTACGCCGCTGCGCGGCGGGAAAACCGGTCATTCACGCGAGCCGCAGCGGAAACGAGACGTTTAAAGATCAAGTCGCGGACGAAGCACCATTTTGCTGCGTCCTGGCCAATGTCAGCATTTTCCGTATACGGGCCGCATCCTCTTCGCGCTCTTCTGGGTCGTCGTCGCTATGCTGAACTACCTCGCTTTCATGCCCCCAGCGGGGTGACGGATCGCCTTATCGGTGTGCCTTGAGGTGATGAAGGAACGCCTGCACCTTCGTCGTGCGGTGCAGATCAACGTGGGTGACGACCCAAAGTGCGGTCGACCACGCATCACTTGGCACGATGACCTCCACCAGATCAGACCTCACACAAGCATCGTGCTCGGCGAGGAACCCGAGGCCCAATCCCTCACAGACGGCGCTATGCAGGACGAGCAAGTCGGTCGTCTGCAACGACAGCGCATCGGGAGAGACATTGGCGTTCATCCAGTCTGTGAACGGCGCCGGACCGGGTCGGCCGACGTTGCCCACGAACCGGTGCGCGTCCAGCCGGTCGGGATCAGGATGCCCGGCGCGGTCGATATAGCTCCGACTGGCGTAGAGCCCAAAGCGCAGGCGGCGAAACAACGTCACGACATAATCGGGAACGTCCGGTTTCGCACCGGCACGGATGGCCACGTGCGCTTCACCATGTTCCAGCCTCGCAAGTTGCGCACCCGCCAAGAATTCCAGCACGATTTGCGGATGTGCAAGATGGAAATCGCGGATTGCAGGCATGACCAGCGGCGCGACACCTGCGAGGGTCGTCACGATCAGCCCCCCCGACAGCTGCCCGGCCTTGCCGCGCGCGCGCCCCGCCAAGTCCGCAAACATTTCATCGGCGCGCCCCGCGACCTCCAGCATGTCCTGCCCCGCATCGGTAAGCACATAACCGCGCGCGTGGCGCTGGAACAATGGCGCGCCGAACGCCCCCTCCAACGTCTCAATATGCCGATTGACCGTTGCGCGGTGGACGCCAAGCGCATCAGCCGCGGCACTGACCGTGCCAAGGCGCGCGACCATGAGCGCGGTGCGAAGTTCCATCCAATAATTCATGCCCAACCATAGCACTCCAGTTACGCTGCATCAACGCGCATAGGACGCGCATTTCAATATCTTGTGAGCGCGGATGGTGTATCGCAGACTCCTTGAGATCATCTTGCAAAACCGCTGCATGCGCGGCGCGTTCCATCTTATCTGAAAGGATTGCTCCATGCCCCTCCAAATTCTCACAACATCACTGTCCGTGCTGGCACTGACTGTCGGCTTTGCGCAGGCCCAAGACCTACAATCGGCCTCCGTGCTTGAATTTGCCGATGCCGAAACGCTTTTTGTTGCCGACAGCATGGCAGGTGCGATCCACGCAATCGCGTTGCCCGAGGCGCGCATGGCCCCGGACGCGCCTGCACCCTACAACCTGCTCGACCTTGACGGGATGCTGGCCGAGGCGCTTGGCGCAGATGTGCGCGGCTTCACCTATCACGACCTCGCCGTGCATCCGGTGACGCGCGACGCCTATATCTCGCTGACCGCGACCATCGACGGGGTGACGCAACCCGCCATCGTGACCGTCACCCGCGAGGGGGCGGTGCAGCGTCTCGACCTCGCGGCGCTCGGCTCTGACATGTTCACCCTGCAAGACGGGGCCGATGATGGCGTCACGTTCTGGCGCGACATTCCGGCGGCAAGCTTTACCGTGACCGACCTCGACTTCAGCAACGGCGAATTGTTCGTCTCGGGCCTTTCGACGGGCGAGTTCGCCTCAACGCTCCGCCGCGTGCCGTTCCCGTTCACCGATGCGGCCAATGCGACAGGCATCGAGATCTACCATGCCGCCCACGGCCAGACCGAGACGCGCGCGCCGATCCGGGCGATGACGGTCATGGATATCGACGGGGTTAGCACCGTCATTGCGGCCTATACCTGCACCCCGCTGGTCACCATTCCGACCGCAGACCTTACAGATGGCGCCAACATAAGCGGACGCACCATCGCCGAGCTTGGCTATGGCAACACGCCGCTGGAAGTGCTTGATTTCTCGGTCATGGACATGCAGGGCAACGCCGCCGAATACGTCCTGGTGATCAACCGCGAAATGGACGCAGACCTGATTTCGCTGGCAGATCTGACCGCCGCGGCGGCGGCCCCCGGCATCTCTGAGCCGATCCCCTATCTGGGCGCGACCGTGGGTGTGACTACAACGCCGATCCCTTTGTCGGGTGTGTTGCAGGCTGCCGATCAGGATGCTCAGTTCCTGCTGACTCTGCGGCGGAACATGGACACCGGCGCGATGGATCTGGTGTCGTTTCGCAAAGGCGTTTACTTGCGGTTGAGCGAGTTCGTCAGTGAGTACAACTTCCCCGACTATGCTTATGCCGACAACCAGATGGCGGAAGGCACGCGCATGTTCCAGAACATGTTGAAGGGCGATGAGGGCTTTCCCGAATTGATGCGCTGAGGGCCTTGCGATGCGCCTCACCCTCACCTCTGTGCTGCTGGCCCTTGCGGCTGGCAGCGCCACGGCCTGCCCGGTGCCGCCTGTCGCTGGACAGGTCGAGATCTATCCAACTGCCGGGGAATTGCCCGCTAACCTGTTGCGGATTTTCGTCTATTTCCCACGGCCCATGGACCGGAATGACATCCTGGACCACATCGCCATTGTTGATGAGAGCGGTGAGGAGGTCGAAGGCGCGTTTCTTGAGAACCGCTTCGATCTCTGGTCGCCCGATGCCACGCGGCTGACCGTTCTGCTGAACCCCGGGCGGGTGAAGATGGGGCTGGCTGCGCATGACGCAATGGGCCGCGCGCTAGAGGAAGGTCAGCACTATGCGCTGGTCGTGCGCGGCGGGCTCGAGGATGCGCAGGGATGCGCACTTGGGGCCGAGACGGTGCAGGCCTTCGTCGCGGGCCCGCCCGACTTTGCGCCGCCCGCACCCGGAGACTGGGCCTTGACCCGGCCCGAGGTCGGCACGCGGGTCCCGCTGTCGGTCGATCTGGGCAGCCCGCACGATCACCTCTCGATGGTCTATCGGCTGCGCGTTTTGGATGCCGACGGAACCCCCGTGCCGGGTCGTATCGACCTTGGTGCAGGCGAAAGCGTCTGGAGTTTCACGCCCGCGGCTTCCTGGCCGGATGAACCATTCAGGGTCGTGATCGACGAGCGGCTGGAAGATCTTGCAGGCAACCGTCCGGGCGCATTGTTCGATCAGCGGATCGGCACGCCTGCCAGCCCTTGGACGGCGGAAATCGACTGGATGCCTGTTCAGAACACCCAATGATGGGGCAACCACATGTCGCATCAGCGCGCATACATAGCGCATTTGCATGTCTGGCGCTCGCGTCGTTTTACGGGGAAGTATGGGTCAAACCTGCCAATCCGTGAATAACGAAAGTTCAAACGATGAAATATATCTCCCTCGGCCTGCGCGCCCTTCTGACACTCGCCTTCGTCGGTGCCGGTGGTGCCAAGCTTGCTGGCGTCGAAATGATGGTCGCAACCTATGACATAATCGGTCTGGGCCAGTGGTTCCGGTATTTCACAGGCGTCATCGAGATCGCAGGCGCTGTGCTGCTCTGGATCCCGGGCCGTCAGGTTGTGGGGGCGGCGTTGCTTGGCGCCACAATGGTCGGAGCAGTTTTGACCCATCTGCTTATCCTTGGACCGTCGGCTGTCCCGTCAATCGTTCTCGGTCTGTTGGCCGCTGCGGTCCTCTACATCTACCGCGCGCAGATACCAGCCTATCTGGGCCGCGCATAAGTCTGCGGAGTAAGATCACGATACCCGAAACAAGAGCACTGACGAAAGTTCAATCCAATGAAAATACTTGCCTTTGCAGCCAGTAACAGCCGCAACTCGATCAATCGCGCTTTGCTCGATCACGCCGCTGAGCGCCTGAAGTCCGGCATCCTGCCAGAGGCAGACATCGAATTTCTCGACCTCAACGAGTATGAGATGCCGATCTTCTCAATCGATCGCGAAAACGAGGCGGGCATTCCTGAACCAGCGCAGGATTTCTTTGCGCATATCGGCGCGGCGGACGCCCTGCTTGTCTCTTTTCCCGAACATAATGGCTTTGTCACCGCCGCGTGGAAGAACATCTTTGACTGGATGAGCCGGATCGACGCTAAGCTCTGGCAGGACAAGCCGATTGTCATGCTCGCCGCAACGCCCGGTGGCCGCGCAGGCGCCAATGTGCTGGCCAGCCAGACATTGCTTGCCCCGCATTTCGGCGCCAACCTGCGCGGGACGCTCGGCATCGGCAAATGGAGCGACGCATGGGACGCAGACGCAAAGCGCCTGACCCGGCCCGAGGATATCGCGGCGCTGGATGACGTGCTCGGCCAGTTCTTGACAACTGCCAAGACGGTAGCGGCATGACCATGGACATCGGGTCACGGTTCAACGGCAAGACGGTCATCGTCACCGGCGGCACCTCCGGCATCGGTCTGGCGACGACCCGGCACCTCCTGCGGGAAGGCGCCACCGTCATCGTGACCTACTCTCGCGAGGTGTCGCGCACCCGCGCCAAGCCCGAATTGCCAGGCGCTGAATTCATCCTCAACGATGTGAGCGATCCGGCACGGGCCGCTGCGGAGTTGGCGGATACTCTGCGCGACAGGTGGATCGACGGGCTGTTTCTGAACGCAGGACAGGCCACCTTTGCCCCGCTGGGGCAGATCACGTCCGAAGAATTCGACCGACAGTTCGCTATCCTTGTTAAGGCACCACTCCTTCAGGTGCAGGCGTTGGCTCCAGCCTTGCACGATGGGGCGTCGGTTGTGATCACTACCTCGACCGCCAACCGAATGGGCGCGCCCGGCACCGCGATCTACGCCGCCGCCAAGGGCGCTGCACGGTCGCTAGTCCGGGTACTGGCGCGCGAACTGGCGCCCCGGCAGATCACTGTGACCGGCCTCAGCCCCGGCCCCATCGACACAGGCTTTGCCGAACGCACCGGGATGGACGCCGAGGCGCAGGCAGGCTTTAGCGAAAAGATAGCCGCCAAAGTTCCACTGGGCCGCATGGGCACGCCGGACGAGGCCGCCGCGGTCGCCGTGTTCCTCCTCTCGGGCGAGGCGAGTTTCGTGACCGGCTCGGAATACGTCGTCGATGGCGGCGTTACCGAGCTTTAACGGCATTAACATCGAATTGGACAGGACATGACAAAACATAAACTGGCGATTGTTGGCGGCGGATTTCTTGGGGCTGAACTCGCGAAAGCACTTGATGCCAACATGGATGTCACGCTGATCGAGCGGGCGAGCCATTTCACCCATACCCCGGCCATGATCCGTGGAATGGTTGATCCAACACTGCTTGATCAAGCGCTGATCCCCTATGATCGTCTGCTCACGCAAGGGCAGGTCGTGCGCGGCGAAGCAGTTTCGGTCGACGGCGACGGGGTGAAGCTGGCCGACGGGACGCAGATACCGGCCGACAGCATCGTTCTGGCGACCGGATCGGTGAACTTCTCGCCGCTCAAGTCCGAAGGCGGCGATATCGAGGCCCTGCGGGCCGATAACGCCCGCTGGCACAAGGCTATGGTTGTCGCCCACCGTATCGTGACTATCGGAGCAGGGACCGTTGGCACCGAACTGGCGGGCGAGATTGCCCATGCGCATCCCGAAAAGAAGATCACACTGGTCGCCAGCGACCCGGTGCTCTTCTCCAACCTGCCATCAAAATTGGGCCGGTCGTTGCAAGCAAAGCTCAAAGACATGGGCCTAAAAGTGATCCTCGGCGCGCGGGCAGAGACACTTCCCGGAAAAGACGGCCCGGAAGGCGGCAGTGTGACCCTGTCTGGCGGACAGGTCCTTGAGGCGGATCTGATCATTCCCGCGGTCGGCTCGCGCGCACGCACCTCCCTGGCCGATACGCTGCCGGGCGTCGAACGCGCAGCCGATGGCCGCGTCAAGGTCGACGGCTTGTTGCGGCCGTCATCCTTGCCCAATGTCTTCGCCGCCGGCGACATGATCGCCGTGGGCGACGCCATGACCATCGTCGCGGTCTCCCGACAAAAACCGTGGCTTGAAAAAACGCTAAAGGCGGTTGCGTCGGGCAAAGGGCTCGACACCATGAAGCCCTATGCGCCTTGGGGCGAAAAGGCTCCGATCCTTATCCCGCTTGGGCCCGAGCGCGGCAATGCCTTCCTGATGATCGCGACCCTCGGCGACTGGGTGACAAGCAAGATGAAAGGCCGCGACCTGTTCATCAGCAAATACCGAAAATTGCTCGGTCAAAAATGACCTCAACAGCGAACGCCACCATTGGAGAAGTATCGCGATGACAAAAACACAAACCACCATCCTCAAGATTGCAGCCGTTCTTTGGGTGATCTGGGGCCTCGTCCATATGCTGGGTGGGGTTTTGACCATCGCCCAAGAGACAGCAGGCGCTGTCGCGGGAATTGCCGACGCGGTGGACCCGGACCTGCTGGCCAACACCTACCACGACGCGGTCGGCGCGGTGATCAATCAACACGGGTTCAACCTGCTCTGGATCGGCCTTGCCACGACCATCGGTGCCGTCTTCATCTGGCGCGGGAACATGACCGCGATCTGGGTGACGGCTATGGTCGGGGGGTTGGCTGACGTTGGATATCTTTTGTTCATGGACCTTGGCGGCTTTGTCAATTTCGTCCCCGGAACGGTTATGACGATGATTTCCGCCTCCGCCATCGTTTTGAGCTTTTCGGTCTGGCTGCCCAATCGCGGCAAAACCGCCGCGATGAACGGATGATCCAACCCCAAACAGAAAGGCAAAGCCATGACTGACCTGCCAAAGATCACACCAGCCGAAAATGGCCCGCTGATTGTCGAAAACCCACCACGCCTGCGCGGTGCCGATGGGAGTGACATCGCGACGCCGCCCAAGTTTGGCCTGTGCCGCTGCGGGGCCTCCGCAAAGAAGCCCTTTTGTGACGGCTCTCACGCCAAGGTCGGCTTTGACAGCGCGCCCGATCACAGCCGGTTGCGCAACAGCCCTCTGGACTACACTGCCGACGTGGATGGCGTGAGCGTCACCATCAGCTACACGCCGGTCCTGTGCACCCATGCCGCGCAATGCCAAAAACGCGCCGCGCGTGTGTTCAACCCCAAGCAGAAACCTTGGGTCCAGCCTCAGAATGGTACTGTCGCGGAGATCCTTGACGTCATTGCCGCTTGCCCCTCCGGCGCGCTGCGCGTGTCCGTCGGCGACCAACCTGCGCAGCACATGACCACGGGCGATGTCGGCATTGATGTCGAAAAGGACGGGCCCTTCCATGTTACCAACGTGACGCTCGACGCAGAATTCAACGGGGTGGGTGCCTCCCGCGCCAAGTATTCGCTCTGCCGGTGCGGGCTGTCGAAGAACAAGCCGTTCTGCGATGGCTCGCATTATGACTCAAAATGGTCCGATGACGACGCCAGCGCGACAGATTGACGACGCGGCTTTTGGGGTCGTCTACGGCTCGATCACGGTCATGGCGCTTCTGATGGCGATGCATGCGCCGATTGAGGACCCCGGTCGGCAGGCGCTGATCCTGTTCGGGTCGGTCTTCGCCGTAGCACTGGCCAAGGCCTATGCCGAGATCTGCGAGCGGATGCTGAAATCTGGCAATGCGGCGACGTGGGGTGACGTCCGCGCGGTTTGGCAGCACAGCCAGACGGTTCTGCTTGCGGCAAACGGGCCGACTGTGGTCTTCGCCTTGGCTGCACTCGGCCTGATCACCTCCGACATAGCCCTTGCGCTTGCACAGGTCCTTGCCATCGCGCTTCTCGGCTGGTTCGGCGGCCGCATCGGATGGCGGATCAGGGCCACACTCTTTAGTGTCATAGTTGGCGCTGCCCTAACGGGTGGCTTGGGTCTGCTTGTCACCCTTCTTAAATTCATACTTCATTGAGGCTAAACTGATGTGGGACAAACGCTATAAAACGCCAGACTATGTCTTTGGAACCGAGCCAAGCGGTTTTCTGAGGCAGCAGGTAGATCTGCTTGAGGCTGGCAGTAAAGCGCTGGCAATAGCCGATGGCGAGGGGCGCAACTCTGTCTTCATGGCCGAACGCGGGCTTAAGGTCACGGCGATGGACAGCTCATCCGTGGGACTGGACAAGGCACGCAGGCTGGCGTCATCCCGGCGCGTTACTGTGGATTTCCAAATGGCTGATTTGTCCGCATGGGACTGGGCACCAGCACAATATGACGTTGTTGTCGCCATTTTCATTCAGTTTGCCGATCCGCCCTTTCGTGATGCTATCTTTAACGGGATCGAACGGACGTTGAAGCCCGGCGGGCTGCTGTTGCTGCACGGCTACACACCCCGACAACTGGCCTATGGGACCGGCGGTCCGGGCATCGCAGAGAACCTTTACGAGCCCGACATGTTGGCCGCGCGCTTTCAGGATTGGGAGGTGCAGCGGCTTGCCGAGTATGAGGCGGAGCTTGATGAGGGGGCCGGGCATTCCGGTACGTCCGCGCTCGTCGATTTGATCGCGCGACGTCCTCAGCAATGACCGGCCTTTTAAAAAAACGCTAAGACCTAGGAAAATAACTATGACACGGACACAATCTCTCGCCCTGAAAATCGCAGGAGAAAGGAAATCAAGGCCATGAGTTGGTCGGTCTCTGACATTCCAGATCAGACAGGCAAAATCGCGCTTGTCACCGGGGCCAATGCAGGGATGGGCCGTGAAGTCGCGCGGGTTCTCGCTGCGAAGAATGCAGAAGTCGTTCTCGCCGTGCGCAACACCTCTAAAGGCACGGAGGCTGCGCAGGCGATCATGTCCGAGCATCCGGGCGCCAAACTTCATGCCATGGCGCTTGACCTCAGTGACCTAAGTTCCGTGCGAACCTTCGCTCAGCGCTTCAATGAGATGTTCGATAAACTCGACATTCTCATCAACAATGCCGGCTTCTATGCAGCGGACAGTTCGGACATATCCAAGGATGGCTTTGCCCTGATGATAGCGGTCAGCCATCTAGGGCATTTTGCTCTGACCCGTCTGCTTTTGGACAAAGTGCTCGCAACACCGAACGCGCGTGTGGTCACTGTATCAAGCAGCGCCTATAAAGGTGGGTCCATCGATCCTGATACTTTCCACACGACTGAGGCGGCCCGTACGAAACCGTATCAGAACAGCAAGCTTGCAAATATGCTGTTCATGCTGGAATTGCAGCGCCGGTTTGAGAGCCTGGACACCACCGCATTGAGCGTTGCCGCTGGCCCGGGTCCGACCAAGTCTGACGGTGCCAAGCTGGGCATTCAGTCGATATCGAACAGAGCCCTGAGAGGTCTAGCGATTGGGATTACGGACCTTTTGATGAACACGGTCGCCCAAGGCGCGCTTCCGGTACTGCGGGCGGCAACCGATGCAAACGCGAACGGCGGGGATTATTTCACACCAGGTGGGTTCAACGCGATGTGGGGTCCGCCTGTGGCGAACAAGCCGACGAAATCAGCCAATGATCCTGCGCTTGCCAAGACGCTGTGGGCGCGGTCGACTGAACTGACGGGCGCATAAATGTAGAGTCTGGCGGGTTCTATCCGCGCTTAACTAGGTTCATTGCGCGCAGGTTTTTATCCCGTATGGTTGGGGCCACCAAAGTCGGTCGGCAATGACCTCTTTCGTGATTTGGGCTCCACTGCCGCGAAGACCTTACTGCAAATGCAAAGTAATGCTGCGTCAGCGAAGCTGAGAATTCCAAGGAGGGGGCTGTCCAGCTCATCGTCAGTTCATGCACGGCACAGCGAATGCCCGCAAACCGCCCCTTGGTGTTGATGGTCCGATACGTGTTGCACACGGCACGACCGTCCGAAAAGGGCTGCCTGAGGGTCAATCGCTGGCGGGTTGGTGAAGCTGCAGCACGGCGGCCTACGCCGGTTTTGGTTCGGATTCGCCGATTATCATTGCGCATAAACTCGCAGTCCCGCGCACCCTTTTGCTTCCGTAGTGCTTCCGAAATGTTTGAACGCAAAAAGCCGCCCGTTAGGGCGGCTTCTAAGCGACTGTTAAGTCGATCTTTTTGGTTGCGGGAGTAGGATTTGAACCTACGACCTTCAGGTTATGAGCCTGATGTAGTGGTTAAGTGCAGATTAAACTGCCGCCCGCCACATCCTAAACCTCCCCTGCCCGGTGACTTCCCGGATCAGTCCATGCGCTTTCATCCATGCGAGATTGCGCTGGACGGCTGCGCGGCTCGCACCGGTAAGGCTCTCGGCCATTGGAGCCGAGACCAACGGCCACTCCGTCAGCGCTTCAAGCAAGGCCGGGGGGGTGCGCCCTGAAAGCGGGGCCATGACAGCTTGCGCACGGGCCGCCCACGCCTCGATGTCATCAAGGTGGCGCATCGCAGTCAAGGTGGCGCTGTCCATACCGTCGAGCCATCGGGCCAAACGCTCGGCTGGTGGGCCACTGGCGCGCAGCCCCCCTGCCCCGCCCATTGCAAGCGGTGCGAAGACCGCTCTTGTTCCCTCGCTTG
>Ga0307930_1003416_pt1 | contig 11677 bp, 7 predicted proteins | sample OrgLakmetageno46_FD_203161 | JGI IMG/M metagenome (GOLD analysis project Ga0307930, IMG submission 203161) | Saline water microbial communities from Organic Lake, Antarctica - #46 | ecosystem: Environmental > Aquatic > Non-marine Saline and Alkaline > Saline | place: Antarctica: Organic Lake... | reverse complement strand
GCTAATCAGGCGCACATGCCCGAGTGGCCATGGAAGTGATGGTAGCGGTCCAAAGTGGCACGCTCCTCCATGCTCTGAGAGTGCAGCTCAAAAGAAGAGTTTCCGCCCGCAGAGGAGGGGACTACATTTTTCTCGCTGATTTTTTTCCTTTTTTTTTCATGTCGTTCATCCCTTGGTTCATCGTGATCGCTGAATTTTTCAGAGCTCCCGGTGCGGTGTAGGACTAGCACAAGCACCGATTACTATCCAAGTCTCCTTGGCCTAGCAGCTTCGCGCTGACTATATCTAGCCCCAGATCTTAAAGATTTATTCAACTTTCAACTAAATGCCTAAGCGTGGTGGCAAGCGTGTGAAAAAGCGCACGCACGTCGCGGAAGTCGATGACTCGCCTGATAACACAGGGGCCGCTGTTCCCCGGTCGCTAGTGATCAAGCAACCGAAAACTGCGCTCCCGCACACCTTAGCTATTCTGCAGCAAGAACTGCGGAAGATCATGTCCCCCAACACGGCTCAAAAGCTCCAGGAGCGCAAGTACAACACATTGAAGGACTACACGCACTTCGCTGGCCTCATGAAGGTGACTCATTTGCTGCTGCTCGCGCCGGGCGGCAAGAGGCAACTCAAAGCACCGGCTCCGGACCCATCTACTGAGGCAGCCGTCACGGCAGGAGCTGGTGCCTTGTTCAAAATTGCACGGCTGCCCACGGGCCCTACTCTGACGATGCGGATTGAAAAGTATTCCCTATGCCGCCAGGTGAGACGCATCACTTCTGGCATGAATACAATTAGCCCTAGCCTAGCTAGGGCAGAAAGGTGTCGATAGACTTAATCATAACAGTGATGACGTGAGGAGCTGAAAGAGATAATGTAGCGTTAATTTGCGTTCTTTTTATCCTCAACATTTTTTCTCGTTCTTAACTCCGTCTTGATGCACATTAGGTGCGAGCCCTACAGAAACGTCCATGTGATGTCGCAGAGCTCTATGAGACTGCGCCTCTAGTAGTGTTGAACAACTTTGGAGCTGCTGATGCTGCGAATCCAGACTCCGCGACTGCTTCGGTACCAGCGCACATTAAATTGATGCGCATCACATTTCAAAACATGTTTCCAGCTCTAGACGTCGCCACTGTGCGCCTCTCCGAATGCAGGCAAGTGGGCAATAACCTTTTGACCTATACTGCTGGGATTGTAGGTTTAATGTCGTAGGCCATAGCGTTTCTTCTCTCCTTCTTCATTTTCTATTCTTGCATTCATTGGTACCTTTCTCTAATTGTTCATCTTCTTTGCTTCGTTCAGACGTGTGGTATTGTTCAATTACGACAAAGAAAAGGACGTCGTTGAGCAGCGCCATTATGCGGTGAGACATTTTAATAATGTGATAGAAGGTTATTAAAAAAAGAATAGAAGGAAGCGGAATGACAAAATATGTGCACTAGATAACCTCGTTATTTCAGCCCGTGTTGTGCATGTGCACATGTGTGTATATATTCGTAGATTCGCGCGTCCAACTCCTCGGTGAGCCGCCCTATTAAGAGGGTGATTATGACCAAAGAGCTGCCGGATCTTGGCCACTTGGGAGACATTTCCGACTGGCTGCTAGAACAGGTGAGCCACAATGAGAAACAATTGAGTAGGCGCGCTTTTATAATGTATTTAGTGCTAGGGAAATAGTTGAAGTGTTTTATGCACGGCAGTCAAATAACTTGCGATGTTATTTCACAAGTTGCATGCACTATCTTAAGTAACAAGCTTCTCACTTTCGTGTTCGCCTCTCTTTTTCTCTCTCATCATGCGCTTGCACACCAACCATTAGTCCAACCAGGCGGGCGATGCGTCAGACTCCGAAGCGGAAGACGGGGACCGAGTGGTGCTGCCTCAGGCGATGCGCGGTCGCGGGAACCATGCGAGCGCCACTGCCGCTGTGAAGCTCACGGAGCTGGGCCCGCGCCTCACCATGAAGCTGTTCAAGGTCGAGCGCGGGGTCTGCGAAGGCGACGTCATGTACCACGCCCTCGAAAGCCGCACACCCGAACAGGTAAAACTGCTCCCTTCGTAGTGCTGCTGCTGTTGCTGTTGTTGTGGTAGTAAGTAGTTCGCAGTAGTTTGCAGCTGAACGAGCTTTTCAGAGGAAACTCCGCTATCTCGTTATCGTACGATGTGTCAAACCTTCCATTTTCCTCGCTCACTGCTTCCTCATCATCTCGTGACACGAACAACCACTTAGGTGGCGTCGCAGCGCGCCTCGAAAGCCCAGGCAGAGGACATCAAGCGGAAGCGGCGCGAAGAACAGGAAGGCAACGTGGCTAGAAAGGTGCGCGCGTGTGTGTCTTAGATAGGGCTAATTGCTGGTTGTGTTGGCGGCGACGGTTAGAGTGGTGGCACTTTTGCATATTTCTTTTCTATTCATACGGCCATCATTACTTTCCTTTCATTCCCATGTCCCCTCCTCTCTTATTTACTAGGCCGCAGCCGAAGAAGAAAAGCGCGCTGCGAAACGAGCCCGGCGCGAAGCTAGAATGGCCGCAGCAGCAGAAGAAGAGGAGGAGGAAGGTGATGGTGAGGATGGCGAAGAAGAAGGAGGTAGTGAGGGTGAGGAAGAAGAAATCGAAGGGAGTGACGAAGAGTAAGGGCCTTATTGCACAACTTAGGCACCCAGCAGGGGGCTATGGCAATCCAGGATTACGCCAGAGGAGAAGCGGAGGTTCCTCGCTCGGCGCACCCACTAGAAGGAACAACTGCGTGCTTTCTTCAGTGCAGAAATCGATGCAGCAGCGACCTGAGTAACTCTACTCTTAATTTCATTTCATGCCCAGATTTACTCTAGAGAGGATAGAAGCCTTTAACTTCAGCTCCCATACCCATCTCTCTACACGCATTCCCGCTTCTGCCCGAACCACTGGATGTTATTGATTGGAGTACGAGTACGCAAGGGTAGCTCCACGAATTGCACGCGAATTCCGAATTCCGCGATCCAGATCGGATACTTCTGGGGGTGGGGATATGGGATATCTAGAATCCGAATCCTGAATCCTGGCTCTGAAGATCTGGAGATTATTAGAACCTGGTCAACGCGATTGATATTCTGATGAGTTTCGTGGAGAGTGAGAAGTGGAAAGCCCTACTTCTAGAACGGCGGCCTGGCTTACATATTTCATTGAATTGACGTCCAAGTGTGCGATTGCCACTTTTGGTTTTTCCTGACAATTGTGAAAGAACTGCTGATTGCATCAGCAGCCTCTTGTCACTTGAAGAATTAGAGAGATATGAGGATAAGAGGGCCGGGGTGACCTTCCCAGCGCCATGGGCACATGGCGAACTCGAACTAATACAAACCCAAATGACACAGAAGCCAATGCTGCGGGCAGTAGTGTACGCGTGTGTTGCGCGCAAGTCATAATCGTAAAGAGGGTAGTGTGTAGAGGGCAGGAAGCATAATACTTCCACCCCCCCCCCTCTAAAGTGGAAACTGTTCATGAACAAATGGTTGTAGGAAAATACCAGGGATTTGCGTTGTTACTTACGATACTCCCAATCACCACTGCCTCTAGCGGAATCGTCGGATCTTATACCGGACCTCACTCCAACTACCACGACCCTCCGTTCGTAATTCCTAGAATTTTGGCTTAGGCACCGCGCTTGCGTAGTAGTTCCAAAAAGAAAGCGAGGACCCCATTTCGATTATAGGATTGGAATATACTCCCCAATTGCAATGAAACATCCACAAATAGCAAAGGGCTGCGTGTTGATGAATCCTCCAGGACAAGTCTGACTGGACTGGGTATCCTTTTACGTGATGCAATGTTCATCCTTTTACAAGGAAGTCCCCTTAAAGAACCCGCACGAGGCTGCTGGGTTTTACTGGGGTTTTCGTCAGTCAGCTTGCTATTTTCAGATCTCCTTGAGGACGCAAGTGGGTAAAAACCCGGAAACTCTGCGGTTTTCTTGATTACTCCCCTTCCTCCACTACGGGCGGAAACTCTTCTTTTATTTTATTTTTTAAGCTGAACTCTCAGAGCACGGAGGAGCGGGCCACTTTGGACCGCTATCATCATCCCCATGGCCACTTGGGAATGTGCGACTGGTTAGCTTCATAAATTCAGTTTGCGCTGCTTTGCTATTTATCTCTACCTGTAGCTCCTAATTCCGGCCCTTCGGGGCCTGTATCAAAAGACCTAATTAATTAATAAGTATGGAAGTATGCAAGTACTCTCATCATTCGTAAACCTACGTCTCAAGCTTCCTTCGGTTTAAGACGTAGGTTTACGAATTATGAGGAGTGGGAAAAAGACCGGCTGTCCGGCTGTCCGGCTGTTGTTATTTTTACTTCTGTTGCTTGATGAGAAAGACAAGTCCCGACACAAATGTAACACATTGTCAGGCGACAACGAGCTCCAATTCGAGGCAAAAGACTGCGGTATGTTTGCCATGCGCTTACAACAATGTGAAAGACATTCTTGACATCATTCAGCACGTTAGTGTTGGCGAGATAATGGTGCCTTCGTGTGTGAATTTGGAAGGAAAAGAGAAGGGGGAAACCCCAGATATCGGCCTTTACTTTGGTCGAAAACTTTCATGTTTCTCAAAGGGGGTTCGCCCGTCTCTCGCACGTCCACTAACGTGCACACTCTCACTTCCTCTCTTCTATTTTCTCTGTTTTTATCCTGCCATTTTATACACTCCCTTCTCCGAGTGTTTTTGCGTTTTTCATCCATGCATGATACTCATGTAGTATTCCCAATGCTGTGTAAAAACATGGGTTTCTTCTCGCGAAATCATTTCTACGTGTTGCAGGCATATCGGCTTTACTCCCTACAACTTTCGATTCTCGATGAAATCTTTGATTGTGTCGGCATGTATTCTTTCGGGAATTAAGGCAGCACATCTGGGCGGTGCTTACGATGCCGCAACTAATCAAGAACCAGACGATGCTCTGGTCGAAGGGCGGCGCACAACGTCAACTACATGCTTCACAGACGGATCTGTAAAGCATGTCCAGAAGCTGTCTGCTCTGTATGGTTATTGGATTGACGCTGGAAACGGGCAAACAGGCTATGGTCTAGAAGGATTGGGCGATCTTGACGGAGATGGAGTTGAGGATTTGGCCGTGGGTGTACCCGTTGACGGTGATGGGGGCACTGCGGGCGCCGTTTACGTGCTTTTCCTTGAGACCAGCGGGAATGTCAAAAGCTCTCAAAAGATTTCCATGCTGTACGGCAACTTCAACGCTTTTTACACTTTACACGCGAGTGATCAGTTCGGTACAGCGGTAGAGACAGTTGGTGATCTTGACGGTGACGGCGTGGTGGACTTGGCCGTTGGCTCGCATTTCGAAGATGATGGAGGCTCAAATGCAGGTGCAATGTACATTCTCTTCCTTGAAACAAACGGAATTGTTAAAAACGCCTTCAAGTCGTCCGCACAATATGGTAACTTCAATACGTTCTACACTCTTGATGCAAGTGATCTATTCGGCGGCTCGTTAGCTGCACTGGGTGATATTGATGGAGATAGCGTGTTAGATCTGGCTGTAGGTGCCCGTGGGGATGGTGACGGGGGTTTAAGGGTGGGCGCCGTTTACGTGCTTACCCTTGAAACTAACGGAAATGTTAAAAACGCCCAAAAGATATCCATGCTTTTCGGTAATTTCAATGTATTTATTCTCTTGACCCTGAAGACAACTTCGGCTATTCGACGGCGGCGCTAGGTGACATTGATAGTGACGGCGTCGTGGATTTGGCAGTGGGTGCAGTCTTAGACAGTGACGGGTTTACAAACACGGGCGCTGCGTACATGCTTTTCCTCGAGACAAACGGAAACGTCAAAAGCACCCAAAAGATTTCTGCATTGTACGGCAACTTCAATGCGTTTTACACATTGGTTGAAGGTGACCAGCTTGGCACTGGGGCGGAAGCGCTGGGTGATATCGACGGCGACGGCGTGATGGACTTGGCATTGAGCGCAGGTGCCGATGATGACGGGCTCAGTGCGGCAGGAGCCATATATTTGCTTTCCCTGGAGACCAATGGAAACATTAAAAACGCCCACAAGATATCCATGTTGTACGGCAATTTCAACGCTTTTTACACCCTTGAAACTTCCTATTTGGGCACCGGCATGGCGGCGCTTGGTGACATCGATGGCGATGGTGTGATTGACTTTGCTGTAGGCGCACCTTTAGATGATGATGGGGGCACGAATGCCGGCGCTGTGTACATCATTAATTTGCAGCAGTCGTATTGCGAATCACCTGCTCCAACCGTCTCGCCCATGGCAGGTACCTGCTACCACCATTCTTCTACTGTAACTCGCCTCAAATCCAATGGTCAAGGAATGGCACAAGTTGCATTGAAGGATGCTGTCGAAGGCGACCGCGTTCTGGCTCTGGATCAAGACACCAAGCCCATCTTTGCCAAGATCGAGGCACTTCCACACAGTTCTGCTGAGGAGCCATACGTGCACATTGTGATGAAGGGAAAGGAAAGGCGTGAGCTTAAAGCGACACTTCACCACACCTTCGACGCCTGTTCTAACGAACGAAGTCCCTTCGCATTTAAACCTTTTCGAAACTTCATTGTCGCGGCCAAAGACGTCCGAGTAGGCGACTGCCTTCACACCACCGATGGTGAAGCAAGAGTGCACAGTACCAAACATGTCGCGATCAAAGATGGCGACGAAACCTATTCCATCAAACTTGAAGGTGGCGCTGGAACCGTGGCCATTGGTGGCGTGTTTACTCATGCGCTAGACTATGTCCTGCTACCAGGCCGCCACGGGGCTAACTAGAAGTTTTGATGTTCATCAGTAAAGAACACACCAACACACACGCCTCGGAGCCAAACTGTGGTGAGAACAGTAGTTGGGCTCTGAGAGCCAAGACGAAAAAAGACGAGAGAGATTGGAAATGAGTGAAAAGAGAAGAGAGAATTTATCGACTTCGAATGCGAGTGTTGTGCAGCTGAAGCAAAGGAAGTTACTGAACAGTAGTAAATAGCGACATTTGATTAGATTAGATTAGATTAGATTATACTCGATACTCCCCCAGTGTATAGAAAGAAAGGGGCAGAAATAGCACGATCTTACTCTCAGAGGTGATTTGCATTTGAAAATGTGACATGTATCTGCGCGTTCCAGAAGGCTCTATCGTCGGGGGCCTTCCCTCCGATCAAGTCGGCGGGGTCTGAGTGCCCTATGTGTTTCACGTCCCAGGTACACGAGGCATTGCACCGGGCTATCTTTTATATTACAGTAACCCATTCTATATCCTACTATATCCAATCGGTGCCAAGCCAACAGTTGAAATCGAAAGGATAATCAGTTATCAGGGCCCGTGGCCGGTAGCCATAGCTCAGTGCATTTATTTTTACCTTTTAACTCTTGTGGCTCGAACTCGAACTCGAACTAATACAAAACAAACGACACAGAAGCCAACGCTGCGGGCAGAAGTGTACGCGCGTACGTTACGCGCAAGTCAAAATCGTAAAGAGGATAGTGTGTAGAGGGCAGGAAGCATAATACTTCCAGCCCTCTCTGAAGTGGAAACTGTTCATGAAATAATTTTGAAACCGGGCTTAAGTCGTTTCTGCGTCTGTGGCTTGTGGTCTACCGTCTTCCTATGCGCTAAGCGAATTGAGCGTTTCCTTAGTAGGGGCGATTGGCGATTGGTGTCGAGTGTCATGCCACTGAAAAATATAGGCCTCGAAGACTCCTCGAGACAACGAGCTCCAAGGTCCCACTCCCATTCCCACTCCCAATGAATACGACGAAAACACACCCTCAATAATTTCATAAATCCCGGGCAGGACATCCAGATCATCCAATTCGAGCCAAGGGGGAAAGGCGCCAGTTGGAGCCTTAATTGGCCTTCTGGAGCGAATTTGCTAGCGCATGTGCAGCTCAAGAGCATTCTGTATGTGCCTCTGTGACTGCTTTGTACTTGCCTTTCCTTGTTTTTGGGAGAGTATTAACTAGACTAGACCAAGGGAGTCGGAAGCAAATACAAATGATATGGAGAGAACCCTGTGTAACCTGTAATCTGCAACCATCCATCCCGAAATATAGGCGCATTGGCTTTCTTTTCTTTGGCATTCCAATTGCTCTAATGAATTCAATGCCCAATCCCAATTTCTTGTGTTTATGTTGGCCTCGCGCGTTTCCGAGAACAATTCGAAATCGAAATACTTTCGCAAGAGCCACTTAGCACTCAGGCACTCAGGGCGATGTCGAGCTGTCGAGACCGAGAAGCGCCAAGAAGGGGGGAGTAAGCCGAGAACGTTTATGGCTGGCGATTCGCGCATCGCTGTATCGCTGTCCAATGAATTACTTTAACTGAGGAATAATTTCTCTGTCCACTAGTTACCCATTGCGAGCTAATAAATTGAGTTATTCCCTATTCCCATCGCCCCGAAATAAATAAAAGCAGGTTCCACGGAGATCCTCCTCTCAGGGGAATTAGAAGCTGGATGAAAGAAAAGCTGAAGCGGCCATTCCACTCCAGGCATTTGAGGAAGAGATTCCGAATGAAATCAGGGCAGCACCTAGGTAGGAGTCACTGTCAAGGGCGTAATCCCCTTCGCATTTTGGGATATCACGATTTCATTCGGCGCGTTGCCCGCCGTGTTGTCTTTTCTCCGCTCTCGCTTTCATCGGCAACACTTTCTACATGTGGACGCTTCGACTGCCTCCTTGTGCTGTTTCCCAAATGTGATGGAGATTCAACTACATCATTGACGCTCCCATGTTTCTCTTTTTCAGAAGCAGGCGCTAATGCTTTACTTTCTCTCGCCTCTTCTCGGCTCTTGCCTTTTGTGGCTTCAGCCTCTGTGTCTAATGCTTGAGTCTCCTCCAAAGTGACTCTTGTTCTTGGAACTTTTTCAGCAGAACTCGTCGCCTCAAAATCATTAGCCTTCTTGGCACCATTTACATCATCGGGCGTTGTGGTAGATGCACAATTGGGAATGACGCTAGCTGCAGTAACGGCCGAAGAAACTTCTGCAGTGGATTTGGCGTCATCAGTGGCGGCTCCAACACTAGCTACTTCAGTAGAAGCCGCTTTAAGAGGGGTAGCTTCGTCACTAGCATCTTCACCACTGACACCTTCAACGATTGTACTATCAGTAGTGGCATTTTCAACTGTTGCAGCTCCCTCTTGAGCAACATCAATTGTCGTAGTTTCAGTCCCTTCCACAACTCCAGAAGGGTTGATTGACTTGTCAGTTGTTGTTGCTTCTCTTACAGTGTGAAAAGGCGCCGTCTTTGGCTGTTCAGAGGAAGCCGCGTCGACGAGAGGAAGTTGAAGAGCAGCTGGATTTACTGGTGGTGCCTCAGCGGTTGATGTGAAATCGGCTCCTTCTCTAGATGACAACGACAATTTCGTCTCAGCAGTCGGGGAGGCCGCCGCAGATGAATCTATAGATAGTGCAGCGTTTACTGGGGGTGTCTTAGACAAGTCATTCGGTGGTTGGGCCATAGAAGGCGCTTCAATGACTACTGTGTGAATGCTGCTAGCATCGCCGCCAGGAAGGGCATTCGTGTCAGTTCTAACATTTGAAGCTACTGGCACAGCACCTGCTGCTGCTGTGGATGCAGGCGGTGCTTTTCGAGGTGAAGGAGGCAGTGGCTGTGGCGGTGGGTCCATGGCAATGACGTCATCATCATCAGGGTCGAAGTGCGCAATGCCTTCGAGAGCGTCCTGTTAGGGGGGTGAGAAAAGGGTTGAGAGTATGAATTGCGCATACATAGGGCGGCAAACAGCATAACGCAAACCTTGATGCGGTGGAAGAAAGGGCAGTGGGGGTGGCCTTGGGTGCGGGCTTGCATCGCCGCTGGAATGTCCGAGGTCAATTTCCCGATGGCTTCGGCGGCCCAGGGCCGAAGCACTACCCAATCCGCGTCATCAGTCCAGGTGTCACCCTTGGCCTGACTTGCGCGCGCTGCCACCGACGCTTCGTCTTCGCATCAGAAGTGCAATATAGTAGTAGCAGGCGAAGGTATGCGTGCGCAACGTGGAAATGCAATATGATGATCAACTTGAATTATGGAGTTGGGGAGGGTGCAGAAGACAAAAACGAGGAAACCCTAGAAGGAAAAAAGAGCTAATCTACGAATTGTCTAGCAGCCAGCACATAGAGTCGCTACTCTATAAACCATACGCGCATGAAGGGCCTCTAGTAAAGTACAGCTCTTGAGAACGAAATGAAGTGAAACGTTTGAACATTCAACTACTACCTTGGACTACGAGGATGGACTCCAATGCGAGAGCTGCTTCGTTGCCACGTCCATGCCTCGAGCACCATTTTCTCAACCCTGTAGAACTGTTCTCACTGATTCCCCCCAAGATAGTGGTCCATACGTTCTGAGCAGAAGAGTGCTGTTTCACTGCCCCAACCACTAGCTCTTTCAGCTCCACAGCCGCTGTCCTCGGCAGCTGCTGCAATCGCCGGTCTGCGCTAAGCGTCGAAAGATAGCCTTGCAATTCCGCGCGTGTATTTACAGTTGCAAGGCGCGCTTCACCAAATAGCGCTGCCGAAGGAATGAAGAAGCTTCGCACGATCTCCCTGTTGCAGTTGAACGTATCGTTATGGATCCATCTTTTCAAAAGGAACACAGGCCAGGGTGGATTGACTAGATTTGTGTGGCAAACTAGAGAGCAGAATGGAATCTAGCAAAGCTATGAATACGCACCACGCCTCGCAAAAGATTTCAACTTTGTCTTTTGGCGCCTTCGCGGCTATGCTGCCCGTGGAGTAATCCAGAATGCTGCTGGTAGCCGGAATGCCTGGCACCCGGATATCTAGTTATCTACCGTGAGAACTATCCAAGGAACGTGCACACTGCTTAGAACTGAGACTGTGCTTTCCAAGGATTCGACCACTCCAGAAAGATATCAATTCACTATGCCAAGATAAATTGAAAATACTTCTGACGGCAGCTTGAAGAGACGACCTGTACTACACTTCTCAGTCTATGACAAGGGGAACTAAGTTATTACAGGAAAGCAGAGCATCTGTCGTAGTTTTCGCTGATGTTGTGTTGATGGTTGATAAGAGTTGTTGTGCTGTTCTTTGCCCCCCGAGGTGGCGGTTCGGAAAGAAACGTGAACTGAGTCATCGCACAAGCTCCGACGGAGATATCGTGGACTGGAGTGTCTTTGTGTCATGTCCGCTCCCAAAATTAGTTGATGAACCGTTTCCACTTCGGAGGGGAAGCCCTATTCTTCCCGCTCTATGCGTGCCAAACCCTGCGAGTACGACAAGAGCGCAACACGCACACGGACACTTCTGCCTTTAACATATGGGTTCCCTGTCGCGCTGACTGTCTGCACTCTTCGGGGTATACGCAGTCGACTTGCTCTCAAGGTGGAGGGCCTTACTAGGGTTTCGAAAAACGCTGGAGGACGACCACGACTAGCGTCCGTGGCGTTTGATGGAAGATATATGGGTTTAGCTCTTTGATAGGGAGGGACCGCTAGGCCACAAGCGGCCCGCTTGTATGTTGTTGTTTGCATTTTTGAGGGGGGGCTTTTCTATTCACTGCCACTCTGCGAACGAGGAAAGAGTTCCTGCCCCGTCAAAGCCTTTTATGGCTCAGGGGCAGAACAATAGGCGCCTTGCGCGCTGAAAGGCACACTTTGACCTCTGCCGAGTGGACCTCGTGTTCCGCATGTCACGAGCTTCTTTGC
>Ga0307930_1003415_pt1 | contig 11680 bp, 15 predicted proteins | sample OrgLakmetageno46_FD_203161 | JGI IMG/M metagenome (GOLD analysis project Ga0307930, IMG submission 203161) | Saline water microbial communities from Organic Lake, Antarctica - #46 | ecosystem: Environmental > Aquatic > Non-marine Saline and Alkaline > Saline | place: Antarctica: Organic Lake... | reverse complement strand
CTGAGTGCCATCGTCATCGTCGCCTGCCTCCGTGGGCGGAGGCTGCAGCCGCAGCGCTAGCCCGCCTCGCCCTACCCCACTGCCCAAGGGTGGCACTCCTCCTCCTCCTGCACTACTATCTGAGTGCTCCCTAAACGAACCATCAGCACGAGAATTGCTGCTGCTGCTTGCGGGTTGGCCCCCAAACGTGAATGCAGCAGCAGCAGCAGCGTGTTGGCCGTAAGCGGCGCGAGGCGTGCCATCACTAGCCAGTTTGGACGCATAAGGGCCAGCGGTCTCCGCCGCGGTGGGCTCGACAATGGTGAAGAGCTGCTGGAGCACGTTTTTGCCTTCGAGCTTGGCAGTGAGCGCCATGGCTTGCTTTTCGGCTTCTTGGTCCCGCTGCTCCTCCTGCGAAATAAAGAAAGGAAAAGACGGGAGGAAAAAGAGATGGGGGAGGAGGAGCAACAACAAGATAATCCCAACACAAATCTTAAACAAAAGCATTCTTTTTCGAGTTAAAGTGGAACCAAAACGAGCCCTATCTGCCATAGTTCTTACAGGATCTCTCTACTCTCATCTTACCATTTCCGCGCGCGCTGCGAGCGAAGCAGTTCGTTTGGCGATTCGTTTGGTGATGAGGCTGTTGAAGCGGTTTTTCACCGCGTTTTCGGCCCGGCCCGGCAAGAGCCGCGAGATTTCCGACCAGCGGTTGCCCACTTGCTTCTGCGCGTGCAGCAACACCGTGTCTTCTTCCAGTGACCAGTCGCTCTGTATGTGTTGTTGTTATTTTTCCGATGGTTTGTGTGTAACAGCGAGCGTGATAGCACGACGTGGAAGCAAATAAGGAGGAGCCAACAAGTGCGTGCGAAGTAACAAACATTCAAAGAACAATCATCCACACAAGCACTGCCATGTCCGCATGCCGCCATGCAAACAAAAAGTCCAAATACACGAGATGCACAGCCACATGCCTCATCAAAGTTACGGCAACACCCACCTTTTTCACGGCCGAATCCAAGTGGTTGAGCCAGCGCTCGCGGCACTGTTTCCCCGCGCGGCCGGGAATGGACTCGGCAATCACTGACCACTTCTTGGCGCCCACTTCTTTCACTAATTCGCGCAAGAGCGCGTCTTCTTCGGCCAGCCACGGCCCTTTCACAACCTTGTCTTTCACCAGGAGCCACCTTGCTTCGCAGGCCGCCGCCGAGCGGTGCAGCTGCGACGGCAGCATGTGCTTGGAAACCCCCTGCCAATTGTGCAGGCCGTGGCGCAGCACTGCTTCCCGCAGCACTGCGTCTTCTTCTTCGTCCCAGTCCGCCGCAGAGTCGACGACTGCGCCTTTACGGGACGCTTTACCACTGTCGGAGGCTCCGCTCGCGGCTCGGCCGCCGCCGCTGCCACTCAAACTGCCACCGCCTCCACCTCCCCTGCTGCCGGTGCCACAGAACATCGGGTGCGCAACGAGGTCGTCGTCCGCGCTGCCATCGTCTAGCATGTCGCCAAACATTTCATCGTTGCCGAAGCCGTCTACAGGGAGCGCGTCGAGCTCTTGTTCCAAGGACGCAAAGTCTGAGCCCTGCATCGAAATAGGCAAAAAAAAAGTACCGTAAGCTTTTAGGAAGACAGGAAAGGAAAGCCGTAGCAAAAGGGGCAGCGTAACCAGTGTGATTTTATTCCGTATTATCTAGACATATGGAAGTATAATCTAGTAAGAAATCATAATGAGCGCTGAACCTAAAAAGTCTCGTAAGAGAATGTCTTGTGTGCAGATTTTACCTTGGGTGTAGACCACTCTAAACCTCTAGGAATTCGTTTCGACTGCGGACGGAGTCCTTCTGTCGACTCCGACAGTGATGATCGCATAATTTCTCGAGAGTCGCGAGTAGTGTTGCGTTTCCGCTGCGGCCGCTCCATCATGATACACAACCTTATGATGGCGAAAAGAGAAATTTTGATATCGGTAAGGCACACTTGTTCAGGCAAGAAAGCTTAAACATCTAAGCGTCCAAATAGTGGAGATTATTGCTCGTGAACGAACCTCTCGCAGGAAACTTGTGAAGGAGCTTCAAATGATTGCCAGTGCTTGCCACCCGATGGGTAAGCACGCGTTATACTTGCAAGCAGTGTGGACCTCTTGTTGCGAAAGAGCTGTTGTTCCAAATATTTTGCAGGAGCCTCTCCAAGAATTCTTTTTCATCAGAACAGATCATCCCTCTTGGGGGTAAAATTTGGCAACCTTTCTTCGTGGTGTCGCTCGGAACTCTTCTCTCTGTCTTCTTGCTTGCTGGAAGCTGGAAAGAAAGTTGAAAGCCATTCAAGTTACTGTACCGGTCGCCGCAGTCGCCACAAGAACAAAAGGTAGGGCATTCCCTTGAGATTGGCCTATTAAGTCTCATTGGCTTCAGTTTTGAAATCTATGAAAAGTGTCGCCTTATGTATTCACTTTGGTCGTTGCTCTTGTCTTCGTAGTCATGGCTGAGGTAGAAAACCCCATGGGCGCCGAACCCGAAATGGACGAAGACGCGCTGCTCGCAGACTTCGACGCAGGCTTGAAAAAGAAGAAGAAAAAGAAGAAAAAGCCAGTAAGTTACGCAGTGCGATGCGTTTAATAGCCAGTGCATGCTTCGTAGGCTTGCGTATTCAGAGTGCCTTGCATGACACACATAAGCCTCGGAGATGGTCGCTCATCTCGTTTGCTCTTGTTGTGCTCAGGAGGAAAGCGAGGGCGCGGCGGCTAGCGCTGGTGCTGTCGCTGACGATGGCCGCAAGTATGCAGACTACTCGTATGAGTTGCTTTTGCAGCGCGTCTCGGACATAATTACCTCTAAGGTGCGGGTTACATCCCGTGTGGGGTGCAGATTAATCGGGGTAGGGTACTGGGTGGGGTTGATAGCCCTTAACCATGGTTCTCTGGCTGTTTTTTTGTGTGCCGTGGAAAGCCTCCTCAGCCAAGGCGTTCTTACTCTAACTCCATCTCGTCTATTTCTGTTCTTTCAATCGTTAATCCACCTCTCTACACTCTTGATTCAAATACAACAACAACAGAACCCTGAATTGACGGAAAAGAAGCGCACAACCATGAAGCCACCGATGCTGATGCGCATTGGTACCAAGAAGACCTTGTGGGCCAACTTCGCCGACATTTGCGGCTCGATGAAGCGCAACCCGGAGCACGTGCGGCAGTTTTTCGAGGCGGAGCTTGGCACGGAGTCCAGGTATGTCTGCGTGTCCGTATATGATATGCTGCATTGCCGGTGTGATGATGGTTTCGAGGTTGAGGGCATTTTTTAAAAGCCCGGCCCAAGTACTTTCACTTCACCTCAATCTTCTGTTATATGACTTATTTGTCATTCTGGTTTCTCCTTCTGTCTACCCAGCGTGGACGGGAACCAGCGGTTGGTGATTCGGGGCAAGTACGTGCCCAAGTACATCGAGTCCCTGCTCCGGAAGTACATCGTCGAGTACGTGACTTGCAAAGCGTGCCGTTCGCCCAACACGTCCATGACGAAAGACTCGGTGTCGCGGCTGTACTTCATGCAGTGCGAAGAGTGCGGCGCGGGCAAGAGCGTGGCCGCCATTCGCGCGGGCTTCCACGCCCAAACCCGCGCGGACCGAAGAGCGATCCGGAACGCCACCTAAGGTGTGGCCACCACGGGGAGATTTCACGGGGCCTTTTTCCTGCGTTTGCTCTTGCTCGAGCAACTTTTTCGGTACTGAAGCGAAAGGAAGTCTTAAGACGCCCCAAAGCCGATGACATGGTTGCCTTCTTGTTCTTGTGTTTGTGTTTGCTTGTGAATGCATGACGACACCCGTCTACAAGTAATACGGCTATTAACGGCCTAGGTTAGGGATTCCGCGTAAAGCCACTTTCCGCTTTCCGCCTTTTCCGCATAAATCACGCGGAAAGCGGATTTATAAACATGATACCGAAGTGATTCGCGTTCGTAGTTCGCGTTCGCACTTTAAGCTTTAAGTAGGTACGTCCCAGTCCCAGTCGCAAATCTGGCGCGTAATGTTTTAGGGTGCGTAGATTAGATTAGATTAGATTGGAATGATAAGAGATTAGAATATACTTCCCCAGTGCATAGAAAGTCAAAGGCAGAAATAGCACACTTTCAGAGGTGATCTGTATTTGTATTTTCACATGTCACATGTAGAATGTGTCTGCGCGTTCCAGAAGGCTTTATCTGGCGTCTCTTTTTCCGACCAAGTCGGCGGAGTCTGAGTGCCCATTGTGTTTCATGTCCCAGGTACATGAGGAAACTCTCCGGGCTATTTTTGCCCCAGTGGGGCACCGGCTTAATGTTGCCGAGCGTAAAGTTACGGTAAAGTAAATTGACAGCTTTATACTTCACACTTAATAGCCTCCGCACGTGAAACGAGAGGACGCCCTGCGCTGAGAAACTTGCCTTCTTCACTCCTTGGCTTGTGCTGAGGTGCTCTGCCTGTTCCCCTTCCCGGCAGTGTAATTCTCGCCGTCCCGACGATACGTTGATTGTGGGTCGTTCACCATGCCTCCATGCCTTCCGCACCAAGGGGCACACAATTTTTTGCGCTTAATTTTAATTTATCCATATTCACCACATAACAATCTCAGACTGCGGCGTGAGGTCGCGTTGACTAGGGCCCACCCTGCTGTTGATGTATTTGGGATGTGCTGGTGTTGTGTTAATGAGGACTTTTCCCTTCGTGGGGGACGTCCGACTTACCGCATTAACGAGTTTTAGAGAGCGGGCGATACGTCCATTCCGGGCAATCGACAGGGTGGGCCCTTGTAAGCGCGACTTCACGCCGCAGTCTGAGATTATTGTGTGGTGAATATGGGCAAATTAAGCGCAAAAATTTGTGTGCCATTTGGTGCAGGAACCATAGAGAACGATCCATGTACCGTCGGGACGGCAGTCCGAAAAGAACGCATCGCCGGCTCTTTAAAAGCCGCTAACACGGCAAGTCGAACCACCCCCAAACGGGAAATTCCTCACGAACACGACACCTCCCACATACTCACATACATCACCAGGCTGGAAGTATTATGCTTCCTGCTCTCTACACCCATTCCTCTTTACGATATCGACTTGTGCGCAGCCCGTGCGCCGTGCGCGTACACTTCTGCCCGGAGCACTGGCTTCTGTGTCATTCGGGTTTGTATTCGGTGTCCGGTGTTGGTGTTAGTAACGTGTTAGTTCGAGTTCATGTCCAATTCAAATCCATCTAAAATTTAGAACCCACAGCACGAAGCGCAAGGCTCGTAGCTTTAGCCTTTCACAAGGATTAACCCCCACCACCTACCACCTACCACTACTACTAGCTACCACTACTACTACTGCCCAGAGCCCAGAGCTCACGAGTGCGAGTGCACTCTAAGCCCTCCTAGCTCTAGCAAGATATAAGAAACAATCCATCAGTCATGCGTCCAGAATACATTACACATCTGACTGAGCTGAGAGCTAGGAGTTCTAGTAACCAATAAAGTAATAAGGGCCCCTGCCGCCCGTCGCCCGTCGTGCATATCACAAACAAATCCCATGCTCCTTCTCAGGGGCCTCTTCTGTCCGTCTAGTTGCAGGGCCATGTGTTCTCTCAAGAAGCCATCTTAACAACCGTCGCGCTTTCTCTCTTTCTCTCACTTCAATCAGCGGCTTCATTCTTTTGCTATTTAGTCTCGGTCGTCGTCGTAGCCCCCGTAAGCGGACGCCTCCGTAAGCCTCGCCATTTCCGCGGCAAAGCGCATGCCCCCCGCGCGCACCTGCATCATGAATTGGCGAAGGTTTTTGACGGGGGCGAGTAGGCGTTAAATAGGAATTGAACTAGGCGGAGACGCAAAGCACGTGATATGGTTTCATACTCCAAAAAGCACCAAGTAGTAAACGCTTCATGGATTGAACAGAACACAGCGCGTGCACACACACCCACACGCGTAGACATGCCAAAAAGAAAAGCAGAGTGCAACAACGTAATCATCATCACCTGCTCCTCCACGTGGGTGGCCCTGGCGAGCTCTTCCATGAAGTGCTGCTCGTGGCGCGGCGAGGCCCGAGCGCCGTCCATGTCGGTGCCGTCGTCCACGGTGATGGCGCCCTCGGCCGACACGAAAAAGTGCACGTCCAGCGCCCAGGCCCGTTCGCCCCCGAGGGGGGGCAGGCCAGGTGCGCTTTCCGGCTGTTTGTTCATGGGGGGGGGGGGAGTGTGGGAGTAGAAGCAGAGGACAAAAGGCAAGCAAGAAACGTGATGAGTAAAGAAAAAGGCAGCACGATGCATGGTGGTGTGAAGGAGCTACAGTGCATGTCTAAGTATTGCGCAAAGCAATACAGAAAGACAATTGAGAGGTCCCTCTCGTTATAAGTTGAACACCTGGTAAAGCTTGTGCTTGGCTGCCAAGAGCGCCGAGCGGAATTCGTCAGGGGTTTGGTCCGTAAATTTGGCCAGTTTCGCGACCTGCGTGGCGGTGTACAGCTTGAGGAACGAGCGGCATTTGGTTGCGCCGTGCAAAGACGCTGCTTGCTTCCCGAACAACTCCACTTGGCGCCGGAGCTGTTGTTGAGGGTATTTGAATATACGAAGCAAGAGGAGATTAAAGAATTAGGAGGGACAAGAACAGAGCAGCGAAGAGGTTCGAATGATCAAAACAAGGGGAGCAAACAGAAATCAGAGCTCGGCGTGGATGGTGGTGCCCTATAAAAGCTCAAAAAATCATTCTACCAAGCCAAGACACACGCTCACGCACCGGCTCGTGGCTCATGTTGGTGAAGACGCCCGCCGAAGCGTCCGCGGCGCTGGGTACAGGGTGCACCGCCGCGCTCACGAATTTCGGGCACGCGTTCTCGAACACCTTTTAAATACATGGGAAACCAAAAGAATCAAAACAAAAACACGGGAGAAAAATAAAACAATAGGAGAATTTGCTTCTTTAAAAGGCGAAAAGAATTGTCGGCATTGCCAATCATCGTTTGCGTCTCTCTTCTACGGAGTCTCTCTCAAGAGCACTTCGCCTTTCTCCCCGTCATCCTTCTCTTCTCCTCGGTTTCCTCCTCTGTGAGTTCTCACCTGTTCGAAGTCAGACGCGTCTGTGGAGGTCTCCAGCGCCGCTACCCGGTCCAAAAACAGGCGGCCCGCGTCTTTGCCCATCCCGGCGGCCAACTCCGCTGCCGACTCGCCGCCGCCGCCCGCGCCGCTGCTGTTGCTGTTGTTGCTGCCCGGCAAGAGGGCGCAGCAGCAGGCCAGCAAGGCGGCAGACCGCTCGGCGGTTTTCTTGGCGGCCTGCTCGTCTAAGCCCTGGTTGGCCGCGAAAGTGAGGGCGCCCGACTTGGCGAGGCGGTGCACCTACGGTACGAGTAGTTTGTTGGTGGCGGTGGTGGTAAACGGAGAGGCAAGATAGGTAAGTGAGAAGAAATGGCAGAGATTGCCCAATGCGACATAACCACCACATCTCCACGACATCTGCTTCATATCCTCAACTTCTCCCTTCACAATAAATGATTGTGTTTCGTCATCGTTGTCAAAACGTATAGTTTGGATTACCTTGAGCACCACGTGGGCCAAAGTGCGCTTGGCGTCTCCGAAGCGGCGGGCCATGAGGTAGGCGACCCCGGCGTGGTACGCCAGCTGCAAGTAGCACGCGAACACCTTGTGGTAGTACTCGTGGTCGCTGAACAGGTCAATGGGCGCCAGCACCGCCAGCGAAGCGTGGTAGTCCCCGAGCAAGCACTCCAGGCGGCTCAGGCCAAAGAGCGCGAAGTAGCCCAGGTCGAACGACAAGCGGCAAGGGGTGGCGATCTAACGTACAGGTAGGTGGGTGGGTGATGAAAAGAAAACGAAGAAGGAAGGGCTTTAGTATGTAAACGCAGGACGGGCATGTGCGAAGCCTTTGATTACAAGAAAGGGAAGGGCACTAAAACCAAAGGGAAGTGTGGTGCGAAGGAACGTTCTTCTTCCAGGCGTGCACGCGTACGATCCACCGTGCATGAACACGCACTCCAACACACCCTCGAACGCATGAACCCGATTCTAAGACTTACGCGCTCCCGGAAGTCAATGAGGCCACTGGGGGTGCCCTTGGCCTTGGCTTCGGCCAAGACTGCTTCCACGTTGGAGCTCTTCACCAGGGAGCGCAGGCAGCTCGAGACCCCCGCCACCGACCACGCAGTGGGGTTCGCGCGAAGCACCTGTTCACAAGCGTGCGTAAAAGAGTGAGCGAGAGAGAGCAGTTAGTGGTTGTGGCAGCATGGCGAGGGTGAGCCGACGAGCAAGAGAGCGAGAGGTTTGTTGAACAACCAAAGCGCGGAAGGGTGGTAGTTGTAAGGGGGCACAAGACGAGGAGGAAAAAACGGTACGCTGGCGCAACACCACACCAAGAAAAGAAAGGACGCTCAATTCCCAGCACTTTTCTCGCTATGCACTGCGAAAGAAACACGCGCTTGGTTCCTTACTTCGAGGTCGTCCGCAGAGCAGCGGCTCGGGTCGGCCCGGAACTGGCAGAAGCCCTGAAACGAGTACACGAACTCGTGCACCACGTCGAAGGCCCACTGCTCGTTGCAGGTCATCATCACGTCGGTGCCTGCCGCCAGCAAGCCAAACAGCTTCACGTAGTTGTTCCACGTGTTCACCGAGTCCTGGGCCGTGGGGCGGCCGGTCGCGAACCAGTGCCGGTCCGCCATCTCCTTGTAAAAGCTGGAGAGGGAGAGAGAGAGACGTGGAGTGGACACAAAAAGGGTTATAGAAGAGAGACAGAGAGAGATGAAAGAGGCGGAAGAAGTCTGTCCACAACCCAAATATTCGGTACTAAGTCACCAAGGAGAGAAAAAACAAAACAAAAAAAGAAGACTGCTGAAGAAATTGAGCAACTAGCCATTGAATTTGATTGAAGCTACTTTGCTGTACGTAAAGGCTGCCTCGGCAATGAGAGACTGTACTTACCACAAGAAGAGTTCGTCGCTGCCCTTGCCCGTAGCAGGGTCTGGCGTAAGGCTGGATATAGTTGAAGGCGATGGCCATGCTGTCTTGTCGCCGTAGTATGCCTTGCTCAGCTCCTAGAATGAGTAAGCGTTAAGACAGAAACGAGAGGGAAATGAAGGGCGACTGCGCTCAGCAAGGTGTGGACTGGGCGTTCGCGAGGGCATTCCCTTCAAAACAAGCATTAGTACTGCCCAATGGCTAATTAGCTGCAATTAATCATAAAAGCATGTCTCACATGAAACTTCAAGCCGTACAGTGCATCGACTTCGCTTTGCACTCGTGAAAAGCGAGTTGCCTGGTGCAAGTCGAAAATGTAGTCCTAGAGACGCCAAAAGAGCAAAAGAAGTGTTCAGATTATGGCGAAAATTTAAGCTTAAAAAATCACCGAACGAATCGCACCTTGATGGCATCGTTGACCAGGAAATCAGCGGAGCGTTCGTCCATCATCTACGAGGTCTTAGTCGTGGGCGAGGGGATAGCTTCGTCTTCTGGTTCGCGTTTCAATTAAATTTAACCGTAAACATGGGAATTAAGAGCATTTCAGAATTTGCAATCTACCCCCTGTAAACAGCACGAATGCGCGAACTTCTCTTTGCACGTGACGTTGTTTCCTTTTTCTCCTCAAATTCCTCGTATCATTCCGGAGTCGCACAATCATTACAGTATTGTTCGTCGCGTGCACTAGGAATACGCCAGAGCTTTTCACTTGAAGTTTGAAGAAGCCATGAAGTCTCTTCACACACCCCTACTTCGCACTATTCGTGGAGCTCTTCGCCAGCACAATGTTCGAGCGCTCTCCTCTTCAGCTGCTTCAAAGTCTGTGAAGCGCAGCCGCCCATTCCCATCCATTACCATTTCATCTTCAGGGCTGGAAGCGAATGGCACCTTTGCCGAATCACAAGTTGCATTCCTCAAGCCCGACAAGGGCGAGGTGGCCGACCTTGACGCTGCTCTCAAGGGCGCGAACATGGGCGTGGTGTCGCACTTCTACATGGACCCTGAGCTTCAAGGAGTGCTCGCTGCCAGCGGCTGGCCTCATGTGGTGACTTCCGACTCGCTTGCCATGGGCGACGCTGCTGTAAAGATGGCCGAAGCTGGGTAAGTAGACGATTGATAAACGATTGATGCATGTACGTTGATGTTTTAGACGAAGCCTTTGTTTGGCTATAGATTCTCTACCGGTATGCAATGTATTTTGAGGTCTTTAACTTACAACTATCGCCTGCATGTGTGCGCAGATGTACGTCCATCGCTTGCCTCGGCGTGGACTTCATGGCCGAGTCCGTGCGAGCTTTGCTGGACACCAGTGGGTGGGCGCACATTCCCGTGTACCGGCTCTCGGAGAAAGCCATTGGTTGCAGCCTCGCGGAGTCGGCCGAGCTCCCAGCGTACCGTGCCTGGCTGGAGAAAGCAGCGAAGACCCCCAAGTCCTTGCACGTGGTGTACATCAACACCTCCATCGTCACCAAGGCCGAGTCCCAGAAACTGGTCCCCACCATCACGTGCACGTCGTCGAATGTGGTGCAAACCATCCTTCAAGCGTTCGCGCAGGTGGACGAGCTGACGGTGTGGTACGGGCCGGACACCTACATGGGCGAAAACTTGCGCACCCTGTTTGAGACCGTGGCCCAAATGGACGACGCGCAAATCGCGGCGCTGCACCCTCTGCACACCCGGGCCACGGTGCGCGCCCTGCTGCCTCGCCTCGAAGTGTTCCCGCAGGGCAATTGCGTGGTCCACCACATGTTTGGCGAGTCGGTGGCGGAGCAGTGCCGGCGCGAGTACGGCGACGCGTACCACACCGCCCACTTGGAAGTGCCCGGCGAAATGTTTGGCGTGGCCAATGCCGCGGCTGCCCAGGGCCGAGGCGTGGTCGGCTCCACCTCGAACATTTTGAACTTCATCGTCAACAAAACCAAAGCCGCGCTGGAGTCCGACGTCAAAGGCACCAACAGCAGCAAAGACGCCGGAGAAAAACTGGTGTTTGTGCTGGGGACAGAAGCGGGGATGGTCACGCCCATCGTGCGACAAGTGGAGAGTTTGCTAGCGGCACACCCAAATTCGGGGGTGTCGGTGGAGATTGTCTTTCCAGTCGCGGCCGAAGCAGTGGCGCCCCAAGAGGGGGAAGACGCAGCGGGTGGGTTGAGCGTGGTGCCTGGCGCGGGAGGAAGCGAGGGCTGCTCCACCGCCGGCGGCTGCGCCACTTGCCCGTACATGAAAATGAACTCCTTGGAAGCACTCGTAGACTTGGCTGCTAAAGTCGAGCTTGATTCGACGAGCAGCAGCAGCAGCTCCGCCAATGGTTCGAGTGAAGCAAAGCAAGGGCATGGGCAGCAGCTGGAGGGCTTTTTGCCGAGGCGGCGAGGTGCGAAAGTGGACGGAAGGCCAGCTGCTGAATTGGGGACCTTGCCGATCTTGCACATGCGCGACTTGTCCCGAACCGGGGAACTGCCACCTGCGCTCGTCAAGGACTTGCTCACGCGCTAGAGAAGGCCTCGAACGCAATAAAGAGAGCACCCAGGTTCGCGGGTTCGTACATAACCCCGTGATCATGTTCTTCTTCCCCCCCCCTCCGTGTTGTTTCCTTTTTATATCTCCCAGCTATAACCCAACTACAGCACCTGTAAACAATGGCAAGCCGTTAAAATAGCTACCATCGCAGGCATCTTGTAATCGACCGGCGCGTTCCCACACTCTTCGGGGTATACTGCTAAAGACAAGCTTTTAATTAAGTTCGAGCAGGGGT
>Ga0307930_1003410_pt1 | contig 11692 bp, 15 predicted proteins | sample OrgLakmetageno46_FD_203161 | JGI IMG/M metagenome (GOLD analysis project Ga0307930, IMG submission 203161) | Saline water microbial communities from Organic Lake, Antarctica - #46 | ecosystem: Environmental > Aquatic > Non-marine Saline and Alkaline > Saline | place: Antarctica: Organic Lake... | reverse complement strand
ATGAAAGAGGTTCGCCGAGATAGATCGGGACTCAACAGAAAGGAACTTGGCTGAGGCACACAAACTTTGTTCTCATCGTTTGGAAGCAAACTCGGTGCCTTGCCATCTCGCCCCCATTGAAATTTTTCTTTTTACCCCAAATACCCAAACTTGCCTATTATTAGTGTTAGTGACGGTTCTACTACAAGCGCAGCACCGATCCGACTACTTGGCGCAGGAAGAAGTAAGAGGTGAAGATCACAAGATAAGATCGCCCGGAGATCTTTCAGCTTTGAAGGCATTCAGATGGACGCCTCACCACGACAGCGCGTAGCCATCATTGGCAGCGGCATTGCTGGTTTGACAACGGCCTATTTGCTAGCCCGAGCTGGCCATCACGTTGAAATATTCGAGCGGGAGCCTGAAATTGGAATGGTGAGGATTCTAAACACCGAGTCTCTACGATATATCGATTCACGACGATTCCTCACACTCTGAAGATTCGAGGTGTTGCTACAATTGGTTCTCGTACACGTGCTTGGCTTTTGCTTCTACACTCAGCTTCATTGAATCGACGAGTGTAATGATTCTTTGCTTCATGGCGTGTGTTTTACAGGATGCACATGGTGTCTACGGGCTGAGCTCAACTCACCCAGAAGCGCGAGTGGACGTGAGTGCAGCTAACTAGGCATTTTAATCGTATATGGTTGAACGATGTACAGAAGTATTTTGCTCGCTTGTTCAATGTGCGAGCGCCTCCTCGAAAGGCATGCTTTATCCTTTCACCCACGCCTCGCTTCACCCACACCCAATGCGATGCAATATTTTTTCGTTTTTTTAAGAACTCATTTCGCAAACAATCCTAGATAGAATCCAAGTGAAGTATACCATTTCACTGTTGGCACTCCACTTGTATGTAAGTTTTGTTATGCTTCCATTTATCTTCCCAATTACGCGTAGGTGCCCTTGCGAGTCTTCAGCCGTACCTATTATCCGAGCCTAGTGAGCCTATACCAGCTCCTCGGAGTGGAAATTGTCGACGCAGATTACTCCTTTAGCTGCTCTCGATTCACTCGTGGCAAAACTAATACTGGTAGCGTTGGCAACAAGGAAGAAGGTGAAGAGGAGGATGAGCCTCTCTTTGGCTACAACCGCTACGGCCCCTTGGTGCTCCCACAATTGGGGGCTTACTGGCAGTTGCCGTCTTGGCTCAGAAACAAAGCTGCAGCGAACCAGCCCACGAGAGCGTGGCGGGACACAAACCTAGGCTTGATGCTGCAATTGCTGCGGCTCTTGCTGCGCTGCAACGCGTACCTAGACGCCGGTGGGGGCATGGTGGGCTTGTCGAACGTTTCATTGGGCGACTTTTTGGCGAGCAAAGGCTATTCGCCCAAGTTTTGCGCGGAGTTGTTTTACCCCATGCTGAGCGTGGTGTGCACGTGCACTTATGAAGCTGTGGCAGCGTACCCTGCAGGTATGGCATCTCGGCTGATGAATAGGCTTCCCACTTTTTTCTTTTTTTTAAAATCAAGATGCCTGTGTATATTTTCATTTTTTCGATTGGGATGTGTTGTTATATGTGAGGAAGCAAGGAGTGGTACTACCACCAACTCAGGTCGTAGTCGATGTGCATATCCTTTTCCATACCTCTTTTTTTCTGCGGCGGTGTTGCTGCTTTTTTTTGCCATTTTTTTCCTGAAGGTGTCGCCCTCGGTTACTTCGCAGCGCACGGCGTGATGAACCCACCCTGGCGCAAGACGTGCCAATGTCGGGTTGTTGGTGGCGTTCGGAAGGTACGCGTGAAATTATGCCTGGCTGTGCCTGCACTGATTGTTATTCTACACGAGTACCGTGAAAAGCTGTATCATTCGGGTCACTCGTGGCCGAACGACTCGTCTTCTTCCTGGCTATTGACGCGTGCTTTCGATATTTGGACTCACATGTCGTTCAACTCCAGGTGGCGAGACTCTTGGCGGCCGAGGCGGCAAAAGTGCACTTGAACGCGCGTGTCGTAGGCGTACGCCACAACCATTGCGATGCCAGCAACGCTGGAGCTACGGCAGCAGCATCAGCAGGGCCCAACGAAGCATCTTCCAATGCTGTGAAGACCACTGCCGCTAAACCTGAAGTAGTGACCGTAGACACTCTTGGCGTCGAATCGTCGGAAGCGTTTGACCATGTTGTAGTGGCCACGCAAGCGCACCAAGCTTTGAAATTGCTCCGCCAACCGCCGACGAAATTAGCGCATGCTCTAGGGTCCTTCAAGTAAGGCTCCCACTCTCTCAAAATAGGAACTTGAAACTCAAGCCTTGAAATTTGCCGATGCTCAGTTTTTTTATAATATCTATACTTCTTTTTTTTCTGTTGGGGGTGGTCTTCGCTGTGTTCTTGTTGGTCTGTTCCGTTGGCCGCGCAAATGTCTAATTGTATTTTACTTAAGCGCAATAAACCTCCACCTCTGAACCTATCATTACGCTATCCTGTTGTATGGCCACCGTATTTTAAAAAAATCAGGTACGAGCGTAGTCGCGTGGTCGTACATCGCGATCCTCGGCTGATGCCATCGTCCAAGCACAGCTGGTCGCCTCTCAACATCCTCGTGGCGCCGGTCAACGACACGCAGGAGCCCACGCGTCCTGACTCGGAAGCCTCCAACGCAGGGGAGCCAACAGCGGAGACTAAAGTGGAAGCCTTGACCTCAGAGCACAGCAAGCAATTCAACAACAGCAACAACATCAACCACAAATCTAGGAACGCCGCCTGGTCTCCTAGCACGGCGGATTTGTCGCAGCAAATGCCCATGTGCACGGTGTGGATGCAGTGCATCGACACCCGGGTCGACCCTGACGTCTTGCAGACTTGGAACCCCTTGGTAGAGCCCGACGTGGCTGCCACCGGCCCGGTGATGGCAGACGCCTCGTTTGAACGGCCCGTGGTGACGGTAGCCAGCGCCCAGGTAATGCCACTCAGGGCACTCAGGACCTTTGGCTCTCTACACGTAATCAATGCGTTTGGCGTAACATTTGTCTTTGTGTGTAATACTAGTAAGGATAGAACTCCGTCTCTGTGTGTATATGGTAAACACGTGCTGCTCGTGCACGCGCTAATGGCGCTCTAATATGCCATCTGGTCCTTTGATGCGGCAGGGCATGCGAAGCTTGGCCCAAGAGCAAGGCGCCGGTGGCGTATGGTTCGTCGGCGCCTACGCTCGCCTCTCGGTGCCCCTCCTCGAAAACGGCGTGTGCGCTGCCGTCTCGGTCGCCAAAGGCATCGGAGCGTCTTGCCCCTGGAACCCAAACGCCCTCCCACCCGCCGAAGAAGAAGCAGAGCTTGCAAACAACAGCAAAGCCCGTCGCAGTGGTGGCCGAGCTGTGGGAGGGTCGCTTTTGGTGCTGAAGTGCGGTGTCCTGGGAGCCGCCGCTGCTGCTGTTGTGCTGGTGGTAGCGCGCACTGCGGCGCAAAAGAGTCGCTGAGCGACAAGCAGTTCTCCCAAAGTGATAAGTATTTACTGCGCTTGATGGCTCGAAGCTCCCAAGGGAGTTGGAAGTTAACGCAGGCCAGAACTTTGTACGGGCACATGAGAACGCGATCCTAGACTATCACTCGGCTTTCTGGTAATGAATGGCCAGTCCGTAACAGTTACCTACTAACCATCTGAAGTACTTCGACTTGTTATTTGCTTTTAGCTCTTAGGCCGCGGTATACAGTTAAGAACGCGTGCGCCTACTGTCGAAATGGCGAACTCGAACTCGAACTTATACAAACCCAGATGACACAGAAGCCAATGCTGCGGGCAGAAGTGTACGCGCGTGCGTTGCGCGCAAGTCAAAATCGTAAATGGGACGTGTGTAGAGGCTAGGAAGTTTGGACCCCCCCCCCCTCTCTCTAAAGTGGGAACTGTTCATGAAATAAATGTGGAGAAATGGCTATTCTCTACATATCTACTAGCTACTTCGGGTGGCCCTGGTGCTTCTTGCTTCTTCTTTTTTTTGATATAAGAAATCTGCATTGCGCTTCTTCTTCTTTTTCTTCTTCTTGATATCCCCCTATTAAACCATCAAAGAAATGGAAAGAAATATTGTGAATGCCCCTTCGTAGCTCCCAGTAAACTTTATGCCTCCAGGCCCCAAAAGAGGTCAGGCTTGGTGTGACTTCCTGCGACTTCCCATGCATACGGCACGAAGAACGCCTCAGGCTCGGCCTGTTCTTGGTAGCACACCTGGCAAGTTGCGAAGAAATGCCAAAACCAATGAACGAATCACCCACAATCACAAGCCAAAGTCGTTGTGCATATACATAATGCAGTCGTAGACTTCAGGAATTCAACTACGATGAGAGTATACACGCACGCAAATCGACACTTAAACCCACCTTCTGGGGAAGCCACTGCTCGTCAGCAGCCACGTCGCCCTGCTGCGCTCTCGCAAACGTCATCGCGCTGTCTGCCAACACGCTTCGAGTGGCCTCAACGGACAAATCACTGCTTCTGCCGCCGCCTCCACTTCTACCGTCACTCACACTCGCACCTAATACGCCACCAGAGCTAGGCAGGCCGGTCGAATTTGGATGACCGTGAGCCGCCATCGAAGTACTAGTAGCACCTATATTAGTAGTTGATGCAGAGGCCGCCTCCGCGAGCGAGGCCTCTAAATGATGCAGCAGCGGTGGGAGTGGCGCCAACAGCGCTCTGAGAGCAGCAACTATGCTCTCGGAGGGGCTCCCCTGCATTGGTGCCCATGCAGGCTCGTCGCTATACGCGGAGGGTACACCTGCAAGTACAGGAAGAAATAGTCAGTAACAATTAGCTACAGTCATTCCGATTCAGAGCCGTGCGAGAAGAAGCAGAAAGGCACAAGATACTACTTTAGCAGCAGGCAGAATTACAATACTCTCAATTCAAATGCCGTGTGAATACAAAATCTTACGCATTTCCTTGAACTGACCATCGTTAGAAGCAGCCGTAGTGGTAGGCGGCACATACATGTGGGCAGCAGCAAGGAAGTCGCCCTTCCGGTGCATGAGCGCATAGACCAACTCGGGGTTTTTGCTCAGTGCTTTCGGCCTTAAGCCTGCATTCAAGAGAGCTACGAGGCCGCACGCACATTGGCCGTAGACATGCACCAAAGACGAGAGCTCCGCTACACTGGCAGCAGATGCAGCATTGGCGGCAGCAGGAGCACCAGCAGCAGAAGCAGCAGTAGCACTACCATCATCGTCTCCACCATTCTCGCACATGAGCGAAGATGACGGCGACGAAACAGCAAATTTCTCTCCCGTGGAGCTGCCAGAAGTAGCACTGCTACTCCTACTGCCATTTGACAAGAGGGCCACTTGGCAAGCATCGAAGCGGCGAATGTACGCGTGGCACTTTTTCAATGCCATAATCGCCACTGCAACTAACCGCTGCGCTGCGTACCTGGTGTTAAGAAAGAAGGAAAAGACAAAGCCGAAGAAAAAAAAGGTAAGAAGCGGATACCAATGAAACCATGATAATTCTACAGACAACAACAACAATTTCAACAACAACAACAGCAATTTCAACAGCAACAACCATGACCTCAGCGATAACCACAAACGACGACACCAACAATGACAATGCTATCACTCCCACCATAAAACATCAACTTACGGGTGCAAACGCTCTACATGCGGGGCCATGTTGCCCAAGCACGCGAGCAAAGTCTCTACGAGGTAGAAATCGTTGAGTTTGGCAAGGGTGTGCACTAAAGCGCGCAGGGTCACCAACAGGCTGAGGGATCCCAGGCTCACATCCCGCATGTACCTATAAAAGAGAACACGATTTTAGCTCTTATTTCAGAAGAACAAGATACAGATGAAGATGAAGATGAAGAGTAGAAGGAATCAAGAACTACCAGTGCACACTGCAATCAGCAGCACATTCAAATGACGACATGATGCTAATTACAACTTATGGCTGATTCCCTGAAGCATCCAACACACCTTTCTTGGTACCACGGCACAGCCGGAATCGTCAAGTGTTGAAACGCCATGCCCCCAAATCCCGCGTCCTGAGTGAAGGTCAAGAGCACAATCACACCCACGTACAGCGCTGCTACTGACGGCGCTCCACTGCCGCTGCTCCTGCCACTGCTGCTAGTGCCGCTGGGGCGGTGATGGTTCACGCTGTTGTTGCTCGTCAGGGCAGTAGCCGTGGCAGTTGGCGGCACGATAGCAACGGGGGTATCTGGCGCGTGGTACAAGCGCTCTAAGAGTGGCAGCACCAAAGTGTCCAAATCACTGCGCGCGAGCAACACCTGTGTGTAGAATAGAGGAAAGGAAACTTTAAGCTCAAAAAGGAAGAAGAACGCACTACAGAACGGCCTATCAAAAACAAGCGATTGAGTACAAGCAAATATCAATTCGAAAATTAAAATTGGTTGGGCCAAAAGTCAAGGCCGTCGGTTTTACCTGTGAAAAGTGGCGGTGGCCGTGGAGGAGTGTATACAACATTAGGGCAGCCGGCTCTCCCCTGGCATCTGAAGGCAGCGCACGGCCCAGTGCGAAAAAGAGCGCTTCAAACGACACCTCAGCTGGCTGCACCACCGCTGCTGCTGCTGTTGAAGTTGTGATTGACGACGTGGATGACAATTTGCTTGCAGGCACTGACGCAAGAGGAAGTGATGCACCAGCCCCAGTAGTAGTAGTAGTAGTAGTAGTATTAGAAGAAGGTGTATCGAAAAGGTCCGAGTAGCGAGGATCTCGGGCAGCGGTCAGAGCGGCGCGGAACGGGTTGAAGCGGCCTGACGCGCGGTCGTTGTGCACCTAATAAAATATATTACAAAATAAAGTCACTGACGGACACACGTCGCCGTGTCATAAAACGTGGAAGAGTCAAGCCAAGTATGCGCGTTTTGAGCACAACAACACGGTGTTAAAGAGAAGTTGAGCATCATCATGATGTACCACTCGCGAATCGGTACCACTCGCGAATCGGTCAAGTTGTGACAAGTTCAAAGAGCAAAAGATTACCACGCGTGACAAAGAATACGATGCCCCAATGCAAATAGTGTACACACCAACTCACCAGTAAAAGGAGAAGCATTTGCCCCCGCTCTACGAGCGGACTTGACCCTTCCACGCTCGTGCTGCCGCTACTTCCGCTGCCGCTCAACCCTCCGACTATGGTGCTCCCATTGTCACCGCTGTAGCGGCTGCTGTAGCTGCTGCTCTTGGTCTTTGCGCCGACGAGATGAACATTGCTGCTGTTGTTGCTGGTGCCGCCACCTCCTTCGATGTCGTTGAATACTGCTGCAAAGCCGCCGTTCGTGGTGCGAGGCCGCGGCGGCTCCACACTGCTGAACCTCAAGAGTTCAGCGGCGCGCAGTAAGGCAAGCACGCGGGTCAGTGACAGAAAGACCGCTGCGACAATAGCCCACGCCGCCAGCACAACTTGTTTTGGAGCTTGCGCCACTAGCCGAAAGGGAGTAGCGAGGGTCAGTGCTCTGCTGCTGCTGTTGCTGCTGCGACTGCTGCTAGAGCCACCGTAGAGGCTCCCTGAATTTGGCAAATCGTCGTAGCTGCCGCCGTAACCGCCGCCGGCACCGCTGCCGGAGCCCCGAAAGAAGGCCAAAGCCCCACCGTTCCCAAACGCCGAGTAGGTCGACCGATGCGCCCCCCGCGCACTCTTGCGCTCCGAAGCAACCATGCTTTCGGCTTCCACAGCCCGGGCGGCAGCGGGGGCGGTGGCCAAGGGCTGCGGCGGCAGAGGCCGCTGCGCAAGCCACGTGAGCACTGCTTCCACCTTTCAGACAAGAATCAACAAGATTGAGAGAATTTAAAAAAAGTGTCAAGTCAAGCAACCACATGTAAAAGGCAACAATGAAATGCAGTCATCAAGTCACCAAATACAGCAACCTGCATTATAATTTAAAAGAAATAATAAATTTGAAAAGAACGAGACATGTGCATACCAGGCGAGCTGCTTGTGCCTCCCGTCGAACCAAGTGCTCTCGCGACCCTTCCTTGCTGCTGTTCCTGTTCCTGCTGCCGCACAGTACAATTTCCAGGCCGTAATGCGTGCGCGGCGGCAGCGTCGGCTGTGGCGGCAGCAGCGGTGTTGGCGCAGAGACAGCAGCAGGCGAATCGGATGCAAGGTCGACTTTTGAATTCGACTGAGTCGCTCCCTCCGAGTCGGCAGCAGCAGCCATATCAGTAGCAATATTGGCAATAGCAGTCGTGGCAGCAGCAGTAGCAGCAGCCCCTGCTGTGGCCACCGTCGATTCTGTCGCCACCACAGGCGTTTCACTGTTGCTCCCACCAAACCCAAACCAGCCAACGAGGAAAGGGGCCGACGGGCTAGCACCTGCTGCTTCGGGTGCCGCTGCAGCTGCTGCAGAAGCCGCTGAAGGTGCAGCGGGCGCACGCTCCTTTTGCTCTTGCTGCTGCTGCTTTTGTTGTTTCTGCTGCATTTGCTGACGGCTGTACGCTTGCGCGCGCACGGCCGCTTCATAAGCTTCTTTTCGCTGCGCTAGAGCTAAACCGCGGCCCGTGTCCTCTTCGGGCGAGGTCTCAAAAGAAGTCCAGCCACTGTGGCCGTAATTGTTGTGGTCGTCATGGTTCCCGCTGCTATGGCTGCTGCTACCGCGACATAGGGTGGTGTTTTGAGTAGCCAGCAAGGCGAGCAAAAAGTGCACGCCCTCAAGCATCGCGTCGTAAAAGAGTCCATTTACCTTATCACAAATTACAACACAACAACAACGAGTCCCGAGTTCAAGAAATACGAGGTACAGTTGAAGACAGCTGAATGAGCAACAACAATAGAGGCACTAGACAAAGGGCAAAAAGGTATGTTCTCAAAGCCCTTTCTATTATGATGTCATCACAGAAAAGAGCAATTCATCGCTACCTGAGGCCACGCTACGAGGTCAATGGTTGCGTCCGTGAGTAGCACCAATGGCTCAAAACTGCTTTCGTGATCTAGAGCTGGTGCCTCTGCCGCTGCTGCTTCCTTCTGTGGCTCAAGCTCAATCCGGCCGAGAGCAACGGCTGCATCATGTGGCGAGAAGTGCGCCGAGGCACAGCGAACGACGAGGCCGCACAAGTGCAGGGCACTGCACGCTCGCGCCAGTTCAGTTCCCAATCCACCACCACTAATGGCGGCAGCAGGAACGGATCCACCACTAGTTGCTGCCGACGGCGGAAGTGGTAAACCGGCCCGGCGCGCTACCACGAGCTCTACCAGCGATGCAGCCTTTTCGAAGAGCTCTTTGACATTGGTTGAGGCTCGACCAGGACGAGGGAGTGGTGCCGAATGCTGTAGTGGCGGCGGCCCGTCCTCCGAGTGCACACCGGTGGCGCCGAGAGCTCTGAGAAGCAAGCGAGCCACTGACTGGTCATCTCCGCGCAGAACTGTGTTGAGTAGGTATCAGCATTGGAGGTGTGTGGTTAAATTATGTCATGAAGAATGGAAAACGTAAACACTCTTGGCAACATAGAAGCCAATCAAAGGTGCAGTCAAGTCACATATCGATGAATGACATTGGAATTAAAGGGCCCACCCCCCTAACTAGAGAACCATTCTGAATGAATGAGTACCTCGCAAGGCATCGTTGCCAAAAAGTCGTCTCCAATAATCGTCGTTCAATGGGGCATTATTGCCCAGCTCGAGCAACAAAGGAAGGACAGAAGCCACCGCCGAGCTCTCTTCTTTCAAAGACCATGCCATAATTTAGGCGGAAAGCGCACCAAGAAAATCTAGAGTATGTGACAACACAGTCCCGTAATCACTTTCCGTGCTCATCTCTCCTTTCTTGAAGCGCTCGATGATGGTAGCGGCGGTCGTGCTTCAGTGAGTGTTAGTACAGTAGCTGCTAGCTAGAAAAGAAAAAAATCGTTACGTTCAATAAAAAGCAGACATCGTAAAAATACGAACCGACGTCACGTAGATTCGTTCGACGATCGATTTTGGTCTCGGGAACAAACATTCTTGTCCGTCAAGCCGCCAAGAAACAAGATATACTATTCAAAACTCTGGAGGTTTAAGATAGAAGTTCACTCCGCTAGAAGGAGTGTTAATCCTCTCGAAGGGATCATTTGCTATCCTCCATTTTGGAACACAGCGCTTTTGAGTTGCTGTGGCTGTCGCAATCCAGAAGGAGCTATCAAAAGCTGTCTTTATATTCTGGACATCGATGATGCTGTCTCAAATGACAGAATGTGCATTCCGAATTCAAACTTTGCGCCGCCAAATCACGCCGGGTGAGTACGATCGATCTCTCTGTAGTATGAAGACTGCACTCACGGGTTCGTCGCCTGAAGAATGCAAAAACACTCTGTGTTTCATCAACGAGCAACTAGTCTCTTCGCTTGGAAAGGCAACTGCGTGCAAAGCCTTACGGAATTCAGGACTAAGCTACAACAATCTCAACGTAAGTCTTAAATTTAACCACAAATCAGCTTCATATTTCCAAATTATGACTTACCTCTTGATGTGGAATGATTCAATTGCAGCTCGAGACGTATACGGTAGAAGATACCTGTCCTGTGAGTGACGCAGCAGTACGTCGCTTGACGTTGCTATCGCGATCGTCGAGTGAACTCAAACTACCTCCCGCTGCTTCACCTAAACTTGAAGCCATACTTGAACCCGTCATTAAGTTCGTGGTGTTTGCGGACATGGGCCATGCTTCCGGTCATTATATTAAGTTTGCCAACGAATCATATGATCGTTTGAACTATTAGTAATATGTACAATTTACTTCTTTCGCACGCGCGCGTTCCCTCAATCTTTCTTTTTTTTGTAGTGCTGGCGCCTCCACTCGAAACATCAGCGCCCATAGCGCAAACAGAACCACCTGGCAATTCAGAACACCAGCCGAAATTCAATCACCATATCTGTGGTCAAATAGAAGCACTTCGAATTATTGAGCACGTTAAGCAAATACCTTTGGCATCATCGCCATCAAAACGTGAGTCAAATAATTGTTAGCGTATCAAGCATTACTCAGCATTTCTACATAGACAGTACAGATATGTATGCATTGACGAATTTTGACTCATTTTTCCTTCGTGTGCGCACAACAATAATCCTGTCTCGGCAGGACAAATCAGTGGAGTTGATGTAATTGTGCTTCTTGAAAGTGAGTCCTCCTTTGTTGTTCTTGATATTTGGGGGGCTTTCGAGGCGGTCACCACTACGACTGGAAAGTCCAGACAAACTCCTACCGGCGGCAACTGCAATCAACATCAGATCACTTCACAGCAACACGGCTACCTGTGTTTAAGTGACCACAGCAAATCAGCCCTCGGCAAGAGGCGCCGCGAAGAAGCATTGGTGGAAGCAGGCAACAACCAAAATCCAGTTTGTGTTGCATCTCAGCGAGTCGACATGATACCAGGTAGATCTCTGGAAGCTGATCCAGCTTCAAATTTACATAAGTCTCAATCTGCATCCACTAAGGAGCCCGTCAAACGCACGAAAAGTGCCATATCGGGTTCATCACGAAGTCACCTCGTTGGTCTTCGCATCCTCTTCCCAGATAATTCCGATTCTTCACCAGGAGCCCCTGATTCAAAATGGAGGCTCAACATTGGTGTAACGACATCTCTGTGATACTCATCGAAAATGCAATTAGGATATGGCAACAATTTTGATATAATTTGTTGCCCCGTATAAAATCATCTGATATTGAAAAGAGTAAATTTAAAAGCGGACCGGTTGCCTCATTTTATCTCAATCGGCAGTTGCGCAAAT
>Ga0307930_1003405_pt1 | contig 11703 bp, 8 predicted proteins | sample OrgLakmetageno46_FD_203161 | JGI IMG/M metagenome (GOLD analysis project Ga0307930, IMG submission 203161) | Saline water microbial communities from Organic Lake, Antarctica - #46 | ecosystem: Environmental > Aquatic > Non-marine Saline and Alkaline > Saline | place: Antarctica: Organic Lake... | reverse complement strand
GTCGCTACTATTGCCATGGCTGGCGGCAGTTTTGTTCCGCACCAGAGGCATTTCTACGGGCATGGCCGTCCACGATACACACGACTCATTGTCAACAACCAACTCCTCTTCTGATTCATTGTTTCCACTTTGGCCAGTCTTGCTGGCCTTTTCTAATGCTCCCACCAGGAATGCTCCCTGGGAGTGTGCAGCCGCGTAAGCCTGAAGATAAGCCACAGTTTGCGGCAAAGCGTCTCCTCGCGCTACCTGGTGCTTGTCCTGCGCACTGCTGGCGGAGACTACAGCAACGGGTAACCAGTGAAGCACCACGAAAGACTTGCCTGGAAGTGCAGTAACGCGTGGCCATTGCAAAATACTGCTAGCTCCAGTAGGTTGAGGGCTACTGTCAAATTTACTGCTGGTGCTGGTAGATCCTTGTACAATGACATCTTGTGGTCCAACTGTAGCAGCTGATCCATGAAGTGCAGCGGCTCTTTCCTTGCCATTCTCACCACAGTGCAGCCATCCAGTCGCCACTCTAACGGGCCGAGGGATCGCACCGACTATACCGCTAGTATTACTACTCATATCACCAATATGGGTGCCACCACTAGCGTCGCCGCTGTCAATGCCTGGTTTCTCGAAGCAGCCAATCTGGTGCAAGTCGTTCCAAACGTCGGAAGGCAAGCACTGGGTGCCCGAGGCTGCTGACGCATTGAACCCATAGCCCAAGCTCAGCGCGCATAGCCGTTGAGCAACCGCAGCCGCCATGGGCAAAGGAGGATCCAGCGCCAGTGCTACGACAGGTCGCCGCCGCCACAGCGCGGGTGCTAAGCGCCCTACTACACCGCCAGAAGGGGCAACATTGCTGTTACTCTCACTGCTACTGCTGCCGTTGCTTGCCGCTGCCACCCAAAGATCAAGCTCTACACCTTCGATAGCTGGGCGGCTGGTACAACCAGCAGCAGTAAGTTGAGCCAGCGAGGTGCCCAACGCCACCTGGACGTCTGTCGCTGGCCCTAACCATTTTACTTCTTCAGCCTGTGATTCCGCAGCGCTGCCACCCTTGTCCCGAGGAGACGACAACGACATCCCGTTGGAATTGCTCGAGTCTGAGGCAGCCGCTGCAGCAGCTTCACCAGAGCCGGCAAGCACAGCCGCTGCTGAACCCGTGCGAGCGAGCGCTAAGAGAGCAGACCGCAAGCGGCTACTGCTGCTGCTGCTGCTGCTATTATTGTGATTGCTTTTACCAGCGAGTTCGCTTGGGCTGACACCCGGTGACACGGCTACAAAGGATGTTGTCGCAGCCGCAAGCGCTGTATCTGATGCTGCGTCGCTCACGGTGGCCTCGCCACGCACAAACTGTAAGTTGGCGCTACTGCACACAACACGTACCCCAGCAGCTTCCTGTGCTTCAAGAGAGGAACCGGCGCTGCCAGTGACTTTCTCGCTAACAACTTCCTCGAGCTGCAAGTCGAGCACAAATAAATTTGTATACAGAGTCATTGTGGATTTTGTAGGCGACTTCCCGCTACTATCATCCTCGCCGTCAGCCACATAGACCTCGATGTCTTCAGGTGGGCATGCGCTGCTCACTAGCCGTGCTAATTGCGAGAGCTTTGCGACTGCACGCAGCAGCGGCGAGCGTGATGCAGCGCCAGCCTCGTCTGCCAGGGTGCGCTTCGCGTGCTTCACACGCCGCACCAATTCGACGCGCTGTTGTCGCACAGCTAAAGCTTCGCGGGCTAAACGCGCCGCCGCCTTGGAGTGCCGGGCCTCCCATGCAGATGCCTGTTCTAATAGCCCAGACACTGCCTTGCGCGCAGCATGAAGCGGTTCGACTACAGAATTAGCAGCTACGCCACCAATAGGCAACTCATCTGGTAAGTCAACGACTTGAGCGTACAGCGTATTGATGGCAGTAAGGAGCTCATCGTGAGGTAACATAGCCATTTTGAGATTTTTGCACAGTCAGCAATTTTGTCATGGTCACCACATTAGAGCATTGAGGAAGATAGAAGCCGGCAAGAAAAAAGTCAACCAAGCAAATGCAACCAAGAGCAAAAATGTGACAAACGCTATTTCTGTAGCTTTTATCTTTAGTTTCTGTTGCTTGCTAGGAGCGCTAGCTTCACTTTACAACTTCTAGGTAGCTCCATATATAAATAAAGTACTTATCTTGCACTACACTGTAGTAGTTGGCCGAAGCTGAACCTCGACAACTATGACAACACGCAACCCGCTGTCGAACCTCGAAGAAGATCCTGCAGCAACTATCGGAGAAGATAGCGACGACGAGAAGAACGCTGCACTAGGTGATACTACCGTTGAAAATCAAGGATGCCTTTCGAGTACCAAAGCACAACTCGTTCCAGCAGTCCCGTTATTGGCTGTGGTGTGCATTGCTGGTGTACTTGGTTTGATTGCAGTGCTCCTAGTCGCGGGATCAAGCGGGGAAAGCGGCAGCGATCTGGTTAGGCGTTTGATTCACATTGTTTTGAGCTTCGTAATAATTTGCAGGCTGAGATTAGTACTGCCTGCAGCACCGCTTGGCGTGCTAGCTAGGTCGAGTAAGAGCTATCGCATAGTGGAAATTACGCTGCTTCCGCCTTCTTTTAACCTTTAACCTACAACAGACGATTGGCTTTGGGAGCTGCACATCATACGACCTACGTGACGAGCCCATTTGGGCGGAAGGCGTGATCCCATCTGCGATTGATGCATGGATCTGGGTCGGCGATATGGTGTACCTCGATGATCCGTCTGTGAACTGTGAACTGGTTCCAACCAGGTGTGTTGCTCCTCCACGGATTTTATTGACTACATATTCTAATCATAATGCCCTAGACAACTTCCTACAGCGACCTGTTCTTTTGTTGTTCTACTGATCCCAAATTAGTAGTTCCTGCACTTGAAACCTTGCGCCCTTTTGCATCCTGCTCGGCCTTTCTCTCTGCGTCTCTCCCAGCCAGCAATGCAACTGCGACGACGACTGGCTGCGCACCTCCACTCACGGGTGTATGGCGGGGGACCCCGAGCACGCCCAGGAGCGGTGGCAAGCCGCTCTGAGCAGCCCAGGCTATCGGTCTTTTCTGGAGTACATGTGCCCGGGCAACGCGAAGCTTGGGGTGTTTCCACCTCCGGGCACCGATCCCGAAGTGTGCCCGAGGCCGATTTTGGGCACCTGGGACGACCACGACTACGGGTGGAACAACGGCGACCGGCGCGAACCCGGTGGGTGCGTTACAGGGTGGGTGTGTCTTCATGGCGTTGGGTTAGAATTTGTTGCTTTTTGGCATGCATTTGTGAGGGTTGTGGAAAAGTGTAAACGGAATTGAATTTTTGACATCTAATTCGTCTCATACTTCGTGCATCTATGGTTGCAAATTTCCCACCCAAAAATGCAACACCCACGCGCTACATGTAGACAAGCAGCGGTTCAAGACCATGTATTTAGATGCTGTAGGCGAAGCCCAGAACAGCCCAAGGCGAAGCAGCGTTAGGGGCATGTGGGGCAGTCACGTGCTGCAAGCTACAGGAGGAGGGCCCGAAGTCGAGGTGCTGATGAACGCAAACATTGCATTGCATTGTGCTACGTTGAATCATTTTGGATTGCAACATTTTGAGAGCCTTTTCCCGTCTGCTTGTTTACGTCACCAACTCTATGCATTCAGAGGATCATTGCTAGATTTTAGTATATACGTACAGAAGTATCTCAATGACGACTATGCGTTTCTCATTCAGGTTTTCCTATTAGACGAGCGGTACGATCGATCGCCATTGCCGTGTTGGACTAGAAGAGCCTACTGCGAAAGCGTGCGTTACAATAGCATCGCACTATGACAATATTTCGACTTAATTAACACGTTACATGCGGCGTATCTACATTGAATAACACTCTTTTAATGCGTCGACTAATTTCACACATTATATGCGACGCGTCTCGCCTAATTCTGAGTGGTTTATCTATCCCGGGTCGAGTCTTCTGAAAAGTTGCTGTATTGCATGCTCTAATTGAAAATACTGATAGGTGCTCGCGAGCCCGGCCAGCGAGCCCAAGCACGCGTGGTGTGTAGACTTCCTTCGCGACGGCCACGAGTTTGGAATTGACGGTGTGGAAGGGTGCTGCGACAAGGACGAGCGGCTGTTTCTGGGGTGGTGCAACCAAGAAGGCGCGGCAGACCACCCTCTGTACAAAGAAGCCTGTGAGGTACACTTGCACCTGGCTTCAAAGAAAATGGAAACTAAAGTGAAGAGCCCTCTTTGTTTCTTTTTTTACCTTTTCTATCAAATAATCACTCTTCTTTCTTTTGATTGAACAATTGTACCCTTGATATAAGAATTCTACTTGATGTTTATGTGCTCATAATATCCTGCCCATTCCTCCACTTGGGGGTTCATGCCATCTACCATCATAACCTATTATATTAGGTGCAAAATGAGGCCTTCGGGTCCAGGATGCTGTGGTTGACTGACGACGGCAGCGGCCCCTCGGCGATTCCGCCCGACGCCTCCGAGCGACCCATTGACGATGAAGAAGGCTCGCCCATCTGCGAAGTAAGGAAGGGACTGAGTGGCGTTATTTATGTCGGCAATTTATGCTCTATTTCACTTATCATGCGTTTTGTACACGAAGTCTCTTTCGATAATCCAAATCCTCTTTCCCATCCCGCAGGTGCTCGGCCGCCCTCAGCGGCAATGGCTGAAAGCAGCGTTAGCCGCCTCCGACGCCCCCGTCAAGCTTCTGGTGTCGGGCTCGGTGGTGCTGGGCAACCCTACCTGGCGCGATGCCCGAGGCCACGCGGAAAATCTGAACACGTCATCCTCTTCTTCTTCAACCAGTGCACAACAAGTGGATACTTTTTGCAGCGGTGACGATTTGGACTGCTTCGCGCCGGCACAGGTAGTGCTTTTTTTGGGGGGGGGCACTTAAATCGTAAATTCATCTCCAATGCGATCATAGAGCTGTCTTGATGTGAGATTCGAGATCGCGATAACATGATGACTACAGATCTGTACGTGAAATTATTTTGCTTTACACTTTACACTTTACACGTTGCACTATAGCTTCTTTCGTACGACTGGTGCCCATTGCGGTTTATGTGTACATGGTTTTGAATGCCGGAATATTTCATTTGGAATATTTGTGAACCTTTCCTTGTCAGCGCGAATTGTTGTACTTGGCTGCCTCCACGAGTGGCTGCACGATTATTTTAACGGGCGACTACCATTGGACGGACATCAAAGTGTTGAAAGCGGGAGAGCCTGCGGACGGCTACTACGGCGTGGCAAACGCGCTGTACAACAGTCCAGGCGGTGCTCGAGAATTCCCAGCATCAGGCGTCGTGCAGGTGTGTTGCGCGCGAAGTTTGCGGTTTCTTTCCTTGGGCTGTGCCGGCGTAATCGTTGGCTTGAAACTTGATGGAGAATGACATCCGCGTAGCTTGAAGAGTCAGTGACGAACCTTTCATCCAGCAAGCATGATTGAAGAACAGAAAGTATTATGACACCTCACTTGCGTGCGTGCCTTTATTCTGATTGTACTCCTCTTGGTCCCGTGCGCGATTGTTGGGCTCTTGGTAATGCTTTGATGTTGTTTCGAAACCCATCGACGTGGCCTCGTGGTGTTTGCCATTCAGGTGATGAGCTCTGGCCTCACGGAGTCAACTTCACCTAACGAGACCTGCGCCGCATGGCTGGCCCGAGGCTACACCGAAGACGTCGTAGGTTTACGGCAACGCTGGACTGACGACGATGATGATGACAGCAACGACGGAGATGAAAGCTCCACCACCACCAGCAGTAGCAGCAGCAGCAACGGTTGCGATCGTCTCGTGGGCGGCTCCTTTGCCACGATTAAGGTGAATGGTGACGGCGAACTGCTTTGGTCCCACGTGATTTTTTTCTCTTTCAATAAAAGATGAATTCACGCTCGTTCCTGGAATCGTGGTCCTCACATCGTATCCTAAGCATCATCTCCTGTATCATCTGCAGGTGAGCTCAGCGCATGATGGGAAACTATCGCGAGTAACAGCTCAATTGCGGGACAAGCATGGCAAGATCCACTATGAGAGGGCTATTGCAGCGAGCGAGTGCCGAGGACTACAATAAGACTCAAACATGCAATTCGACTTTAGAATTGACTATATTATCCTGTGTTCTACCCTGCTATACCTTGACTCACCAAACTTTGACTACATTTGTACATATTTTTGGTCCGCCCCACTGAATTCAAGACATTAAAAAAAAGGTTCATGTCAATGGAATCTAGTGCATGGGCATCTGCGAATTGGCTGTATACAAAGTATGATGGAAAACTGGAAATAGTTTCCTTTTTGCCTTAAATGAACAAGCCGAAGGCCGTTTATCATACTTCCGCATGTATAGTCTGCATAGCCCGAATTCGTTGGGAACGGGAACAGCGAAGTACTGAACTCAAACTCAAACTAATACAAACCCAAATGACACAGAAGCCAGTGCCACGGAAGATATGTGCGCGCGTGCGTTGCGCGCAATCAAAATCGCAAGTAGGAAAGTGTTATGAGAACAGGAGGAACAACCTCCCTCCCCCCCTCTAGTGGAAACTGTTTACCGTCCATGAAATAAATTTGTCACCTTGCGTGAGTCGAAAGATAGACACTCGGATGCCCCGGTTAAGGCTCCTGATATTACCTTGAAGCTTGAGGGAAACACACATAATTACCAGAAGATAATAAGAGTAATAATACGCAATAAAGCATCCGTTCCACTTTTCACGGGGCGAAGCGAAAAGAGGCGGGCTTTTAGGCACTACCTAGCTCTTTCGATTCTTTAGTATTTAGCAGGTGAAACTTACGCATTCAGGTGGGGGTCTGGATGACTGGATGTGTTTCGGAAGATAGTGGAAGAAGGAGCACCATTGCGCATTGTACATTGCACGTATCTGAAAAGAACTGCCAAGCAAATGCGTAGGTTGCGAACTCATTCAAATTAAAGATGTCGACGCCACCGCCGTGCGCCATCATGATTTTTATGGCCTAGGCCCCGAAAGGCCGGAATTAGAAGACTAACAGGAAGAAATAAAAAACAAAGCTGCTTAAACAAAGAGAGTGGCTAATTCTAAACGAGGAACATCAGGCACACATGCCCGAGTTGTTGGCCATGGAAGTGATGGTAGAGGCCCGAAGTGGCAAGCTCTTCCGTGCTCTGAGAGCATTATGAATAAGTTACCTAGCCAATTCAGACGCCTCTCCCGGAATGGCGTGCCATATAGCAGAGGAGAGGTCGGAGTCGATATCGCGGACGTACTCGAAGCTATGCCTCCTTCCGAGAATAAGAATAGACCCTGCAGGGTTTCGCGGGAGTAGAAGTTTAACACTGCATTGCACACTGCACTACGCAAAAGTCACTCAGCCCAATCAGACTTGTCCGAGAGGTTTCGTCAATACCTAGCTTTTTGCGGTATGTCGATGCTTCTTTGTGATTGTTGGGGAGTATAACCTAATCTGATGACCTAATCTAATCCTGAGGAATGAAACACCAGTATGCACGAATTCACCATGGTTTTCTTATAACCGCACTTCGTATTTAGCGCTCCGATGTTAGTGCTCCATGGTTTTGGGAGTGGAAGTCGAAGTCGATTTTGATATGCATTACATCTGGAGCACATTTCATGACCTCCCCCACCCCCACCCCCAATGTCGTAAAAACACCACCACCTGCATTCCCTAATCCGCTAAACGCTTCGGCATATGGACGTGGTATTTCAATACAAGCCGGGCAGAGCAACGAACAACCTTTAAATTCTCGCATGAAGTATTGATTCCGCGAACCATGAATGCATTACGACAGAAGACTTTCGCAGGATGTGGCGAGGTGCGAGGTGGGCTGTGCTTTCCTGTGCGCTGTAAATTGACGCAATTTCTTCAAAGATTGGATGTATCTAATTGAATTCAACATTGGCTTGCACTTAAATAGCAGTCGAATTAATCTCAGTTTGATGCATAGGACTTTCATCTTTATCAGGTAGCTCGTATTCTCCGCGCTCAGCAATATATTTTGCGTCTCGACTATACTTGTAACAGAACAAAGGTACCGCCCACAAAAACCAAGTGATCCAACCTTGGATATGAAGAATTGCAAATATCACGAAAGAATTTCCCACAATACCTAAAATGGCAACGGTAAGATTCTTCGCCTCGCCTAATTTTAGGGACAGGTCGTAGCTCGTGAACATTGAGCCTTCCCATACAGACCAGCAGCCATCGGTGGGGCAATTTGTAGAGCTGTAACTGTTTGAAACAGGTGCCTGGCCTGCGTCCAAAAGCATGCTCGGCCCGTACCACCAATCAGACGTGACTGCATACACGTTTGGATCTAAACTCCATGGTGGTGACGATGCATCAAGGGACGTGCCAAATAACCAGTAGCCGTGAGGTGAGGTACTCGATATGTTTTGGCCCCATTTCAGAGATTCAAGATGGTACAAAAATACTCCATCATCGCCAGGAGCACGGTAGTTCGCAAATGAATTTGTATCGCCACATGATGACATTTCGTCAGCCCAGCTGTGGAATGAGTAAGTTTGAGACAAATCAAATGTTGAAGATTGACCTTCGACAGTTGATGATATGAGCCCATTTGAGACTAATACTGGCGCCGGTAAGTCGCAAAAATCCGCGTTGAGAAGTATGATTCCTATAGTAGCGAGAAGCATATAGCAGCAACACAGGCATAGGCAGCTTTTCCCCAGGCACTTCAGGCAGCAACTTGATGCCTTCTCCGATGAACGAGCTAAGTATTTGACAATGTAGTTCATCAAATTGCTGTTGAAAGACATTATAACCAACATGAAGTAATAGAGAAGGGAAAAGCCACCATCTTCATTCCTTGAGACGTAAAGTTCGAGCACCACCGAGAAAAAGAGGTCAATGAACATACTTAAAAAATACAATAGCCATCGACTGAAAGGAGAGATTGGGTGGCGGCGATCAGCGAAACACAAAGGAAGCACGGGATGGTTGTTCTTCGCGTTGAAGACGAGGTCACTGCAAATTGAACCAGAGAAGTAAACACGTCCTTTGTCAAGATCCTTGGCAAATTCGAGGTCATTGAGAGTGTCTGCAGGTTTCAGGCTTTCCATTATTTATGTAAAAGAATGGTGTGCGTAACTTGGAAAATACTTAGCTCGAAGGAGATGGCGTGGCAACGTTGAATGATGACTGCAAGTCAGACCTGTAAGTGATAGCCAATGCACTAGCATATATTAGGAATTATCATTCATAGTAATAACTGATTCCATCGCATCATCATACCAACCCTTGAGTGCTACAGATACAGATACTACTTATTACGCTTTCGGAAGCCTTGCATTTTCCGGACATAAGATCAATAAAACAAAGCAGGAAAATAATCTAACTGTCAGCAGTATTGCAATCATATTCATATATCAACTGAGTATGATTCGAGCAAAACTAATGAGCAGGACTCGCCTGGGTGGCACAAGCTAGTCACGGGGGGAGGATCGCATCCATTCACAACCCCTCATCCCTGCAGTTTTTCTACAGCTCTTCTCTGCACAGAACCTCTCAGAATGTTCTCGCATTCTTTCGTCTCGATGAAAGAACAACAACTCGTCGTTCGGCAGGCCCACTCGAGCAATACAGAATACTACAGAAATCATTATTTTGAGACAGGCCCCGAAGGGCCGGAATTAGAAGACTAACAGGTAGAGAAGAAAAGCAAAGCAGCGAAAACTAAACCTAATTTTCAGTAGTTGGCTTCTGTGCCATTTGAGTTTGTATCAGTACGAAGTCGACGGATAGGCCTTCGCGTTAGTACAAGTACAGTACAAGCGAGCCAACTGCGTATAGAGTAGTTAGATGCACGACGTCCAGAATCTGATAAAGTTCTGTTCTGATTATGCGCTCAAAAGAGATTCACCTTACACTAGAAGGAAGCCTCCTTGGAGTACTGGCTCACTTTCCTAGACAGGTTTAGTAATATGTACTCTCCCCGCAGAAACGAAACATCCCTTGAGGATACAAACACCAGATGAATTGAGGCTTCATTGAAGTTCAACGTCCCCGTTGTACCTCGCTATGAGAGTTATTCACTTGAGCGGGATGTGACACCAGGTGAGTTGAAGCTTCATTCAAGTCGAACCTCCTCGTTGTACCATGCTATGATTTTTTTTTACTTGTGCCGGACGTGGAGAATAGGCGTAAAAACGGCAATGTCGATATTCACGTGCATTGCCGTGGGCAAGGAGCTTAGGGGGAAGCTTCTTTGGATTACACGCCCACGGAATATAGGCACTAAAAGTCTCATCTGGTGTGAATATGGTGCATAGATGCAGAAGTGGCGTTGTTGGCAGTGGTTCAGGCACGTACATTCCCGTGGGAATAGTTGCAGAAGGAGGCCCATTTGGATTATTCGTGTCGTTCACTTGCCCACAGCACCATACAACCCATAGGCACTATAGGGGCTACGTGTGGGGCATAGAGGCATAGACGCAACAGTGGTTGGACAAGGTGATACAGGCATGTGAGTTTCTTCGTAGTTCCCTATCACGAGGAGTTCTGGATTGGCTACTGGCACTGCATGGCAGAGATGCCAGTACGGAGAGATTGACTCCGAAGCAGCGGTGTTGGTACTGGTGCACGCACATGCAAAGCCGTAGGCGTGGGAGTAGGCACGGGCGTAGAAGAGGCTTCCTTGGTGTATTTATCTACTGAACCATACCACCAGGAGTTACGAGTCACAAGTCATCACTGGCGCTACACAGGTGAAAGTATTCTAAAGGCTCAAACTGGCTTCTTTGTTCCGAAGTAGTCAGGGAGTGGTAAGGGCAACAGCATATCCGCCTCACTTGTCATCAGCAGCAGACAGGTTTCGACGCCGCTTGCTGTTTTACTGATGTGTCAATTGGTTCCGATTTTTTACCAGCAAATGAGCATAAGAAATTTATCATGGGGACTCAACAAAACACTAGTGTGTCAATTGGTTGTGTTTGTAAGCAAACGAGCACAGGACCTTAATCGCGAAGTCTCCACAAAATAAAAAAAAGAAGCTTCAAGCATGATTCGAACCCAGAACCCCAGAACCCAGAACCCCTAATCCATAAAAAGGCGTTTTTGAGACAGGCCCCGAAGGGCCGGAATTAGAAGGCTAAGAGGTAGAGAAGAAAAGCAAAACAGCACAAACTAGACCTAAGAAACCAATCAGGCGCACATGCCCGTGTGGCCATGGAAGTGATGGTAGCGGTCCAAAGTGACTACAACGAAGTCCCTCAGGCGATCCAGAAGTCGCCCATCCCCGAGCAAATGCGTGACCCCATTTGCGTGCAAGCTTCTGTCTGAACAAGACTTTGGCTTCCGAAAAGCCAATGTTGTAGAATGCCGTGTGTTTGCGAGCCATTTCCCGAGCGACGAGGTCCAACATGAGGCTGAGATCCGAGGAAGCACCCCCGTATCGGCCAATGACTGGGGCAAGAACACGAACTCTGTGGCCGTACTCATTGAGTTCGCTCTCTATTGGGCCTCTCTGATCTTGCTGCGAGCCATGCAGCTCCGAGTCGAGCTTCCTTGTACAATCGAGGTACTCTTCGTTGACAGCTTCTTGCCTTTTCTCCAGAGTTTCCCCGGGAATAGTAGAGGTGTTGTCGTAGTGTGAAAGGCCTTGTAGCGTCTTGAAGTCCACAATGTGGTTTGCACCGTCTAAGTCACAATCGACACCATTGCTACC
>Ga0307930_1003403_pt1 | contig 11706 bp, 11 predicted proteins | sample OrgLakmetageno46_FD_203161 | JGI IMG/M metagenome (GOLD analysis project Ga0307930, IMG submission 203161) | Saline water microbial communities from Organic Lake, Antarctica - #46 | ecosystem: Environmental > Aquatic > Non-marine Saline and Alkaline > Saline | place: Antarctica: Organic Lake... | reverse complement strand
TTTCCGCCAGCTCTTTTGCCTCGGTGTGAGCCTCGGCCAGCTCAGCCCGTAGCTCGGCGGTTGCCGCCTCTGCGCCCCGGCGCAACTCCCGGCCAAACGAGTTGGCCAGCTCAGCCGGCAATTCGTAAGCGGCCTGCGCCACCTGGGGGCGGCTCTCACGCCACTGCGAAAGGTGGCGCTGTATGGTGTTCGGGCTGCCCGTTCCCAACCGTTCCCGTACGGCTCGGATGGTCGGGCTCTGGCCCTCGGCTGCAATCGCGTCTGCGGCGGCTTTGATTTGTTCTGCTGTAACACCCTGTCTCATATCATACCACGTATCATATCGCGTATTTCATATCAATACAGATACGATACGCGATATGATACATATGCGCAAGCATATCATTACAGTTTTTTGATACAAAAAAACCGGCGCGGGACCGGTTCTGGTGGGGTCGGTCAGCCCATGCGCGGGCCGCTCGGCTCGTCTGGCTCGTAGTCGTCCCGCTGCAACTGCTCGTTCCAGTCGCCCGCCGTAGGCCGCTGGCGCTCAATACCTGGCACCAGCTCGGCAATCCGTTCGGCCAGAACGTCACCAGCCACATCGGCATCAGTGCCCGCAACCAAGGCCGCGCCCTGCGCCTGTTTGTTTAACAGTGCTGTTTCTAAAACCGCCCATTGCTCGGGGCTCGGCTGCCCACCAATGCTGATATAAGCCGCTTCATGGTCGCCGGTTTCTTGGGCATGGCTCAGGGCATCAATGGCGCTCTCGACAACAACAACCCTCTCGGCATTCCCAATGTTCGCGCTGTGCCAAATTCGTTTCTCGCCGCCTCGACTGAACCCAGTGAAGTCCTCGTTTTTCAGTTCGTAGCCGGAAAGTCCATGGCTATCGTAATGGGGGAACACCGCGTTGCCGCGCTGGTCCGCACGGATCATCCCGACAAACCGGGGATCGGCCAGGGTTTCGCTATTAATGCCCCTGCTCAATAAATACGGGTGCCCGCCCGCTGGCTGCGGCTGCATCTGGGCAAACGCCCCCATAGCGGCCTGCCGGTCTTTGCTACTCGGTTCGGGCTTTTTGATTCGCTCCGGTACCGGCATCGGCTCGACGCCCAACCAGGGCCGCAACTCTTTACGGGTCTGGCCCAGGTTCCACCCTTTCCGGCGCTGAACAAAATCGACGATTGAGCCGTTGTCCTGCTCATCGCGCACAGAAAAATAAACGCCGTGGCCATCGGTATCGGTGGCGATAATTATTTTATCGTTGTCGCTCTCACGCCGCATCACCGCGCTGTTTCGGGACGATTCGCGCCGGTCGATCTGATAGCCCTGGGCTGCGGCATATTCAGCCAGGTTAATGCCGATTTTGAACTGCTCTAGTTCGTCGGTTCGGTTCTCTCTCACTGCCGCAATTCCTCTGCTAAAAGCTCCGCTACTTGGTTGTAGCGTTCGATCAGTTCGTTCTGCTGATCGGCTAACTGCTGCACCTGCTGCGCTGAGGTTTCCACCTGCTGCCGCAAGCTCTCCACGCTCTCCAGCAAACGCTGCTCGCGCTGCTTCGACTCGGCTTCTGACGCCTTCAACAAGGCCACTAATTTCGTCTCTAACTCTGTCATAGCCTGACCTCAGCGTGTTTTTAATTCCGTCGCCCAACCGCCCGATTGCGTCTGAAAAATTTGTGGCTCGTTCTCGTAAATCAGAAAGGATCGACCTGATCCGTCCTGGGCGAATCTCACGCCCTGCGGGAGCTGGTTCACCGTCCGTTGTGCCTGGTCGATCTGCTCCTGCATCGCTATCAAGCGGCTCGATTGCCACTGCATCAGGCCCCAGTTCGCGCCTAAGATGATCGCTAAGACTGCCAGCGCCGGCAGGCTGTATTTCAGCCAGCCCCATTTGAGTGTGTTCATCGCGGCTTGCCGGTTCTCGTTCGACGATTTTCTGATCGCGTTCAGATCGGCTGATAAAGATTTCTTCATCGCGGCGCTGCCCTGCTTCGCGCTGCTCTCCAGGTTCTCGATCAATTCCGTGATTTGGTTCAGTCGGTCGCTGATATCGCTTTTGGTGGTAGCCAGCTCGCCGTTCAATCCATCCCGCAAGCTCCGAGCGTGCCTTTTCAGCTCGCTGAGCGTGTGCTTCTCGATCCGCTCCCGGGCCTGCGCCTGCTTCGTTTCGAGCTTCTGCGATAGCTCGGACATCGAATTCGTGCCCATAAATGCCCCCTTTAAGACGTAATGCTTTATCGAAACCCGCCAGCTTCACGCTGACGTAATCTTTGCCCTCTCGGGTGATCTCGCCCAGCTCGCCCAAGCGGGCGATAACCCCGGCCCGGTCGTTGACCTCGCCAGCTTCAATCCGCCACATGAGCCATTCTGTGATTTTGGTCTTCGCCTCGGCCCGCTCTTCCAAATGCGGCTTCCCGTAGGTTCTATCGTTCGTTTTCGCCTGCGCCCGGTCCGGGTCGTCGGGTCGCGCCCAGCCCTGCTCGTAGTTCCACGCATCGCGCAAATGGTCGTAATATTTTGCATGACCTGGTGGCGCTATATTCAGCGCCTTGCCGGTGGTCAGTTCCTGCCGAGGCACAACCATGTGCAATTCTGTGTTGCCCTCATGGGTGTGGCGCACCCATAAAATGTCGTACTGGTCGCGATCGAGGCCCGCGAATGCCAACGCCTCGAAATCACCAATCACCTGCTGCTGCTGGGCTTCGGTCGGTGCATCCTCGGCGGCGAATGCAATCACGCCGCTGGAATAGCGAAATTTATGGTGGCAGTGGTCAATCAGCGCCCTGGTGGTCGCCGGATTGCCGCGCAAAACCTCCGGCGCTGGGTCGCGGGTTTTGGTTTCACCATCCACCCGCACCTGCTCGCCGGTCAGGTACTCGGTCGGGCCACGGCCACCGCCACGGCCACGGGCAAAAAATTTAATCAGCATCGGTTGGCTCCGGCTTACGGGGGCGGGGCGAATGGTCGGCCCGTATAGCAGCAAACTCACGCTCCAGCGCGATCAACGCGGCCAGCACCTGGGCCGCGTCGGCGTCCGATTTGTAGGTATTCGCCCACCGGCCAACCTGGTTTAGGTTATTCCCGAGGCGGCCCAGCTCCCGGATCAGCTCTGGATCGACGCGCCGGACCGGGCGGCGCTCCGGGGCCTGCCGGTTCGACAGCGCGGCTCCGCCGACTGACTGGCGAACTAAGTCAGCAACGCTGACGTTTTCAGCCAGGGCCAGCCTCTGCCATTCAGCCCGCTCCGACTCCGACACCTTCACATGAATCCATTTGTCGCGCCTCACCACCAACACTCCTTTTCCTACCGCCCGTTTTGAATGCCGCCAAGCGGCCAAAAGTGCGACTTGTCGCGGCGCTATGTCTTTCGGGCCCCGCTTGCGGGGTGGGGGATTGAAGGGGGCGACGCCCCCTCACCAGACCCGGTAGCGTAGCTACCGGGTAGGCTGGCTTGCTTGCTTGCTTGATCAATAAATATTAGAGCTGTTCCGTAGGAACTGCAACCTTTTACGGCCCTGCGGGCCGTCTTTGGGCAGTAGGAAAAAGAAGACCTTCTGTAGTGTTCTAGGGAAATCATGGTGGTAGTAGCGAGTTGATTGCTAGTTCGGGACTGCTCAGTTGCGGCTTTCACCGGCCCGGCGGCCCGGTTTCATCCGGGCCTGTATAGGGCCAGAGGCACCCGCAGGTGCCACATAGTGGCTTGAATTTCGAGTTATCCACAGGATCTGGCCCAGATCGCTCCTTTTAAGTACCTTTTTTCCTTTTAATACTTTTAGATAGGTTATTTTCATTATATATCAGTGGTTTGAAGATCAATAAAGGGAGAAAAAGGCGGTCATTAAGGGAGAAAAAGGCGGTCATTAAGGGAGAAAAAGGCGGTCATTAAAGGGAGAAAAAGGCGGTATTAAAGGAGTTAGCCTGTTGACTCTCCCTTTTTTTGTTGGTAGATAGAAGGTGTTTGTATCATCCACCTCCTTTTATGGTGCTGTCATGGCTGAAGAGCTGATCGTTAAATCCAATGCGTTGATACAGGCTGCGTACAGCCTCACGCTCTCAGAACAAAAAATTATCCTGTCAGCAATTACCCAGGTTCGACGGGACGAGTCCGTGACCGACGAGAAGCTGTATACCGTTACCGCTAACGCCCTGTCTGACATGTCCGGCTTCAAGGCCAACCACGAATATGAGTCTTTGAAGGAAGCCACCGAAAAGCTCTGGAACAGAACTCTGACGGTACTGGACAAACCTAATGGGGGAGGCACTGCCGCGGGCAACAAGCGGAAAATGCGCTGGGTTCAGGAGGCGGTCTACCTCGATGACCAGGGCGCTGTTCAACTTCGATTTTCTAAACCTATCCTTCCATACCTCACGGCCTTGTCTAGCGAATTCTCAAAATACAAACTGCAGCACGTGGCCAACATGACCAGTCGTTACGGAATCCGGCTGTACGAACTCTTGATTCAGTGGCGCTCCACGGGGGAACGTGAACTAGAACTGGATTGGCTGCGCGCTGCCTGGGAGCTGGAAACCAAGTACAAAGCAATCAAGGATTTCAAAAAGTACGTCATCGAGCCCGCCTTAGCAGACGTCAACGGACACAGCGATCTATGGGTTAAGTGGGGCCAGCGCAAAACTGGACGCCGCGTCACCCACCTGCAATTTCAGTTCGGCCCGAAAAGGGACAAAATGGCGGTCAAGATAACCAATGACCAGATCGCCGCCCAGGCCCGCCCCGGCGAGACATGGGACCAGGCCAAAGCGCGGCTGCGCGGTTAGTTTTTCAGAACATAGCAATGCACCAAAAACCACCGTCTTGAGGCAGCAGCTCGAGCAGGTGAAGGAACGGCTAAATATTATTGTATAAAAAGGTTTTTGTATTAGAATACTTTTATATTATTATATAAAAAGGTTTTGTATTAGAATGCTTTTGTATTATTAAATAAAGAGGTTTTTGTACTATAATATTTTTATATCATTATATAAGAGGTGGGTCGTGATCGTTTTGGTTGGCAGTGAAAAAGGCGGCGTCGGAAAAAGCATGGTCGCCGCCCATGCGGCGGTCCGGCTGTCCATGACCGGCAAGGCCACCTTTTTGGCCGATGCCGATCCTCAGCAAACGTCTTTGCGCTGGGCGATGGCCCGTAAGGCACATCGGCCCGACGCGCCAGCGGTAGAGAGCGCCAGCCTCGTTGGCGACCTGCGATCGGAGATCACCAAGCTCGCTAAAAACTACGACCACATAGTAATTGACTGCGGCGGTTCTGATTCCATGGCGCTGCGCAGCGGGATGTTGCTAGCGCATCGAATGATAATTCCGAGCCGGGTTGCTCGCCGGGATATCGAAACCCTCCAGCATGTGAGCCAACTGGTCGCCCAGGCGAACGCCGAGCGAACCAAAAAAGGCATGACCGAGATGATTTCGCGGGTGGTCTTTAACGCGATCAAAGCGCTGCCCTCGTTCTGGAGTCGGATCGAGGCGGCGAAAAAAGCGGTCGAAGGTATGGGGTTAGGGGTCTCGAAATTCAGCATCGTTGACCGAGTGAGCTACGACGACAGCCAGTACCAGGGCGGCACCGTCTTCGATGCCAGAGAAGATCAAAAAGCGATTGACGAAATGGAGCGGGTTTTGAAATCCCTGCTTAGAAAAGAGCAACCGGAGTAAAAATGGGCAAGCCAAACTACGAAATCGAGAGCACGGATTCGTTTATCGCGGGCGCTGAGGAAAGGGCGAACCGCAACGCGGTGAAGCCCGACAATCTGGTCCAAATAGGGAATCGAGTTCCGAAAGAATTACGGCACCGACTCAAGCAGGCGGCACTCGAAAACGACACCACGATCAACGCCATTCTGATTGACGCATTGGAAGCGTGGCTGGCCAACAACGATACAAAGCGACTCAGAGGCAGCGCCCTGGACGATGATGGGCTCTGATAACAAACGGGCGTTTTCTGGACGCACTGACTGCACCCTCAGTTGTCGTTTTCAGAAAGCAATAGCACGGAGTATCAAGACCCGGCTGCACTTGTAGCTTGCAGGGCCGACTCCTTAGGTAAAGAGGTTGGTTTCAATTATCAAAATTCACTAAAAATCGGTTTGCACCTATCCGGCAATTTTCCAGAGTAGTATTTGTATTCTTGGTCATAAGAAGTAACTATAAGGTGATCACCCTGTAATGACACAATTTCATATTGAGTACCCGACTCAAATATCATTTTTGTTTTTCCATACTCTTTGAATATTTTTCCATTGCTGCTACCAAAATGCTCGTTGGAGGCGCACATCTTTATGTTGCCATCTCCGAGAATCTTTATCGCTGTTAATCCAGGCCCTATAGCCCCCGTCCACTCGCCTATGTAATACGCGCCTGGATCTGCATGAATTTTTTTCTCAAAATATTGATTGTTTAATAAGTCTTGCATAAACGGCGGAGTTCCCAGAGCACAGCCATTAAGCAACATCAAGATGCCTACTAATAATGCTTGTTTTTCTATATACTTCCTCATTATTACTTACCTAGGTAACCTAAAGTGATCAAACTGGGCGAAAATATATACCGAGTCAATTCGGGTGGCCCGTTTCTTCATTTTCTGAGACGTAAGCGCAACAGTTCCCATGTCATATTAAGGACTGCTTTGCCTATCGACTTCATTCAAGAAGTCACGAAGGTACTTTCGGGCAAGTCCTTGACCGCCCAGCGCCCTGTCCATCGAAAATATGGAGTCTTCATAGCCATCAAGAGAATGAACTCGGAGCCTGACATCCTCGCCCTCGACCATGCGCTCAACAAGCTGAATCGGCACTGGAACGTAGCCGGTGCTTTCCGTATAAATTGTGTTAGAGATGGTGTTGTAGTCGCTGCTCGAAAGTTGAGTGCGACCTAACTTATCGAAACGCTGTGAGTCGCCATTAACTTTTATCGTAATGCCATCGAAACTCGTGTACGAACCGCCACCAACCTGTGAATCGTAACTCGGCTCAAGAATAATGGTGCCCGGCGATTCACTATTCCAGCGCGCGCCGAGTTTATAAGCGTTAAGACCGTATTCTTCAGTCCCGTCAGCTAACCAAGCAGGAGTCATTCTCACTGTGGTGCTATCATTCAGAACTTCTTTTTCAACTGAAATTTGACCAATGCTAGTAACTACGTCCATTGAATCGACAACACTAGCGCAACCGCTCAAAAGCGTAATTAGGCCAAAAGTCAGAACAATTTTTATTTTTCCAAATAACACGCCTTTTCCCTTTTTTAGATTCAAGCCAAGCCTCTCCTTGGCAAGTCACACCACTAGGCAGGTGTCGCATTAGCCAAGCACAAGAGCCGGCACAGAGCCTCAGTCATCCTTACCAAGAAACTCTCCTCCATAGTACAGATAGCGGTCAAAACATCTACAAACGACATCTCATTTTCTACAGCAGCCAGCATTGGCTGCTCAGGTAACGGTCGTTTTCTGGACGCTCACCTAGACCCTTCAAAACGCCCATTTTCCCATTGTTTCATGGTCAACAATCGCGTACAACAATCTATGAACAAAAAAGGCACCTTTTATGATCATAGGTTATGCACGAGTCAGCACCCAAGACCAGAATCCGGATTTCCAGGTGGATGCTTTGGAGAAAGCAGGGTGTGAACAGATCTTTCAGGAAAAAGTAACGGGCAAATTACGAGAGCGACCGGAGCTGTCGCAATGCCTCCGTATGCTCCGAACGGGGGATACTCTGGTTGTCTGGAAATTGGACCGGCTAGCTCGTTCACTTAAAGACTTGGTAGAGATTGTTCAGGATCTTAACGATCGTGAGATCGGTTTTAAATCTGTGACTGAAGCCATCGATACAACCAGCTCCGGTGGCAGGCTCGTGTTTCACATTTTCGGTGCATTGGCCGAGTTCGAGCACAGCCTGATTCGTGAACGAACGATAGCGGGACTTCAGGCAGCCAGAGCAAGAGGTCGGAAAGGGGGGCGCAAGCCATCCATGTCAGACTCCGACATTAGGAAGGCGGCAGCAATGTTTTTGGACTCGAATATTACAAAGAAAGAGGTGGCTGAACATTTTGCGGTTAGTCGAACAACTCTGAACGCTTCTCTTGATCGGCTAACGCAACCGATGGAATTAAACTGAGTATAAATATCTATTTTCTAGGCATGATGTTTTCTACTAAGCAACAGGGGAGCGGCTCGGCTTGAGGGCCAAACAAGGAATCACGAAGCCAAGCGACTACATTGAGGTGCGGGAATAATTTTTAACCTATTGTTAAAAAACGAATTCGCCCCCCGCCACAGACGTGGGGTAACAGTAAAGTGGTATTATCAAGAACGCACTTTTCTGTAATATCTTGGTATGTGGCATAGCCACTGTTATTTTCTCGGGAGCCTAGTTTGACGCATTACTACGCATCAGAAACATACGTTGAGGCGTATCGCAAGCTAGGCGAAGCCTGCGCTTGGTTGGATGCACTTGGCATCGAGTATTCTCGAACCCGCGTTGGTCGGTACGAAAAGATATTTGGCGCGCTCGCGAAGCATCAGATTGCCGGCACTCTTGACTCTTTTATTGATGGACACCCACTCAAGACCTGGGTAAACGCGGCCCATGAGGTGGCTGAATTAGTGCGCATGTATGAAGGATTGAGCGGACAATTCGACTCGTCGTTGATTGGTCGTCTAAAGGATTCGCTCAAGGGGCAGGAACTATACGTGCTTGACTTCGAAAACCGCTCTGGACGTGACTTCAGCTTTGAATTGGCTACAGCCGCAAAGTTCGTGAAAGCGGGATTAGCTGTCGATTTTGGACACGATGCAGATATCAAGGTTCAGATAAATGGGTTCACGTTTTTCGTGGAGTGTAAAAGGCTTAAGTCAGCGAAGAAGATTAAGAGAAGAATAAAAGATGGTATCAACCAACTTAACAGACGGTATGTGGAATCGGAAAACCCGACTACGGCTCGTGGGATGCTCGTTTTGTCCAGCGGCAAGACGATCAACGAGAAGTTGATGCTGCTAGAAGGGAGTGATGATAAAACGCTGGGAGAAAACGCCTTTGCGCACAACATTGCGTTCATAGACAAATACAGGTCGTATTGGCAAGACATACCGGATAGAAGGACTCTTGGGGTAGCAGTTATCCTAGATTCGCTTGGCATAATCACTTCAAATAATCAAATTGTGACTTGCCATGAGGTGACTATAAACTGCGTTCCAGTCAATACAACAGACCACAACCTCTTGCTTCGGATAACTAGTCATGTATTTCCAAAGCGGACATAACGACGCGTTGAAGCGGACAAGATGCTGAGACTGTAAAAAGGCTTTAACACTTTATTATTCATTTTTAGGGACAGAAGCAATGGACATTAAGGATAAAACTTTTGCTTTTTGGAGATTATTATTAGTCTTTTCTTTTATGGCGCCTTCGGTTGTTTTTTCAGCTGAAATTTCAGTAATAGGCTCACCAATATTTGACACCGACAGGCACTGTGATTTCCGAATGCCAGCAGAAACTTTTGCCCTAGCCCTTCCTCAGCTTGCTAAAAACAAGGTAGATCGATGTCAATATATAGTCCATATTGAAGGCTTAATTGAAAAAAAAGATCCCAATATAATCAAAGAGCTCCAGATCGCTCAACGTAAACTTTATATTATGGGCATTAGTAAAGCGCCGCCGCCGCTTTGGGTTTCATTAAATTCTAATGGTGGAAACATTATAGCCGCTATTGAAGTCGGTTATCTGCTAAGAGACGGTTGGTCTATGCCTACAAGCACACGAGTTCAACCTGATCAATCATGTCTTAGCGCGTGTGTTTTTTTGTTAGCGGCAGGCAACGAAAAAGAACCTGTAGGCAACGTTGGAATTCACCGTCCACGTTTTACAAATTTCGAAACTGAAAATTTATCAGCTAATTCTTTAGAAAAACATTATGATAACTTATACATTTTAATAAAAAATTATCTAGAATATTTAAACATTCATCCAGACTTTTTAGATGATTTATGGTCAATTCCATCGCAAGATATTAAAATATTAACGTTTGATGATTTGAAAAAATACAGGCTTTTAGGAAAAGATTTAGTTCTTGGTGAAATGGAAGACTTAGAGATCATAGAGAGATGTGGTGAAAAGGCTCCCCAGCTACGCGATGATTTTTTTAATCAATACCGGGAAGAATGTTCAGAAGATGATGGACTTGAATGCCTACATAGACTTGTGGAATCACACCCTCACGGAGATTGTTTAAAACGCATGTAATGAGGAGCAGCTAACGGGGTTTATACGAGCACCAAAACCACGGACAGCCAGATCTAGAAAAACCAAGGATGGCAATAGGTGCACGGGATACTGCGCATAATCAGTGGTTACGGTAAATCCACCACAGTTCATAATCTGCTTGGCGATCTGTCATAAAACATCCACACCACCTCACAAAAACAACAGGCAGTAGGAAAAGAAGGATTCATTTTGCGTGGTAGCCTACTGTCTACTCGTCATCATGCAGCGCCAAAGCTCTGCCGTTGTGGCCGCGTCACCTGCGGCACTATGCGCCTTTCCTTGGAACTCAACACCAGCAGCGGCAGCCGCGTTTATTAGACTAATTGTTCCATATTGATTTGTTGCGCCAAACGCATCGGCCGCCCGATACATCGCGCATTCGGTGTCCAGGCCCAAAATCCAGCCCACGGCGGCATCGTAAGCGGCCTGGCCCTGGCCGTCCGTGTGAGCCGTGGCGGTTTGCACCAGTATTCTGGTGTCGAAATCGCTATTGAAGATCACCACGGTTTTTCCTTCCAGCGCCGCCCGCACCCGCTCCGCAATCTCCGGCCATGCCGGTGCCGTTGCCAACTTCTCCGGCCCGATGCCATGAACGGCCTGGGCGCCGGGATCAACCGGCACGGTCGGCCTGCAATAGCTCTCAAAAAGCACCGCCCCGGTGTCGTCCACCACGGCAATTTCCACCAGTTCGGCATCGTCGTCTAAGCCGGTCGTTTCGGTATCCAGAAACACAAAATCAGCCATTTTCCTGCTCCTTTTTTTCAGCTTCCAGCGCCGCCAGGCGTTCGGCTAGATTGTCGCGCTCGCTCTGTAATTCCGCGTTGCGCTTGTGCTCCAGAGCCACCGTTTCGCGCCATTTTTCAACCTCGACAGCCGTTGCCTGGTGTGCGGCTTTTGCCTCTTTTCGTGACTCGGAAAGCTCGGTTTTCAGATCGGCAACCTGGCTTTTCAGGTCGTCGGCCTTGTCGGCCTGCGCCTGCGTCCTGGATTCCGCCACAGCGGCGGCCTGCTGTGCCTGCTGAGCGGTGTCGCGGGCGGTTTCAAGCCGTTCGTGATAGCTGGCAAGTTCATCTTTCAGGCTGGCCACCTGCTCACCCCACTGGCTTTTGATTTCGGCCAGCTGGTCGGCCTGGGTTTCGATCTTTACACGGACGGTCGCTACCTCGGTTCTCGCGGCCTCTGCGGCATCCTGCTCACGGCGCACTTGATCGGCCAGCCGTTTGATTTCATCGGCCCTGGCGGCGGCCTCAGCCGCTGCTGTGTCGCGCTCGTGCGTCAGCGTCTCCACCTGCTTCGCCAGTTCCTCGATCTGGCTTTCCAGCCCTTCGCCGGTTTCCGCCAGCTCTTTTGCCTCGGTGTGAGCCTCGGCCAGCTCAGCCCGTAGCTCGGCGGTTGCCGCCTCTGCGCCCCGGCGCAACTCCCGGCCAAACGAGTTGGCCAGCTCAGCCGGCAATTCGTA
>Ga0307930_1003400_pt1 | contig 11711 bp, 8 predicted proteins | sample OrgLakmetageno46_FD_203161 | JGI IMG/M metagenome (GOLD analysis project Ga0307930, IMG submission 203161) | Saline water microbial communities from Organic Lake, Antarctica - #46 | ecosystem: Environmental > Aquatic > Non-marine Saline and Alkaline > Saline | place: Antarctica: Organic Lake... | reverse complement strand
GCAGAGGCTCTGGCAGATGAGCAAGTATTTACTTACCGTGCACTGGACGAATCCTCTTCGCTCGACCCTCAGTTGGTTGAGGATGTAGACGGCTCCTACATCGTGCGCGATCTGTTTGAAGGTCTGTTGAATTCTGACGAACACGGCAATCTGATTCCAGGCGTTGCCAAACGCTATGAAACCGACAACAACCAGACTTGGACGTTCTTTTTGCGTGACGATGCCAAGTGGTCTGATGGGCGCACCGTGACCGCCAATGACTTTGTTTATGCCTGGCGTCGTGCGATAGATCCTGAACTGGCCTCACCCTATGCCTGGTACATGAGTCTTATGGCGCTGGAAAACGTCGATGCCATACTGGAAGGCGAGATGGACAAGTCGGAACTGGGCATTGAAGCCATTGATGACACCACTGTTCAAGTGAGCCTGAGCCGGCCATTGCCTTACTTTGCGCAAATGGTTGTACATGCCACCACCTTTCCGTCGCCTCAATGGGTGATTGAAGCCCAGGGCGAAGACTGGACCAAACCCGGCAATCTGGTCGGAAACGGCGCCTTTGTGCTGACCGAGCATGTGATCAACGAGCGTCTGGTGCGCGAACGCAACGAACGCTACTGGAACAACAAGAACAACCTGATGGACAAGGTTGTGACCCTGGTCATCAACGACGAGAACCAGGCGCTGAACCGCTACGATGCCGGTGAACTGGACAAGACCGACATACCCGCCGGACAATACCCGACCCAGGAATCTCAACGACCCAATGAAGCACATGTATTCCCTCGACTGTGCAACTACTATTATGTCTTTAATACCGAACAGGCTCCGTTCGACGATTCCAGGGTGCGCCTGGCACTGGCCTACGCAATCGACCGTGACATCGTCGTAGAAAATGTATTACAGGGTGGTCAGTTCCCTGCCTATACATTTACCCCAGCGCTAACCGCAGACTTCACGGCTCCTGATGTTGAGTGGGGTCAGTGGACCCAGCAAGAACGCGATGCCCGAGCCGTTGAGTTGCTCGCCGAGGCGGGCTTTGGTCCGGAAAACCCGCTGCAGGCAAGCCTGTTGTACAATACTGACGAGGCCCACCGCAAAGTTGCGATCGCCGTAGCCAACATGTGGAAACAAAAGCTCGGTGTTGACGCCAGACTGGAAAACCAGGAATGGACAACCTTTCTCACCACCCGCAGTGAAGGCGATTTCGACATAGCCCGTGGCGCCTGGTGCGGCGACTACAACGAAGCCTCGACCTTTCTCGATTTGATGCAGTCGCGCTCAGGCTACAATGATGCCAACTACGTTTCCGAAGCCTATGACGGCCTCGCAGCCGAAGCCCAGACCATGGTCGACCCCAGCGCAAACTATACGGCGATGGAAGAACTGATCGCTGCAGACATGCCCAACGCCCCGGTTTACCACTATACCGGCATCATCATGGTCAAACCTGAACTCAAAGGCTGGCCCTATGAGGATGTTCAACAGAACATCTACAGCCGAAATCTGTACAAAGTAGCTCAGTAGCGGTCGCCAGACTGATATCCAATCAAGGGAGTGACCGGATCCTAACCCGGTCACTCCCTGACCTCTTGTGTAAGTCAGGTGCTCGAGCTAGCCGCTCCTTATACCTCTTTTGCATTGATCAAGGTTAATAACTCCCCGTCGTTAAAGCCTTTTCCTGTAAGCGATTGCAACTCTTTAATCACAGAATAGGCAGTAAGGTGAACCGTACAGTCAATTTTTAAGGGCGTCTGATTGATGTTTGTTGCAAGATATGAAAGCTTACCTCCTTGATTTCGCATTAGGCGAAAGCCCGGCAACACAATGTTTCTGTAATGTTCCTGTAGAGACCCGGCCTGGTAATGGCCTGCTCATACACATAATAAAATCAAAAAAAATACCGAACAGAGAAGAGGGTTAACCATGAAAATACTACACAAAACGCTGGCTGCAGCCGTCGTTTCAGCCTCACTGATGGGCGCCACCGTACTTGCTGAAGACACTCACCCGATCACCGGCGAACAGCTGGCTGACGAGCAAGTATTTACCTATCGCGCACTGGATGAGTCGTCCTCACTGGACCCTCAAGTGGTAGAAGATGTCGATGGCTCCTACATTGTTCGCGACCTGTTTGAAGGCCTGCTGAACTCCGATGCCGAAGGCAACATCGTGCCGGGCGTGGCCGAGCGCTGGGAAACCGATGACAACCAGACCTGGACCTTCTATCTGCGTGATACCGCCAAATGGTCTGACGGTGAACCGGTTACCGCCAATGACTTTGTATATGCCTGGCGTCGTGCTGTCGATCCGGAACTGGCCTCACCCTACGCCTGGTACATGAGCCTGATGGCGCTGGAAAATGTTGACGCCGTGCTGGAAGGTGAAATGGAAGGATCAGAACTCGGTGTTGAAGCTCTGGATGAGCACACACTGCGCGTCAGCCTGACCCGCCCGATGCCCTATTTCGACCAGATGGTCACCCATGCGACCACCTTCCCTTCACCACAGTGGGTCATCGAAGAACAGGGTGATGAATGGACCAAACCCGGCAACCTGGTCGGCAACGGTGCCTTCGTACTGACCGAGCATGTGATCAACGAACGCCTGGTGCGCGAGCGCAACGAACAGTACTGGAATAACGACAACAACCTGATGGACAAAGTTGTTACTCTGGTGATCAACGACGAAAACCAGGCACTGAACCGCTACGACGCCGGCGAGCTGGACAAGACCGATATCCCGGCGGGCCAATACCCGCGTCAGGAATCAGAGCGGCCTGAAGAAGCCCATGTGTTCCCACGCCTGTGCAACTACTACTACTCATTTAACAATGAAGTTCCGCCCTTTGACGACGTCCGTGTCCGCAAAGCGCTGGCCTATGCCATAGACCGCAATGTCATTGTCGACAACGTATTGCAGGGTGGTCAGTTCCCGGCCTACACCTTTACCCCGGCCCTGACCGCTGGCTTCACCACGCCCGATGTTGAGTGGGGTCAGTGGACTCAGGCCGAACGTGACCAACGCGCCAAGGAATTGCTGGCCGAGGCGGGTTACGGTCCGAACAACCCGCTGAAAACAACCGTGCTTTACAACACCAGTGAGGCCCACCAAAAAATAGCCATTGCCATGACGGCTATGTGGAAACAAAAGCTGGGCGTTGAATCCACGCTGGAAAACCAGGAGTGGACTACCTTTCTGACAACGCGCGGTGAAGGCAATTTCGAGATTGCCCGGGGTGCCTGGTGTGGCGACTACAACGAAGCATCTACCTTCCTCGACCTGATGCAGTCTGACTCCGGCTACAACGATGCCAAATACAACTCGGCCGAGTACGACCGCCTGGCTACTGAAGCGCAAACCATGTCAGATCCAAGTGCAAACTACACCAAGATGGAAGAACTGGCCGCAGAAGACATGCCTACTGCACCGATCTACCATTACACCGGTGTCATTCTGGTCAAACCAGACCTGGTGGGCTGGCCTTACGAAGATGTTCAGCAGAATATCTACAGCCGTAATCTGTATAAAGTCACGCAATGATCGACTGATACCGTGCTGATAAACAGCGGCCCTCGGGCCGCTGTTTTTTAAGAACACTCCCTGTTTATCAAACCCCCTGACTGTTTCCTTTTTTTCAAAGGTTTACGGGTTCAGACCGTAATAAGTCCGGTTTCATTTTCGGTTTGAACATCAGGCTGGGTACAATCGCCAGACAACATTTTGCAGGCAACTCCACTATGTTCAATTTCGTACTCCGCCGGATCGCCGTGGCGATTCCGACCCTGCTTGTTCTGGTCTCTGTTTCTTTCTTCCTGATGTTTTCAGCACCGGGTGGTCCGTTCACATCAGAACGACCCATACCCCAGGCGGTGATGGAGAACATTGAAGCCAAATACAATCTCGACAAGCCGGTTTACCAACAACTGGGCATTTACATCTGGAACATCGTTACCGATTTCGATTTTGGCCCCTCATTCCGTTACCAGGACAGAACCGTTCTCGATCTGATCCAGAGTGGTTTCCCCGTTACCCTGACTTACGGCTTCTGGGCGTTTATTTTTGCCGTGACAATCGGCGTATCCCTGGGCGTCATCGCGGCGCTCAAACACAACACCGCGACTGACTACACCGCCGTCAGCATCGCCATTGTCGGCCAGGTGCTGCCCAATTTCGTCGTGGCACCAATATTGGTGCTTATTTTTGTTCTATGGCTGGGCTGGTTGCCTGGCGGCGGCTGGCAGGGTGGCCAGATCGAGTACATTATTTTGCCCGCCATTGCGCTCGGCACCAGTTTTCTGGCCAGCATAGCCCGAATCACCCGGTCCAGCATGCTGGAAGTGCTTAATTCCAATTACATCCGCACCGCTCGCGCCAAGGGCCTGCCGTTCAGATACATCGTCTGGCGTCATGCCCTCAAACCCGCCATGTTGCCGGTAGTGTCCTATCTCGGCCCGGCTTTTGTCGGCATGATCACCGGTTCGGTCATTATCGATTCCTACTTCACCACCGGCGGCATCGGTGTGCACTTTATCAATGGCGCACTGAATCGGGACTACGCCCTCATCATGGGAGTCACTATTTTGCTTGGGACCCTGACCATCACCTTCAACATACTGGTCGACATCATTTACGCCTGGATTGACCCCAAGATTCGTTACTAAGGCTTATTACCATGCTGACGCACAAGAAAACCAATGTAGACGCCCTTGTCGGGAACCTCGGCAACGAGGCCATCGCCGGGCGCAGCCTGTGGCGCGATGCCATGCACCGTTTCTCACGCAACAAAGCCGCTATGGGCGGGCTGGTCGTACTCGGACTTATTGTCCTGTTTTCTGCCTTCGGGCCTTTTGTGGCTGCCTGGCATTATTCGGACATTGACTGGTCGCTGATGGGCAACGCAGCAGCCGCAGGTCAGCCATCCATTGCCAACGGACACTATTTCGGTATCGATGATCTCGGCCGGGACATGTTTGCCCGAACCGTTCAGGGCAGTCAGATATCGCTGATGGTCGGCACCATTGGCGCCCTCATCGCTGTTTTTATTGGCACGCTCTATGGTGCCGTCTCGGGCTATTTTGGGGGCCGTATCGACAGCATGATGATGCGCGCCGTCGATATCCTGATGTCGATTCCCTACATGTTCTTTCTGATTCTGCTGCTGGTCATGTTCGGTCGCTCGATACTGCTGATTTTTATTGGTATCGGTGCCATCTCCTGGCTGGAAATGGCCCGGATCGTCCGTGGCCAGACCCTGTCGATCAAGAACAAGGAATTCATTGAGGCGGCGGTTGCATCGGGCGTGCGTCCGATCAAGATTGTGCTGCGCCATGTCGTGCCCAATTTACTCGGCGTGGTGGTGGTCTATGCCACCCTACTGGTGCCTCAGATGATTCTGACCGAATCCTTTATCTCTTTCCTGGGCCTGGGCGTGCAGGAACCGCAAACATCCTGGGGTGCACTGATCAATGACGGAGCCGGGACCATGCGCTACGGCACACTGTGGCAGTTGATGTTCCCGCTGAGCTTTTTTATCGCCACTCTTTTAAGCTTTTTCTTCGTCGGTGACGGCCTGCGCGATGCGCTTGACCCGAAAGACCGCTGAGCCACAGGAGCCACTGAACAATGAGCTTGTTATCCGTTAACGATCTGAATGTCAGCTTCAACACTCTGGACGGCCAGGTTAACGCCGTCAACGGCGTCAGTTTCTACCTGGCTAAAGGTGGAACCATGGCCATCGTCGGGGAATCCGGTTCTGGCAAAAGCCAGACGGCGTTTGCCATTATGGGCTTGCTGGCCAACAACGGTCACGCCACTGGCAGCGTCAAATTTGAAGGTCTTGAAATCCTGAATCTGCCCGAGCAGGGCATGAACCGCATTCGCGCTGATAAAATCGGCATGATCTTTCAGGACCCGATGACCTCGCTGAACCCCTTTATGAAAGTCAGCAAGCAGATGGCCGAAGTACTGATTCACCACAAAGGTATGTCGCGCCGTGACGCCACTGAAGAATGCATCAACATGCTCGACGCAGTGCGCATTCCCGAGGCACGCAATCGCATTCACATGTACCCGCATGAATTCTCCGGTGGCATGCGCCAGCGAGTGATGATTGCCATGTCGCTGTTGCTGCGTCCGCAACTGTTGATCGCGGACGAACCCACAACGGCACTGGACGTAACCGTTCAGGCCCAGATCATGAAGTTGCTGCGTGACCTGCAAACCGAGTTCGGAACCGCGATCATGCTCATTACTCACGATTTGGGAGTGGTCGCCGGGGCCTGTGAAAACACCCTGGTCATGTACGGTGGCCGGGTTATGGAATACGGCTCTACGATCGATCTGTTCGAGAAACCCAGCCATCCCTATACTCAGGGTCTGCTGCGTGCTATTCCACGCCTCGACCAGGAAGGTGAAGAGCTGCTGACCATTCCCGGCAGCCCACCCAACATGCTCAATATGCCAGCGGGCTGTCCGTTCGAGCCACGCTGCGGTTTTGCTCTCGATCGTTGCAAAAACACCGAACCAGCGCTGACTCGTAACAACAGCCTGCAGCGCGAGCGCGCCTGCCATGAAGATCCGGAGGCACTGGTATGACAGAACACACCGTGAGCAAACAGATCCCTACTGAAATCGCCAGGGCAACCGGTAAAAAGTTGCTGTCGGTGCGCGACCTGAAAGTCTATTTCGATATTTACCCGAAGGGCGCGATGCCCTGGACCCGGCCGAACCACCTCAAAGCCGTCGACGGTGTCAGCTTCGATCTGTACGAAGGCGAAACGCTGGGCGTGGTTGGAGAATCCGGCTGTGGCAAGTCAACACTGGCGCGAGCTATTATTCGCATGCTGCCGGTTGAAGGCGGCGAAGTAGTCTGGTTAGGGCAGGACCTGGCACGGCTGAAAGACAAAGCCATGCGCAACCACCGCAAAGACATCCAGATGATCTTCCAGGACCCGCTGGCGTCACTAAACCCGCGCATGACCATCGGCCAGATTATTGCCGAGCCGCTGGAGACCCACTATCCGAACCTGTCCCGTGCCGAGATCAAGGAACAGGTCAAAGAGATGATGGAAACCGTGGGTTTGTTGCCCAACCAGATCAACCGGTACCCGCATGAATTCTCCGGTGGCCAGTGCCAGCGTATCGGCATCGCCCGGGCATTAGTGCTCAAGCCAAAGCTGATCATCTGCGACGAACCGGTATCGGCACTGGATGTATCGATTCAGGCCCAGGTCATCAACCTGCTGATGTCGCTGCAGAAAAAAATGGGCTTGTCGCTCATCTTTATTGCGCACGATCTGAGTGTCGTCAAACACATCTCCACGCGCATCATGGTGTTGTACCTGGGCAATGTTATGGAAGTGGCCGATGCCGCAGATATTTACCGCCAGCCGCGCCACCCGTACACCCAGGCGCTAATATCAGCCGTCCCGATTCCGGACCCGAAAATCGAACGCAATAAGGAAGTCATTCTGATCGAAGGTGACCTGCCCAGCCCGATCAATCCACCGTCAGGCTGCGTGTTCCGCACCCGCTGCCCAAAAGCCGACTCCCAATGCGCAGAGCAAAAGCCCGAGCTGGTGTTTGCCCGGGGTACGCACCAGGTTGCCTGTCATTACCACGACTGATCGGTCCATGTGGATGTATCCGATGACGCACTGTCCGATCGTCGTGCCGACATGGCCAATAAAGGTCCCAGCGCCGACAAAGGCGCCATGCGCAACTTGAACATGCTGGCAGACTAACAACCCATTCGGGTACGTTTTCGATACGCCAGCAAGCGTTGAGCTTTGCCAGCGTATTTGGTTGAACGCCGGGGATTAGCAGGTAGACACACTCGTCAGGACACCCAAAAGCAACTCAAGTACATCCCCTGAACGATGTACAATCAACCAGACACCTCAGCGGAGTAACTGAATGCATTGCGATGCACCTTGGTTTCAACACCAGGTTCTTGACTGGTATGACCACCACGGTCGCAAAACACTACCGTGGCAGCAGGAGAAAACCCCCTATCGGGTCTGGGTTTCCGAGATCATGCTGCAACAAACCCAGGTGACTACGGTGATTCCCTATTATCACCGGTTCATGGCGCGGTTTCCGAACGTAGAAACGTTGGCCAGCGCCCCCCAGGATGACGTTCTGCATCACTGGACCGGCCTTGGCTACTACGCTCGCGCACGCAACCTGCATAAAGCCGCACACACACTGGTCAACCAACACAACAGCCAGTTCCCTGAGACGGTAGCGGAGGTCAGCGAACTGCCAGGCATAGGCCGATCCACCGCGGGCGCGATTCTGAGCCTGAGCCGGGGCACTTATGCCCCCATCCTCGATGGCAACGTCAAACGGGTGCTGAGCCGCTTCTTTGCGCTTGAAGGCTGGCCCGCCACTGCCGCCAACCTGAAGCAGCTATGGGACTGGGCCGAACAACTCACCCCAAAGGAGCGCGTCACTGACTTCAATCAGGTAATGATGGACCTGGGTGCCATGGTCTGCACCCGCAGCAAGCCCAAATGCGACGCCTGCCCGCTGCAACCGGAATGCAAAGCCTGCCAGCAAAGCCGAACCACCGAGCTACCGGCATCGAGACCAAAAAAAGACAAACCTACCCGCGACACCTGGTTATTAATCCTGAGAGCGCCGGACGGCGGTATCTATCTGGAAAAACGACCGCAAAGTGGTATCTGGGGCGGTTTACACAGCTTTCCCCAGTTCAACAACCGCGATCAGGCCGAACAGCACCTCGCACTGGGTAATCTGAAAACGACTCTGGAAGACTGGACCCCCTTTCGCCACACCTTCAGCCACTACCACCTGAACATTCACCCATTGTTCGCCCCGTTACACAGGATACCAACTCAGGTGGGTGAGGCTGCGAGCAAAGCTGGCCTCTGGTACCATCCCGGCATTGCCAGCCAGGTAGGCCTCAGCGCCCCGGTAAAAACCCTGTTGGACCGGCTGTTCTGAGCAGACGCCAACAAGCTAACCGACATAATCGAAGGACACACTGATGACCCGTACCGTACATTGCCGCAAACACGATCAGGAACTCGAAGGCCTGGAGAAGCCCCCCTACCCCGGCCCCAAGGGCCAGGATATCTACGATAATGTCTCCAGGCAGGCCTGGGAAGAATGGCAGGCCCACCAGACGCGTCTGATCAACGAAAAGCACCTGACCATGACCGACCCGGCCTCGCGCAAATATCTGATGGAACAGATGGACAAGTTTTTAAGCGGCCAGGCCTATGACCAGGCCGATGGTTACGTGCCGGAGTGAACCATTGGCGGTGCAACCCCCTGAACACAAAACCACCAGAAACCCGGAATCTTTAAAAAAATCAAAGATTTAAGCCAAAAAAGGTTGACGCCAAATCGGAAAATTCGTTTAATACGCCTCGTTCGCGATGCACGGAACACTGCGCACCACGAACACGCCCAGATAGCTCAGTCGGTAGAGCAGGGGACTGAAAATCCCCGTGTCGGTGGTTCGATTCCGCCTCTGGGCACCACCATGCCCTCCAGGAAAGTCCTAAACACTCCCAAAAGCCTTATATACCAAGCCTTCTTAGCCTATAATGGGTCTGGAGTCGTCTCATAAGATACCAACAAATCTTGTTTCTATTGTTGGTATTTATGTTGGTACCTACGCTTTAGGCAGTCCCAAGTACCAACAAATGCGACGTAAAGCCCCATCTCATGAGCCGCGAAGGACACATGATGAAGCTTACCGAGCTGGCAGTTAAGAACGCTAAACCAAGAGAAGCCGATGGCGAGCTGAAAGATCGCAAGCTATCTGACGGACGTGGCCTCTTTCTGCTCGTGAAGAAAGATGGCGGCAAATACTGGCGGCAAGCATACCGCTACCTGGACAAGCAAAAGACTCTGGCACTGGGCGTATATCCACAGGTGTCGCTCTCAGAAGCCCGAGGCAAGTGTTCTGAGGCCTGCAAGCTACTCAGCGATGGCATTGACCCAAACGAGCTTAAACGAGCCACGAAAGACGGCAGACGCAGTGAGGCAGCCAACACATTCAGCGCCTTGGCTAACGAGTGGTATGCGAAACAGCTACCGAATTGGGCACCTTCCACAGCCAAAAAGAGACGATCACTGTTAGATAATGATCTAATCCCCTACCTCGGCAATGCATCGATAGACAGTTTGGAAACCTATCAGTTGTTTAAATGCCTCGAGCGAATTGAAGACCGTGGCGCAATTGATACTGCCCACAATGGCAGGCAAGTGCTAAACCAGATATGTAGGTTTGCCAAGCTCACACAAAGAGCCAAGACTAATCCCGCCTCAGATTTAACTGGAACGCTACAGAAAAAGAAGGTTAAGCACAGAGCCGCTATTACAAGCCCGGCAGAACTGGGCAGCCTTTTGGACAAGATAGAGCAGTACAACGGCTCACAAATCATTCGGGTTATGCTGGCACTCGCTCCCCTACTCTTTCAAAGGCCTGGCGAGCTTGCCGCAATGGAATGGTCAGAAGTCGACTTTGAAAACGCTGTCTGGAACATACCAAAGGAAAAGAAGAAGGAACGAAACAAACGGGCCGATGACCACCTTGTGCCACTCAGCTTGCAGTCCATAAGGCTACTCAAGGATATTCAGCCACTTACTGCCCATGGTCGATATGTGTTCCCTAACCAACGTGACCATCAGAAGCCAGCCAACCCGGAATCGATCAACAAAGCGTTGCGCAACATGGGGTATGACACCTCAACACAGCAAGCAGCGCATGGGTTTAGAGCAACCGCTAGAACAATGCTGGATGAACGTCTAGGCTTCCGTGTGGACTATATAGAGCACCAGTCAGGGCGCAGCGTTAAAGACCCTCTGGGGCGCGCCTACAACCGCACAAAGCACTTAGAACAGCGTACCGGCATGATGCAGCATTGGGCAGACTACTTAGACGACCTCAAACACCAGGCCAAATCAGGAAACGTGATTTCAGGCGAATTTAAAAAGGTGAAATAAATGACAGATTTGCTCGAACAAGCAGATCAAATTATCGATTTATGTGCTGATTTAGATTTTGGTCAACGGCCAGACGATCTGCCTTATCAGTTCAACTGCGAATCATTCCCATTCTATTACTTAAAGCTTCGATGCGCTTTGAAAATGCACTTAGAAAATAGTAATAACGAGAGATCAGAAGAAGAAAGAAATCGTGTAGTACTTAACCTGTCTTTAGCTAAGCGAGCGTTAAATTTAGGTGAAGAACTTTTTGAAAATAAAACCGGAAAGAAGATTCCATATAACTTACCCAGCGCTGAAGTTCTAAAAAAATATGAAAACGTGGATCTCTATATAACAAGTCAAAAGCCTTCAGATATATCGAATATTTACTTTATTCAGGCACTAACCCACCTTTGTAATTATAAAAAAATAAGACTGGAAAGCACAGCAGGCATAGAAATAGCTGATCAAAAGACTAATGACCCTTATCAATCGCCAATAGCCGAACTTATGGCAGCTCAATATTGCGTACACTATGGTGACATTAACTATATTGCTTACCATGGTTACCTTGCATTTACGAAAATGGAAAATAAATTTAATGACCTAAAGCAAAAATCAGAAAATCAACAAAAAGGGTTTAATAAAAAAACTGAAATTCAGGACCAGTTAAGAATCTGGGCTTCTGAAATTGCATCTCAAGAGTGGAAAGACGATGTACACGAAGCATATCGGATGGGCGCTATGCA
>Ga0307930_1003394_pt1 | contig 11729 bp, 12 predicted proteins | sample OrgLakmetageno46_FD_203161 | JGI IMG/M metagenome (GOLD analysis project Ga0307930, IMG submission 203161) | Saline water microbial communities from Organic Lake, Antarctica - #46 | ecosystem: Environmental > Aquatic > Non-marine Saline and Alkaline > Saline | place: Antarctica: Organic Lake... | reverse complement strand
CTGCTGCTGCTGCGGACTATGGAGCAAAGCCAAGAAGTGTGGTGAACTTAATTGAGCTGCGCCATGCGCCAGAAGTCAGTGGTTATCGTTTTGTGTAAGTGCGGTTGTGCCGCATGGGAGCTCGGGGGTTCCTAGATTATTCTTATAAACAGAAAAGGACCTCGAAATCTCGACTTAATAATTAATAATAGAAGTCTATTTGTTGATAGATGATAGCAGCGAGGAGCGCCATGCTATGTGAAATATTGGCTATAGGCCGAATCTATAGAGCATGTTATGCCATGCACTGCGGTTCTGGTTGAAGAAATATGTGCACGCTTACTGCGTGCTATGGCAATAGTTTATGGCCTAATATTTTAAAGATTGCAGATTGGACATGAAGAAGAACTCGAAGCTGCAGCTCTCGGGTTCACTTGAACCGCCCTCCAGGCTTCCGGTCATCAAATGAACAAGACATACGGCAAATACAGGCAGATTACTCCGCCTTAACCGAATTCAAATGCAAGTCACCTAGCCTTAAAGGTATACCTAACCATCCATGTGAATATGTAACAAATAACAAATGAAGTGCGCGAGAAAATCCACCGCTTTGCGCGAACGAAAACAAATTAAGTATTCATGGATTGAACCGTCGCGAGTGCGCCCCCCATTTCTAGAATGACGCGCACGTACGTTTCTTGGGCCGCAGCCACTTGCTGTTGCACGTCAGCTAGGCGAGACAACGCAGCCTGCTCTTCTTCAGCCAAGGTAATTGTTGGAGTTGCGTCATCGCCTACGAATTCACCTGTTTCGGTGATGTGTTCATTGCTTTCGCCACCATTGCCGACGCCACCACCGTTGTCTTGCGACCAGCGTTCTGCACCCCAAGCAGGTGACTTATGCCGTTGCTGCTGCTGCTCCTCGTGCTGAGAAAACTCATCTCGATCGTGATTCTGCTGTTCTTGCTGTCGCTGCTGCTGCCGCCGCATCGTATTCTGATCGAATGCAGCATCTTCATCTCTACTGTTCTTCCGAGCTACATGTACCACTTTAGCTTCGGTGATTTCTCCGAACCGGACCGCGCCCAAACTCTCGCGCTGAAAAGCTTCATGCCCATAGCGCATGGAGGAGGAGGCTGAAGAGAAGTTGGAGTGGTCAGCTGAAGGTCGGTCGATGTACACATGAGCGCTCAAGAGCCGGCATCGAATTGCAAATGGCAGTGCATTTGCATTATAAGCAGCACCGCTACCAGCGTCAGTGGCCGAACTTGCAGCAAAAGAAGAGCTGACATCTGGATACGATGGCAACGTAAGCGCCACGTATTCTTCACCAGGCAGAAATGTCACTGAGCGGTACACTCGCCACGACCTTTCGTTGGCAACCGTTGAGCTGCTACTGCTACTGCTACTGCTGCTGAAGCGGCGCCTACCATCAGAGAGGTCAGCGTTGTTGCTGCTGAATGCACGGAAGTCGATTGCAAGATCAACCACCAGTGTAGTGTCTGACACGCGAGAGGTAGGCGTAGCTGTTCCTGCTGTTTCGGCTGCTGCTTGACTCAGCTGCAAGTCTTCACCATGTGGAGTATTTCCAACGGCATCAGTGCGGCACAGCACAACGGCCACAAACGGCGGCATTCCTCTCGAGTCATCAAGACCGGGCAGTGCAAACTCAGATGCCACAAACCCCACCACCTGCCACAACGACGAAAATAATAGTATGATAAAATAAACATGTAGACAATGGATTTTAGCACTATGATACGACCGTTGGCAAATCGAATTGTACACTTCCGCCTTTCATGTTTTGGGCTTTGTGGGCAAGATTATGTCAAAGTATCTCAATCATTCTTTTACCTGAGCCGCTACGTGGCGTGTACTTTCAGCACTCAATGGCAACGACGATGAGAGCTCATCATGTGCGTCTAAATCTCCGCTGGTCAGCCCTTCTCTTCCCCCACCTCCGCCACCTCCTCTTTCGTTTTTTGGTTTGCCAGCGCGCAAGTCGGCGCACGCTGCGTCAACATCAGCGGCGGCATCCAAGCACGCTACGCGGCTCAGCTCGAGGTCTTCCAACTTCAACTCCAGCTGACGCACCACGTCTTGCAGAGTAGGGTCACCGGGTGCTAGGTCCATCACGTTGAGAAACTTCAGAGTAGAATAGAACACGGACCAACCAAGGAAGGTTTGAAAGCGCAAGCAACGAAGTTGACGGAAATTACGAAAGAATAGGTACCGCTGTGAACGGCGTTACATAGAAAATGATTTACATCCGACCCCGCCCCTTCCTCCTCTTCCAATTTTTCAGATCTACAATGAAGCACGCATAGGTCTTCACAGAACGAGAGAAAATACCTCATGGAGTTCACTGTTCCCATGCCAAAGTTCCTCTTCCAAACTTCTCGCATCTTCGCGCAGGGCTGCAGCTTCAGTCTGCAAAGCTTCCATCTCATCTTCTGCGTTCTCCTCTTGGGCTCTCTTTACAGCGGCTTGGTACTCTGAATCTGCTCCATAGTCAGATTCAGCTTCAGATTCAGATCCAGGTAACTGGCTTGTTCCTTTTAAGTCTTTGTCTGCCCCTTTTACTTTTCCTGCTGCAGTTAGGCCGTGTTTAGGACGAGACATCGAAGGCATTGCTGCCATGTTTAGCCTACTGCGGCCTCCAGCTATATCTCCAACACCTGCAACAGTTGTTGTTGTGTTATTGGAGCTTGAAAACCTCTTTTTCAGTGGTCTCAGCGCAGTTGGAGCCAGGGGGAGTGCAGCAGTGATCACGGCTGTGTTTAGACCTTCTATCAAGGAGGCGGCGCCACCGTGACGTGGCTTTCTTGCATGGAAGAAGCGCAACTGCAAGTAATCTTGTGCTGGCATTGGGGCGCCTAGCGCAGTGCTGCCCGATCCACTGTTACTGTTCTTCCTGTTCTTCAACTGCGCGCCTTCTCCTCGTTCTCTTGTGGTGGCTTCTGCGGATGTGAGTGCTAGTCCCGCAGCAGCAGCATTGAGTCGAGAACGCGTCGATCTATTGGCACCCCCTCCATTTCCTCCCTTGTGGGGGTAGCCTTGCAGCACGAAAGGTGCTGCTAAGCTCGGCTGATCAGATCCAACTACAACGGGCAAAGCAGCGACGGATTGCCCCGGTTGAAAGCTCAAAGTGCCCCGGTGACCCAGCAGGCCCGCTACAGGGTTGTTCTCGTTTTGGGTGCCACGACTGTCGCTGCTATTCACGTTGCTGCTCCTGTGGCAGACCTCGTCGCCGTCTGGGTCAGAGTTGACCGACAGCACGGGCGGGAGGGGGGCGGTCAGGTTGGGGTTGGGGCGCAAAAGTTGTCCGTTGAGTTCGTTGGCGTCGGCGAGCGCCAGCCCGTGGTAGTGGGCCACCGAATCTGCGGGGGTGGTCAAACAACACGTATATAATATACACACAAATATATCATAAATGGATGATAGGGTAACGAGCAAATTCACAAAGAAGTACAAGCGACAGAGACCGAGAAGAAAAAAAAGAATGGCAAGCAAATACACATTAAGCACTTGCTCACGCAGAACGTACCGGAATGCGTGAGTTCGTAGTCTACATGTAAAGGCCCATCGGCAGGCCAACGGCACACATGTACAAAGGCCATCGCGACTCCGTTCTCACTGTTGTTGTTGCCGCCACCTCCTGTGATGCTGCTCCTGTTGGCTCCTCTTCTTCCATCTTCACCTCTTGAAGTGCGGCTAGTGTCCACCATACTCTTCCCCATGCCTTCCTGCATCTCAGCTGCAGTCGCCGCTGCATCATTATTCCCCCTGTAAGGCCGCAGGATGCGCACTGACGTGGACGCCACCCACACTGACTGTGATGAATAACCACCGCTGTCACCTGAGGCCCCAGGAAGAGGTGAGTACACTGCAGAGTTCCTGTTGCTGCTATTGCTCGTGCTATCGTAATCGTAGCTGCCTTGATAGTCCAGGTTGGCATGAGTGGCAAGAGTAGCGGCAGCCGCTGAAGACAATTTTGACCTCCTCGGTACTTTCTCTGTGCTGGCATCGCGGGAATGCAGCTCTTCAAAGAGCTTGGGAACTGCTGGCCCCTTCAACGATGATCGGTGGTGGGAAGCGACGCTGTCGCTCGACCGGTGATCCACTGGAGCATTTATCATCGCAATTGCTCTCAGTGAATTTGTAATGAAGCCCTGGTCGTTTGGTCCTTCACCGCTTTCTCCTTTTGCATCGTAAAAGTCGTCTCGTTGAAGATGCACAGCGTCGTCTTCGACCCCTTCTTCTATTGTTGAGCCAATGGCTGCCATCTGAAGTGCAGACTGATGTTTGGGCTTCTTCGCAATGTTCCTACCCCATTTTCCCTTTGGTTGCATTCCCGACATCATCGATGGCTTCTTGCTGCGAAGAGACGCAAGTGAAGCAGCAACTTTCTCAGCCATCTCGTTGGCCTCGCGCACCGAAATTTGTGCCTGGGAATATCAGTTGGTTGATGAAAGACACATGTGAAACGGGCTCAGTCAGCAAAGGCACACGAGGGAAGTCACACGCACGCGCGCGAGCATATTTATCACACTGACAAATCAAACAGTAAAAAACTTCATAAATCTATTCATTTATACACGGCAATAATTCAAAAGTCAGATTTATTTAAGAACCTCTGCGAGGTAATCGCTGCCAGAAGATGTCGCAAAAGTGGCGACACGCGCGAGCGTCGGACATTTCCACCAGACTGCATCGTTGTCACTATTAAGTTTGACTTTTTCTTTGGTTTCCTCTTTTTCTCCATTATCATTGTTCTGATGGTCGTTGAACATAATGGATTCCTCCGCAGTAGAACGCGCTAACAGTCGCAAGAACGCAGATCCTTGCAGAGACCCCGCAACGGCAACATCAGGCAGAGACGCCCACGGATGCTGCCATTTTTCTGGTTCTTTGAATTGTAGCTGTTTCTTCCCATTCGAGGTTCCCGTACTTTCTGCTGCTGTTGCTGCTACTCTAGCAGTATCATCAGAGGGATTGGGTGCTTGGTCGGCGGCAGTCATGGCATTGACTGAAGCCTCTCCAACGGCGTCACTGATTCGATAAACCTCGGTAAGATTGGGAGTTGACAGACGCCTGTTTTCATCATTATAGTTGCCATTCCCCACATAAGGAACCAAACAAGGACAATGAAACATCAGAAAATAGTGATTGAACAAAATTTCTGCATATCAGTACGTGTATTCAAGCATGCAGCAAAGTTTAAGTTCATACTCGCGTTATCAAGTACAAAAAATCAAAAAATAGAAAAAGAAGCAGAAATACGACGATTTGTTGTCTTACTCGAGGTCCATAGCCGAAGAAAGTTCTGGAAGGTTGGCGTTGGCCTGAACTTTGCTCAGAATCCACCCAATCCCGTGGCTGGAGCAAGGCAAGAAGTCAACGCTCCATAGCAACGGCAAAGGGCCTTGAAGGAAGTCATCATTTGAAATACCCGGCTGGGTAGCGCCTGCTTTTTCTGCAGCTGCTGCCGCAGTGGAGACGTTGAGGCGACTGCCGCTGGCGTTACTGTTACTGTAGTTGTTGTTTTTATCTTTGCCTTTGTTTGGAGAAGACGTTTCTTCCTGGCCAACTGACGCGTAAAGAGCATTGGCAGCAGCAGTCATTGACGGCGCTGCAAAAGTTACAGGGTCATAATTGCCATAAGTACTGCTACCAGTGCTATCGCTGCTGGTCTTGGAGCCAGCCTTTACGTTGGTCTTGTTGCCCTTGGTGGTGGCTGCTGTGGTAGCAGCAAGGGGCTTTCGCCCGAATGTGCTACCACTGCTGCTTGAAGTGGCGGTATCTACAGGACTATGGCCGAGAAGCGCTGCGACAATCGATGGCACAGATGCTTCGACCTGGGTAAGGGTTCGTGTTAGAGATATATTCACACGTACTCGAAGAAGAGGACATACGCAAGTACTCGCCTCCGCGAACACACACAAGGAAAATGCGCAAAAGAATGAACAATTACGTTGATGTGTTGTATGCGTAAATTTAAAAAAACAGTAGTGAAAATCATTTCGCACTGTTTTTCGAAGATGCGTGAAAGTGCCGTCGCCTGCGCCACCGCTTGTGCCAATTGGAAGGTCTGCAAATCGCAGCATTTGATTGGTAGGAGCGCGGCGGGCTTCGACCCAGCCCCATTCTGCAAACATGTAGCGCAACGTACGCCGCGCGGTTTTCGCTTTCTCTGATCTTAACAACGTTTCATGCACAGTGCCAATGCCGTGCTTGTCGTCTTCAACATCTTGAAATTCTTCGACATCAAGGCCTTCAAACTTGGTTTCATCATCCTCCCCATACCCTCTCACGCTGCTGCTGCCTTCAGCGTAGGCGCCTAATACATCGGCTGTTGGACTGCGCTTGCCCGGAGGTGGCCGTGGGGTCGTGTGGCTAATCCGCACTACTTTCGTGCCTGCCATCAGGAACTGCACCGTGCCGCGGGTTCTGGTTTCGGGCAACAGGCGCATGTCAACCACTCCACTCCCACCCTCAACACCACCACTGAAAAGACCATTAGAAGAAGAAGTTGCGTCGCCGCTGCTGTTGCCACTAGCACTACTGCTGTTGCCGCTGTTGCTTCCATTGGCATCGCTGTTATTGCCTTTCTCGCTACCATTTATGTGGGTCCCTGCATTCGTTAGCAAATAGCCTCCCTGGTTCAATTGGCCGTTGGGAGCATAGCCCCAGGAGTCTCCCGCTCCTTTCTGGTTGCGCCCATAACACAAAAAGGCCACTAACTCTTTCAGAGGGCGAGGAGCGACTTCATGACCATTGGACATCGCTATACAGTACACCTGACAATAAATTACATAAATGCGTGAAAATATAATTCAGAGCGGCTTTTGTTACTTGTCAATCTCTTGCTACTGGGCACAGTACCGCCAATAGTAAGAACCATGCTGAGCCATCGGCGACGAGTGAGCGCTAGTACAAACATGGCTTGAATGATGTCTAGAATCAATATTTTGTAAAATCACCAGATCGCTGTCGACGAGCGTTGCGTCTCCGAGCTTCTCGCAGTAATTGCCTGAGGCTAGTGCCACCAGCCACGCTCCTTCGTGTGCAGTACTGCTTGCTCCACTGTCATTGTTGCGACTACTTTTGCGAACTACGCGCGGTCCGGCTGCCAAGGTTGTCTTGAGCCCTCGCTCCACCTCAAGGGAAGAAAAGTAAGCGAACGTGTCGGGCAAGCTCATTTGCGGCAGCGCGCTCTTGAGCTGCACCTATTTCATGTTTCGAGACAAAACACACAGGCACACAAGACAACAAGCCAAGAATAAAAAGAAAATGGCGTTCAATGTGGCAAAAGGGAGTGTAACAGGATGGTGTTCTGTTTTAGTGGTGCAAGTAAATCAAGGTTGAAAATCATCCAGAAGAACAAAGAAGCAGGAGCTAGAAACTTGTGGGCATAGCACCTTACCACAATGTCCTTGCTAGCCATGGCGGTCTCTACTTGGGGTGTAGGCCATACTGGCGTTCCTAAACTTGACACCCGCCGCAGCACCTAGACGATACATTGGAGAATACGAAAAGACGCTGCAATCAAGCCAGTGTGCTTACCTAGGTAAAATAACTTGCAAATGTTGTTCAATTGATGAAGGACTCAGCCTTTGAGTCGTCAAAGTAAAGTGCGAAATAGAACGCTTGAAAAGAATAAAACAACACATAACCCAACATTGCAGCGTCAAAAAAAATCTCAATCTATTCTTAACCAATGTCTGCACACACATGTGCATATCCAATTAATCTTCCTGCATAATTCACACACCTGCCGAAGTTTGGTCCAGCTTTCTGTGGCGCCATTGAAATGAGCTTCCTGCACCCGCGCCACCTGCAATGAGTCATGAGAAACAGTAAGCGTAACTCAATTTTAGGCAAGTCTCATTAGGCTGGCTAGGCAAGTCTAAAGATTGAACAAAAGATACCAATGATATTACTCCATTCCGGGCACATCTTTCTATGACATTTCATAAGAGATTGGTATACGCTGATTTCGTGTAACCCAAAATGCCCTTTCCTTCCCACGCTGTTAGGTGCCTACTGCAACGTTATTACCACTGCATCATAGCCGCGGCTAAGGAGTTGTACAGTCATTACATCATGCGCTGCCTCATCGTCCTCAGGCAACCATGTTAGCACGTCTACAGCGCATCCATTAGCACTATTGTTAGGAGCATTCACTGCTGCCTGCTTGGAATTCTTGCGTTCCTTGCCGCTGGTACCAGTGCGCTGCGCAACAGCACTGCTCTTATTTTGCGCCTGAGTTGAAGCACGCACGATACCATTTGCAAGGACTATCGTGTCGGCCTGTTCGCTCGATTGCACTATGGCCATTCGGAACTTCGGCTTAGAAGGCGCGGGCAGCAGCGTTCGTGGCAGCTGCTCCTCTTCGGCTTCTGGCAAAGTTTCCAACTTCCCGGGGCCCGGGAGCATGTTCGCTGTAGGCGCAGGCACCTTGCGACGGAAAAAGCGTGACATGGCCCACTACCTCAACTTACTGAATGAGCGCTCTTAACTCTAGCTACGGTAAGGAGAACGGGTGTATAGACCCATTTTTAGGATTATTCCCGGCCAATAACTTTTACAGGGATGATCCACCATCTTCCTTGCATCTTCTCTCGTCTGTCCTGCTAGTCCTGCATCTATCTCTGCCTGCACATTGTTTAGATTCTCGTTCAGCTACAGAAAGCGTAGCAAGCCTAGCCCCTAGCTTTTCTATGCTGCGTGTCTGCAAAGTTGCAAGACTCTCGTTAGTTCTATAACATAAAACATGACCAAGAACGCTGCGTGAGTCCTTCACGAGGCCAAAGCACTAGGACAGCATCATTCGCTCCTTGTATAGACGTGTTATGCTCCCGGTTCGCCGAGTTGAGCCCAATGGCTTAGATCGACGCTCCAACCCAAGCGACACTGCTGAGTCTGGCAGAAGCGGCGATGACTGCGATGTTGACAGCCGCGACGACGACAAAGCCTCTCGCAAGCAGCAGGCGTCGCGGATGACGTGGAGGATTGCCGTGGTTTTATTGCTCACTGTAGGCGTGCCGATGGTCCGGCTTGCTTTAGATTCAGGCCGCAGAAAGAGCATACGCAGTAGCGCTTTAGCGGCATCGTCTATGTTGCCATCGAGTACTTCATTGCAGCTTGCACCAGCCGTGGACGCCGTCGCCTTCATCGTCGCCGGCGACTTGACTACGGGCCCGGGCGCAGCTTTAGCCGTCGAAGCGTTGAGAGGCAAGGGCCTATGGGATGGCCCCATTGTGCTGCTCACAGACCGCCCCAGTTGCTTAAGTCACCTGACTGACCCAAATTGGGCGCCCTGGAAGAACAATAGGCGGAGTCTCTTGGAAGAAACAGCAGAACAGCGAGCAAATCCTTCAAGCTTTCGTGTTCTGAGCAGCAGCAAAGGCAGCAGCAGGAGTAGCAGCAGTAGCAGCAGGAACCATCACCGTAGCAGAAGTGCCAACATCGGCGGCGAAGGGCGCAGTGTTAAGAGCAACAACGCTGATTTACATGTGGTCACCGTGCCAAGCTTACAGGGGCGCGGGCCAGGAGACCCTCAGTGGGTGCTTGCCGTGAAAGCCCTGAAAACGAGGCTCTTTGACGTTATCACCGAAGACCAGGTCAGTAGTGGTGGTGGTAGATCCAGCAGAAAGAGGTTGCGGCATTTTCTGAAAAAAAAACATGTATTCAGCTGCACTGCACTTGTGCTGAAGACCCAATTTTTTAAGTTTTAGAGCATCTCGTGATTCCTTCTCCTTTTCGCTCTAATTTCCATCTATTGCCAGGTGCCAGGCAGCGCTGGGTGGAGCAGAATCCTGTACTTGGATTTGGACGTGTGGTGCACGCGGCCGTTGCAGCATTTCCTGGATGCGGCCACTGCTGCCGCAAGAGAAGAGCACTTGACTCACGAAGAGCTAATTGGCGACACCTCCTTAGGACACGATGCAGCTGACCAAACAAGCGCGCCTGATGTTAGGTTAAAACGCAAGACAGGTTTAAGAGATAAGCGCGGACCAGTGATCACTCCTGAAAACGACGTAGATAACGGAGGCCACGGGCGCAGGAGAACTCTTTCGAAAAGCAGAGGCAGCACCGTAGCAACAATACCAGCAAGAAAAATGTCATCATCCACAGCAGCAGGCTCCAGATCCAGAGCCGATCTGACTCCTAACCCATGGCCTTGGCTCGTGCTGTTCTACGACTGCAAAGCCCATGCGATGGGCTGGTGCAGCGGTTGCGACAGGTGGAACACGGGTGTAATGATCGTGTCGCGCCCAGTGAAAACTGGTATGAGCACCTCTATGGCGCACCCGTCTGAGCCGAACTCTGAAGTTCGAGGCGGTATTGACAGAGGCAGCAGCACCCGAGGCACCAGCAGGATGAGCAGCAGTAGAAGAAGTAGCAGCAGCAGCGGCAGCAGCAGCGGCAGCAGCAACGTGCACCCTTCAGGCAGCAGCTACGTTACTCAAGAAGGAAACTGTTTGAAGGCCTGGCAGGAGCAGCTCGAATCTGGAGCTTTCCCTACGGACCAAGTAAGTGTGTGGCTCTTTTGTGGAATGCTTATGTCGCTATTTCCATTGCACTATGTAATCACATGACAAGTGATAATCTATTCGCTTTCATTCGTTTTTCATCTCAGTTAATCCGCGTATCATCATCAATCGTTTCTTTTTTTTCCTACCTTGCCTCTCTTTTTATCTTCTCAGGAAGCACTCGAGCAAGTCGCTACCCTTCCAGGCTGCCATTCTATCGGTGTGGTGTCGCACACCCACCATTTGCTTTTCCTCAAAGACTACCTGGCTTTACCCCGCATCTGGCTGTGGGACCGGCAATGGCCCACCTTTGTCCACGTCACAGCAGCGAACCGCATCGAGACGCAGGATGCCCTCTACATAGCTCTGGCGAAACACCTGCACTCTGCTCTCGGGTTTGCGTCGCCTTTTCAGGCTCCAAACGAGCAAGTATTTGACGCTTCTGCGGAATCGAATGGAAACTGTTGAAGTGCAATGGCATCGCCGAGTTATTTATTGAGAGCATGGTGGACTCTTTTCACGGCCCTTTTCCCTTCTGAGTAGTTCCATTTTCCTAATTTTAAATCCCTTGTTTGAAGTACTACATATGTGCTTGATCCCGGGGATGGGATCCTATTTCCGAATTTCGAGCTATGCGCGGTATACACGCGGATACGATACACGATACACGATACACGATACACTTCTTAAGTTAACACTATTTATACTTTACACCAGGCACCAGGTACCTCATATACATTATTCAATTGTTTGAGAAGTGCTTCAGCGGAAGTTAAAGCGAAGTTCAATCGGCCATGCCGCTCCTCTTTCCTATTGGCTTGTCGCCATCTTTTATTTTCTTCTTCTCTGGTCGTCTCCAGTTTTTTACCATAGCTGCTAAATCGGAAGTTATCGGTAATGGACATTAAACCTTACTTAAACCAATCACATTCAACCACAATAATTCCATCAAAGTTTCACATAAACACGCAGAGAAAGAAAGAAGTACATACAAAACATAAACACTCGGCCAGCGATCAGGCACTCTCAGTTTTGCATCGGAATGTCGTCTTTCCACCGGAAGCCCACGCCCCCCGACTGCCAAATGCCGTCTTTGTTCAGCGCGTGCGACCCGAAGATGTTGATGTGCTGCGGCAAGCCGAAGTGCGGCTTCAAATCGCGCGGCGACTTGATGGTCACGCGGTCCATGATCCGCAGGCCCTGTTGCTCTGCT
>Ga0307930_1003391_pt1 | contig 11732 bp, 10 predicted proteins | sample OrgLakmetageno46_FD_203161 | JGI IMG/M metagenome (GOLD analysis project Ga0307930, IMG submission 203161) | Saline water microbial communities from Organic Lake, Antarctica - #46 | ecosystem: Environmental > Aquatic > Non-marine Saline and Alkaline > Saline | place: Antarctica: Organic Lake... | reverse complement strand
AGTCTAGTCTAGTCTAGTCTAGTCTAGTCTAGTCTAGTCTAGTCTAGTCTAGTTAATACTCTCCCAAAAACAAAGAAAGGCAAGTACATAGCAGTCACAGAGGCACATGAAGGATACACTTGAGCTGCATATGCGCTAGAAAATTCGCTCCGGAAGGCCAATTTAGGCTCTAGTCTAGTCTAGTCTAGTTAATACTCTCCCAAAAACAAAGAAAGGCAAGTACACAGCAGTCACAGAGGCACATAAAGAATATACTTGAGCTGCAAATGCGCTAGCAAATTCGCTCCAGAAGGCGAATTAAACTCGCGCTTTTCCTTCGAACAAGTCGGCGGGACTGAGTGCTCGATCGTGTGTCACGTCTCCAGGTCCACGAGGCAATTCTCCGGGCTATTTTTGCCCCAGCAGGGCATCGTCTCAATGTTTTTCTCAGGCGCCGGGCGCCAGCCGATCTCAGCATCGCCTGTCCTCTTTCTTTCTAATGAAGTATGGATCACGTGGCTGAAATGCTATAGGCTGTGCGAACACGAACGGTCAAAGGCCTACGAACACCAGGAGTAGCTTCTCCGCTCCAGAAGCAATACTTAGCGAGGTCGAACAAAGATTCGATTGTGTTCAGGCTCAGACTCACTTGCTATCTGAGTTCGGTGGAGGGTTCTCACCGCTCATCCTGAACCGAATTCCTCTCCTCCAAGTCCGGGGTCAAACCCACTCCACCGATAGGATACTTTCACCCATCGAGAAGCTGCGAGTCTAGGCCAACTAGGATGAACAGAGACAAGGAATCAGCTACAAAGCAGGGGAAAACGTAGGGGGTACCCTATACTCCAACAAGAATAAGATAAGATTTAAATTGTAAACTGTAAGAGAGTGAGTGGCAATAAGCAACTGAATTGAATTATATCGGAAATTTATTGACTTGGCCCTATTTTATGCGCGATGGTGCGTTGTTCTGTTCTACTGTTCTATAATTATAAACTGAGATAGCTATGTAGAAAGGGCCCTGAATCCTGAATGCTAAATGCCCCCCCAGACCCCAGTGTTAACGAGGAAGAGGCCGCTATCTGAGCCCCGAGCCAGGACTACAGTCCGGCTCTGAAGGGGGAACTTTCGACTTAAATCTTTAGGACTGTCTAGGATTTTTAACCAAATACTTCTAAACTTTCGTATTTTTGACCGATACCATGTAGACTCGGGCATGTGTGTGCCTCATTTACTTCTCGACTAGTTGAGGCCGCATTGAATTGTATTGTTTTTCTACGTGACACCTGTAAGTCCTTTGAGTCTGGCCCTTCGGGGCCTGTGTCAAATTTTAAGACGCCGAAGAAGCTAAACGAAGGTCGCTTCGGAAAAATACCACTTTACTCGCCATATTCCACGCAAACGGAATCGGGGCCACCCCTACTGTGCTTATAAAATTTACTTTATCAGATTTAGAGCCATTAGGTAACTCGATTGTTTGGCCGATTTTTGCACTGGCTTTACTTAGTCGGCAGAGGCGCTAAGGGGCTGTGTTTAAAAGGCTAGTAGACGAACAGGGCCAGCGCGAGCACGCAGTGCAGCTAATGCAGTCGAATACTTCTACCGGTGGTGTACTTCCATGATTTGATCTCACTCGCAACCCTCGATGAAAAAGACGAAATTTTAAGAGACGGGATTTTCCGTCGAGCAAATTCAAGAGCAAGAGGCGAACATTCGTAGCTCCTCTTCTCATACTACCTCCCTTGCTTTGATCTTTTACCTGTTTGCCTTCTACTTAATTCTGGCCCCTCGGGGCCTGCGTCAATTTCGTTAGAAGTGCATACCCATTACGCAATTGCGTGAGAGGAGCCGCACTTCAGAATTCACGCAGGGGAGTGTCCATGAGAGGTATAATCAGATTACCGGTTAGCCGCCTGCACCCATTTCTTTGTTTGTGTAGACACGAAAGCACGATTAAGTTTGAACTGCTCTCCTTTTTATCTCTACCTGTTAGCCTTCTAATTCCGGCCACTCGGGGCCTGTCTCAAAACACGCTCCTATTCTCCTGTTCTCCAGGTCGCAAAGGGCCACTTATTAAAAATTGCTGGTGAATTCTCGTTAATATATAACTCCAGTGATTGCAAGCATTCCACTCTGTAACATCACCGAAACAATCCTTTGTTCTCTAAATTTCAAAATAGGAATGTATTTTCTTGTTGGAATTGGGCCAGGTCGGAGTGGGGATCGCGGGCATTCACGAAGCCTGCGCCTCCTTATCTTTTATCAAAGATTTTAAAAATACAAGTAAGGGGGTTCCCGGACTACAAGAGGGCAATTGGGAGTTCTATCAACGGCATCCAACCGGATCATCTGAAATATACTTCAGTGCAGATATGTACAGCTGTATCTGTACCTACTACTATGCTGTACTACTTAAAGTAGTAGAAAGTACAGTACTACAGTATAGTACAGCACAGTTGTCAGGAAAATTCCTCGCATTTTCCGTGCACTTTTTTTCCCATCTTCGGTGTTTGTGCTTAGAGGTTAAGCTCGCATGCAACACGAATCAAGAAATAGCAGCTGGTACACTGCATAGCGGCTTCATTGTATAATCTTTGAAGCATGGTGGACACCCAAAACTTGGTTGATCAACTTGATTACATCAACGACGACCGAAGCAAAGAGCTCGACCGATTTTTTTTTCCGTCCGCATTCCTCGGGGATGAAGAGACCCAATAAGATGCCGACATCGCGGACTTCAAAACATTTTTTGGCGTTGAAGAGCTCCCTCAAAGAATTCCGTCTCACCAAGACTTCGCAAACATGAACGCACATCAATGTAAAGCAGGTAGAAGCGATCTCGTGAACGATCTGAAACAACTTTCCACGGTAAGTCCACCATCTTCTCATGGGCACATTTTGAGTTCTGCTCATGATTCAGTTTCGCGGACGTTAGAGGAACTTCTCAACGAGCTCACCTTGCCGAGTATGGCTACTGCAGAAACCAACGACATCTGTTCGGCCATATTAAGACATCCCGATCTCTCGAAGAAGCCTTCCGGAATAAATGTGTACTCAAAAATGAATGGGGGGCTGAAAAATTACGTGCCTGGCACAGCACAAGCGTGGCTTTACGTCCCGAGAAAACGAGCTCGTACCGATGATGACAACGATCATTTAAACGTTTTGAACAGGCTTGCATTGATATTCGTTTACCCCGACGAACTTGGCCCCTCAAGTCGATGCGAGGACCCAAAGAACAAGTTGCACTTCGGTGGGCGGGCTCACGAAATCAACAACGGCAGTGTGCTTCTTCAGCATGGAGCATACAAATTTCTCGGGTACGCTTATAAAGCATATAACATATGATATAATATATGTGAAGAGCAGACAGAAAGCAGAAAGAAGCACAGTGTACCTCTTGCGTGTTGCCTTACATTATTCTGCACCCCTCTTGAACTTCTGTTCGCAGGCTCAAAGCACGCAAATTCCAGTTGATTGAAAAGGAGCCATCACCTGGACCAGCTCCAAACAACCAATGCAATAAAGATCCTCGGCAAACCTTAAAGAGATCATTCGAAGAAGGGCCAGCCTCCTCGTCAGATGTTCATAAATTTCTCGCGCCGCTGTCTGCGCCGCGTTCAGACAGCAAAACAAGCGAAGCCTTCAACGCAGACGTTGAAGACGTGCGCAAGAAGCTCAGGTACAGCGACCTCAGGAGCATCAACGCGATCTTAACCGAAGTGTGGGCTCGCGAAGTTGTTGCTGCTGGCGTATCATCACCTTTAGTAACGGCACTATCGGGCTATACCCCCTTATGAGGGCTGAGTTGTCGAGACGCCAAGGCTGATGGCGATATGAAGAGCGTGAAGCGCATCAACATGAACGATATTGCGTCCTTCAATCGCTGTGAACTGTGAAGTCCCCAGGAGGGTTTAAAGTCCGCAAACCATATGCGACTTCGTTATTGTTTTTGTTATATGTTTCTGTCATTGCTTTTCAAGAATCAAGAAAGCGCCAAGCGCAATAGCAATAGTCTAACTTATGTAGAATCCAAATCGATATCGCAGACGCCTTATCACTTCTAACCTATCTCTTCCTCTACCTAAGTCCTTGACTATAGACAGAGCCAGTCCAGAATGGAAAAAAACGGCGATCACGAGAAAATCACAAAGAGGTCCAAAGTGAGAAGTAAGGCAACCAGCTCAGGCCCCTGTGCTCTCATACCACAATTTTCCTCAAAATCCTTGTGCTTTGGTGACCTGGCGGCTCGAAGACGAATTCTGTTTGGCCAGCTGGAGACCTCACTAATACCGCAGCTACTACTCGAGGGGTCTCCTTCAGAACCTCCTTCATAATTTCGACCTCTTCCCCGCTGGAAACTGTTTTCCTCGGCGCCTCCACTGCTGCAGCGGTGAGAGCTCTTTCCGCCGCTGTTGCTGCCTTCGGAGCTTTGGAGGCGCTTCCTGTGCTCACTGAGGTTGTGTTCCTCGGAGCCGTCTTAGTGGCGGGCTTTTCCAGTGTAGAACTTTCCACGACACCATGCGCTTCCGATTTGGTTGGCTCAACTGCTGCTGCTGCCGCTGCCTGACTCTGATCCGCAGCGGCAGCAGGGCCGCTACTCTTTTTGCCCTTCTTCTTGCTTTTCTTGGGTTGAGCACCTTTCGCACCCTCACCAAGTTCTACTGCTGTTGCACATTCTGCAGCTATCGCCGCTGCTGTCGACGATGGCGAATCACTCAATGCCATCCTCGCTTCCGCTGCGGCGGCCTCTAATGCCAGTGCTTCAGCTTGTTCGCACTCTCGTAGTTCTCTCGCAGCAGCAGCTTTGGCGGCTTTGGCGGCAGCTTTCGCCGTGGCTCTTTCCACTGCAGCGCTTTTCGCCTTTTCCGCTGCTCGGGCTTCGGCACGAACTTCGGAGGCTCGCCGTTCTTCTTCGGCCTTTTGGGCTTTTGCTTTTGCCAATTCATCGCGAGCCTTGGCGCGCTTAGCTAATAACCTTTCTCGAGCAGCTGCTTCAGCTGCCACTCTGGCTTCTACCGACTCCACTGTTTGCTCTTCTTGTTGTTGTTGATCTTCTTCTCCCTTCTTCTCTTCGCCACTACTGGCGTCCAATGGAAATTCAGCATTGTTAGGGGGCTTCTCGACTACAGGCACTAACTTCGCGGCGTCTACCTTTTCGACTTCGGGCACTACAGGTGTGGCTACTTTTTTGCTGTCAGCGGAAAGCGCTCGATCTGTCAACGGAGATTCATCATCAGCTGACGAAGAGCTTTGCGCGGAAGCTTCTTCTCCTCCTCCTCCCTCAGCTGCTGCGTTCACTGATGGTTTCTGTACAGCCCCAGCACCTCCTCCTGAGCCTCCTTCATCGTCATCATCTTCAGTTGCTTTAGGCAAGTCCTCTTGCAAACGGGCGCCGTCGTAGCGGCCAGCAATGGTGGTGTCTGCTTTCTTGCCCGTGCGCGCTTCGAATTCCGCAATTTCGCGCGCGACCTAGTGTACGTACACGAGCACAAGAAGATCGATGTAAAGTGAAGTTTTGAAGGATGGGGTAGATTGAAAACTAAAAATCACATACTTCATTGATGCAGCTTCGTTTGTTTTTTGCGGCAAATAGTTAGCTGCTGCGTCTTAAAGAGAGTAGTTGAATAAACATATTGCTCTTCTTCAACTAGCTCATCCGTTACCTTCGCCTTGTGTTCCGCTGCCCGCTCGCCAGTGTTGTCGGAAGCTGCGCGAGAGCGGGCGGCCTGTTCATCAGAATAATGCATGCACAACACGTTGAACATACATCATTTAAAATAGTTGCAGTTGTCGCAGTAGACAACAAGATTACATCTACAGAAGTAGCATTCGAAAGTTGAGAAATGTGTAGCAAAAAGTAAATGCACTTCATCTCCAGTACCTCTTTTTCGTCTTTATCGTAATACCAAGTAGTGACTGCGTAGCGGTCGTTGTAGCTCGGCAACACCTATAATTTATCATTGAGTGAGTTCAATAAGGGCAAGTTATCCCTTCTTCTTTTCTCATCTCATTCCTCCCCTCAGCAAAGAATGAGAAGTTCATGTAGTAATGCCATGAAGTAGAAAGCCAACTATAACAACAATAACAACACACGCACCGCATGTGGGACCCGGTAGTCGCTCCAAAACAAAATGGCCGTGCCCGCGCGGGGCGCAATCCGGCACCACTGGTCGTCGTGCTTGGGTGGGGGGTGGTACAGCAGCAGCTCGCCGCCGTCAGCTTCGCGCCAACCTTCATTCAGGTACACAATTGCGGTGATGCGGCGGCCGTTGCAGTCGTTGCCATCTCCCTCGTTGCAATGGTTGTCGCAGTGCCGCACGTAGCCAGCGCCGCCACCGGGATAATGCGCCACCTAGAACAAGAAAAGTCGAGCTTAGATTCTGACAATCGTCCGTTGTGAAATAATAACAACTTTACGTCTCCAAATCAACCGGAAGAAGCTCAGGTTTCATTCAACTGTCAGACCGCGAAAGCGGCGATCAGCAGAGCCCTCAAGTTCTGACAACGGATCAAGAAGTTTCTCAGGAAAGTAGTGGTGCTGGAAGAGGTACTGCTGCTTTTACACACTCACCATGGCATGGCTGCGGTCCGAAACCTGCCCTAAGAGAGGTGCCAATTCTGCCACGTTGTGCGCGGTAGGGTCCGCGAGCTGAGCGAGCAACGTGTCCATGCGCCTTAAATAGAGGGACAAAGTAGTGTGTCCCCGTTCAAAGGACAAGGCTGGGTTGCCGAAGGACGACCACTTTTCTTCGTCTTCAATGCCATTGGACCAGAATACCTGGGATACACGCAATCATGTTCACATTTGAATTTGGGAGTATAGGGGTATCCTTGCGTATATTTCGCACATTACCACGCAATCTTCTAAAACCAAAGAGGACTGACCTCGTCACCGCGCACGTGGCTGTGCGAATAGCGCACGCCGCCACCGAGCCCGTCACCGGCAAGGTAGCCGCTTTGAAATCTACTTTCCCCTTTGCTCTGCCCACCGCCGTTGCGCTTCACGTCGCTGAGCAACGCTTTGGTGTGCGCGTCGCTCAAGAAGTGGTCGAGGCAGACCCAACCTTGGCTTGCAAGAGTGGTTGCGATGTTCGCCAAAGCGTAGTCCTGAATGAACCACCAGTCGCCGCTGCCGTAATGCTCGCGAATCATTTTAGAGCGCGGATCTTCAACGTGCAATGGCGCTTTGGTCTTCTCAGCCGAGGTATGAGCTCGGTCATTACGCTGGCGCGACGGTGGTGTAACCGCTGGTGCTGAAGAATCCTTAGCCATTCCTGTGGAAGCAGCAGCATTCGGTGAATCCTCGGCCTTTTTCGAGGCACCTCTCGTTGCCGCCTTCTTTTTTCCCATTGTACAGAGGCGTTTGAGGTCGGCAACTCCGAGCTACCCGGAGTAGGTAGTGTGATTGCTGATTAGTAGTAGTAGTAGTGTAAGTAACTTAGCTCTACGGACGCTCTGATTTTGAGGATGGAAGAAACAACGACACAACAACAGAAAGACGGAAGAAAAAAAAGTCCCATCGCACCCCGCGGCTGCTCCAACCGCAGCAACTATCGCAGCGCACACGACGAAGAAACTGCGTATGATAGCTACATGAACCCTGAGCCCGGCTTCCGAGCCGGGCCAGGGGATTCCTATGATGCCGCCTAAAAGGCGCCCTTCCCCTGTATAGCTACTAACACCAGTCCTCCCCTCGGGGGAGGCGCGAAAAAAAGTCCCATTGCATCACCAACCCATCACCGCAAAAGCCTAGCTAGCTAAAAGGTTCAAGATAGAGATTCTGTATTGATGACTAGACTGATGACTGAGAGTCAAGCTACAATAGGCCTAGCTCTCTAACTTGCTCTATCAGTAGCTCGAGCTAGAATTGGTGAGCTAGAATGTCTGCAGCTGCTGTGCTGCTAGCTAGCATCTCGATAGAAACATCTTGGCGCACAGTTTTAAATCTGGCCATCCGTTAATCCAAAGGTGTTGTAACTATCTGTAGCGCTCGCTTTGGCACCACGAGGTCTTAGCAGTTTACTGGGCAAGCTACGACACAAGTCATGATACAGATAGGAAGTAGCTAGCTCTGTTTGCAGTAAAAGATGATGCGGGCACGTCGCTTCATTATGTGTGCGCTTATGAATACGTATGTATCGTCGCTGCTACCGACGGTACCGTCAGTGGCAGTAGTCACGGGCGGCAACCGAGGATTAGGATACGCCATCGCGCAGCGCCTACTGCATCACTCTGATTTCTCGGTAGTGATTGCGTCGCGATCGCTCGCATCCGGGCAGGCAGCAGCTAGTGCGCTTCTCTCAGAGGAGATGACCTCTTCCCTTTCCGGACCAGTGGAGGTTGTTCGAGGAGAAAAGGTGACAGCACCTCGAGTTGTCGCGATGCAGCTTGACGTTACGTGCGATGTTTCACTCGACGCTTTTTGTGCTCAAGTATTGGAGGAACATGGCCCAACCACTTTACTCATCAACAATGCCGCAATGTGCATTGCCAATAGCGGTCCCAACGGTGTAGTTCATCTAGACGACTTGCAGCGCTCAATTGCAGTGAACTTCCATGGTCCGGTGAAGCTTGTGCAGCGGCTCTACGGCAGCGGCAGCAGCATCTCCTCTTCTGAATCTACTTCCGCGCAAATTTCAAGTGTATTTACGCAGTCTAGACAGCGCAAAGGCAGCGTGATTAACGTGAGCAGCGGAGATGGAGAGTTAACATGGTTGAATTCGCGCCTGGCTGCAGCTTTGCAGCAATGCCGCACGCCAGAAGACGTCATGGCGTTAGCATCGCTTGACGTAGGAAAAAGCAATGATGCTCAAACAGACTCTTTGGCTTCCGATCAAAGTGGTTTGCTGCTTGATTTGCTTTCGAGCGGTGACGAACTAGCATTTGGACCTACTCCTGCGTACGCCGTGTCCAAGGCCCTTCTCAATGCATGGGCGCGCACCGTCGGGAGCATGCAGAGTGTTGTAAGCGGCCCGAGCTGTGACAACAGTGAATGCCGCAATAGTGGTGCTGCTACGGTGCCAACGGGCCTGTCTCTATTGTGTATCCACACCATCAACTGTGTTTGCCCGGGCGATGTGGTTGGCTCCAACATGTACAGTGGCGAAGCATCCGGCGAAGCTAACGCGCGCTGGCACTATGCAAAACCAACAGAAGCCCAGAATGGCAGCAGCGGTCATAGTAAGCGTTGCAGTAGCGATATTATTGCAGCGAGTGCGACGGAATTCACGGAAGATGAAGACAACTGGGACGTTACACTGGAAGAAGCTGCACGCGACGTGTGTGCGTTGATCGGCACAAAGACGAGCGGGACATTTTTTCGCTTTGGCAGAGAAGTGAATTGGTAAAATGACAAAGGTTCGCACTACAAAGCCCTGGGCTTTGACATGTTATTGAACTTGGAACCATTTAGAGCACCAATTACCATTTATAGTCCTTATCATAAGATACCATTTAAGCACTACGTCGTGATAAGAAGCAAAAATATGCATCACTGCATCAAGGTCGCCTATGATCAGACCACATAACATATACAGTATAATGTACAGCACAGAACACAGGGGCCCAAGTCTGAATTGATTTCAATCCACCAACTCAATACTCAATACAATAAGAATTGAAATGAAAACTAATTCAAGGGGATTGGAATTCTTATTGGCTATTTCATATGCGCCTTTGTACTATCCCTTGAATTCGAATTTGCCTCCCAATCCCAATGACGAAGCAAGGAACAAGAAGCAAGAGCAAATGAAGCACATGGACTTGCAGCTGCACAAACCCTCCATTAACCCCATTATCAGTTAAATGTACAGAAAGGCAAAAAAAAAACATAAAAAGAAATAGATGCAAGACTTCATGTATCGAGCGTTCAGCGCCCTCCCACACAATACAAGCAAGTGCGCGCCTTTTATCGCCAGATCACGTGCGTAAGTTTGAGGGTAATGCCCTTTTGCATGATTCGAAACCCGAGGTTGTTTTCGCCTCCGCGCACCATTTTCGTAGTACCGTAGCACTGAATGGCAATGCCCAGAGTACGCGAGTCTAGCCAAAAGGTCATGTCATCTTGCACTTCTTCGCCTGTGTGTGCACGCACGAAAATGTGAGTAAAGATTGAGCAAGCGCTAAAAAAAAATACTTCATTTGGCCTCATGATAACACCTCAGGTCCTGTGCCAGTAGCAAAACAAGTAAAGATTGGCGGAACTGTCAAATAGTACCGTTTAGGAGCACGACGATTTCGTAGTTGGTCAGGCGCTTGTTCTTGCCGTCAGGAATGTCGGCACAGAACCCCACCGTGCCTCCTTGCGCGACGCCCTTGAGCGCGAAAAACACCCACCTTGACACACGTACACACAACCTGAGTGAGCGAGCTACAAGAGAGAATAGGCATCTTCAAACAAAAAAAAAGGCGAGTGATGAGGTGGCTCCAATTAGAAGGCAAGTGCCATTCTCTCCTCAAATGCAGCTTGTGTGAGCACCTACCCGTCATCCACGGTGCCTTCCAGCTCCTTTTTGTCGTCAATGTACCCGCAGTCTTTGCCCTTGTCGCTGATCTTCTTGTTCGGGTCCTTGATTTTCCATCCAGTGCCGCCCTTGGCCAGCGAGGACGTGTCAATCAAACTCGACAAGTCTCGCCCCTAATGTGGTGTTTCGAAAAATCATGAAAGAGGCGAAAATGAACATCAGACTTCGCACAAAAAAAAAAAACGTATGTCATCATGGTGGAATGGCAATCAACATGAGTTCAAGTAAGAGGGAGTACAGGAAGCTTACACACAACTAAGTAGACGTGATTCTTGTGGAAAATTTTTGTATCCTTATTGACCACATGGCCAAACAATTTCTCTGTTTTCTTTTGAATGGCTTCACGCACCAGGTGAGGCGACCACGACAGCGCACATTTGAAAGAATGGTCGGCAAACGCTGGCGATAGAGATTTCGAGCGCAGGGGAGGCAATGCGTCGATGGGGGCTCGCGGCAGAGTCCAATCTCTTGACGCCGTAGGGTCGCGCACCTTAAATTGCGGTGGATGTTTTCAAGACCGTTGTGTCCAGGTGATAGGTGATAGGTGATAGGTGAAAGGTGAAAGGTGATAGGTGAAAGGTGATAGGTGAAAGGTGAAAGAGGAATACTGCACGCGATTTAAAAAAAAAATACAGCATAAAAGCAATTTGATTGCAACCTCTATTGCCAAAAAAAAATACAAGACAACAAAAGGCAAGTGAAGGCAAATTGTAAACGAGAAACAGCTCTCCCTCTCTCCATGAGTGCATTTCATGCACTAAATCGCATCGCAATTACTTTTACCTTGCCCCACAAGTCTTTGCCTTCGGCGGCCAGTTGCTTGAATTCGCTCAGGGCCTTGGACAGGACCCGGCCATAGACCATGGCCATTTGCAAGCCCCGCAAGCGTTGCATTTTCCACCCCGCGTGCCACCGCACTTGGCCCGGACAGCTGCAGGCGGTGCGGCAAAACTTGTCCGCTTTCACCTGCTCGTGTATGTATACGTACGCACATACATGTAAAAAAAATAAAAATAAAAAAAGATTTCGCAGAACTTTCTTAAGATGTGCAGTACGAGATTGAACAAGGCTTAACAGTTTCAACCACAACAAGAAAAAAAACAACTTAGTGGATCACCCGGTCTTTCCATTCTTCACCTCGTCGGAAGTTTGGTGCAATTTGTTGAAGAGGGGGGTTTCGTCCAAGGCGTGCAGGCCCGCCATTTCGGCGTAAGCGGGGGCCGCCTT
>Ga0307930_1003385_pt1 | contig 11744 bp, 10 predicted proteins | sample OrgLakmetageno46_FD_203161 | JGI IMG/M metagenome (GOLD analysis project Ga0307930, IMG submission 203161) | Saline water microbial communities from Organic Lake, Antarctica - #46 | ecosystem: Environmental > Aquatic > Non-marine Saline and Alkaline > Saline | place: Antarctica: Organic Lake... | reverse complement strand
AGCAGAGCAACAGGGCCTGCGGATCATGGACCGCGTGACCATCAAGTCGCCGCGCGATTTGAAGCCGCACTTCGGCTTGCCGCAGCACATCAACATCTTCGGGTCGCACGCGCTGAACAAAGACGGCGTTTGGCAGTCGGGGGGCGTGGGCTTCCGGTGGAAAGACGACATTCCGATGCAAAACTGAGAGTGCCTACTCCTGTCTGTCCTTGTCCACTCCTTATCATTCGTTAACGGACAATTCCTTCGATGTCTCCGTAATTTTTATGGCCGTTGTAATTGTCATCGCCTGCCCTGGCATTTCAAGTATTTCAACTCATCTATGTCTTTGTGGCTCCTGAAAATTAAAATTATTAGCCCGAGCCAACAGTAGACAGTAGCATTAGAAATATCCACAGGGCCGGGAATATCTCTTATCTTCGCGGCGGCGGCGTTGCGGCGTTGGGCGGCGTTGAATTCTAAAGCTTTCTTATATATATCCCAGTGCCCTCTGGAGGTAATTATAGTAGTGCCGTGGAATTGGGAATATTCTCCTTTTATCTTTATGTAATAAAACTGTAAACTATCTTCAGTGCCAGTAGTCTAGTAGTTGGCGGAAGGCAGACGTGGATAGGAATTACAAATAAAATATACATCACAAACAATAAAGCAGCAGTTTTTTTAGCGGCTCTGCTTGAGTGCGCGTGTTGAGGTCGGCTTTTGGAACAAAGGCGGTCTCTCGAGTGATGTGCGATCCAATAATAAAAGTGCACGTGTGCTTGGCTGTTGTGTGCAGTGCAGGTGTAAGAAATACAAACGCAACGGACGGAAAACCCATATGAAATTGTTTTGCTCCCTAAAGGAGACTTTTTTCTTCTTCCTCTTCTTCTTCTTCTTCTACTTCCTCGCTTCTTCTCGTGTATGCAGTCGGTTCTGCATGAAAGCAGCGCAGCACGGCAGCCGCACCCAACCACCACCTGCCTTCACTCCATTCCGCCTCCACAGCCACGCACGATGCGAAGTGCCAGCCTTCAGAGAAAGGCGGAACAGTGGGAAAGAAAAATAGATAGAAAGAAAACAGTAGAAGATTTTGAAACTCTGTACTCAATGATATCCCTCGGCAGCTGGAGATGGCCCGCTGCTGTGGTTGCAGTTGCAGTTGTCTTAGTTCAGTCTACTAGCGCCGCCGTCGGAACCAGCATTAGGAGGAGGAAGAGGCGGCATACTAGGAGTGACACCGCCCGACTGCAGCAGCTGCTGCGGTGGTGGTTGCTCTTGGGATTGAGACGGTGCTTGGCCTTGTTGTTGGTTCCCGAGGAGCGCTGCTAGGAGCTTGGTTTGCCCAGCAATCAGCTCTTGCTGGGCGCGCAACTGCTCCTGCAGTTGCATGATTTGCTCGTACGACATGGCGGGCGCGCCGTTGTTCCCCAGAAGGTTGCCAGGGTTAACCCCTTCTACGGCCGCCAAGGCTGCCGCTGCCGAAGCATCAAGACTAACGCTGGCCGCTGTTGAAGCAGCAGCACCAGCATCACCCGAAGGGGATGTGCCCAAGACCACCGTAGCGCCGGTCCCGTCCGTGCGTTCGACGCTGCTGCCCGCAGGTTTCCCTGCGACCGAAATGGGGCTCGGGTTGCGCGCCGCTTCCATTGACAGAGGTGCCCCTATATTACTCGTAGTATTGGAGCGCACTTGCTGGTCTTGTTGCCACTGTTCTTGTTCTTGTTGACGATCTTGCCCACCGCTTAGGCCACTGAGGCCGCTGAGCGCTGAAACCAAATCAGACGCCGGAAGCACCGCGGAGGTAGAGGACAGAGCGCCGCTTTCCGACGACGACGACGAAGCGGACGAAGCGGACGACGAGGAGGAGGAGGGCGAGGAGGAATAAGGTGAAGACGATTCGCTGCGGTTTGACGAAGAAGAAGGTTGCAAAGGAGCAGTGGCCTGTGCCGTCGCAAGTGCTGTTTGCGCCTGCTGCAGCTGATACAGGGCGTAGTCTGAGCTGCCTTGCTGCTGTTGTTGAATATACGGAAGCATCATGGATTGCTGCTGGCGTTGCTGCAGGTGGTATTGTTGGTGATGGGGCGGCGCGAAGTGTGAGTTGGAGAGATGGCTAGGGTAATTCGCACGCTGCTGCTGTTGTTGCTGATGCTGATGTTGCTGTTGTTGCGACAGTTGTTGTTGCTGCGGTGGCAGCAGCCCTTGAGGTGAAAGCGCAAAAAGGCCCGGAGGTTGTGGCTGCTGCATGCCGTATGGAGGCATCACTTCTCCGCCCAGAAAACTGCCTCCTCCGTTCACACCACTGCCGCCGCCGTTGCTACCAATCGGACCACTATTACCAGCACCACCTATCGTGACCATGTCGCCGCGACCACCACCGTTACTGTTACCGTTACCGTTACCGTTACCGTTACCGTTACCGTTACCGTTACCGCCGTCCTTCTTGTGCTGCACTTTGAGGCGTTTGTGGCCGATTTGGTAGCCGTTCATTTGCTTGATGGCGGCGTCGGCCGCGGGCCGAGCGTCAAAACTGACAAAGCCAAAACCCCGGGAGCGGCCTGTCTCGTTTTCCACCATGATGCGCGCCGAAATGACCTGTGGTGCGGGTGCGGGCAACAATGGGCAAGGCGCATGACGAATGTAATCATCGATTAGATAAGAGCATCAGCGATGGAAATAGTAATTGCGAAGTCGCTCGTGCAAAAATACGTTTGAAATCGCACCACACATCACGATAAGCTCAAACTGGAGATTTAATTAAAAAAAATGGATTTGTATGTTTGAATTCTGGTGCACGCACCGTGCCGAAGGGCACAAAAAGGGAGTACAAGTCCATGTTGGTCAAGTCGTTGGGGATGTGAAAGATGAACAAGTTGCAGCCCTCCGGCCCCTGCTGCATCGCTTTCGACGTTTGAATAGGCGGCCCCGGAAAATGGTGCACGTATTCCCCCGTGCCCGTGCCCGTGACGGCGCCCCCAGTGGCGGCGACCGCAGCGGCTAGCGCTGCTTGCTGTGCAGCGAGAGCCGCCGCAGCGTCACCGTTACCGCCACCACTACTGCTGCTGCTAGCACCAACACCACCAAGACTACCACCGCTGCTGCTGCTGTTGTTGCCGGCACCGGGGTTGTTACCGTTGACCATGAGGCCAATCCCGCCGAGGTGGCCTGGGTGGCTGCTTATGCCTCCACCGCCACCTCCGAACCCGAGAAAGCCAGGCAGCGTTGGGGGCGGCAGGTTTACACCATTGCCACCGCCACCATTGCTGCTACTGCTGCTGCTGCTGCTTCCGCACCCTCCTCCTACACTGCCACTGTTACTACCGTGGTTATTCGCTAAGTCACTGTAAAAGCCACTGCTGCCGTCATAGCCGTCGTAGCTCCCTTCGACGTAGCCTTGGCTGCTACTGCTGCTGTTGCTATTATATTGTTGGCCCTGTCCCCAGCGGCCGCCTCCACCTCCATTGCCGCCGCGGCCACCACCCTGGTGGTTTTGGTGGTGGTGGCTGGGGTCCGACCAACTGCTGAGGTGGCCGAGGCCCTCAAGGCCGCCGTTAACGTCGTCACCGGGTTCAGAGGAATTCAAGCCGCCAAAACTACTGCCGCTGCTGCCGTTGCGGTGGTGGCCGCTGCTGCTGCTGCTGCTGTTACCGAAGCTCCCAGCGCCGCCGTACTCCGAGGGAGGCCACGCCATGCAAAGGCGCCAGGTAAAGGGAAAGGTCACCCACCACAACCTTTAAAGGAGGCACACGTGAACATACGAGCACAGAATACCACAAAGAGCAAAGTCAGATAATTACATCTTTGAAAGATAGCCAAAGAGGCGCGCCTCGTGAGGAAATGAGCGTATGACACGAAGGAGTTACGTCATCAAAAATGGAGCTCATGGTCGTGTGAAGCTCTAATAAAGCAGCCTTACAGATACAGACATGCATGGTGCAGCTATCTGCAGGGGCAAGTTAGATAATTAAGTAATCCAGAAAGAGCTCCAGTCTTTGAACGACGTCACAGCATGCATTCATCAGTCAAAGTTTGAATCCCAACCAACTCACCTGCGGAGACTGTCGTACGAATCAAGCCACTGAGTTCAATATGGGCGGACAAAATGGCTATGGCTCCGTCTTCGACGCGTGCAACAACTCAGACCTGTCAATAACAGCATGCATAAAGTTCTTGGTGATTCACTATGTTCACTATCCACTCTGGGTCACCATGCACTACGACACAATATTTCGAATTATTGTCTGAAGTGGAGTAGCGATCGATCAAACTTTCCACGACGAATCGGACCTGAAATTAATAAGGCATGCCTATGGCTGATGAATTTTCAAGATAGTGGCTCAAAAGTTGGTCCAATATAGCTGGCTTAGCAGCGATAGTGAACGCACCGAATGAGGGAAGTAAATGTAAAAGCTACTGAATTATGAAACGTCAAGTAGTTTGAGCGATCGTCGCTAAGCTTGCTGGTTTTCTGGTTCTTTTTGCAAAAAAGAAAAGAAATACCTCTGCACACGCTTTTGTGGAAAATTCTCTATCCTTACCATGGCATGTCCTTTTCGGAGTCTCGGTAGTAGTGAAACTTGCGGCGTTAGTCGTAGGTTCCTCGCTCCTTGCTCGAGCTTCGTGGCCAATGAGGCACTTGCGAGTTGCAGAATGTACGTGTGTCCTGATTGATTGAAGTCTCGCGTCGTAGCGAAGGAATTGTTCTGACGTGGGACAATGGACCCGTGTCGAAGACTTAGTGACATGTGACCTACAAGACACCTCAGAAAAGTCACACAACTTGCGGCGTCCTAGGCTTTGAGACTTTGCGAGCAAAAATTTAAGGGCGAGTGCCCAATCTAGCATTGTTTGTTTTGAATGGACGAGTTTGCAGTCCCATCTTGGCAATACTGAGTTTGAGTTACAGTATCGTACTAGCCCACAGTGCGCAAACCATTATATTTAGCTAGTTTAGTCATCAAACCTCTGATCCATTATTTAGTTCTTCAAGGCGAGCTGCCTTCATGTTTTATTGCTCGTTCTGAGCTAGCCTCCCATCGAAGCTTCACTTTGCTCATGGATGTTCAATAATATGCGCACCTCACCCACAGAATTTGGTATTTGGTTACTCCCAAGGGATTCCGGGTTGTGGCTTCTGTGATTTAGATGTCGCGAATTCGTGCTGAGCTGTCGCATTGGCCATCGTTCCATAAGAGATCGGGGTGGTTGCGCATTGGCATTAGTTTCACAAACCTATGTCAATACAGCTGTGAAATATGATCAGGACCGCAGACCACAGACCAAAGTTCGCAGTTCTTCGGGATTGATATTAGACCAACTGGCAGCTAAAGGGGGGTCACTTCTGAAATATCACCTTTCTTGGCCATAGCATACGCAAATCGAGGCGGGATTCCCCCTAACCGAGCTCAAACGGTCTTACCACTGTGGCCCAATATTTTGACAATATCGAGGGGGAATTCCGATAACAAGAAGCACGATATTCTATTGAATTTGGGGGATAGTATGGGTCCATATCGCTCGAAATCCGCAGTGCAGCCGAGCTGCACTGGATGTTCTAGATGAGCACAAAAAAAGAAATAATTGTACCAAACGGACAAATTTTCCGTTGTTTTACGTCGCGGCCCTACCAGGTATACCAAATGCGGATGACAAATTAATCACGTCTATGAATCATAGTATGATGCGAAATATAGTATGATGCGAAATGGGCAATAAGACGCAAAGTTTCCGCTTTTGCGAAAAGTGACCCCCCTTTAGCTGCCAGTTAGACATTAACGTGGATACGTGGATGAAACCTTCTCAGTGTTATGCTGCTTCGTTTAATACGCCCATATTTATTCAGAAGCCCTATGTCTTAGAAATGGCTTATTTCGATTGGATTTAGGAAGAAAAACTTTTATTCAACCGGAGTGCATTTGATTGCAATGCAATTAAATCATTTCACAAAAAGAAATTCAAAACCAATGCCGTTGCCAATAAGAATCACAAAGCGGGCCCTAACATCGATTCAGCTTCTGCCGCAGAGAGGCGGAACTTTCGCCGAAGCTTGTCGAGCTTCCTTGCTCGTAAAGTATTTGGCGACGGTGGTATTGGCGGGTTGTCGAGCGGAGGGAGTTTGTTGCCACCGCTTTGGTCCTCATGGTTTGCAGCAGCTCTTTCGCGCTCGTCGGCTGCGTGGCCCATCTTTTTGAACTTCCCAACGGCCAGCAGGGAGCCCCCGGCCCCTGTGCTGAACCCCAACGAGCTTCCTCCGCCGTCCTTGTTGCCTGACTCAGCTGCTGCAGCAGCAGCTGCGGCGTCTTCCGCTTTCGCCACAGCAGCATCGTCAGCAGCCGCACGGGCAGTTGCTGCCGCCGAAGCACGGGCTTCGGAGGTGGGCGACAGCACTTGCGGCGGCCCATGCGCCAGTTGCAGCTTGTGGAGGCGCGTGGCGTACGACGACAAGTCGCCAATGGTTTTCAAGTCTTCGGGCGATTCTTTGGACGAGGTCATGACTCGGCGTTGCAGAGCGGCTGCTTCGGCAAACAATTGGTCGGCTTTGTCTTTGAGGTCGTGGTATGGCAACGCAGCCCACTGCAAAGGAGGCAACAGCTCCAAACCTGTGACATTGTCTTTGATCCCGTCCACCACGGCAGACAGGAACACTTTCCAAGACCTGCCCTCGGGCCCTGGCAGAGGCGTGGCGCTGCTCCCAGCGCCACTTTGATCGGATTGCCCCCCCTTTGCTGCTTCTGCCATGTCCATGGCTTTGAAGACGCGCTCGTATATCGCATGCCGCCCTGCTGCGTCTGGCAGCGCAAGAGAATCATTGCCAAGAACAGGAGCAGTAGGAGCGGTTGGAGACGAAGGAGCAGACGCAGAAGCAGAAGTACGGTTCGGAGAGGCCGCGTCAGTTTTATTGCCGCCTCGAGGCGATCCTGCTGCTGCTGCTGCTCCAGTTGATGATTTGGGTGACCTGGGCGGAGATGCACTCGGAGATGCACCAGCAGCTGCGGCGGATGAGCCTTGGGGTAGATAGAAAGCACGCCCGAGCAAGGTTGTTTGCTCCAGGCATTTTGTGAGCTCCGGCCGTGGGAGCATTCCCGTCAAGGGCGGCAGTGCAGCAGGAGGAGGAGCGTCTGCACCTCCGTCAGGTTCCACAGCTCCAGAAGACGAATTGTCACGCTTGGCCTCGGCCAGCTTCTTTTCGGCATTTTCAAAGAAGCCTTTCAGGGTGTGCAATTCCCAAGGGCTCAACTGGGGCGCCGTCAAGTCTTGAGGTTCGAACCCCGTGGTGTTGCCGTTTTCCCCCACGCCTTTCTTCTTGATTGTCTTCAGTGGGTTGTTCTGCTGGTGGTCCAGCAGATTCTCGTTATTCTCGTCGTCAGGGTTAATTCCATCGTCGTCGTTTTTATTTTTAGTGGTGACACCGCCCATGGCCAAGCGCAAAGCTTCTTCTTCGGCGCGCAGCCGGTTCTGGTACGCGTGCACTTCCTTCTCCAGGAGCCGGGTCACCACGCTCTTGGCTGGCGCGTGCAGCTTCCATTCCACCGCCATGCGCCGCTCCAGGTCGTCCATGTCACGACCACCCGCCTGTGTATAGATATATATAAGGGGGGGGCAAGGAGGGGATCACAGGAGGGGCACTTGTAATTCATTCCCCCCTACCAAAAAGAAAAGTGACCTTGGCCACACGCAAAGAAGGTTGGCAGGCATCATGCAGCAAAAAGAATCGTCAACTTAGCTACTGATAGTTCGACAGCGTAGTATGAGTAGTAATCATTTACCTTGGGCTCCAAATCGTGGCACAGTTTGGCGTAATCGATAAACCGGTGGCCGCGCACGGCCTGCAATGAAAGAAAACCACAAGAAATGCACAAGAATGTGCGAAATAAAGAGAGAGCACTTACTGATCTCTCAGGAATCAACTGATAAAAACGAAGGCATGAAAACAACAAGCGCCGTGTAGTGCAGCTGTCCACTGAAAACCCAAACTGACGAGCCAAACTTGAATTCTCCTTCGCTGCGTGCAATTTCGCTACGTCTTCACACCTGAGGATCGCGGCCGAGAAGTTTGCAGCGCACCGGTGTGGGCGCAGCGTACCGGGCTAGCAGTGATTCCTGTGTTGATCGTGTTAGAGAGAGATTGAGAGATGCGCGCATGTTCACGGAGACTTCAGCTGATGCGTCGTGACCTCAGGCAAGACAGACATCTCAAGAACTCTCGACAGAGAATAAAATAATCTGCCTCCAGTTCTGGATTCCCTTCTATATTTGCATAGAAATAGCTTCAGATCAAAATAGGAAAAAAAAAAAAAGAAGAAGATGCTCCCATGTATCCTTTATTATAATGTACTACAGATCTGCACTACTAGGAAGGGCAGTGTCAGTAGCAGAACATCACCAGCATTTTTACCTGGTCCAGTGTAAGCTTTTCGTCTTCGCTGCCGCCTGCAGTTGGCCATTTTTCAGGTCCAGGAATTACTTTGCCGCCATTGGCGTCTTCGTCGTCGACCGCCGGCATCGGCCAAAGTTGGTGGGTGTGCAGCAATGTAACGGCCACATCGTCTCGCACCACCTACAGTACACAAACAAACGGGCGCACGTCACAGACGTTTGTATGAGTGAATGCGAGAGGCGATGTTATCGTTCTTATTATCACAAAAAGGACTAGAACGAAATAGAAATATATAACCTTGCAAGGGTAGACAATATCTGTAAGTTTTGTTGTGGGGTGCAATAAGAGAGGCACTTACCATTTCGTTTCGGGGGTCCAACGCTTGAAACAATGGCTTCAGGCACACGCGCTTGTCCGCTACATGCCGTCGCATCAGCACCAGCACGGCAGCGCCACGGCCTGCCTTGGTGGCTGATCCTGCTGCTGCTTCTGCTGTGCCCGTAGTACCACATGCCATAGCCGTAGCTGCAGCTGCAGCAGCGCCACTATCTGTAGCCCCCGCTGCAGCCGCGGTAGCGATCCCGGTACTACCTTCCAAGTTGGTTGTGGTTTCCGCCTTTGTGTCCGCGGTTATCACAGCTGCAGCGCTAGAACCTGCTGCTTGAGTCGCAGCAAATGTGCCCTGGTTTATCGCCGCAGTTCCCCCTCCTTCTCCTTCTGGAGTTCCACCTACGGCCGTTACTGCAGGAGCGGTACCCTCTTGCGCCTGCTGCTGCCCGCCGCCGTTGCTGCTGCCGCCCATGAGATCAATTTGAGCGCTCAAGGGTTTGATCTTAGCTGCAGCAGCGCGCTCCTCCGTAGTAATTTTGTGTTTGTCGAGCACTTCCAACCCTTTCAACTGCTGCAAAACATGCAAGCGGTAGTCTTTCTCTTCGGCAATGGGATTGCCAGACATGTCCAAAGTGCGTAAATGGTTTTGCCGCCGCAGTACCTGTCAGCAGCAGGGTTTTACAGTGGTGTATGGGAAGACAAAAAGATAAATGAAATAAGAAGCACAGGAAGCATCGGAAATGCGTTCATCAACGCGCAGCTTGTCGTGATGAGTTGCCAAGATTTGTCTTCACCTTAGAGGCGCAGAAAACTACCGACCAACCCTACACACTGATATAATCACTGAATGTACCTCGAGTGTGCCCATGAAATCTGAAAGCTGGTTGTCGGCTAAAGTTAGCGTGTTCAAAAATGTCATGCTCGAAATGGACGAGTTGCGCAAGGACGCGATTTTGTTGTTGTGAGCGTAAAGCACTTTGCACCGAAAGTTTGCGTCCAAGCCCTCGATTCGCGTCAGGCGATTGCTGTTGATCCATAGGACTTCGAGGCTCACGAATTGTTCGAAGTCGTTTTTTCGCTCCTCGGTCACGTCGTGCAAAGCAGTCAGGCCTTTGCCTCCCAAGTGAAGTTCTGTGCACTCCCCTGCATACTTGGCGTTTCTCACAGCCAGCTCGTTCATAGGTGCGGCGATCACCAAACCTTCCATGGTGGCGAACAAGGTACGTAATTCCTAGCCTACAGCACCGTTTCCTAATATTTGAATTTTGTGTGCACGACAGTGTCTCCGCGCTACTCTTGAAGCTATGGAGCCAACTCTAGAGAAAAGAGCGCATCAGCGCATTGTCTGATTGTCTGATGAAACAAACAACGAAACCCAACAACGAACAACGCGGCCTTCCCTAATATGTTTTGACTTGAATACGATGCTTGGATCTTTTGCTTTGAACGTTTTGCACCGACGCACCGACGCACGCACCGACGACGAGACCCGAAACCACCAACCATGTCGAGTGTTGATTGTTGATCTTTGACATCCTTGTTACTAAGAGCGGCCTGGTGAGAGCTTAACTTCACTGCAAGATCCTCGTAGCCTTCTACATTTCATTAGCTTACATGGCCGGAAGGAGTAGGGTTCGGAGCATTCGCTACGCTAGCTCGCTCTTCGCTTTCTTAGCAGCAGTGCCAGCGAGCGGGCTTGTCCACAATGTGCACCATAGGGCACTTTTGATACGCCCTCGCCACTTCATGGGGCGTGCAGCCTCTGAACTCTATGCCGTCACTGATGTTAGCGAGAAACCGCCGTCACAATCACTAAAGTCAGCGCCATCGAAACGTAAAACAGCAACGAAGGCTAGCCTAACCACACGCAAAACTGTGAAACCTCACCCAGCTAGCGGTGCGAAAGTTGCCAAGGCTAATAGCAAGGCTAAAACGGGAATAGCTTCTAAAGTACTGGCGCCAACAACAACAGCAGCCGCGGCCTCCGATCGTTCTGCTGCGGCATGGAGTAGCATGCTAGACCGCTACAAACAATCGAAAAGCAAGCGCAGCAGCAACGGGGGACACGAAGCTGCTCCAGAGCTTCATGCATGGGTGGATCGACAACGTTCAGCTGCAATCAAAGGCAAGGATACCTGCGCAATTAAATTTTAACCATCTTCACCCATACTATCGTTACCAATCCTCATCTTTTGCCTTCAAATTATTATTGATGTTATGTGTCTCTTTCTGTTTTGTTGATGATAGGGAAGCTAAGCAAATTCCGAACGCGGCAGCTAGATGCGGCTGGTTTTGACTGGGGGGTAGCTACAAAGACGGTTATTGCACCAACTGGAAGTGGTCTTAATAGCAAGAATTGCGCCTCCAATGCCGCAAATAGCGAGCTGATTGGGCAAACAAAGAGTAGCGGTAGCAAAGAGATCAAGAAGAAAGGTAAAGAAGTTGGCAATGTAACGACAGAAGTATCGTTTCTAACACAGCTAACTCCACCAAATGTAGTATTCAGATGCCGGTTGTCTCATCATTATCCTATCTCCATTGTCAGGTAAACTTTCCGGCGCAGAAGCACCACTCAGCGCGTCGGAACTGTTGTGGGAGCGCGGGTTTGAAGCATTGCTCGAGTGGAAAGCCACGCACGGTGGAGGCACTTCTTGCCGGGTACCGAATGGGTACGCTGCGCCTGTAGCAGCTCCTCCTAGCGCTGTTGCTGGCCTACGCAGCGATGGTGATAAGCCTGGCCTGCGTACATCGTCTAGCGACAGCAGCAGCAGCAGCAGCAGCATCAGAAGTAACAACAATAACATCAAGCTTGGGCGTTGGGTCGAGCGGCAACGTGCAGCTTTCGCCGCCGGAAAATTGCCTCTCGACCGAGAACAGCGGCTGCTGGCCGTGGGGTTTGAATTCTCTCCCCATGCCCGCGAGTGGGACACGCGAGTGCGGCTCCTGGCAGCATTTGTGGCCCAGTACGGTCACGCCAAGGTGGGTGATGGTCGTGTGTGCTATACGAACATCATTTGCACCTCTTTTTTTTTGGGGGGGGGGGGGGGGGGGGTAGGGTACG
>Ga0307930_1003384_pt1 | contig 11748 bp, 13 predicted proteins | sample OrgLakmetageno46_FD_203161 | JGI IMG/M metagenome (GOLD analysis project Ga0307930, IMG submission 203161) | Saline water microbial communities from Organic Lake, Antarctica - #46 | ecosystem: Environmental > Aquatic > Non-marine Saline and Alkaline > Saline | place: Antarctica: Organic Lake... | reverse complement strand
GCGGCTCCACCCCCTAAGGTGGCTTCCGTGCGCCCCGCTACTAATTGGCCCGAGGCGTCCACCTACGTATGTACAAGCACCACCAAAGTCACCAAAAGAAGTAACGTGAAAACACATTAAGAGTTCACCGAACGAGAGCTCTATTTGGAGGTTCCTTGCTGTGCGAAGTACAAGTTCTCAAATTGCCGCTGCTTTCGTTTCCTTCTCATATCCTCCGTGCGCTTCTAAATCACACTGCCCACCGCCTTTTTTACGTCCCCTTGTCAGTCACCCACCTCGGCCTGCATGGTGCCCGTGGCCGACATGGCCATGTGGTGCGCGCAGTAGCTCGCCAGCTCATAGAAGCGCAAGCTGCCCGACTTGTCGTCGTCCATTTCTTCGAACAAGCTCACGGCGGCGGCGTCGGAAAGGGCCCCCAGGCCCAAGGTAACGCGCCCTGCTAGAAACTCGGACAAAGTCATCGAGTGGTCTCCGTCGCTGTCAATCTTCAAAGAGAGAGAGAAAAAGGAAGGCAAGTGAGACAATCCAGGTGACAATAGTTCAGGGAAAACGAAGAGACATTTTTAGAGAAAGCAAGTGGTGCTTCAAGTATAAAAAATGCAGCGCATAATAGCAAACAAACTAAGAAGTAACGGGCGCGGCGCTATACTACAGTTACTCGTCAAAGTTTAGCATTATCACTAGAGACAAATCTGTACAGTACACGAAGAAAGCTTCCATCAGAATTATATCAGCACACAAGGCCCCAAGTACCAGTTCGAAGCGTTTCCATAAGTCTTGAAAGAACCCCAGCGCTCTCAACAGAGTGTAAAACTCGTCCTTCGAGATGAGGCCGCTGCCATCAGCATCCGCTAGCTTGTAAGCGCGCACCTATCAAAGGGGAGATGGAGAGGGATTTGCTAAATTTAAGATGATTACAAATATCGCAATAGACAGATCATGAATGGGCAAGAGAGCATAATACATAACCGGCGTACTTTATTGCCGACTTGTGTGTAGGTAGCTAAGAAATTTAGCGCGATAAATGTGTACTCATCGCATCTGCAAGTCACTCACCAAGGCAGGCTTGTAGTGTGGATCTTCAAAAGCAGGCATCAGCTTCGTGACAGCTTGGTCGATCTCGCCAAGGCTCACGAGGCCATTGCCGTCGTAATCGAATTCGCGCCACAGCTTTGCGAGCTCTTCCTTCGTCCAATTTGACTTCATCATGGTTGACGTGACTCGATTATAGAATCGCCGTCTGCCTACACTTTACTGCCTCGTGAAATCTACATGCTAGTACTGAAACGAGCGTTAGCTTAATCCTCCTATATAAGCATAATCCTCCTATCCTCTTATCAGACGAGGAGCTCAAACACAACAGCGCTATCTATCTACACTTCATTCATCAACTCTCTCTCTCTCGTCGGCTCTCTCGGCAACAACAACGAATAACAAGAAGCGCTAACGAAAATTCTATTCTACAAAATTCGGCTAAAACTACTGCTCTTCTCCTTCGGCAGCTCCAGTGGCTCCTCGTTGTTCGTCTCCTTTTGTTTGCTCTTCTCACCTAAGTTCGAAGTTACTTTAATAGAACGCTGATTCCGTAACAAGTCTATAGTGCTTCTATACTTCCTTTCCATCGAGAGCTTGAAGATTGATGCCCATGCGCATACGCAGCTCGAACTCAATTATCATTTATGAGACAGGCCCCGAAGGGCCGGAATTAGAAGACTAACAGGTAGAGAAGAAAAGGAAACCAGCGCAAACTAAACCTAGGAAGCTAATCAGGCGCACATGCCCGATCATTATCAAAATACGAAAGCCGAAAGCAGCACTCTCAGAGCACAGAGGAGCGTGCCGCTTTGGACCACTACCATTCAACCATCGCCACTAGCCCCGCTACATGCAATGGCTCAGCTCCTAGTTAACCTTCTTTGCTTTGTTTTTCTGCCTGTTTGCCTCAGCCTTACTTCTTATATTCCGGCCCCTCCTCGGGGCCTGCTTTTAAACGATTTTTTCGAGCCCCCCCCTTCGAAATGGTATCGGGTGCAGTAATTTCAGACCGCATCCCGGGTCGTGCCTACTTGACCTCGAGGGTGCGGTCCGCGTAACCGGCGTATTCTTTCTGAGCTTCGTACGCGCGCGTGAGGTTTCCATACACCTGCTTGTGCACTTTTTCTAACTCTTCAGGGCTTGGGTCTGGGTTTTTCGCGATTTTCGTGATGCCCACGCATAGCGACAGAGGCACACGCCGCGGCACCGGTAAACCCCAGCGGCCGTAGAAGCCCATCACACCGGCCTTCAGCTTCCGGCTAATCCGCTCCAAGATACCAAACGGATCTTGAACGACGGTTAAGCACTCCGTCGTGCCAAAAAACCTGACGAGGCATTTTGAATACATGGTGATTTTTTTTTCGGGAGTGTAGATGGGACCGACAAAACCCAGGAGATTCATTCATTGCTACCCCAGATCTCATTCTATGCACCCGCTATGCATGCAACTCCACGCCCAAACGAACCACGCACAAAAACTCACGCAAGAAAGTTCACACAAGAAATAAAACTACATTAACCTCCTTCCTCGTAATTAGACTTAAACGCTCACCAAGCGGCGTACACGGTGGCGCCTTCCTGCACCGCGATCCGCAGCAGCCCCCGCTTGCTGCCAATCACCAGCTCGTCCACCCCGGGCTTGCTCCGAAACGCGCCCAAAATGCCGTCGGGCACCATCCCGATCATCCCACCGCGGCGGTGCTTTTCAGCGACAGTAGCGCCTGATGGTCCAAATTTTCCGGCTGCTGCTTTTGGCTCCTCGGGTGATCCCTTGTAGCTTTGGAGTGCTTTCACGATGTTTGAACGATTTGCCTCGACGGCCCTGGAGAGCGGAGAGAAACAAAACGAGAGTGTGTTGCACACATAAATGAGAGTAGTCGTTATAGTGAATATACACTTGTTCGCTTTAATCAAGTCCCTCGAAAGAAATATGCCCGGATCAGAGCGTATTCTGAGAAGCTCCAATGGTTGCTTTACGTGGACCATGCCTTGATGTGCTCACCAGACGAGTTGGTCCATATAACGCATGCCAGGCACTGATGCCATGGCAGCCGCTGTGCCGGTCACTTGGTACCACCCACACACCCACCGTGAAACGCAGCACCTGTGGAGAAACAAGCAAGGGAAATAAGAAGGTGGGCGTGGGCATTAAATCGTGAAACAACACACGGAAACAAGAACGAATGGTATGAGGTTTGAAAGCAAATTACACGAACATCAGGCAAAGAGCGCTCCAATCAATGAAGTCATTTACCAGATGATGGCGCCATAGTTGAAGACTCCGTGCGGGCAAGCCAAGTACATGGCAGGCAAGTGGTTGGCTTGAAAAGCAGGGGAATCCACCGCGGGCGTAGCAAAGGACTGCACCAACGGGTCGTTCCGGTCGATCAGAAACTCGAAAGTGAAGTAGCGCAGCAAGCAGAGGCACAAGTGGGAGCTGCGCCACTCCAGCGTTTGGCGCGGCATGGGGTGGAGCGCGAGGGCAACAGCCAGGCAGCCCAGGCTCGCGAGTTGGGTCCACGCACGGACCACTACCAAAGTCGCGGTGAGAAGGCCGAGAGCGATTGGCACGCCCAAGGTAACCAAGAAAAACGCGACGGCAAGAGCATCGTCGCGGGAATTCATAGAACAAGGTACACGGGTGTCAGTTCGAGGCTCAGCTTTTGACGTAACGGCTGCAATGGCTTTCCACTGCAGCTCCAGGGGCAGTTCGAAAAATCCATCGGGGAGCTCCCACATGCGAATAACCTCTATGTTCGGCTTCGATGAGGCCGCCGTTTTGGCCGCTTTAACTTCGTCTTTTGTTGCAGCAGACAATTTCTTTTTGTATTCAGCTTTCTTGCCCCATGCCCCAGGGTTGTACCAGGCGTCGCTGCTCAGGCCCGCGACTTGACCCGTGGTGGCGAGCTTCATGAACGCGACGAATTCTTGTCGGTCAACACCCCCCGAGCGATCCTTGTCAGCCACCGTAAATGCCGTGTCTAAGTCTTGAAGTGAAGGCCCGTCATTTTGCGCCTTTGAGCTTCCACCCTGGCTACTTCCAGGGCGCAACACCTTCATGGCCAGGGCCAGAAATGTAGACTTGTTGAGCTCGGTCGAGCCGGCATCCGTTGCGGCCGCATCAAATTGTGCTCGCCACCGCTCAATCTCTTCCAAGGGAGGCGACGCGGTGCCGCCATCATTCTTTGCCGCAAAATCACTCATGGAATGTGGCTGTTCGTGCGGGCACGGTGGAATGAGCTATTAGGAAGCCCGTTGGGGAAGAATGAAATGCGAAACGCGAATCTTCGCAAAAAATATCCAAGAGCTCGTCCTCGTCATGTTCTTTCTTCTTCTTTCTGTACAAAGCTCTGTGCGTACCACATTAGCGAAACTATCGAGCACCGGCCACAGCACAGCCAGCGGTTATAAAATGGCGATGTTGAACGGTTCTAGTAGGGACAATAAAAGACAGGGTAAAGGCGGAAAAGGTAGCTACGGTGAAAGGACTGATGACGGTAGCCAACGTAGTGTGACCTCATCAACTCTAGATCCCCTAAGCAAGCCGGGGGATCGGCTGCCGAAGCTTGATTTTCGCTTCGCGGAAGTGGAAGACGCCGATGATCTGGCAGCCCTAGTGAATGCAGCATTCGCGAGTGAGGAAGCTGCTCATGGTGGATTTCGAACAAAACAACGGGTGGATCTTTCTGAACTGAGAGTTGAACTCGAAAATGCCCAGGACGTCAAATGGGTTGTCCTCGAAACTCCAGTGCCAGAAGAGCAAGTAGTAGCTGCGGTTGCCATTTCTGCTACAACAGCCCGAGCTGGTAGCGGGAAGCGCACTGCATTCTTGCGGTGCTTGAGCGTGCTGCCAGCATGGCAGGGCAAGGGTGCAGGTTCGATTTTGCTCGCCCGTGCTGAAGCCATCGCACTTCAAGGCCTAGGCTGCAGCTCAGCTCGAGTAGATGTGGCCCACTCCACCGCGGAAAGCAGCAGCAGTACTCCGAGTGATGGGAAATCAGTAGCAGCGGGGGCATGGTTTGCATCCAAAGGGTTCAAACAGGTGGGCGGCGGTTGCTGGATCGGTGACGCTTGGGTGACGCCCACTCCATATGAGACCTGGGGCAAAGACCTCGGCAGCCAAACCAACTCAGCAAAACCTTCGAAGCTTACTGCGCAACAATCTGATGCCGCAGTGCCGCACAGTGGGCTTCCAGCAGCTCTCGAGGTTTGATAAAAGCCTTTTATTTTTATGGATTTCATCTCTTCCTGCCTTCTGACCTTGCATCCTCTTACTTTTTTTGTGCTTTACATCATCTACTTTTGTGTACAGCTCGCGCATGCCTTCGCCCATGCTTTTGCGGACTTGCCCGACTCTAGTGGCACTGAAGCGGTTGCACCGTCTGCTCGAGGGAATAAGACAGCGCCCAATTCAACGGCGACGATGACGACGACACAAGTCGCAGAAGGCGAAGATGCTGCAGCTCTGCTCCAAGAGCTTCTGGCCCCACCACCGCAACCTCTCAACAGTGCGCCTAAAGCTCAGGCTGCACAAACAGCTGCCGCAGCATCCTTGCCTGGTGCTGCAGCGGCAGGCTCAGGCGCACAGTTCGCTGGCAGCAGTGATGGGTTAGAGGCGCTGATGTCACAATTGATGACTGCAACCAAAGCTGAGGCGACCTCTGCGCCGAGTGGGGCGGCAAATGCAGGCAACGGTGCTGGCAAAAGTACTACAGCCGGCAGTGAATCTAGCGTGCAAAGCAGTGGCGAAGATGAGATGGACTCTTTACTGGTGTCACTGATGAGCGCGCTTGGCACGGATTCTGGCAAGGCCGAATTCAAGTCGCTAGCTGCCGCAGAGGCTCCACTGAGTGAACCACCAGTGAACCAGCACAAGGAAGCTTCAGCGCCAAGTTTCCCTGGAGATGGCAGCGGTTCAACCGCTGCTTCAATAGATTTAGACACCGGAAAGGCCCAAGCTCAAAGCGAAGTTCAGAGTGCGGCCGTGCCAGGTGGGGCAAGTGGCGAAGATCTCGAATCTTTGATGGGGTCGCTCATGTTAGCGCTTGGAACGGCCAGTGGCCAGGCTGAATTCAAAGCGCTAGTCACGGACAAAGATGAAAATGTTTTGGGAAGGCCATTGAATTAATTCGCAGAATTGGCAATCAATTGGGTTGCTGTTGGTTTCTTGGGTCTCGAATTAGTCGTAAGATTTTTCGTCCGGTGAGTTACCGGTAAGTGATATAATAGTTCCAAGTGCTAACGGCGAACGGACTAACGGAATACGTGGTCTTCGTGCTTCGTGGGCTGACAGAGAAGGGAACGGGATGGGAGTGTAGCAATGCAGCATATGGAAAAACATGTGAGGCGAGAGACAAAGAGGCCCGAACGAAACGCCAAAACCACCCGAGGGCCGAAAAAAATATTACCCGGCCCTTCAGGCTTCAGGCTTCGGGGTTCTGGGCCCGTGCCAAAAATAAATTGATATTTGAGCTGACCTGCTAGTGTTCTCCTCGCTCCTCGCGAATTACTGCGCTTTGCACTCCTAGATGAAACAAATAGTATATAGTATGGCACAGCCTAAAGACAACAGACTACAGACTATACTGTACTATAACCTGTACGGTACGAAGTACGAAGCACAAAGCGTGAAGCGTGGCAGCGTGGCCTGGTTGCAAGCTAAAATATAAAAAAAATTTAGAACGCGCTGCGCTAAATATGTACCTAAAAATGTCCGAAGACAGATCCTCATAAAACCTATTACTGCAAGAAGGATATTCCCGACGTGGACTGGGGGCGCTGCCCTCTTCGGAGTCGCCAGGGTCAGCTCTATATCTCAGTCAGCACCTTCAGTCATCGTAAACTCCTGGGAATTGACCCATGCTTGTGTTTTTCTTGCGGTCGCTGGTGCTACTGGGTCTGGGAGCGAAAGCAGCGATGCTTACGCCACCGTTGTCAACGGCAGGCGCAGATATTGTCGATGTTAAGGGCGACAAAGTGCAGCTCAAGTGCGTGAATTGGTATGGTGCTCAGCTTCACCAGCTTGTGCCTTCGGGTTTAGACCAGCAGCCGCTAGATTCGATCGCTGCCATAATCTCCGAGGACTTATCACTCAACTGCGTGCGGCTCGTGTATGCGCTTGAAATGGTTCGCCGCGGCAGCAACTTCGTAGAGAATGCGACCTCTTTGCTTGCTGCTAATCCAACGCTTCAATCGTTGAATTACATGGACGTGTTCGATGCTACAGTAGCGGCGCTCACAGAGCGTGGACTCGTTGTGATTTTGAACAACCACAACTCGGATGGCAGCTGGTGCTGCCACGACGACGATAGAAATGGCCTGTGGTACACCGATACCTATCCAGAATGGGAGTGGCTTGCGCACTTGGACGCCTTGACCAGAAGGTCTTTTCTGAAATGTGTTACTACTTTGTTGGGATGTAAAGTACTAGCGAGTGTCTCACATGAATAATTAGTACAAGTAACTCACGTTGGTTTCCTTACTTTTCTTTTCTTGGCTACCTGTGTTGCCAGATACCTGGACAACCCATTGGTCGCTGGATTCGACCTCCGCAATGAGCTACGCACCGCAGAAGTGGGTGGCGAGCTGCTTGTGCCAACGTGGGGTGATGGTAACCCGAGCACCGACTGGAAAATTGCTGCTGAAAACGGTGGCGCGGTGGTTTTGAAGGCAAACCCGCAAATGCTCGTTATCATTGAAGGCTTGAACTACGCACTTGACCTCAGAGGAATTGCAAAACATCCTATAGAGTTGCCTGTCCCAAACAAGCTAGTTTATAGCGCGCATAATTACCACTGGTCCTTTGACACGAAATTCCCGAACCTGGATGAAGACAGCTGGCGCAACATCATTGATCAAGGTTGGCTCTACATCATCGACCAAGGAATCGCACCGGTATGGTTAGGCGAATTCGGAACTGAAACACCCAGCCCATGGTGGAACTGGATGCTCAAACTCATCGATGAAAGGCAATTAGACTATGCTTATTGGCCGTTGAATGGAGAGGATTCGTTTGGCCTCCTCGAGCCTGACTATTCCACGGTGCGCCTTACACCAGACACGTGGACTTTTTACGAGCCAACACCGGCGCCCACGCTCACTGCCAAATCACGTACTACACCAAGCCCCACCGTAGCAAATGCGCCTGACTGCCAGCCAGTACAGATTCACTTGTCGCCTGGAACTCCGGCGACGTCGAGCATGTGGGTGTCTTGGGTGACCAAATCGAGGTGTTCAAGCGCAGTAGAGTGGATTGCGTCGAACGCTTTCACAAACGGTGGAGATTCTTGGCATCGAGCGTTGGGCGAGCCACCTTTCACTTACGAGATTCACGACGCCAGTAAATTACCGCACCGTTCGAGCTATTTCTATGCCAAAGCTTACAATAGTGCTTACTTGCACCACGTTCATTTGAAAGGGCTCGATGCCGCGACTTATTATACCTATCGCGTAGGGGGCGAACCACTGGATGCAACTAGAATCGAGCACAGTGGGTTGGTGTTCTCGGATCCGCATTCTTTTCTCTCCCTTGAAGCTCCGGGTGTTGCACCCGGTCCAATGCGCATCGCCGTGGTCGGTGACGTGGGTGACACCAAGTTCTCAAGAGCGACGATGGAAGGTGCCAGCCAAAGCGCCTACATTGACGAGAGTTTAATTGGCCACGGAGTTCCGCCCGAGTTCATCATGCTGGTTGGCGATTTAAGTTACGCTGACGGAAATGGCACTAAGTGGGACGCATGGGGGCGAATGATGGAACCAGTGCTATCGTCTCTTCCGCTAGTTGCTTTTCCAGGTATTAAAAATAAATTGGCCATTCTTCATCTCTCTGAGCCTTGCTTGTCCTGATAAGTTATTTATGTGCCGCTTTTTGTGTAACTTTACAGGTAACCATGAGATTGAGATTGATGGTATCACAAATGAAGTTTTCGTTCACTATCGGAATCGATTTCGAATGCCTGAAGTGGCACCAGAACAGTCGTTGCCGGGCCATATCATAGATGCAGATTCATATACTTTCGACTTCACGTACGACTATGGCGCAAGTTTCTTTTCTTTTGACGTCGGCCTCGTGCATGTGATCACCCTGAATGCCTACGCTAAGTGCGCAAGGGGTTCAGTGCAATGGAATTGGTTATCGTATGATTTGAAAAAAGTTGACCGTGCGCAGACACCGTGGATTCTGGTCTTCACGCACAGCCCGTGGTACAATACAAACACTGCTCACCAAGACGAAGTCGCTACGAAATTGATGCGTAGAGAGATGGAGCCCCTTTTAAATAAACACAAAGTAGCTGCTGTGTTTGCTGGCCACGTGCACGCGATGGAGCGCTCGCACCCAGTGGTCGATGGTCGTCTGGACAACCTGGGCACGGTGTACGTGACTATTGGAGATGGCGGCAACGACGAAGGCCTCGCTCATTCGTGGACAGACGACGAGGAAACTCCGGACTGGGTTGCGTTTCGAAACGGCTCGCACTACGGGCGGGGAGACCTTCTTGTCATGAATGAAACCCACCTAAGATGGGAGTGGCGCCCAAACACTGTTGTTGGTGCAGAAGACGTGGCTTGGATTTTTAATCCTTTCTTCAGAGAAGAGCCGCCAGAAGAAGTCATCATCACTTGCTGGTTTCTGTATTTCTTCTGCCAGGGTGAAGAAAAGCCTGCCACTGAAACGCCCACAATGACTGCTGCCGTCTTCATTGCAGTTTTTATCCTCATTCTCATTTTCTGCTTCTGCTGCCCAACCACAAAGATTGATATGCCGACCCCGTCAAGTAGTGAAGAATATCAGGATGACGAAGAGTACAATTTCGCACACATGGCGAAAGCGCGCCTTGGCATGGCCTCGCGCGAGAGCAGCGGCTATAGCTTAGTATCAACAAATTGCGACGAAAGTTTCGATGATGATTCAGCCGTTACATCAGCTCAAGGAATTTCAACTGCCGTACCGAAACCTCCTCCTCGAACGCCCGTGGCACGCAACAGGGAATCCAATGGAAATTTCAGCGACACTCAAATTGCGACGTGGTCGCAGTTGCGGCAAGCAGCTGCTGCAGCACGGCAAAGTAACGACTCAAATGGTAACTTGAATGGTAGGTGACGTATGCTGCTCGGAGTATACTTGAAAGAAATATGATTCTCTGCTTTGATTAGTGGTTCCTGCAGCTTTTTATTTCAACCAAGCTACCAATCCGCTCGGGGCTAGCTAACAATTTTTCTATTGGGCTAAGCACTAACCAAGAGCGCTACTAAATATCAACCACCTCATCTGCCTTTTCATAGGGCGGCTATAATCTATAATATGTAAAAACAGAAACCGCCTAGTCGGAAATGGGAAATAGGATATAAGAAGTTATAACTTACAACTGATGAGGCCACTGCCGCAATTAAGTCTGCTGCCTATTCAACCAATGCCTTTCAGCGAAGTCTAAATCATATTAATACTGGCACTCAGCTGTGCAATAAACATCTCGGTATCATCGTAGCTTTATTTATGCTAGATGTGGGTGATAAAGATTCAGCATTCAGCGTCCAGCATTCAAGCACCCCAGCAGCTTCACTACCACCGTCATCATCACTGCCGCTACCTGTTGGAGTATGAGGCACCCAGTAACCAAGAAAACCGCGGGTTTCCGGGTTTTTACCCACTTCAGCTCAGCAGAATTTCCGGCGATTACTAATAACTAATAACGCTGAAGGAAAACCTATGGAAACCCCAGAAGCCTTGTGGGTTTTCTTGGTTACTGGAGGCACCTCTGTAGTATACAGAGGGGGTTGGCCCGTCGACTGTGCATCTTCCTTGTTTGCACTGGTCCCTTATCCGTGTTAGTCTTAGCACCAGCACCAAAACTTGAATAGGTAAGTGGGCCTACGCTTCAGCCCCCGCCTCGGCGGCGGCGGCGGGGGCCACTCTGCGCGGTGCGCGCGGCTGGTCAAGGAACTTGATCGCCCTCCTCATCATGTTTGGAATTTTAGCGCACTCGGTGGGTGGGAAGAGGGAGGACGCTGGAGATCCGGATCTAGAGCTTCTTGTTGACATGTCAGAATTATTTTCAACGTCACGTCAGGAGCATTTTTGACTTGGGGACGCCACGATAAGACTGGACACTCTGTGCTCTACAAATTTTTAATGCTGTTCATTCTAGAACCTGACGGCATGCATGCATTATAGCGAGGCGAATTTTTGGCGCTCGTCGAACTCATAGGAATGAGTTACGAAGCCGAAATCGAAACACGCCACTTCTTCGAAACATGCATTATCCAGTACCAACTAAAGAACGGGAAATAACGATCGCGCCGGGTACTTATCAACAAAAGGACCACTTTTCAAAGCCGCGACGTCGGCGGTTGCATGGCCGGTAAGTTTCCGAAGCCCCACGCGGGAGGCGTAGGAATTCGAGGCGCACTTGGATTGCTTCCTGGCGGTTTTCCCACCATGCCAGCTGCTGCTGCGGTGGCTCCCGCGGCCAGCGCTAAGCCTAAATTGCTGCTGCTGCCGCCATGGCGAAGGGTGCCGACGCCGTTGCGCCGTGGGTTGGCTCCTTGGAGTTGCATAGCGAGAGCAGCGCGCGCCAGGGCATTGCTAACAGCGCGAGCCGCGCGGCCGAGGGCCATGAAGACGAGCACGAGACGAACAATTCTCGCGACACGCAAGAGCATGCTTCGGCATTGCGAGCGCCACGCAGTGCTAGCAGCCTGGCTGCCATCATTTAA
>Ga0307930_1003382_pt1 | contig 11752 bp, 12 predicted proteins | sample OrgLakmetageno46_FD_203161 | JGI IMG/M metagenome (GOLD analysis project Ga0307930, IMG submission 203161) | Saline water microbial communities from Organic Lake, Antarctica - #46 | ecosystem: Environmental > Aquatic > Non-marine Saline and Alkaline > Saline | place: Antarctica: Organic Lake... | reverse complement strand
CTGCTGCTGCTGTTACTGCTGCCCGAGGCAGCTGCAGCGGACTGTTGGTGGTAGCGTTCTATTCGCTCTTTCTCAGCTTCGTTGGCTGCGTCGGCGAGGGCGCGCTCTAAGACGGCGAGCTGAGCCCCAAGCGCCAGCTGGTAGAAGGAAAGAGAGAGTGGAGACGAAGAGGGATCAAGACATCACTTCCAAACAAGACTCGCCCTGGAGCATACTTTGATGCACATAAATCAAATCTAGTTCATGAGCTACTTACAAACAGGATGTCCGCAAGCTGACACACACATATACCTACTCTCTCCTTCCTCCATCACCACCTTCCTTCCCTTTTACCTCGGCCTCAGCACCGTGGTCTGGGTCTCTCGCTTCTGCTCTCGCCACCGTAGCTCGCGCGCTCTCTGCCGCAGTGCGGGCTTCTGCCTCCAGAGCGACAAGTTGATACACGACTTCTGTCCGCGGCAGCACGGCGCCTCCATTCACCAGAGACGAGCAGGCTTCGTCTACTGATTTTCCACCTTTCGAGCCATTATTGCTATTGCTCCTTAAACCAACTGAGCCTTGCACGCGCTTGAGCTCTTCCTGCACACTCCTCAGGGCCATTTCAGCGGTCAGCACGGGCAAATCAGCGCCATCGCCACGGGTGCGGCGGCTGATGGCAGACGCACGCGCGTCGTTCAGTTCGCGCAAGAGGCGTTTCGTGCGGCGGACCTGGAGAATTGAGAGAGAGATAGAGAGAATGGGCGCAAATGGCTGACTGCTTTCAAAAGCAATTATTGTCAAATGAAGCATGGGTTCATGCGGGTATCTTCCATGATATATGACAATCGCAATTCCCCCTCCCCGCTCCCTTTCTTGGTTGTACTACAAGCACGAAGCATCATCTTGCGCCAACATTGCTAGCATTATTATGACGCACCCGCCGCGAGAGCTCCTCGGTGCTTAAGCGGGGCGTTAAAAGCTCTCGGAAAAACTGAACCCCCAGTGCAGGCAACATAGGAGCAGCGGGTTGTGCTTCGACTTTTCGATCTGAGCTTTCTTCTGAGTGCTTCAATGCATTACCATCGCTGCTAGCACCACTGCTGCTGCCGTCGCCACCATCACCGGTGTTTCCAATATTTACGCTTCGAGATCGTGGGCTATCTTCCTGACTACGGTAATAATCATCTCCGGGTGGCGGCCGAGCCCGAAATATCGGGGCCGAGGTTTTTGGGGCGCCCGATGCCTCCTTTCGAAAACTACCGTCCTTCGAGTGTGATCTCACAGAATAGTCGTCGTCGTCGTCTTCTTCACTGTTTGACCTGCAGCTGCCGTTGCCGTCGTCCTCGTCTAGCCTCTGGCTATTATCATGCTGCCGCGAGGCTTGGCGCGGTTGGCTGTGCTGCTGCCAGGAAGGTGGCGGCGGTTGGCGCTGATGTGGGGATAGGCCCGGCATCGAGCCCGACGAGGACTTCCGCATGGGTGAGCCTTGGGCCAAACGAGCTGCCAATGCTTCGCGTGCTGTTCGCGTGTCCGGCGGAGGCTTGTCGCGAGTCTGCGGCCGAGAACCAGCTTCAGCACCTGCTGCTGCTCCAGTTGGGTCTGAGAAGGGAGACGACGGCGAGGTCGTAGTGTTCAAGGAAGAAAACGAGGACGAAGACGACGCATGCCGTGGGGGCAACTGTGACTGCTGAATGTTCAGCCATGGCACGCTAGCGGCCGATAATGACGAATCGTGCTGCGAGCTGAGCTCAAGTGACTCGTCTCTGTCTTTGTTGCTGTTGCCCCGTGAGTGGTTGCTTGCATCGCCGCCGTATGGGTAGTCGTCTTTAGGCGGGCGCCGCCGCGCAGATGGTGCACGCTGACTTTGAGGAGGAAGGTCGTCTGCGCTATTCGAAGTAATAGATGATGCAGCCATGGCACTAGTACCTGCGTGGTTACTCGGTTGAAGTGCAGGAGACTCGGGGCTGCTTCGAGATAGGGCATAGGGCGTGGACTGCCGCGGCGTGATGAGAGCTGGAGGCTTTGAGACAGGCTTATCATTTGACCATGCAGCTTCTTCACCAACGTCAATATCATCGTCATCGCCTGCGTCGTCCTCGTCGTCATCATTGTCATCCATAGCTGCAGCTTGTCGGCGGCTGCCGCCCCAACCAACGACGGGCACCTCGTCCTCGTGTTCCGCTGCAGCTCGTTTCCGTTCCGCTTCAGATTTCATCAGGCGTGGCAGTGGCAAGTAAGTAACCCGAGAAGAAAGTAGGAAAAGTAAGCCATTAATTTTAGTAAGATGGCAACGCAAGCTATAAAGTTTGCTTACCACTGGCGATACGCCGCGCTAGTTCTGTGCGTCGTGCATCGCCTGCGAGGCCAGCTGTAACCGTTGACACGCTAAATTCTTCACACAGCCTACGCAATTCGTTCATAGTGTATCGCGATAGGGCAGCCTCACGCTCCTTCGAGCTGTTGGAGCTGGATGTTACAGGCAGGGGCGCATCGCCTCGCGCCTCTTGCAACCGTTTTGCGAGTGCATTTCGTCGCTCTGCACCAGTCAGTCCAGGAGTGCTCGACGGTAAATCCATCTCTGCGAGCAGCGTCCGGAGCTCAGTGAGAGACACTTTCGCGTAGTCCATTGTTAGTTCAAACAGGACACACGTGTGGCAATCCGAGGAGATTCAACTGAGCCACGGGCAGAATTAATTCGCTTCCCGGCCTACTAAAAGCCGTAGCTTATGAGCAGACTAGCCAGGGCTAAGTACAATTGTTAGCTTTTGTTACCAGAAAGCAGTACAGCAGTACTGTACTTGGAACATCAGCAGTCGCGAATTATTTCGAGATTTGAGAAACGTGCCAGCAGCCAGCAGCCAGCAGTTGGAGTTGGACCAGTAGCTTTCAGCTTTCAGTCACTTGCTTGTAAGCTTAGCTTCGGCCCGAGACTGTTGGGCTCCAATACATGGCTGGTGAGGGACTATCATTACACATCTATTATCGAAGGAGCTCTAAGCTAAGTGCAGCATTAAATCTAACCTTTAAACTTGAGCTCACCGTGTACCTTGAAACCATTATTTCTGTCTTCTACTCAACAGAGCCGTGGCAGAACCATGCATTGGGCGTGGCGCAAGAGTCAACAGGGCCTTACGGCCAGGGTCAACCGCCTGTATCTTCGTGGCAGAGGTTAGAGCTTTGAATTAGCGGAGTGCAGGCTTAGGTTGAGCTACTCTAGTGTACTTTTTCGTACTCGTCTCCTTTTTACTGCGCCTATCTGCCTTCTTGGTAACCACCTAACCGTATCCCCTCCTAACTCCTAACCGCGTGCTAGACAAACGCCAGAGAGGCCAACCTATTCAGACCCAAATGCTTGGAGTGCGCAAGCACATGTGCCTTCCTCCGACCAGGGCGGCTTCGGTTCGCCTGGCAGTTTGGACTTCATGTCAACCGACATGATGGGCGGGGACGGCGCAGACGGCATGCTGGGGTCCGACGCTGCGGCACAACAGGCATCTGGCCCCAATGGCGGCATGATGATGGGCGGGCTCGGGCCAAGTAGTGGTGGAGCCTACAACGCCCCGATGCAGCCTTTGTATAGCGAGGAAGACTATTCCAATGAACCGCCGCTGCTCGAAGAGCTTGACATCAATTTCTCGCACATTTTGGGCAAAACCAAGGCCGTCCTGCGGCCTTTCAGTATGGGCACTGAGCAATACGATGAGCTGCTGCTCGACTCAGATATGACAGGGCCAATCTTTTTCCTGGTGTGCTTAGGCTGCTCACTGCTGCTTCAAGGCAAAGTATCGTTTGGGTACATTTATGGCTTCGGCATCTTCGGGTGTGCGTCGCTTTACGTGCTGTTAAACTTGCTCAGCCCGCCTGCCGCGCCGCCCATCAACATTTGGCAGGTAACCTCTACGCTGGGCTACTGCTTGCTGCCGGTAGTCGTCGTGGCTCTTGTGGGAATTGTGGTGCAACTCAACGGTGTGGTGGGGAACGTGCTGGCGATGCTGGCCATTGCGTGGTGCACCACCACCGCGACGCGGAACTTTGAGCGAAGCTTGTCCATGGCCAAGCAGCGCTACTTGATTGCATACCCCACTGGCCTGTTGTATGCCATCTTCGTGCTTATCACAATATTTTAAACCGTAATATGGAAGATATTACACTGCATTTATCTCGAGACCTCTGCGTCCGATGGCCCGGTGGCGATAGGCCGATGTCGATATGCCATTGTTATATCTATATCTAACATCCACAATTCCCAGATACCCAGCTAGTATGAGAAACAGATCCAGGGATATAGCCTAGCTGTAATCATGCGCATCCCAAACAGCAAGAAGTTTCTGCGCGCGCGAAATATCTTTTATCTTGTCTACGGTCTACGTGATATGTGATATGTGAATGGTCTGTTGCAAATCGGTAATTATTTTTTCATTTAGATGCAATTATCGAAGCCAATGGCAAGAGAGCAAGGAGGAAACTTATGGGCTACGGTTCCAGTGCCATATAGTCCAAATTCGAGTTCGATATGGTCAGCTAACGAGCGAACTAGCAGCTACATGTAATTGGATTGCCGTCTCCTCATGAGCTCGAGATGGCAGTGCGGATGTGTTGGCACCACGCCGTGTGGTCGTCCTCGCGGCTGACTCGAAACGCGTGCGCTTTGCCGTTTGCCGCTTTCACTTCCAACGCAAACCAGGAGCTCTGGGAGCTTGTAACTTTCTCGAGGCTCCCCCCACGAATGTTAATCTTCGCCAGCGGCACTGCGTCTTTCGCCAGCTTCCCCTTGTAGCCGTCGTCTTTGTACACGAATAAGCAGAAACTTTTGTGCGCACATGTAGGGTCCCGCTGGAGGACAAAGAATTTGAGCTCCCAGGACTGGCCCAGCATCCCTGCTTTGCGGTGCATCCAGCCGGAATGCGTGGCTTCTTCTGCGCCCGCGCCTGGCTGCTCCAGTGGACCGGACCAGCTGATGCTGCTGAGCCCTCGGGCTGCCATGGAGCCAATCATCGTGCTCTGGAGTGGTCGGGAATTGTTGTTGCTTCCAGAAGATTCTTCCGAGGGGCGCCCCATCGCTTTTTTGCTCCAATCCGAGAACGTTGACCCGACACTGGTGCGCGCCCCGACTGAAGGCGGCCGAGCAGATTCGCTGCTCCCAGAACCACTGTTAGAGGGCCTCGAGTCACTGCCAGCGTTGCTGCTACGGCTGCTGTCGCTGTTACCCCTATCGTGTGACGCCGCGTTGGCCTCGCTACTAGAAGTTGACACCGGTTCAGGCGATGAGGACGAAGCCGGTGCTTGCCTCGGAGGAAGCGGCGGTGGGCGGGATGGAGGCGGCGCCAGCGGAGGAGGCGCTGCTGATCCCGCATGAAGGGCTGAAACTGGTGCACCCGCCGGCCGCGGCGGAAGCGACGAAGTGGGCGCGGCCGATGGAGCCTCAACAGGCGGCAGTGGGTCCACGGTGGCAGGAGCAGCAGGAGTTGACTCTACGGGCGGCGGCGGAGGAGGGAGAGGAGCAAGGAGCGAACGGGTCTCCGGTGGCGGGGTTGAATTTACCGGTGGAGCTTCGACTAAAGGAGAGGTAACTGCTGTCGAAGGTGTCTCAGCTGACGGTGTTCCCGGAGGCTGCGTGGCAGCTGACTGGAGATCCGCCGCTGATTCTGGTGTCTCCAGTGATGTCGCAACGCCTAGCGGAGGTTCTTGTGCTGCTAATGGCTCAGCTGAAGCCTCACCTTGAGAAGGCTCAGAGGAAGAAGACGACGACGTCGGCGGCTCGTCAGTAGGCTCGTCAGTAGGCTCCTCTGAAGCTTCCTCCGACAGTTGTTCCATGGGCAAGGACGTTGACGGAAGCGGCGCCTGGGCTCCTTTCTCCTGCATGGTCCCTGAAAAAGTCGACGAGCGTCGACGCACCCACACGTTGCTCCCACGCCCGCCGCGGCCCCCGCGCCCGCTGGCGCTCCCAGCAAGCGCGGGTGGCGCGTTGGCGTTGGTGGCAGCACGACTGCGCACCGAAGGGCCCAACACGTTGGTCTTCAAGACGCGCTCGCGGCTCTTGAACACCTCACTGGATGGCCACGAAAGAAGAAGATCGCATGTGATGAAACGAACGAAGGGCCAGCGTTAAAAAGTTGAAAAAGATCATAAATAAGCAGCTACAAGAATACAGTGGCAGCGCTGAGACAGCTGACTGAAAATAGACTGATTATTAAAGTACAGAAAACTTCAGACATCATTTGGATGAAGAGTCCAAAAACCTGACGGTCGCTTTTTCAGCGGCGAAGCGAAACGAGTCCACCACCACAGTAGCAGCTGTAGGGTCGGAACAGCGCGGCCCAAGCATGTCGGTCGCCATCTGCTGCCGTGTCTTCACCGACGGCGTGGTTTCGAGCAGCACCATTATCTGCGCGCTCGTGAAGAGCCTGTCCACATGTGCACACCCCGAGTGTTCGCGCGTGCATTAAGGTAACATTGGTGGGATACAGTTCATGAAGATTGCGCGATGATTATTGCTATATTTCTTTTCTCATTTCCACCGTATCTATAGCCTGAGCCAAGCATTGTTATGAAAACAAGCGGGAACTGCAAGTATTGGGGTGTATGTTTTACGAACTTTCGATTTAAGGAGCCAACAAGGATGCGAATTTTTGAGTCGTTCGCTTCTTCCGCGCGCAGAGCTCGGGCTAGCTCCTCAAATTCATCGCTATTCATTGGCTTATCCGCAGCCGTTACCGCTGGAATCACAGGGCTGTGATGGTAGAGGAGAGCAAGCATCACGCGTGTTAGTAGCGTGTATTGCTAGTGTAGCGTTGCACCACTCGCAAAAGACTGAAGATGTACTATTTATTCAACTTACGTGGCTACCGCCTTGTCTGCATATGATCCCGGGGCTGCGCTTTCATCGGTCAGAGAAGCTTGCGCCGCTAAACAGCCACCCACGAAGTAGTGGCGATCCAAATAACATGCATTTCAGCAGAACGGTGAGTAACGCAGACTCCAAATTAATGCATCAAAAATGTTTGAGATAAAAATACCTCCGGACACGCCTTCTAATGGATTGACGTTGCTGTATTTGATAGACGATCTCCTCCTTTGAGGCTTTGACATCTCTCGCCGCACGCCCTCTAGCTTGTCTGCTTGACGCGCTTATATTGTCGGGCCCATCTCTTCAATTTTATAATCAAAACGTGATCGATCTTTACTTCTCTGGCTAGAATGGAACCGAGTGTAGAATAGAAAGAGAGCCTCCGATGTCGTCGTGTCGTCGTCTGTTCATCCTTCATCCACTTTTTCGAACGTCGTGAACTTTTGCGACCTCCACACCGCCGTGACCCTTGACGACTCGTAGACCTTTTAAACCCATAGCCGCACTGCTGCATTCACCGACGAGGGGAAATAGCTGCGTCCGAATCAATCGTCGGTACACATTTCTGCTGAAAGTATCAGCAGCAGCAGTGCCAGTCGGTTCCTTGAAATTTAGTATTGGACTAATAATCCATCTTATAGAAAACCACAACAAGAACACGCCGCCCGCAACTAAATAAATCTTGTCAGAAACGTGCGACGTTGAATTCTATGTTTCGGACTTCATAGACGTAGTACTGGCTCGCAATTCTAATAAATCTTCGGAAAGCCCCCCGGACAGTGTTCGGCTTGGTCCTGAAAACTATCCAGCATCAAGCAATCTCCTGTTCCTGCGACATCTTGCGCCACTGAACCCGTTATCGTCGACAAGGTAAATTTGGTGCACGAAGCATCTTTTTTTCTTTTTGAGGAAATTTGTTGTGCACTTGATCCTACAATACTATCCTAGTGCTCGCCAATCTAATTGAGTTAAATTGTGCTTTCTTGACTCATGCTGTCTTATCCTTTGTTGTTAGGGATTATGGCCCAAGAGATGAGTAGAAAACGCAAAGCTGACTACCAGATAGCGGGCATTCCTAAAAAGGTAATCAACGAGTGGAATGTCAGTGATGTGGGCGCCTTTCTCGAAGTGACTGGTTTGACGGAACACAAGGATACTTTTGCTGAAGAAGGCATCGACGGCCCGCTCCTGCGAACCTTGAACGAAATTGAGCTTGACGCTCTGGGCATTCGCTCCCTAGGCTCGCGCATGAAACTTGCAAACGCTCTTAAAATCCTCGATGCTGCTGAAGTCGAAGCCTCTGCTGAAAACGAAGACGAGGAAAACGAACAAGACGGTGCCAATTCTGCCCAGAGGGTCACACGAACCAGCCAGGGCTCCTCTCATTGGCTCATCTTTTTGCTAGCCTGTGGCGTTGCCGCTTACTTTGGCCTCATTTCATGCACGGCGGTAAGCAGCCTGGGTACCAATAGTTCCTTTTACCTCGACGCAGTAGCATTTGCGTGGACTTACTTCGTGGTTTCCCAATGGGTAACTCTCGGTAAGAGCCTTCGCAACGGTCACGTTGGCTGGGCGCTTGTCAAAGCGGCCGTCGTGTTCAGCCTATTCTTTTACGCCGAAAACGCAAGCGTAGGCTCAATCTACAACGGCAACTACCGCACCCCGGTTGGGGTCCCAGGCAGGCCAGAAACGGTCCTGAACTACCTCTTCTCGCCGCCTGTCCAGTTGCGGGCACTCGAAATTGGGACCGTTTGTGCTCCGCTTCCAAACTTACGCGTGTTCCGAATTGGCGCATCCCTTTTGACGTTTGATCGCGTGGAAGGGTGCCAAATGAGGCTCATTGCAGACAGCAACCTTGTCGCAGGCAGCAACCTGGGCGCTGCGCTGCGCAGCGCTCTGCAAGAAGCCCTCTCGCATACTTCCTCTGGCTGGAAGATTTAAATTGCGTTCGCATCTTACCAATGGCCATTAACTGTCAGGAGGGAGCTCGAGAGCGGAGTGCACATGGATCTTGAAGCAATTCGACTAGGCTTCTCCTAATTTCCGAGAATTTTTCTAAGCTCCTCTCTGCTTTGACTTTGGTTCTTCATTCTATCCAAAAATTGAATTTATCAACTACCGACATGGGCATTCAAAATTTCAAGGAGTTATAAGTAAAAATAGTGAATATTGAGTATTCGCTTTGGTCCTAAACCCGGACTTGGCTTAAGAACAGCCAGTAGAATAATTAACTGCATTTCCACTCTTCTTGGTCGAGCTGGATATGGGTTTATGGATATCGAAGTCCGAGACGGAAGAAACGGGAAATGATGGAAATGGGAAATGGGATTTGGCCATGACATAGTGACATAGTGGACTTAGAGGGGGCCGTGCTTCTACTTAGTATAAGTATCCAAGTCACCATTCAATACCAAGTGCATAACAGGGCTGGTTAATAGTAGGGCTGCAATTCGTTGTGTATGACAACAATTAAGCAATTAAGGGCGATAAACGCAGAAGTGACCACGTGTCGCTAATTCCAAGAAGAGCGAAAGCCTTTGCTGTTGGCCACTTCCTTTTTCTTGCGCACTGCAATGTTGGCCTAGCTCTTCTAGGCGTCATAGTACTTGCTCGTGTAGTGACGCATCTCAGGCGTGATGTTGTGCTTCGCGAGGAAAGGTGCCAATTTTTCAGTCACCAGCTCCGCTGCGCGAGTCATGTTCACCTCTTCCACGCTGGACAGTCCCTCACTGAGCTCCGACAAAATCGCCTGCTGAATCACGCCCATTTCTTGGCAGAGGCGGTACGGCAGCAGGCTGTGCGTAATGAGGGCGTACCGCGACGTGTAAATGTCGGGGTGGGCTAACGCAAGCTTGATCTCAATGTCTTTCTCCAGCAGGAAGCGAGGGTCTGCCGTCTTCGCCATCATCTCGTCGAAATTGTCGAGCGCCATCAGGGCAATCGCGTCAGTGTTCGGTTTTCGGGAGACGTAATACTGGGCAAGTACTGCTGCCATGTCGAGACTATTGGCGTTCGCGGCAGCTCGGCTCGTGTGCTGAGTCAACACGTCGTTCAAGACCTGTTCACAAGGAAAGCATAGCGTAAAGATCAGGTCACGAGGCCGGGAACAATAATCATAAAAGATGTGAACCAATTCCCCCTCATAATCAGATCTCGTTTTGTGATCTTACCGACACATCCTCGAAGCCCGAGTTGCAGCCTTGGCCAAAGAAAGGCGTAAACGCGTGGGAAGCATCCCCAATCAGAGCAAACGTGCTCTGGTACACCCACGGCTGCACAAACAGAGTCCCGAGGCGGCCCACAGGGTTGGTCAAGAAATCGTCCACGCACTGGGGCATGAGCTTCAGGGCCGTAGGGTAATACTCCGCAAAGAAAGCCTCCACCGCTTCTCGGGTGGTGAGCTGCTCGAAGGACACTTTCCGCTCGCCCGCGTCGTCGTTCTTTTCGTGCATGTACAGGGTCATGGTGAAAGACCCGTCGCGGTTCGCCAAGCCCATGAGGAAATGGCTGCCCCGCGGCCAAATGTGCAAGCTGTCCTTGTGCAACGCGTAGCTGCCGTCCGCAGTAGCCGCAGGCAAGCGCAATTCCTTGTAGCCGTACCCCAAAGGGTGATAGACGTCGCTAAGCGCATACAAGTTGCTACTGCTCTTGCTTGCATTCTCTTCAGAGGACGCTAACTCTTCTACTGCAGCAGACGAGGGAAGCGCACCCGCTTCTGTGCCTGCGTCCTGGGTCCCACTCTGCCTCGCCAAGAACCCAACGAGAGCTTGGCGGCAGCGTGACCCGCCACCGTCAGCGCCAAACACGTGAGCCGCCGTGACGGTCTTCTGGCAGCCCGCCGACTTGGACGCTGGGTCCCACATGTAAAAGTACAGGGTGCCGGTGTCAACGTCCACGTGCTGAAGGGGGTAGCGGAAGTGCATCGCGCAGCCTGCGGCTTCGGCGGCGTTCATGAGCACCTTGTTGAGCTCCCACCGGCTCACTGAAAAGTTGCAGAACGACGAGGTGGGTCCATACGCCTGGTAGGTGGTGTTGCCCGCATCTGTTGCAATCAGCGAATAGCAAAATTTAAAGGAAAATGCGCTCATATAGATAGCTTACACGCTCGTTTTCGTATATCGAATATTTTTAGAACTAGAAAGAACTTTTAGTCGTGAATATTCAAGTTTTTGAGCACCCACCGTCGTGCAGTGTACGGCCGTCCACACGGGTAGTCACTTCCATGACAGCTGCAGCGAGAGCTTCATCAACCGAGGTCAAGGCATGCAAGCCCCGGCTCGTGATCACCAAATTGATGCTACGGCCGACTTCCTGAGATTGTAGTGTGATGCTCTCATGAGAAAATGAAAGACGATGCAAACAGGAACTCCTGCTCAGATTGAGGCAAGCAATCAAGAACATTCCTCGGTTTCGCCTTCAAGCCGAGGAAAATGCCTCCCAAATGGACAAATTTCTAGACCTGCACTAAAGTAAACGCTTAGCTGAGAAACTAGAGTGCAGCGTTTTTTATCAATGCAATGCGAGTGCCCTATAAGGAAGTGCGGCGGAGATTGCAGTGGTTTCTGCACTACCTGTTGTCGGCGCGGATCCTCCCGTGATTCGTAAATAGACACATCGAACCCGTGCTTCCGTAAATAAATGGCTAGCAAACATCCTACGAGGCCGCCGCCGCAGATGGCAACACCTTTAGGGCCTAAATTAACGTAATTGAGCACCATGTCTCGGGAAGGCCTTCAAAAGCAATCAGCAATCAGCAATCACGACTGACGGACGGGGGCCCGAATGACGGCACAGTCATCATCAGCGTGTCTCTAATCCGGCGCCGCAGGCGCCGGTACCGTAAGGTTTAGGCGTCGTAGGCGCCGATATAGTCCCCCTGTACGCGAGGACGAATAGTTTCGGAAATGGGGCCCCGTGGACTAGGCG
>Ga0307930_1003381_pt1 | contig 11759 bp, 7 predicted proteins | sample OrgLakmetageno46_FD_203161 | JGI IMG/M metagenome (GOLD analysis project Ga0307930, IMG submission 203161) | Saline water microbial communities from Organic Lake, Antarctica - #46 | ecosystem: Environmental > Aquatic > Non-marine Saline and Alkaline > Saline | place: Antarctica: Organic Lake... | reverse complement strand
GTCGTTGTCGTTGCCGCCTTCGAGCCAGGGAGTGTAATGTGTGGCGGGGTGTAGTTGTGCTCTGCTAGGACTAAAAATGTTTCCAGCCGGCGAAGCACCATGCGATGACGTAGAAAGATTGATGCTGCCGTCGAGAGAAACGTTATTGAGCAGTGAAGCACCGAGCGCAGGCTGAAGGAGGTATCGTGAGCCAGCGCCGCCCTTTTTGTCACTTAAAGTGGCGGAGGAAGAAGCATAGTCCGACGGTGGGAAGGCGAGGGCGAAGACCTGAGCCATGATGAGCATTTCAATGCACACAATCAAGTTGGACAACAAGTTGGCGGCTTCGTCGACACTGGCGGGGTTGCCGTTGACATCTTTGGCCTATGCAGTTGGATACAGAAACACGTCAAAACAAAATGAGCCTCCTCTTCTTCTTCGATGGCTGCGGAGGTAAAAAGAGAATTTGAAATAGTTTCACAGATCCTTAGTACAGAGTAAACTCCAGGCAAAACAACGGCACGGCACATGAAGTACATACTTGAATAGCACCCCAATCAGCGAGAGCAGCAATCCCTAAATCTTGCCACCAGGTAAAGAACACTACTACTTTGATAGCTAGAAACTTCGCGAGAGGCTCCACCGACGCCAATCGTGCTTTCGTAGCCTGATAGAATAGCACTAAACAATAGAGAGCCCAACCCTGCGAGACATTCTGCACCAATGCTAAGTAAGGGTAAGACGACGACCAGTCATTGATGGCACCTTCGCCATAAACGCCAGACCATGTGCTGAGGCCTGTGAAAATAGTAACGAATGGCATTACCGCGGTGTACTGAAATACCCCCACTAAGCAACGCCGTAGAAAGACAGGTCCCATAGGCCAAGGCGGCAAGCAGCACAGCGGGAAAGGGTGTACAACTTGAGGGTCTCCACGCATGTCGAGCGCCACCCAAATGGCCCCTCGCGTCCCGTCGCCTTGGCTCGGGCAACCCATACTCAAGTAGGTCAGCATGAGCTGCACAAATGCCAGCAGCGCAAAAGCCTCGTAGCATGAGCGAAACACGGTCAGCACAATTGCCCACTCGTAAAAGAGAATGGCCCCGATAGCTTCAAGCGAGTAAATCGGCACCATCAGCAGAATTCGAATAGTGTACGCTTTCAGTGACGGGTGCCGTGTTTGAATCAGGTGACGAGCTACCGTGGCTCCACTGATCATAGCACCGAGTGAGCAGCATATCCCACAGATGATGAGTGCGGTGTGCTGCAATGCCAGCATTTCTATGAGGTAGGTGATTACCAAGCCTTCTTTTTGCTATAGTGTGAATGCGAGCGTACTGAATACTGAAGGTGGGTGGGTGTCACTATAATTACAATTCGAAAGAAAATAGTTTCAAAATGAAGAGATCCAAAATGAACGTGACGAGCACCGCACCCTAGCGTAAAGTAAAATATGCATTATGTGCTGCAAGTAATTGAGCAGTGGTAAAATCTATGCGTCGCAGGTATTCCTCCATCGGAAGCTAAAACGCTAAAACGTAAGCTTATACTAGTAGCTTCGTTGCTTTTTTTATTTCGGCTTTTGAGGGAGCCGTAGCCACAGGGTTGGGATAGGATCTTGACAGCTTGTTCATTTTTTTGCTTTCTCTTTCTTGTGTTGATTTGATCCATGATTTGATGAGGTAGTTCAGTCGAGCTCGTGTCGAGGTATCATGGCAACAACAAGCAGCGCCTCCTCGAAGGCTGCGGCGCGGTCAGGAGAGCAGGCTTGGGCCAAAACTCCTAAAGTCAATGGGGAATTTTTTGCACTCACATATGGCAGCATGGTAATGCAGCTGATCAAAGACTATGACGACGTTACCGAGGTGAATAAACAGCTCGAAAAAATGGGCTACAACATTGGCGTACGGCTGATCGACGAGTTCCTTGCAAAGTCAGGCACCCCCGCATGTCAGTCGCACAGAGAAACTGCTGATGTTATTGCGAAAGTAGCTTTTAAAATGTTCCTAGGGATAGCAGCTGAAGTTATGAACTGGAACAGTGAGCGCAACTCCTTCAGCCTGGTGTTTTTCGAGAACCCTTTGACCGAATTCGTAGAGTTGCCGCCGGAGATGGCAGGCCTAGTCTACTCAAACATGTTGTGCGGCTGCTTGCGCGGCGCGTTGGAAATGGTGCAGCTCAAAGTGGAGTGCGCGTTTGTGCGGGACACGCTCAAGGGCGACGAGGTGAACGAGATGACCGTGGAGATCCTGCAAGTAATGGAAGAGCAGATGGGCGATGACTACAAAGACAACAGCTGAGAAACTCCGGATAGCACTGAGTTATCGAATTTGTCAAAATTGCGCGTGTCTAGTATGATTCTATCCCATGTTTTCTAGAGGTGCAAGCGTGCGAGCGCGAACTTCGCAAATGCAAATCCTTGTTTCTCTCTCCTGTATCTATTTTAACTTACATGTGTCTCGATCACACACACACCTTGGTCATGGAGATAGCAAGCAGTTCCAGATATTGCATTATGCTAATTCGTAGAATAAAAGAGGTATAAAAAGAGCCCCTTCTGGCCTTCGAAAGGAAATCTGAAATTGAAATTGTGGTCGAGTGGCAATTGGCAAGATGCAAGATTGTATACCGTATTCCCTAGCTAGATGCCAATTGCTCTCAACCCTAAATTTTGTTTTTAGGGACTATATAAATCTTCCGCCTGCTTCTCAACGAACGAGAAATATGGAATTCGGCCAGATCCCTTACTCGTTGAGGATTCATAACCAACATCATGCCCCATGCACAAAAACAGTGCCTCTACTGGCTTTTGTACATATATCAATTATTCAACAAGTGACTGGCGACTAGGAGCTTGGAATGACACGGAGATCAAGTCCCATCGCATCGCCTCCCACAAAGCCATCCTTTTTCAATTAAATCTGGATGTATCCCTCGAGCACCACCTGCACAGGTGAGAGGTCGGCATGTGGGTGATGGAAGCCACCGGTGAGGCTGATTTTGGCGGTGGTGCGTGCCCACTGACCCACGTCCAAACCGTAGGTTTCCACCACCACAGGTGGCGAGAAGGTGAAGCTTACCACCTGGATAAAAAGAGATACAAGGAGTAAAGGCGAGGTAGGACAAACAGGTAAACCTATTTTCAGAGATAGTACAAGTGACGGCAACTTACCTTGCGTTCCCCAGGCGCTACATTGCCAGCAGGATCACTGCACGCGAAGTATTTGTTGGAAGCGTCAAACTCCACTGCGTAGCTGCCACCGCTGCTGGAGCCCAAGTAACGCTCGAGCACGCAGCACCCGACTTCAACGCTCAGTGGACTGGGACTTGCTCCTTCCTCGGCGTCACTGATCCCGTTGCTGCTGCTGCTGGGTACTTCACGGGGAAAGGTCAATTTGATGCACGGCAACTCAGGCGGGCGCTCGCCAAAGAGAGCGCTGGAGGCTTTGGGGTCAAGCACCCTGTGCAACGCGCTGGGAGCCAATAATAAAGGGTCTTCTCGCAATTCGAGGGCATGGTTTGCAGCGTCGCTGCTGTTCGCACCCACTGACGCCACATAAAGCTGCCGCGCGTGGCAATGGCCAGAAAGTTTCAGCTGAGGCTCCTTCTCCTGGGAAGGCACCGCCACTTTCAGATCTTGGTGATAGGGCCAGGCGCGCGCAAGGTCCGGAGCAAAGGTAGCCTTCACGCTCAGGTCTTCTCCTGGGGCAACTGTAGCTTCTGAAGGCGATAAGGTGAACGGAGGGCGGTTGTTGAAGTTAGGTGGCGGCGCATCCAACGGCTCTAATTTAAAGCCAAGCGCGAAATGGGAAGCGTTGTGGAGCGTCACGGCCATGCTGATGGAGTCGCCCTCCAGGCAATGGCCGCAGTCTAAAACACCCTCTGGGGGGTCGCGCACTTCAAGCAGCGGCGAGACCCCTTTTCCTCTGACAGGCACCCGCAGGCTCACGCCTAGCTGTGGGTCATGCAAAAGCAGCTCCTCTTGGCGGACCCCCTGGACATCCGGCGCAAATTGCACTTGTGCTGTGATGTAGCCGCCACCACCACGGATTACGCGCAAAGCATTGCGAATAGAGAAAGAGCCCACTCCATTCAACCCGCTTGCCACTAGGCTTAACGGGGCATCCCCATGGTTGGTGAGGCGAAGCATGATCGTCTTCACTTGCCCCACGGCCAACTCACCAAAGTCCAGGGAAGTAGCATCGCCCTCGAGCACTTGTGTTACCACCGTAGACACCACTGTTAAGAACTGCGGCTGAGAGCATTCATTGAGTATGAAGCCGTTTCCTTCTCTGCCGCTCATGGCCATGTCTCCATTGAGTGCTTGCGTGCCGACGAAGCTCTGGGCAGCTCCGGTAGTGACCATGCCTGTTGCAGTTGCGCTTCCCAATTGCAACGGTTTCATGCCTTTATCTCCGCCACTGCTTCCCTCAACAGGCGTCATGCGGGCGTAGCACGGGATGTGAAACTTGGCATGCACACTCCACGGTTCGTCGTCGCCGTCTCCACCGCTGCCGCTTTGTGTGACAATGCCCACATGTTCCGGCAAATCGTCCACGCACATCACCGACAATTCTTTGGCCTCTGCAGCCGCTGCCTCTGCCTCCTCTTGGGCCTGTGCGGCAGCCTTTGCTTCCTCAGCCGCAGCTTCAGCCGCTGGATCGGGCTTGGCGCCTCCCTTCTTGTTTCCTTTGTCGCCTTTCTTTGCCGCCGGAGCACCCTTCTTGCCCTTCTTCGATGAAGCAGCAGATGCAGCCGTGCCAACGCTGCTTTCGTCATCAGCCGCTGCCGCGGCCACCGCTGCTGCTGCTGCTTCCTGCGCTGCTGCTAGCCTTGCTGCTCGTTTGGCGGCCACTTTCTCTTCGAGCTCGGCACGGGTGGGTGGGGGTGCTTGAGCGTTGAAGCGCACTTCAACGCGGATGGTTTCCCCCGGTTGGAGGGTAGCCACCGCTGGGCTCACGTGTAGCCGGCTGAGCTCCGGGCACGGCACGGTGAAATGAAAGGTGATGGTGCGGGTCCGACTAGGGTTGGCCACCATGCAGGATGCTGTGATGAAGCTTCCCAAGGCACAGGGAGCTAATTGCAGCACCGTCGCGCTCAGGTCCAGCGGAGGGGCTATACCAACACCGTTGCACGGGACGCGATAGGTGGCGCCGAGGCTGGTCCGTAGGGTCAGCGCGAGCGGAGGGGTGTTGACATCCACGGGTGGCCCTACTTCGCTGGGCTTGAAGATCACATCCACAGCCCGAGACTCCATCGGCAGAAGCACGCCAAATCCGCTTGCAGGCTGCACTTCTAAGCTAGGGGGCAAGTGCACAAACCCAAACTTCTGCGGCAAGCGGCTATCGTTGGTGAGTCTGAGCCGTTGAACGAGCCGCTCGGTGACGTAGCACGGGCCGAAGGTCAAGCCCTGAGGCGGGTCTAAGGTGAGGCTTCCCGGGGTTACCTGGCACTGGAGCGTGAAAAACACCGGCAAGGATTGCTTCGAGACCGACACTTGCAGTGGCAAGCACACCATGTCACACACTTGGGAAGCAAAATTGCCGACTTGTGTCACACTGTGGCGCCCGCCTGTAGCAATCGCGACGGCCGAGCACGCCGCCAAGAGGTCGGGCTTGGGGCGCAGCTTGATTCCGAGCTCAAGATTCACGCCCGGCTGCACGAAACCATCGTGGGGTGAAAACTCCAAGAAGTCCCGAAGCTCAGGAGGCACATGCGCCTCGACCTTGTAGGCGATCTTGCCGCGGTTGATGAGGACTAGGGCTTTGCGGTAGAGTTTGCCTTCGATCACCGTGTTCAAGTCCAGCACGGGGTCTCGCACATACACCGGGCAAAGCTCGGCAGTGCCACTGATTTCCACTTCCACTATCTCCGACGTGCCCGTGAACCGAATCGCTAAGCGCTTCAGGAAGTAGCCCGCTTCAAGAGGCTCGAAATGAATGGCGTGGTGGGTCTCTGCGTAGGCGCCTACGGTGCCGCGAGACGCAAATTGCAAAGTCCCCGAACTTCCTGGAGGGTGCGAGAGAGCTGCCATCTTAACTTTTTCGACTGCTTCCAGTAGAGATGTTTCGATTTCAGCCTGTTCTGCCTGCGCTGCTGCCGCGGCCATAGCTTCAGGGCTTTGGTACGGCGATGATTGCAGCGCAGCCGCTGGATCCGCAACGATAGACACCCCATCACCTGTTGTGGCGGATAAGAGGATTGAAAGACTATTACTACATTAAGGACTGTGAACTGTATTGGGAAATGACCATGAAATACAGATGATAGCGCCACTGCTGTTATATTTTCTAAGATCCTTGCTTGCTACAATAATTGCACTCACCATCTCCATATTCTTGCCCGCCGCCCAATTCAAGTACGGTAACGCCTTCTTGTGACGCATCCAATGTGAGCTCGCCGTCATCGCCGTTGCCGCTGCCGTTGCCATCTGCGTCAAGTGCAGCTGCGTCAGCGTCCTTTGGGGGCGATCCTGGCGGTGACTCGAGCGAGGGAGACGCTAGAGATCCACCTGGTGTGACAGCGCGCGCCGGATCTGGGTCCTGCTCATTCTCAGGCAGAGACTTCGGGGCTTGATCTCCGACCAGAGCACCGGTCTCGGGATCAATAAGCTCAAAGGACGTAGTTAGGGCGCCACCGTTGCGAATCACCAGGCTCAGTGTCTTCAACTCGCCCATGGTCACAGTGCCAAAAGCAACATGGTCCGACGCCACCGAAGGGACGACTTTTTTGGTGCAGCACACAATCGGCACCTCCGTAGGGCCCGTCTCGGTCAAAAGTGGCAAAGCAGTGCGAATGTCGCCGTTCACCGAAGGCCGAAACACCACTTCCACACTGCACGAAGTGCCCGCAGACATGCGGCCTGGCTTGTCGTAGGAAATCTCGAAGAAGTCGCGTACGTTGTTCGGGAGCTCCAGCAGCTTGAACGAGTTGAAGGTCAAGGAGGTGTTGGTGAGTGAAAACTTGCGCTTGTACACATGCCCCGGCTCAAAGTCCAAAAATTCAACGCTGGCAGGCTTGGGTAAGAACGCCGCTTTTCCTGCAAAAGTGTAGCCCGCGGTCGATTGAGGTGTCCCGATAATCAAAGCTTGCCGCTGCCGTTCCTGCGCTTTGGCGCGGCATTCGAGCTCAAATTTGGACAGAGGTTTGGTGCTGGCAAGCAAGTTACGCGTCGACGCACTCTGGCTTCCTCCTCTGCTCCCAGCGCCGCCGTTACCCGCTTCATCGTCGTGCCCTGAAGCAGCCGCCGCGAGGCTGCCAGCGTTGCTCGACAAGCCCAGACCTGCGGGTGTGGCCGCTGCGTGAATTGGTGACGTCATCTCTTGTAAGCGCGAGGCGTCTCCACCACCGCCGCCGCCGCTGATATTATTCTCATCACTGAGGCTGGGCGGTGGAGGTTTGGGCAAAAGCCGTTGGTATTCCCCGAGGTCCAGGCCGGGGTGTTTGCTGGACACTTTCCGAATCACGTCGGCGTTTAATTCCGCTCCTTTCCGGGGGTTGAACCCGAGGCCAAAGGAGTGGTCTTTGATGGTGGTCACCTGGCTCGGGTCGAAAGGGCGCACTTCGCGCCCACTCGGGTCCACCATGTCTACACCCGCGGTGGTGCGGCTGATCAGGTAAGCACGGTTGCGGGCTTCGGTGACGGACTTCCCTAACGCGTCGCGAAACTCTCGCTCCATGCGTTTGTGGTGGGCTTCGATTGCGTCCCTCTTTTGGCCGTCTTCGTCGCCTTTGACGATGCGCCGGACTAAATTTGCTTCCTTCTTCGCTACCTCAGCCCTGGCTTTGGCTTCTGCTTTGGCCGCCACCGTCGCCACGTCGCGCTCTCGGAACACTTTGTAAGGGTTTTCTCCTTTCGCGGTCAGGTCGGCGAATTCCTGCGCTTCCGCCGCTGCCTTGGCCGCAGCACGCCGCGCCGCTCGGGCATTGGCGGCTTTCATCTTCGCGAAAGCTGCGTCGGTGTTGGCTTTCAAGCTCAGCACGCTCTCCACTTTGTTCGCGTGGTCTTCTCGGCGCTTGTCGTTGAGGAGCTTCAAGGCCTCCACTGTAGTGGAGGTGGTCTTCATCATGCGCTTCACGGCACCTACGTGGTGCTCGCGCGCTGCTGTTTCCTGCTGGTCGCGGAGCTGCATGGTCGCGCTCACTGATGCTTCGTAAGCTTCGACACGCTTGGTGTGGTTCTTCGTCAGCGCTGCGGCCGCGGCCATTTCTTGTTGGTTCACTTTCTTGGCGCGTCCTTGGCGAGCCAATGCTTCTTGCTTTACGCGCTGCTCGTAAGCCCGCGCGACCTCCGCGTTCTTCACTTCGAGCCGCTCCCGCATCTCCATGGCTCGCACTGCTGCTAAATTGGTGGCCCGCGCGTGCGCCGCCCGCTGTTGTTGCGCGAAACACTCGTCTTCGGCGGTAGTTGCCCGAGCCGCCATCGCTTGCAGCGCCTTTTGCTCGTCGGGCGGTGCTGTTTTGAGGCCCAGGCCCGACTCAGCTCCACCAAAGCGCCGCATGCTAGCAGCTAGAGTGTTGCGAGCCGCAAGCAACTCTTCTTCGAGCCCTTTCGCGCGCCTCTCTTCGTTTAGCGCGACAGTGTCGGTTTCCTGAGCAATCCGACGAGATTGCTCCAGCCCGAGCTTTTGTTCTCGGAGGATCTGCATTGCCTTGACCTGCTGCGGTGGCCGCACTGCCGTGCCGTCCATAAGTTTGATCTCCATGTTGCTCGAGTAGGCAAGTTTAATTCACCGGCTGGTGGGTTGTTGCAGGCTGCCCTATCGTGAGTTAACGCTTTCCTAAAGTTTTTCCACGACCTGGTCCTAGCGGGCCTGCGCAGCCCAGAAACGCCACGCCGTGTGTGCAATGGATCGGGCACTGAATGTATCTTTTCAAACCTAGGACACTATTAGAGTTTTATTCTGCTCTATATGTCTATATCATCCTTATTTCCTTATTGCCGTCAAGGAGTGAACTATGCACACCGTTTCGTAGCGCAGTTTGACCACTTCGGTTATAAACTGGGATGGCCAAACCCGTATTTGCGGGAAAATTTATGTTATGTTTCGTGGAAGAGTTTTGGGCATCGTTGCGAAGGTGGCTCGGGTCGACATCGTGTTCAAAGAGTGCTGCCCCGCAGACATAGACTCGAATGGGCATCTTCTTCTCGAAAGTCTTCCAAAGATTGTTTGGCAGCAAGGAGGTATTCGCCTGCACGTGTTGTGTACTGCGTAGGCTATGCCACCCGCTGCATCTGTACTAGACTTCTGCTGCCGTCTGCAAATATAAAGCATTATCTCAGGCCTAACGCTTGTACGAAGCAGAGGCTTACGATAGTGCTTATGCTAACAGGTTCGAATTCTCATCCTCGGTCTCGATAACGCTGGGAAGACTACCATCTTGTATAAGCTTCAGGTAACAATGGTGTAAATGGACATCGTCGTTCTCTCGCGCGCCCTCACTTTACACACGCTCTCACGTTTGCTCTCTTTGCTCAGAATGAATCGGATGAAGACATTCAAACAATTCCAACAATTGGATTTAATGTCGAAACGTTAGCATACAAAAATATAAAGTTTCAGGTGCGTGTGAAAGAATCTTTTGGGTGAAAATATAGCGGAGAGCGGGTCACTGCAAATCTATCCTAGTTGACGAGCGGCAGTAGAGGTGGCTGTAGTAACGACTGCTGCTGCTAGACTTTCCAGCGGAGGGGGTGTTGCAATTACACTTCTATTCCCCTCTTTCTTCGAACCTTTCTTGACAATTGATTCAACCACCGTTTACACCGTGCCTTCAGGTGTGGGATCTCGGCGGGCAAACTTCGATACGACCTTACTGGCGGTGTTACTACCCCAACACAGACGCCATCATTTTCGTAGTGGACAGCGCCGACAAAGAGCGGCTCAACGTGGCGCAGCAAGAGCTGCAGGCGATGCTGGAAGAAGAAGAGCTCAAAGACGCGATTTTGTTGGTATTCGCGAACAAACAGGACCAACCGGGGTCCTTGAGTGCCAAAGACGTGAGTGAAGCTTTGCGGCTCACGGAAATTCGAAACCGGCAGTGGTCGATTCAAGAAACGTTCGCGCTGAAGGGCAACGGCTTGTTCGAAGGGTTTGACTGGCTTGTCATGTGCATCTCTGGCGGCGAAGTGTGAAGAACTTGAGAGTGATTTTTTAATGGTGATCGTACGGAGAAAGGAATGAAGCGGAAGTCCTTGGGGTTTATTGGTCGGCAGTCAAGCGGAAACTACTATCCCGTGGAGTAATTCTTCTTAGGCCGATTTATCTGTTATTGATGCTGCTAAACGCCTCATTTTTTGTGATTGGCCGTGTAATTATTCTGCTTCTTTCTGAGTGCAGTCAGCAGTTACTTAAATTTTATATAGCGAGCAGCGCACTACTATAAATCGGCACTATAACGCATTTTATCAATGCAGATTTCCCCCCTTGAAGCCGAAAATCCAACCGTTCCAACCCCATGTTATAATAACAATGGTCTCGGCAAGTACCCCATCCTGTCGGCTATCTGGGCTAACCGGCTAAACCAAATCACCAAGGTATATTCGTTTTTTTGCGTGAACTAATGCCTAGGCCTCGCAAGATTAAGATTAGCCTAGCATCAAAGTCAAACATATACCAATGTAGGAACTCAAAGGCAGCATGGAACGAACAGCACTAATCAGCGACGCCATTTGGGGTTCAAGGGTATCAAATCAAGCGCTTAGTCATCCCAATTTAGCGTGTGGAAAGTGGAAAGGTACAGGGAACCCGCAGACAGGCAATCTGCGAAGCATGCCCTGCAAATCCCCAGCTCTGTTCAGCCACCCGACACTCCTCAGGCGTCAAAGGGTCATGTCTACTTCCTGCTCTTGAGTGTTTCCACGCGTTGCAAGAATCTGTCGGACAACACGTGCATTTAAGAGTCTAGATTAGCACAGAGGAGCATAGCCCGCTAGAAAAATGGGCATTACTGATATTTTAAGCTAGTACTCACTCGAAGTATTGGCACTTTTCGTATTCATGTTTTTCGTGCATGCACGCAGTCTTCTTGTACATTTGTTCGTAACGGCACCTGAAAATCGCATCCAAAGTCAATCGGAAAGTGCAGCAGCGCAGGCTACTCAAATACAGAGAAGTAAAACACAGGGCTCAATAAATAGCAATATAAGACGCACTGGTTGAGTGGAATTAAAAGCGCGGCACAGCTATCGCGATACGCGATGTCCAGCTTCGCCGCTGCCATCTCTTCCTGAGTCGCCTGCTTAGGAGCGTGAAATTCGCCGTGGCCGCCCATTTTATTTCCTGTACACACCGAGGTTGCATCAGAGTGCAAACAGTCGACAATCCTTTGAGAAAATTAAAATAATTACTCAAGAAGCCCTATTTTCGCTTCAGATGTAAGCTCATTACGCGGATGCATCAGCTGCGCAGCCATGGTTACCTGAGTAGCTACACAATTTTAGACGACTTCGAGAGGGCGGGCGGGGCGGTGTTGCGGTGTTGTTGTTGTTTCGTTTTCGTTCAGCTTGTTGCATTCTATTCTAGTCTCTGACTGCAGCGGCGCGGGTGCGCCGCGCCACGATCAACGAAGTGTTTTTTATGTCGATACGTCGATACCGTTGTCGATTCTCGATACCTTGAAATGGATGTCGTGAGAGAGCGTGAAGGAAGTTTGAATGGAAGTGAAGTAGAGGGTGGCGCGATGCGCAATGGCATATGCCGCATCCTTCGAAGTGGGGCTACATTGGAGGCGATTGTTAGAAGGGGAAGTGCTAGAAGTGTCAGAAGGTTTAAAAAAAA
>Ga0307930_1003379_pt1 | contig 11761 bp, 16 predicted proteins | sample OrgLakmetageno46_FD_203161 | JGI IMG/M metagenome (GOLD analysis project Ga0307930, IMG submission 203161) | Saline water microbial communities from Organic Lake, Antarctica - #46 | ecosystem: Environmental > Aquatic > Non-marine Saline and Alkaline > Saline | place: Antarctica: Organic Lake... | reverse complement strand
TGGATTGCTGCCGACCTTGAGCATAACCCAGGCGATGATGGCAGGCCAAGGGGTTTGACGGGCGAGATGGGGCAGTTGGGCGGTGCAGCCAGCTGGACTCGAACTGACCCAACTTGCACTGACATCGACGACATTGACGAGGGTGATGGCACTGATATCGTTCATAGGCTGGGTGAAGAGGCTGAAATTGTAGCACAGAGGTGTATTGAGGTCGCGGCCGCTCATTTTGGTGGTGGGGATGTTTGAAAATGTGTCTGATTATTCGTAGCCCAAGAGGCAGCGTGCAGTATAATGGGTGACATAAATAGTAATTCGAAAGAAATACACATGAATACAATTTTTAAATTTAATTAGGATTCGTTTTCGATCGAAAGGGCGCTACTAATGGGGCGCGTCAGCATTTGATAGCGACCAGGGGGCTAAAATCCAATCACCCCAATTTTCAGGGGGTTCCCATGTAAATTAAAAAAAATACAGAAGACAAACTGCAAAAAATAAATGGAGGACACCGTTTTTAAGGTCTTTTCATGTAGATTATTTTACTCAGTGACAGTTTTTCATGAATTGTCGATTGTCGAGCTCTAGCTTGAATAGAAGCCAAATATTTAGTTATAGTTGCTCCCCCTCTGTAGTAACATTCGGGGCTGTTCGATATCCGTTGCTTCTCTCGTTTTGCTGCGCTGTGGTCCTTTTCGTGCTGTTGTCATAGCATCATAGCGCTGCTCAATTTGAGCTACAGGTATAGCCTGTTCGAGATGCGGATAATTTACTGTTAGCGCCTTCTCGATCATTAAATGTGCAGTAATTGACCCTAGGCATTTCTTTTTATCAAGTATTATCTAAGTCCAAACATTTCGTAGTAGCTCTCATCATGCCACCTAAGAAGGATGGGAAAAAGAAGAAGGGCAAAGGTCCCGAGTTCACAGTTGAAGATATCGAAGCCTTCGTAAAGGTGCGTGCTAGAGGTGACAAGGTGTTTTCCATGTGCCTAGTTTTGATGTGGTGGAAAGCAGGTGTAAAGTTGCCTTTTGACACTGATGGTCCCATGCTTATCTTTTTGTCCTTGCCTACAGAAGTTTCACTAACTTTGCCTTTGCCAATGCAATTTCGGATGTTTTCTTGATTTCTGGGCGTTGCGTAATCTAGATGTACAAAAAGTTTTCGCAAGAGTGCGACATTCCTGTCTACGAGCCCCTTTGCCGGCGGCTTCTCGACGACGGCGAGGGCGACCAGAGCGAGTTCATGAGCAACCAGCAACTCGTCATCGCACCGGTAATAACCACAGACGAAGTAGACAGAGCGAATAAAATGTGTTCCGTTGCGATACTGAAGATACATACTAGATTCAATCAAGGTTAAGTAGCCCTAAAGTTAGACAAATAACCTAAACCTAGACACTAAAGAACGCTTTCGGCACTTGATAGTTGTCGAGCAACTGTTGGCAATTTCGTTGTTTCGAAACGACTCTCCTACCAACTTTTCTTCAAATTAGGCATTCTTCCTTTCCTTTTATCTTTCCCATTATTACACAGGTGGACCCGATGAACCCCAGTGAGCCTCGTTTGGGCCCCGGGGGCTGCCGCGCGCTGTGCACTGCCATTTTAGCAACCGGGCCAGGCATGGAGGGTACGGCCGCAGCTCCGTACAAGCCCTTCAAGGTTATTTTTGCTTGACGCGTCACCCTTTTGCGTTCTTGGCCTCCTGCAGTCTTCTTTTGTTTTTGAGTGAGGCAGGCTACCGTTGTTCTGTTCCTAGCAATCATTTTATTTTACTTCTTTTCGCATGACCACTTCCATAGGCGGTGAAAGCGATTCGCATGTGGCATTCGGCGATTGGCGACGACGGCGCTTGTGCGCTCGCTGAATTGTTGCGGCTGGGTGGTGCTGAAGTCACTGTGGAGTACATGGAGGTGAGGATTGTCCGAACATGTGATGACGTGGCTTCGAAATGCACGATGGATCGCGCTCGTTGTGGAGCGTAAGACCGAGCAATGGCTGCATTTTCTTTCGAGAATGTGTTTATGAATGCTTTAAATCAGCAATCCCACTTCATGCTTCATTATTTAATTTGGCTTCATGTGCACTTCCTCTGTCTTCGTTCTTTTACCGACTGATTTTCATAACTATCATAATCATGCTCCCCACTTCTTCTACCGTCGTCGCTGTCCTTTGCTGTACAGGTGTGGGACAGCGGCATCGGTGCGCGCGGCTGCCGAGCCTTAGGGGTGGCCCTCATGATGGGCTACAACACGTCCCTGCAGGTGAGTGTGCTTTCTTGGAACGCACACTAAAATATATGAAAATGAACATAAGCAACTGTAGCGTTCGTAGAAAAGCCCTCCCCTGTTACTCGTTGTTCTATCATTCCTAGATTTTCTCTCGCAATATGCATCTCTCATTCCACCCTTTGGAGTTGTTCTCTCATTTTCACAATATACTTCACAAAAACAATGAATTCGCAGTCCCTGCGGCTCGACTACAACTCCATGGTGGGCTCCGAGGGTTGCTCTAATATATGCCGTGGTTTGCGGTCCAACCAAACCCTGAAGCAGCTCCACTTGCCCTTTTGCGACATCGGGCCGGAGGTGGGTTGCGCTTTTTTTTTCGTGGCATTGCTCCAAATTACTCTCTGTTTGTGTTATTTAGCCTCAATTGTTGTTTGATGGTGGTACCGATTATCTCATTTTAATTGATTGCCGAGAATAATTTGGGTTTGCGTTGTAAAGGAGGGTCTCCCTTTGTGTCGATGCGTTCTTCTTTGTCTCTGTCACAAAAATGTGTTTGCCCTTACACTTTCTTCTTTGTTCTTGATGCTCTCTCTTGTCTCTCTCTCTCGCTCTATTCCTTTTCTACAGGCGGGAGTGGCCCTTTCGGAAGCGCTCTCTTTTGCGAACCTCGGCCTCATGTTACTGAACCTCGAGGGCAATCGACTCGGTAAAAATAATGGATGACATGAATTACTGCATCATGCTTCGCTATTGACATTGCGTAGACGTATGTTGAATTGTATCATACTCGCTTACGTGTACCCTCTTAGCTAGACAGAACACAAATACCAAAGCGTAACACACGCGCACCTATGTCTAAATGAATGGCAACCAATTCACCTCTTGTAGGTGATTCCGGCCTATTTGACCTGCTGCCTGGCCTGCACAAAAACGCGTCCCTGATTGAGTTGAATTTGGCCGACAATCAAATCGGCGCCAACCCATCGGATGTCGGAGCGATGGAACAGTTTGCGCAGGTTTGTGGTGTTCGGAGAACGAGAGAGGTGTAGGCAATCGAAGTAAGAGTTCAGATTAGACATAGAGTTGTACTTGCTCTTCATTTCTTGGCCCTCAAGCATTTTTTTTCTGGCTTTTTATCAAAAATCTTTTTCACTGTTCTTAATTAGATTTGATTTTTTTTCTTTAATATACTTCCATGTGGCGTGTCGTTGTGCTCCGCAGGTGATTTCGGAGCACAAGACTTTGCACACCTTGAACCTCAACTTCAACCGCCTGTGCCCCGAAGCCTGCGACGCCCTCCTGAAAGGGGTATCCGACCCCGCCGACCCGCTGAAGCCCCACCCGCGCCTGAAAGCGGTCATTATTGACGCCGCGCTGGTGGGGGTGCCTCCCGAGGTTTACGACCGCCTGATTGGCCCGTTTGGCGCGAGTGGGAAAAAAGGCGGCAAGAAGGGCAAAAAGAAGAAGTAAAGAGGCAAAAGGATATCCGTCGCGACCCAAAGACGTGCCTTTGCTTCTTTGCCATCTTCTTGATGCCGCGTTGCTCCTGTGCTCTGTGCTTCTGTGCCGTTGTGCAAATCCCGATTTTGAGTCCGCGCTGGAGCGCGGTTTTCGTAGCTGCACGCCATGTAGATACCTCTGATCAGGGTTAGACTTCTTGTGCGCTGAAGGGCCACGTGGATGTCTCCTTTACTCAAGGGCGATTTAATAAAACTTCGTGAGGAAACCCAAACCATTACCTAAGACCACCAAATAGCCAAATAGCAAATAGGCCTTAATTAGGCTAAATAAGTTATCACTACTATATTAGTGCAAATTTACTCTCCGAAGCTCTGCGTGGTGGCGTGACGCACGTTTTTAGTAGTGAAGGAACAAAAAATGGCTACTTGCTGCCCACCTAGTGCATGGCCGGCGCTCGCGCCACCCGAGGACTACACGCCCAAGGGCACTGAATTAAAGCTCGAAGATTTGCCGGTCAGTTTACATGAGAATGTGGCACTAGTGCTCCATTTAGTTGGGGTAATGTTACTAAGACAGCCCGCAAAGTGTCAGATTGTGTCAACAATAGAACACCTGCGAGGCATCTCTAGCAAAGGCTAATGCTATTGCATATACTTCCTTAGCTGAGTTCATTCTTTGCTCATTTAGATCTACACCGTTGGCGAGCCAGGGCCCAAGGCAGTCATCGTGCTGCCAGAAGTGTTCGGGTGAGAATAGCTGTTGACTTCTCTGTGTTAGAGTATTGATCACTTCGTGCAATTCTAGCAAGTTAGCCACTTCACTCGATATGAACTCTTTTTTATTTGTTAATCTTTTAAACTTCCATGCATCTGCTATCATCGAAAATCTAATTGTAGGTGGAGCGGGCGCCTGAAAGGCATTTGCGACACTATCGCGGGCGAAGGCTACTATGTGGTGAGAAGGAGGCCTCTAGAGCTTGAAATAGCCCAACTGTAGATGCAATTGCCCGGATCATGCATTGTAAAAAGCATTAATTTTTTTATGCAAACAAATGTGTATTGCAGTATCTCCTTAGTTTCTTTCGACTTGTCATGTATTGAACACTACTGCTACATCTGTACTATGATGCCCTCTGTGCATTCCTGTGCACTGCTGCTGCTGCTGCTGCCGCTTTTGCCATTGAGAATATCCATTGATTTCATGGGGACGGCTCATTGCTATGTGCTTGGGTTGAATGCTTGCGTTTACATGTACGTATATAGATCATGCCGGACTGCCACCGCGGCACGACGGCAGGCGGAGACCACGGCATGGACTTTGCCACCTGGGCCAGCCAATACACCTGGGACAGCCACGTCAAGGTGCGAGTGCTAACAATAACAGCTAGGTAGGAATAGGCGAGGTTGAAAATCCTCGAATAAGTATCATTCCTTTTTGTCTCCGCACACGCGCGTGCATCAATGGGTTCTTTCTTTCCAGGCAGGGTATCAGACACATGGCACGTAGCGCATATTTATTCACCCTTGTCTTTACTTACCTCTGTATTTACGGACTTCATCGCTTATGTACACGCATATTTATTACAGGGCGACTTCGACAAGATGATGGCCTTTCTGACTACGCAGGGCGCGACCTCCGTGGGCGCAGTGGGCTTTTGCTTTGGGGCGTGGGCGTTGTGCAAGGTGAGATAGGAGAAAAGTAGAAGAACGAGAATTTGGCCACAATTTTCTGCTCCTACTGAGTAATTGACTGTTTCGATTGCTCCCTGCCAAAAGATACTGCCTATTCCAGTGTCACTTCGCAGTCCAATTTTCGGACGTCGACTTGCCTTTGATGCAAGCTTCATGACAGTTGGACTGCGAAGTGACACTGGAATAGGCATCCAATCAGTTTGACAGTCCCCGTTTTCTACCTCAAATTATCACTTCCTTTGTGCGCACATGTGACCACGCGTCTCACACGTATCTGTGCACTTCCATGTGCGTGGGATACACTGCAGGCCAGTGCGTGCGGCATGCTACTGGTGTGTGGAGCTGGCCCTCACCCGTCGACCCGCCTCGAGGGGATGATTGGCGGAGAAGGGGCTTCGGAAGCCGCCATGATGGCGCAAGTGAAGGTGAGAAGTGTTGGCGCTAGTGTGACTGATACTACTACAGTACTCCGGTTGTTCGTGCGACTGTGCGCTCGTGTTAGCGAGTGCTTCTCGCCTGGCAGTACTTTACTCTTGCATCCTCTCGGCATGCTTTTGCGTTCGATCTTGCTTGCATTTCTTTATTCGACTCAGATGTTTCATTTCTCATTATTCCTGGTGTTTGCGGTGCCTACTCACATCTGTACCCTCCTTTTTATTATTGCCTTCCTTGCATTCCAGATGCCGGTGCTCCTGCTGCCCGCGGGCGACGATCCGGACAACGTGAAGCCCGGCGGGGAAGTAGCGAGCCTGCTTGAAGGCAAGGGCGGCGCGTCGGTGGTGTTCCCTGAAATGAAGCACGGATGGTACACACATGCATTTGCTGTTGCGGTTGTGGTTGTGGTAGTGGTTCACTGTTTTCATCCAATTTTTTTTTGCATAAGTGTCTTTTTTGTCTCTCGCTGTATGATCCTACTTTGCATTTCTTGTTTTCAATTCCCAAAAGGTAACCTTGGGTTGAAAAAGAACTTGAATGCTTTTGTGGTTTCACCCCTCCTCTCCAATCATTTCTTTATAGGGTGTCCCGAGGAGACGTCTCTGATCCTGCCGTCAAGCGCGATGCAGAAGCGGCCATCACCAAAATCCTGGAGCACTTCAAGGCCCACCTTGCATAAATAAGTGCTTTACGGCACTGTCGCCTTGTCAGAAGAAACTCCTTTTGGTTGATTTAGGGGTCGGGAGTTGATTTCGAACTCGTTTAGAGAAGCAACTGGATCTGCCTCGAGTTCCAATAATTAATTTCCTGTCCTCGTAGTTCAGACTTCATACTTTACTACCACTTCCACTTCGCCTTGCTTTTGCTTTTGCTTTGTGCTTTCTTGAAGACCAGTACCTGAATATAGGGAGATTCAAAAGAGGCCATTTTCCCGTTGGTTATTCGGCCATGGATGCCGGCAAACGGCAGCTGAGAACTAAGAGAACTGGCGATTGGGAATGTGGTAAATATTAAGTAGTAATAAGTGCAAGTAAGTAGTAAGTAGTAAGTAGCTGGCAAGTTGCACGGCCACTGTTGGCTGATGGTTGCTGATTGGCCCATACTGTCTCCATCTTCGTCACTCCTCGTTTCAGTCATTTACATGCCTCAAAAATGCGTGTCTTGGATGAGTCACGCCACTAGCCCACTTAGCCCTCCTTAGCCTAGGTAGACGAGCACAGCCGCTTTACTAGGATGCACGCATTCTGGCGGGTTAGTTTTGCAGCGGTATTACTTGCAGTGTGGGCTGCTGATGGCTTAACGAGCATTCATCACGGAGGTATTTAAGTATCTACTTACCAGCCGTAATTGTTAGCTTCTGTGGACACAACGCCTGCACTACGCTTAAACCAAAGCAGTTGTGCCATTGAAGTTATTTCAGTGCATTCTGAGCTTGCAACTAGAGTGAAATTGAGATTGTCTAGTTACTTTCAGTAAGGATAGTGTAGTGCTCTTTCTTCGACATGACTACCTCTAAGAGAACTCTCGTTTGTGTGCGTTGGCGCTTCAATTCGAGTACAGACGATGCTTTCTTGACGATTCTCGGCGATGCTGCAGTCACTGGACCAACCAATTGCATTCCATTCGGTTCAGGAGACTTTGGCCCATACAAAGGGTTTGTCTACAGCGGTGAGATGCAGGAGAAGCTGTCATCTTGTAATGAAGTCTAGCGAATAGCCCATTTAGTGTACTAGACACTAGCTAAATGGCACTTTGATGCACTCATAATGGCGTTTTCTCTCGTACTTATTCTATTTCTTCTTTACTTTGCATGCTCACTCTCGCTCAATCTGGCCTTGGCTAGGCGTTTCCTCGTTTACGCTTCAAGACATGCAACGCGTCGCGTTTGACCTCGGGGCAAGCAACGACAACGCTATCGTTGTAGACATTGCAGTAGCAGCCACCAGCGTAGATGGAGGCTCGGATGTAGACTCCAACGGGTTTACCACTATTTGCTCTGCTTGCACCCCCGGTATGATAAGTGGAAAGTTGTATTTATTCCGACTCATAACGCTTGTGGTGGCAATATAAATGAATGCACTAATCATTTTCTTCTGTGTTTCCGATCACTTATGCATTGCCATCAGCTTCCCCAAACGGTAACACCGTAGCCAACGACTTCGAGCTAGAATACACGCTCAACGCTGGGTGAGTAAGAATATAGGATAATATGTATCGTTTACAAAACACTGGTCAGGCAAAGAAGTATGCAAGTGGATTTGTACTACTGCTGTGACGAAGTGAAAACGGCATGTCTAGCTGCTCGTCAACTTTTAGTTGCGTTCTATTTATTTCCATTTATTGTATTAGGTTCGGCACCTGGAGCTTCGCTGGCGGTGGGTTAGCCGTGCGTTTCCGAGCACAGGGGAGTTTTGCCAATGACGTCAGCTGCGACTCCGGTGTCCTCATGGGGTACGAGTGTACTATTTCTTGTATGCCAGGCGTGCTACGTCAGCTTGCTTTCACAGTCTATTCAGAAGTGCATCAGCACCGCTGAAGTTTAATCATCATTCTATTTGCTACTTTTTTTGACAGGTGGGATGCATCAGACACCTCTGGCTCGTTTGTAGGGCGTTTCTACACTGACAGCGGAAGCTCGACTTCTCTGTCCAATCTTGACGATGGCCCAGTGGGAGGTTTTGCGGTCTTCAACTCAGCACCGACGCTAGCGCCTACTCCGTTGCCGATTCCAGCGCCTTCGGTTACTGCTACTCCAACCCTGTACGCAGGCACATTTACGCCATCAGTATCCCCAACAGACGTACCATCTCCAGAACCTTTCCCGCAGCCAACTCCGTCGCCCTTGTCATTTCCAACCCCGCAGCCTACAGCGCGACCCACTTTGTTGCCAACGCTGTTGCCGACCCCACGGGTTACTGGCCCACCTTCCTTGTTGCCAACGACAAGGCCTACCCGCACCGGGATCCCGTCGGCGCTTCCTTCTCCGAGGCCGTCGGCTCAACCGACGGAAAGGCCGACGCACTTGCCGCTGGCAGTCCCCAGCCAACAACCCACCATACCTCCGTCGCCTTTGCCGTCTATAGTGCCCAGCCCTCTGCCCACCTACAAGCCGACTTTTGTGCCTTCCCCTCAACCCACAAGAACTGATGTTCCCACGCCGCAGCCCTCGTTGAAGCCTTCTCCAGTACCGACTTATGTTCCATCTTTGCCGCCCTCGCCAGCCCCAACTCCCAAGCCAACACCGACGCCACCGCCGTCTATGTTGCCGTCTCCGCTGCCGACTACATTTCCATCGGAAAAACCAACGCCACGACCATCGCATGCCCCCATCATTGAGCCCACTTCGCGGCCTACCTTGCCTCCACAATTACCACCAACTACTAAACCAAGCTTTCAACCTTCGCATGTGCCTACCCATGCACCCTCCAAAGAGCCCTCTTTTAAACCAACATCAATACCAACCCACCCACTAAGTCTAGATGACGACAGCAACTCCACATCTTCTGCCAACAGCACGAGTGCAGCAGGTGCTGGTAGTTCCAGCGATAGCATTGCATTAGGTATGGCGAGTGCTGGAGCTGTTTTAGGCGTCCTTGCGCTAATTTTTGGAAGTGTCGTATGCTACCGTGCCAAAACTCAAGGGGAAAGCTTCTCCGAAGCGCTATATGCCACGGCAAGAACAGCCGCTGGATTGGATAGGTCAGGTGCACAAAGTCAATTAGAAAGCAACGAGGGCGATGGCAATGACGGCAACGACGGAGAGGCAAAGCGCAGAACTGGGTCTGCGGGAGCTGGGATACCGACCATACGATTGGAAACTACACGACGATACAAGGTTTGTTTCAAAAAGGATTATATTGTGCTGGCTTCTCTGCTACGTTAACCATCATTGTTGATATATTGTTTTGACTTGTGGCTTTTGATCAATTTCCACTGTTGTGTGTTGTGTGTATACTGTACGGTAGATTGAATTGAAGGAAGAAAAGTTTGCCGCGGCAGCGTCTGGCGTCGTATTAGACGTTGCTCATTGGGTGGATGAGGTACGAGAATAACACATTCTTAGTCTTTTTTTGTTTGTTTCTCATACTTCTCGTGAACTAGTCCTTCAATTATGGAGTTGTCTACTTCTTTTTCTGCCGACGACTCGTATTAGTTCATATAGTATTTGTCCAGATTTCCAATGTGAGTTCTGAGTGCTCACGATCGAGCGAGGCGCTGTTTTCAATTTCTTCTATCCTATCCTCAGGTCTTGGATCGATCGTGCTCGATTTGTTTGGGCGACATGGAAATTCGGAAAGATCCTGTCAAAGAGTTAGCGTGTGGTCACTGCTTCCATGCGAAATGCCTCAACCAATGGCTCGAACAGAAGTTCGTTTGCCCCAACTGCAAGGTAGTGTCATGCACTACTACACGGAACTGTAGAATGTGTACACTGAAGACTATTTTTTTTGCACATTCTAAGGTTCTGCAGGTATTATTTTTGTGTCTGGAATACACAATTTTTCTTTTTCTTTAGTATATTTCTTATAATTTATCTTCGTATTTAGTTTTTTTTTGTTCTTCTTCGGCATCTCTCCCATCATCAGGCGCCAGCTCGAAAGCCTCCATGGCGTGCGTCATCATCGTCATCTTCCTTGGCTGCATCTCTTCGCAGCAGTGGGTTACAAAGCCTTTTGGGAGGCAGTAGCACCACCGACAAGAGCAGCAGCAGTGACGTCCGGCCAGGCCCACGTAGCCACGGTCGAGGCGGCGGGGTGCGCGTAGTAAGTGAAGTCTTGCACAACTTAACCCTTTCCTCTAGATTCGTGCTTTTTCGAGCCCATTGTTTTCCGTTTATGCCTTTTTACTTTCTACTTGTCTCTGCCCCATTCCTCATTCTTCAATGGTGTGGTATCTAATGTTTTCGTGTGTTTGTTCGGCACAGGTGTCCAGAACCTCAAGTTTCACCGCCTCTGACCAGGTGCTGTTTCAAACCGGCGACTCGGTCTCCGATTTGCCGTCAAATGTCGCAGGTCGAGGAAGTGGCGGAGGCCGCGGTGCGGCATCGAACAATGGCAGCAGCGGTCATAACAGCCGTGGCGGCGGAGGTCGAAAGAGTCGAAATGCGTCATCCTTTGAACACAATGGGTTCGCAGTACCGAGGCGCTCGTCGTCTTTCTCGCTGGGTGGCTTTGGCAGCATTCTGGGCAGCAGTACGGCAAGTATTAGCGATGGCCCTGACGGTACTATCGGCCGAGGCTCCCAGGAAGACGTGGGGATGTCGCTTGGGCATGACACGTCTCGTCCCAGAGGCTCCATGTTGCAGTCGAATTTTCTTCAAACCAACAGCAGTAACCCGAGCAACCGAGTGAGCTTAGAAGCTATTGAGAGCGCTGGCGACGTAGAATTGCAGCAAGCTCTGCGCGCTTCTGTGCAGGTGTGCTTATGTCTACTCGTATCGTGGCATGGGTCTTGATGTTGGTGTATATACCCATGACATACGCGTTGTTGAATGGTGCTGTCCTTGCTTTCTACTTAACCGCCTACTTCTCTTCTTTATTACTGTGGCTTGCTTTGGCTTAGTCTTCGATTCCTACAATGTTGCATTTGATTCTTTTGAACAGACGCTGCGGCCGACCGAGCGCCGAGCTTCCGGTGGTGCTCAGCAACGGTCGTCTTTTGCTACTGCGGCAGCCGCACAACTCGAAGCAGACCGCAAGAAAACGAATCAGCGAAGAAGCAGCCACCGCCGCAGCAGTAACGGCAGCCGTGGCGACAACCATGACGACAGCGATAACGACGACGAAGATTTCGACCTCTTTGATGATCGGGGCGGAGGAAGCAATGGCAACGGTCGCCACGGCGGACGTCGAGTGCGACGATCAACGAGTTTGACTCTGGGCGAGAACGACGACGACGGGGACTTCCAACCTTACGGCAGGAGCGGAAACAGCTACGATTCTCCGAG
>Ga0307930_1003378_pt1 | contig 11764 bp, 10 predicted proteins | sample OrgLakmetageno46_FD_203161 | JGI IMG/M metagenome (GOLD analysis project Ga0307930, IMG submission 203161) | Saline water microbial communities from Organic Lake, Antarctica - #46 | ecosystem: Environmental > Aquatic > Non-marine Saline and Alkaline > Saline | place: Antarctica: Organic Lake... | reverse complement strand
GGCCACTCGGGCATGTGCGCCTGATTAGCTTCTTAGGTCTAGTTTGCGCTGCTTTGCTTTTCTTCTCTACCTGTTAGTCTTCTAATTCCGGCCCTTCGGGGCCTGTCTCAAAAGGTGCATTTTTGCCTGTAAGCTCTCTAATCCCGGCCCTTTGGGGCCTTTCTATAGAATCCTTCTGAGCAGCACTCCCCGAGCACGGAGGGGCGCCACTCTAGCTATGACCTAAGACATAGGCCGCTATAATGATCCTGCCTGAAGACTTACTCTACTCCGTAGCTCTGTAGTACTATCTGTACTTAGTACTGAGGACCCCTTCGTCCATCATGCCAAGCTCCAAGCTCCCCCTGTACTCGAAGGAATTCTTATTTTCGGTGATACTGTGTTCTTTTGTTCTTGAAATTCTTGAATCATCAACTCGTCATCACGAGGAATTTCGCCACGAAGTACCTGCATCTGGCTCCAAAAAAAAAGAAAGGGGGAGGCGATATTGTGCGATAGTTTTGCGCGTTTGCTCGTCAGAGGCAGTCCCTGGTCGCTTATTAGGGGTTGTAAGCGCTCTGCGCGAGAGGCAGCTTCTAAATAGGCGAGTTTTCCTTGCATCGCTATCTTTGTAGTGGCTAAGTGATGAATCCGCCATTTGTAACTGTTCTCTTGATGCACGGGTCAAAATAAGGAAGACTAGTGGCAACAATGGGGAAGTGTCGGTCGATAAATCTATATCAAAAGTTTCTGAATAGTGGACTCGTATGTATCTTTTAACTGACAATCTTCTTTCTTCCTCATGGCGTTTGCGGTACGATTTCGGCGCAATTCCTTTCAGATGTCAGATCTGTTCTCCGATTTGGCTGTGGGCATGGATTCAATCCCAACCAGGCCACGGACAGGCAGCGCAGCGGATGTAAAGGTGCCTCCGCCTGCAGCTGTGACAGAAGCGCCCTCAGCTACTGCAGTGCCTGCGCTAGGCCTAGTTGCTGCTCCAGTTTCTGAAGGAGGGGCCCCTCAGTCGAATGTGCCCGTGCTCTCCTCTACATACGACCCGAAACCTGCACAACCCTCGGCGCAACCGTCGTCAGAGCAGCCACCGCGGCCTGCCTCAGCGGACGCCCCTGCACCAGCCAATAGCGTGACTGCGCAACTTGCACCGTCTTCAAGCGACACTTCAGCGCTGCCAGCCACGAGTGCCACTCAGGGGAGCGCAACCCTACCCTCATCCCGGCGGCAGCCCTCATCAGCGACAGGCGAGACCGCAGGTCCTGTCTCCTCAGAGAACTCTGTTCCGAGAGCATCCGCTGCTGCAGTGCCCCTTGAGACCACAACGACGGAAGAGCCAGCTGTCAAGGGAGCGCCTCCATCTTATCAAAGCGCTCCAATAACCAGCCCAACGAAGCCTGCTGGAGGATCAGCTTCCACGCCTATGCAATCGCCGCCGCCAAAACATGCCCCGGCTGCTACTGCACCTCCTGCAGCAGTTCCGTCCGCTGCGCGTACTGGAGCTACGCCTGCTCCATCAACGGGGGCGGCGACTCCATCCGCCGGTCCGCAGACAACACCAACAGGGGCGGCGGCGACTCCTTCAGCGACAGCAACAACTGGGGCGGCGGCAGCGGCGGCAGCGCCTCCTCCTGCTCCTGCAGCCACTACAAGGGCGGCCGCAGCACCAGTGCCTGCAGGTGCGGCGGCTGCTGCAGCTCCAGCATCAGCGCCCACGGCGCCGCCAGTACCAGTACCAGCGGGAGCTGCCGCCGCAGCCGATCCTTCCGCACCCGCAGCTGCCATAATACCCGTGAGTTTAGAAGGGGGCTTCGCGCAGGCAAAAGCAGCGAAAGACAAGGACGCCGAGCGCAAAGAAGACAAAATTTTAGAAGAAAGCCCACAAGGGCGCTTCCACAAGGTGAGGAGTAAGGATTCTCCTTTGAAAATAACTAACCTCGTTCTCCGCTCTTCCCGCGTTTTGCTCCTGCACGAAGGGATATTTTTTCTTCTTCTGCCTCTTTGATCTCGCGTGAAGGGGTGACCAGGGTGCAGGTGACGTACGAGATTCCAAGATTGAGTTGTGCCCTCTTGATTGTAGCTTTGTTCGTTTCTGCTTGTTGTCATGTTGTCCTTCAGCTGCTGTGTATATGAATGTGGTGACGTGGTAATTCATTCATTTGCGATTTTTGTGGAGTGTTCCTCTTGATGTGGCGCTTGATGGTTGTTCCTCCCGTGATGCACGCATGCTTTAGTTCGACGAAGTCCTGGGCAAAGGCGCGTTCAAGACGGTGCACAAGGCCTACGATTCCTTGGAAGGCTGCGAAGTGGCGTGGAACACCGTGAAACTCGTGGGGGTCCCCGAGGACGAAAAGAAACGCATCATCAACGAGGTAATCTTGAAGTCCTTTTTGCCTATCACACTTGGAAAGAAGAAACAAAAAGAAGGAAACAAAAAATGAAAGAGCTCTTGCGTTTATTTTGTTTTCGTGATAGTGCACTTATCGGCCTTTTTCAAACCCTGATCGTTGTCCTCTGTGCTTCTCCTCCCGCCCTGCAAGGTTCGTTTGCTGTACACGCTCAAGCACGAGAACATCCTCGAGTTCCGCGGCACTTGGGTCAACAAAAAGGGCGAAAACGGGGACGAAATCATTTTCATCACCGAAATTTTGGGGGCGGGCTCCCTGAAACAGTTCATGAAGAAAGTGAAGGTGATCCGTTGGAAAGTGGTGAAGCGGTGGGTGCGGGACATCCTCAAGGGCTTGGTCTACTTGCACAGCCTGGAGCCGGTCGTGATTCACCGCGACCTCAAGTGCGACAACGTGTTCATCAACGGTCAGCGCGGCGACCTCCGGATCGGCGATTTGGGCCTGTCTCGACGCAAAGACATGGCCGAGAAAGGGAAAATGGCACTGACGCTGGCTGGAACACCCGCGTTTATGGCGCCCGAGTTTTACACTGAACAGTGAGCTTCAAATGAGGAATTCATTATCCTGTGACTGCTGAAAACATCTTCAATATGAGTCCATCTTCTTCTTGCTTGACTCACTTCTGTTTCATTCCCTTAAAAATCCTGTTTTTCGTGTGCGTCAGGTACGACGAAAAAGTAGACATTTACGCACTCGGCATGTCCACTCTCGAAATGCTGACCAAGGAATACCCGTACCAAGAGTGTGCGTCGGCGGGGCACATCATGAAGCTGGTGATGGAGGGCACCCCACCCAAGAGCCTGGACCGCGTCATCTTACCGGTGGCCCGGGACTTCATCACCCTGTGCCTGCAGCACGACCCCAAGTTGCGCCCGCCGGCCGCGGAATTGGCAGCGCACCCGTTCTTACAGCCGGGCGGGCCCGAGGACGACGTGGAGATCAAACTCCAAGTCAACACCAAGGGCAGCGGTGGCTTGGCGACCCTGCCGGAGCCAGCCTCCTCTGCTGCTGCTGGAGGTGCCGCGGGTGCTGGGACGGCAGCCAACAACCCGAACGCTGCGCCCGTGCCCCCCTCAGGCCCGACCGCCGCCGAAGTGGCGGCCCACGAGGCCAAGCTCGACGCCGCGGAGGCCGCCTCCAAAGCCGCCACTTTGCAGGGCATGCAACAGAGGCGCCGCAGCGGGCACGCCATGACGCCGGGTGCGCCCACCGGTAATGTTGCTGCAGCAGCCAATGAAGGCGCAACTGGCGGCGGCGCAGCGTGTGACGGCGGCACAAATAATGGTGGCGGTGGCGGCAATAACAGGAACGACTCCCCGCCGCCGCTGCCGTCTTCCTCGTCGTCGTCCTCATCAGGTTGTCCTACGGGCGCTGAAAGAGCAAGCACCGAAAGGGCAGCAGCAGCAGCCCCGGATGCAGCCACGGCCGCAGATGCCGCAGCAGCAGCGGCGGAAGGGGCATGGGTCGTCGCGGCGGGCGCGGCAGTCACGCCACCGCCGGGCTTCGACAGCGCTGCGGCAACGGCGGCGGCTGCTGCAGCGGCGGCCGATGCAGCGGCGGCTGCCATCGCTGCTGCTGCCCCCGCGCCATCTCCACCGGGATCACGGGTGTTTTCCCCATCTGGCGCAGCAACAAGTTCATCGACGCATACGACACCAGCACCACGCCCACCAGCAGCGGATTTGATTCCTCCTGCGGCACCAGCTGCTAACCCACACACGCAGCCTTCTGATTGGTCGAATGGCGCCACTCGCCCGCCGCCTCCGCGCAGTCACAGCACGAGCAGCCGAGACAGCGCAGACCACAGCAGCAGCCGCCCTACCACGCCAACGAAAAGTGCCGCTGCGCCAGTAGCTCCAGCGGCTCCTTCGGCTCCTCACATTCAGGATCATGCTACTGTGCAGAGCCCAAGGCCGAGTGGTGAAGTTGCTTCTTGGGGTGCCGACAGCCGCAACGATGGTAGAGACGACAGGGAAGCTTCGAACCAGCAGCAGCCGCCATCATCTTATGCGCAATCGTACCCATCTCCTGGAGGGCGTCGGCACAGCCGCAACGACGCTCCGCCTTCGCCGTCGCACAGCAGTGTCTCCACTGGCCACGGTCACACGCACAGCCACCACCACCACGGCGGCAGCGGGCACGGCAGCGGGCACGCGTTACACGCGGGCATGTTTTCAGTGGTGGCGCCTCCTGCCGGCCGCGAGGGTCCATCCTCAGTGCTGCCTCAATTCATGGCGTTGCCGGGGGCGTCACAAGCGGGCTACAAGTATGATTTCCACGTGCTGCCGACTGCGGCGGGTGCCGAGACGGAAACCACCATTGAGGTGGAAATTGAAGTGGCGATTCACGGCGAGATTCAGATCGTGTCGTTTCCATTTGACTTCGTGCATGAAGCTGTGGAGAGCTTGGCGGTGGACCTTTGCGAGTCCTTTGACATCCCAGAGGCGGTGCCCTCGATTCAGGGCATTTTAGTGAACATCAAGGAACAAGCAGCCGCTCAGGCAGCGGCTCAGCACGACGACGACGGCCGTACTTCTCTCGAGAATGCTCTCCGAGACAGTGGAAGTGTTGCTCCTGCCACTGAGAGTTCCACTGATACTCGAGCAGCAGAAGCCTCTACTGCCGCTGCCCCTCCTCCTGCTGCCGCTGCTCCTCGTGCTTCTTCTCCCACCGCTGCCGATGCTTCCGCGAATGTCGCTGCTCTTCCCGCTGCCTCCACTGCTGCTCCTGCTGCCGATACTTCTGCCCATGCCGTAAAACCCACTATTGCGCGTAAAGTGCACGCGGAACCACTGGATCCTGGCGGCGGCGGCGGTGGGGATGGGAGCAGTGTTAATAGCAGCAGTGGCGGCGGTGATGACTCGAAGGTGGCGGCAGGGACGCCTCTCAGCAATGACGAAGCCAGCGCTTTGCAGGTGGTGATCGAGAAAGAAACCAAACACGACGCCGCGCGGGTGCGGCGCTTGGACAAGCTCCTCAAGGACGCCGAGAAGGAAGAGGAGGAGCGGCGGGCCAAGTACGCGGCTGACCTGGTGCAAATGACCCAAAAGCGCGACAAGGAACAGCGCATTTTGGAAGAGCGGCAGCGCACGGTGGAAGCGGACTGGCGCGCGGGTCGAGCTGCGAAGCGAGAAGCCGAGCGCGCAGCCAGCGTAGACGACGCGGTCTCAGTGGTGGCAGCCTCTGGGGCTGCAAGTGGCACGGAAGTAGAGGTGGCCACCGCGGCAGTCACCTTTGCTTCGGGCCCGGGGGCTGAGGCAGGCGTTACTTTTGCCAACGAGGCGTTGGAGGGAGTGGTGCATGCCACTCTGGCGCCGCTCGCAGCAGTGCAAGCGACTGCACCGCCGCCTTCAGTCGCTGTTGTTGCAGCAGTTCCGCATTTTTCGTCGTCGACTACGGTGGCTAGTGAAGGCATGAGTGCAGCAGTGCAGCGCGTAGACCCGCTCCGGGGCAGTTCGAGCTCCGAGAATTTGGTGAGCGTCGGTGCACATGCTTCCATCGTAGAGGATGCTGCCCTTGTCGGTGCGCACACAGCTGGTCCTACAACCGTAGCACCGCCAGCAGCAGCAGCAGCGGTGCAGGGGCAGAACCACGCAAGGCATCCAAGCCAGACCGACTTACCGCCAATCACTCCACCGGTTGCACCCTCTCCACACCGAGAATCACCGCCCCCTTTTGCGTACGTGCCTCCCACCACGACTGCTCCTACGTCGACTGCAGCTCCGCCCAGGCCCCAGAAACCGCCGTCACCTCATGAAACAGCCGCCACCTCGCCGTCGGTGTCACCTGCGAAGATGCGGCCGCCAAGCCAGGTGCCACAACAGCAACAAGCTTGGCCACCAGCGTCGCCGCAGCACCAGCATCCGAGGCCAGAGCAGCAGGTGCAGCTAGTGCAGCAGAAACAACAGCAGCTCCAACAGCAGCAGCAGCAGCAGCAGCCGCAACACCAACACCAACAACAGCAGCAGCAACAGCAGATGCAGCAGCAGATGCAGCAGCAGCCAATGCAACAGTGGCCTCCTCTAGAGCACAACACATGGCCAGAAGAGGCGCACATTCAGCAGAAAGAAACTTCATCGTGGCCGTTGCCGGAGCACCAACAGCAACAGCAGCAGCAGCCGGCTCATCAAGGCCATCCGTGGCTGGAGGTTGAGCACCAAAAGACTCAGCAGTGGGCCGAGCTGAAATGGAAAAGCTAGTCTAAACTACTTTCAGTATGGCACCTGCTGGTGACCTTTGTTGATGCCAGTTCGTTCAGCCTGCTACCTGATGTCGCATCCGCATCCACCTTTTGTTTCTTAATTGCATGTTCCATGTTCTTGTGATGGTAATGACTATCCCAGCATTCCAAATGATCGATGATATATAGGATTTCTTTTACTATCGGCCTTTGTGAATTAGATATAGGCATGAGAAATGTATACAATATGGCAGGAGTCAGGAGTAGGAATAGGCATAGAAGTTAGTGCTAGTATAATACGGAATAGGAATATAGGAGCAGCCCTAGCCCTATAGCCCATGGCCTAAAGCAGCCCGCCTTATTATTATTATTATGCAAATATAGATGCAAAAATACTTGCGATCACTGCGATTCCCCTTACAATTCCAGGTAAGACTAGAGTGAGGTCCGGTATACAGACCGACGCTTCCGCTAGAGGCACACAACCCTTTGGCTCTTTTGCTCCGCACCCCCCCGTCCAGTCCAGCCACTATCAGGTATCAGCGAACGCAGTAGCACCCGGCATTGGCATTGGTTCTTAGGTCCAAGGACAGTGGTTTCTGTACCACGCACTACGCATCACACTAGAACCCCCAGTGTCGTTTCCTTTCGAAAATTTTATGCTGCGAATGCAGCTGCGCTCATTCAAACAAAAGAAGAATACTCGAATCAGTCTAAGCCTCGAGGTTGGTCCCATTCGAGGAGTTGGACAGTTCCAGGCTCAAGGTCCTCGGCTGCTACAGTGACAGTGACAGAATCCACAGCTGCTTGCAGTGGCGGCTCAATGACTAAGTCACCGTTCTCGTCCCATGTGATGCGCTGAGCCAAGTTTGGATCGTCACCTTCCAATAGCGTAAGGTACGACTGCAAAACCTGGCAAAGATAAATGCAATGGTCGAAGAACACACGTAATGATGCGTGTGGGGCGCCAGCCACCCTACTATCTTCAAGATCTTAACCACAAGTAAGATTGGCGGTCAAAAATGGTCTAGTATTTGAACCTGCTCCTGGGTGGTGGCCTCGGCAGCGAGGCTGCGCACTCGGTCTCTTCGCTCGCGAGCCACTCGTTTTGCTTTCGCTTCGTGCCGCAACATCTTCGCCTGCTTCTGCACCATCCGCGCATGAGGTTACAAAAAGAACACGTAAGAATGGTGACAAATACTGACAAATAGGGATAACAAAAATCTTCTTTGGTACTCTGCAATGACAATTATTGCAGTTGGTTAAAGAAGATATGACATCATGATGAAAATGGCGTGCGTTTGAAGCACTCATCTAACTCAAGCTCGAAGAGGAATAGCTCAAAGAAGGATGGTTTGGAGTGTGGTGAGAGAGAAGAGGTGCGCCCTGAGACCTGCTCAGCGTCCTCTACACGCTGCTGGAGTGCTTGGTGACTGTATAGCAAATACTGTAGTTGAAATTGGAGCACCCGAAAGGCTCTTCTCTCACGCTCGTCTTCTACCGTTGGCCCGCCCTCGTTATCAAGCTTGCCCATCGCTACCTAGAACATTTTGATATAATGTGTACAACTTTGTGAGCTGTTCAGTGCCTTAAAGAATGCTGTTAGGTATGGCTGTTGTTTTCGTAAATAGTAATGTGCGCAATCGTATTGACTTCGCATCAGCCTTGGAAGTCACCTCGCCGACAAATCTTTGAAGACGCTGTACATCACCACTAGACCTTATACTTAAGGGGTTAGCATCTCGAACACGCTGCCAGCCAATGCGCGCTCTGGGCTCTTCAAACTGAAAACCGCTCGGAGCCTGCGTAGGCTCGACCGAACTCTGCTGAAGGCAAAACGCGATTTCAGAATTGCAATAAGTCGTACACACAAATTTCGTGAAATAATATCAATGATAGAAATAAATTAGAAGAACTTAAGCAGTAAAATTTAAGGCTTTGTGCCTGAGAGAGGAAACATCCATTAGAATCAAAGGGCGTTATAAGAAAGCACCATTTTTGTATTGAAATGCGAAACGAGAGAAGCAAACGAGTCGACGGTTATTCGATTATTCGACACAGAATATATATTCTATTAGGGCACTTTTACTTCTCCACAACAAAGACTTTTTCCACTTTTCCGTACTTGGACCAATGCTTGGACTGCTTTTGCTCGGAGGCCACTCACTCTATACGGCACGTCAATATATACATCTTGTTGATTCTGCCACTATATTGGCTGGTGCGACAACTTCCAATTCTACTCAAAGCCTAGAGTCGCACCTGTTGTGGAGTTAATTCCCTTTAGATTATTTTAGCCTTGAGCAGTATTACGTATTTCTGTGCTGTGGCCTAGTTTTCTAATACTACGTATCTGCCGTACGCACGCAATCATCTGGCGTAAAAGCGATGGCAGCTGAGAGGCTGAGTGCCGCCGAAGACCTCGAGGTAATAGAACATATTTTAGGAAGTCATACCTCGTCTAAACCCCTGCATTCACGCGTACTTTCCGTGTCAGGATGTTTTAGTGAAGCATGTATGCATGCGCATAATGATTTACCTGCTTCACACGTATCTTTAATTTCGGATTCATATTCATGGTATAGGCGAACCCTTGGCGAGATGAAATCGTCTTAAAAGTATTTGGCGAGGGAACTGGGACCATTAAGGCAGATTATTCGTGCGCAATTGAACGCAAGATTTTGCTTCAAGGCCGCATGTATGTGACAGAAAAGTTCGTGCTCTTTTATTCCAATTTGTTTGGGTTCGAGAAGAAGATCAAGGTTCCGTACACGCACCTTGTGAGCGTTGAGCGAACCAACACGGCTGCCGTGATCCCCAATGCAATCGTGCTGCGCACTGCCAAGAACGAATACACCTTTCGGAGTTTTTGGGATCGCGAGGAAAGCTTAAGATGTGTGGTGGAATGCTACGAGCAAGTTTGCGCTCTGCACAACAAACCCCCGACGGCCGTGCAGCACCTCTTGATGGGCGATGGCTTTCGAGCAGCAGCGCTGGCGCCAGCAGCGGTGGTTTCCACCGCCACCAATGCTTGTAGCAATGCTGGTAGCAATGCTGGTAGCGACGCCCTCGCGAGAGGCCTGAACAGCGTTGAATCCAGCGCACCCTCAATGGCGCCCATGGCCAATCTGGCGAGTTCAATGGTGGCGCATTCTATCAAAAGTGCCATTGGAAGCGGTGGTCGCAGTAGCAGTGTGAGCAACAGCAGCAACATTAGTAGCAGCAACAGCGAAAGTAGAAACAGTAGCAACAGCCTCCTCATCCACAGTCCCAGCCGCAGCAGCAGTAGTGGCAATGGAATCAAGGTCCTAACCTCACCAGCTCCGGCCGCTGATTCGCCAGCACAATCATCATCAAGTCTCCAGACTGGCGACCGCGACGACTCTTCTGGCGAACGCCCTTCCTCCTTGTATCAAAGTGTTTCGAATGCTGCCGTGCAAGAAGAGCGGTCTCGCGTAGCGACTGCCGACGACATCGAAGAAGACGAAGAGGAAATCGCCGGAGGAGAAACCCGTGGCGTCGAGGCAGTTGGAGCTCGAGAAGCGCTTGCAGCTGCTTGCGCGGGCCACCAATTCAAGTACACGGGCGCAGTGGCCAGGTTTCCCTGTAGCTTGTCAGAATTCTGCACGGCGTTCATCGCAACCAAGACTTCGCTGCCGCCCGGCAAGCACCCAGAGGAGAACGGCGCAAACGGAAGTGCAAGCAGCAGCAGCAGCGGAGGAGAGACTTCACGCTTCGGCCCAGCGAGTTTGTTGAGCATAGACGCGTTTCACACGGTTAAAGGTGACTCCGAGGTGAGCGCTGAGGAATGGGCTCCCTTAGACGACAACACTGACGACGGAGCTGACGATCGGGCGGTGTCAAGCTATTGCCGGTCGTTTCGGTTTCGCACTCCCATTGTAGGCAGCCCTATCGGACCCTCATCTACCCGCGCTGTCAAGACCCAGCGGTGGACGTCCTATGGTGCTCATGGCACTGTCGTAGACACCGTCACAGAGCTGGAAGACATTCCTTACGGAGACTGTTTCGAAGTGCTCGACCGGTGGGTGGTGCGACCTGTTCAAAGTGGCAACAATGGCACGAGTATAGAAGCACCAGGAGCAGGGAAAAACGAGGTTGAACTTACGATTACTTTCGAAATCAAGTGGATGAAAAGCTGCATGTGGAAACGCACCATTGAAATGAAAACCAAGTCCGACATGGAGAAATTCTTTGCGCGCTGCGTGGCTACCATGCAAGACAATCTCCGAATGGCCCAAACCCTGACGCAGTCCATCGACAGCGCCAACACCAACAATGGTGATGGGAGCAGTACGGCTGTCGCTGCAGTTTCAGCGGTGACAGCGGCCTCAACTGCTGCAAGCGCAGTAGCCGAATCACCTCAAAGCGTAGTTGTAGATGATGGTGTGGGGAAGTCTTCTGCTGATTCGCCAGGGCAGCGCGGGTTTGGACCGCTGTGGCTACCGTGGCTCTTGTCGTTGCTGCTCGTCGCGCTCGCAGTGTGGGCGGCGGCGCGCAACGAGCGAACGCTGCAAGCATTGCAGCTCCTACAAAGCGCTTCCTCATTGCCGTTGTCTCCTTCCCAGGCTGACAGCAGTGGTTCTTGTTCAGGCAGTAGCCGCGACGAGAAGGATAGCGCGATGATGGCTGATCTGACAGCAGAGGTGGCTGCTCTTCGCGCAGCTGTGAGCCAGTTACAAGGGCTTTTGGGGAATGCGACTGCGAGTAATAATTATGACGTCTCTAGCTCTTAAGACAGACGTCGCTTTGCACGAATCCTAAGTTGGCTCAATGCTTAGTTGACTTATTTATCTCTTCTTGCGCTTGCAGCCGCACAGCCTTAAAAGGCCATTTGGATTTGGATTTCTCTTATTTTTGGTTGGGACTTAAAAATATTCCATTTGCGGCTTAGCTAGAGACTAGGGTAAGATTCACGCACGTAATTACGCGGGCATCACGCGGAAAGTGAAATTTGTACCAATCAGACGTGATTTCCGTCACGGGAATCGGCTCAGAATAGAGTGACGTCAGACGTCATCTTGGAATCTACTCGAAATCTCAGTAACATTTCGCACTTGTCTGTATGCGCACAACCATGGTCCATGGCGATGAACACTGCAGCTGAAGGCGCACGCACAAGGCGGGAGGAAAGGGCGCGAAGAGAGAAAGAGAGAATAAAGAGAAA
>Ga0307930_1003377_pt1 | contig 11765 bp, 6 predicted proteins | sample OrgLakmetageno46_FD_203161 | JGI IMG/M metagenome (GOLD analysis project Ga0307930, IMG submission 203161) | Saline water microbial communities from Organic Lake, Antarctica - #46 | ecosystem: Environmental > Aquatic > Non-marine Saline and Alkaline > Saline | place: Antarctica: Organic Lake... | reverse complement strand
CTTCACCTTGGCCACTACCACGGTGTGCTTAAAAACTGGGTGAAACTCCAGCATGAATTCGAGTGCTTCTTCTTTGTCGCCGACTGGCATGCCCTGACCACGCAGTACGACGACCCATCTAATATTGAACAAAGCGTGTGGGACATGGTTATCGACTGGTTGGCTGCGGGCGTTAACCCGGGTTCATCCACGATGTTTATTCAGTCTCAGGTGCCTGAGCACGCCGAGTTGCACCTGCTGCTGTCGATGATCACGCCTTTGGGTTGGCTTGAACGCATTCCGACCTACAAAGACCAGCAGGAAAAGCTGCGCGAGAAAGATCTTGCTACCTACGGGTTCTTGGGGTATCCGCTACTCCAGTCGGCTGACATTCTGATGTATCGGGCAGGACGTGTACCGGTGGGCGCCGATCAGGTTTCCCACGTTGAAATCACCCGTGAAATCGCACGGCGCTTCAATCATCTTTATGGTCGTGAGCCAGGCTTCGAAGACCAAGCCGAAGCGGCCATTGTGAAAATGGGCAAGAAAAACGCCAAACTCTATCGCAATCTGAAGAAGCGTTACCAGGAAGAAGGCGATCTGGATTCGCTGGAAACGGCCCGTGCTCTTTTGAAAGAACAGCAAAATATTTCCTTAGGCGATCGCGAACGCCTGTACGGCTACATTGAGGGCGGCGGTAAAGTGATTTTGCCAGAGCCTCAACCATTGTTGACGCCTGAATCAAAACTGCCAGGGTTGGATGGGCAGAAAATGTCGAAATCCTACAACAATTACATTGGTCTGCGTGAAGCGCCGGACAGCGTAGCGATGAAAGTACGCACCATGCAGACCGACCCGGCGCGAGTGCGTCGAACCGACCCGGGCGAGCCGGAAAAATGCCCGGTGTATGCCATGCACAAGGTTTATTCCGATGCGGACACCCGCAGCTGGGTGGAAATCGGCTGTCGCAGCGCCGGCATCGGCTGCCTGGACTGCAAAAAACCGCTGATTGACTCCATTGTGGAAGAACAGCGGCCCTTGCACGAACGTGCGGTCGAGTACGAAGGTAATCCGGATCTGATTCGTTCCATTCTGGAGGAAGGGCGCGAACGCGCTCGCGACGCAGCCCGCGACACCCTGGAAGAAGTGCGCTCTGCCATGGGCCTGAGCTATCGTTGAAGTGCTGACTGACCCAGCCGGTCCGGCGGTAAAGCCACAGGGTGTGGGTCCGCCGCCCCTGGCTTTAATAGCGGGCAAACCGCTGGCGCAGTTGCCGCTCGATCTTTATATTCCGCCAGACGCTCTGGCGGTGTTTTTGGACGCGTTTGAAGGCCCACTGGATTTGTTGTTGTACCTGATTCGGCGTCAGAATATGAACATTCTGGAAATCGACGTCAGTGCTATTACCCGCCAGTATATGGAATACATTGCCGTTGTAGAGTCTATGCGATTTGAGCTTGCGGCGGAGTATCTTGTGATGGCGGCCACGCTGGCCGAAATCAAGTCCCGGATGCTGTTACCGCGGCAGCAGATTGAAGAAGACGAAGAAGACGATCCACGGGCAGAACTGATTCGCCGTTTGCAGCAGTACGAGCGTTTTAAAAAAGCGGCAGAAGACATAGATCAGATGCCGCGCCAGGAGCGGGATATCTTTGTTGCCGATGCCGGTATGCCAAAGCTTCCCTCCGTACGCAGCTATCCTGAGGTGGCTATGGCGGAGATTTTACTGGCACTGGAAACCGCGCTCAAACGTGCAGACATGTTCAGCAGCCACCACGTTGAGCGAGAGAAACTGTCGACCCGTGAGCGCATGTCGGCGATTTTGGCTCGGCTGCAACAAGGCGGTTTTATTCGTTTCGAAAGTCTGTTCCTGCCGGACGAAGGTCGTCTGGGGGTTGTTGTCAGTTTTTTGGCAATGTTAGAGCTGGTAAAAGAGCAGCTGGTTGAGTTGGTTCAGGCTGACCCGTTTGGCCCCATTCATTTGCGGGCGCGGGTTGCGGTCTGAAAACCCTGATTACTGGTGCAACGAATTATGATGACTGATGCTGCCTTATCCATTACAGGGATTATCGAAGCGGTTCTGCTGACAGCGGGCAAGCCGTTAACGGTGCAGCAGCTCAGAGAAGTGTTTGACGAAACCGAGCGGCCAACCCATAAGGCAGTGGAGCAGGCGCTGGTAGAATTAGAGCAACTTTGCAGCGGTCGCGGTATTGAGCTGAAAAAAGTTGCCAGCGGTTACCGCCTTCAGGTGCGTGAATCTTTCGCTCCTTGGGTGGCTCGGCTGTTTGAAGAAAAACCACCGCGTTATTCGCGGGCGTTATTGGAAACACTCGCATTGATCGGCTATCGCCAGCCTATTACCCGTGGTGAAATTGAAGATATTCGCGGCGTTGCGGTAAGCAGCAATATCATTCGTACCTTGGTTGAGCGAGAGTGGGTTCGAATTGTAGGTCATCGGGAAGTACCGGGCCGGCCGGCCATGTATGCCACCACCCGGCAATTTCTTGACTACTTTAACCTAACAAGCCTGGACCAGCTGCCGCCCTTGTCTGTTAGTCGGGATCTGGACGCGATCGGGCGCGAAATTGAGCAGAAAATCGAACAAACACCATTTCACTGATGCAGGCCCTGCATCGGTCCGTTATTTAAGGATTAACCCATGGCGTCAGAACGCCCCTGGACTACCGGCAAGCCGGCAGCCAAATCAGCATCGAATGCGAACAAGCCGAGCGCTAATCGCCGCAACCCCGCGAAATCATCGGCAAAAGCGGCGAAGCCAGGCAAGCCTGCGCCAGAGGTGCTGGCGACTTTGCCAGTAGGCGGCCCTGAGCGAATTCAAAAACTGCTGGCACGTGCCGGTGTTGGATCGCGGCGCGAAATTGAAGGTTGGATGGACGCGGGTCGCCTGTTGGTCAATGGCAAACCCGTTACTCCAGGCCAAAAAGCCACGGTGAGCGATGTTTTTGAACTCGACGGCAAGCGCTTGGAAGTTGCTGCCGCTGCCGAGGTTTTGCGCCGGGTGCTGATTTACAACAAGCCAGAAGGCGAAGTAACCACTCGCAAAGACCCAGAAGGGCGCCCAACCGTGTTTGACCGGCTGCCGCGATTGCGTGAACATCGCTGGATTTCTATCGGCCGGCTGGATTTGAACACCACCGGGCTGGTGATGTTTACCACCGATGGCGAGCTGGCTAACCGGCTTATGCATCCTTCTAGCCAGATTGATCGGGAATACGCGGTGCGTATTTTTGGCGAAGTAGACGACGCCATGATTGAGCGCCTGCGTACCGGCGTCACCCTGGAAGACGGCGAGGCCAAATTTACTGACATCTCCGCTGCCGGCGGTACCGGCATGAACCGCTGGTTCCACGTGACTTTGCTGGAAGGGCGCAACCGTGAAGTGAGACGCCTTTGGGAATCCCAGGGTGTGCGCGTCAGCCGCTTGAAACGGGTTCGTTACGGCTCGATATTTTTGCCCAGCAGACTAACCGTGGGTAAATGGGAAGAGTTGGATCAGAAAGCCGTGGATTTGCTGAGCCGCACGGTTGGCTTGGCTAAAATGGCGGTTCCGCAACAGACACCGGATGAAGCGGCGGCGCAGGCGCGCCAGCAAAGAAAGGCAGCTCCGGTAACCAATCGCAGCAATCGTGCGGCAGGTTCCCCCGGTTCAAAAGCGGGACAAGGCGCTCGCAAGTGGGCGGTTGCAGACTCTAAACCGCAGCGCAGCGGCGGCAAACCCCGCGCAGATAAATCCCGCGGTTGATAGCGGGGCGAAGCTCGCGTTGAACAGCCGGGAGTGCCATCAGCTGATGGTGGCAAATACGCGCGTGCAGTTGCGGCCTTGGTCTTTAGCGCGATAAAGAGCTTCGTCTGCGCGCGCTAGCCACTGCCCTGAGCCTTCGCCAGCGCGGTGAAGTGCAACGCCGCAGCTGGTAGTCACCGCCACTGAATGCTCTCCACAATCAATTTGTAAGGCTTCAATGGCTGAGCGAACGCGCTCGGCGACATCTACTGCAGCATACTGATCGGTATGGGGCAAGAGCACCGCAAATTCTTCGCCGCCAAACCGGTACACGCTGTCGGAGCTGCGCACCGCGGATTCCAGGGCTTCTGTCACGCGCTTTAGTACAAGGTCGCCTACCACGTGGCCGCAGGTGTCGTTTACCGCTTTGAAGTGATCGAGGTCGCACAGGATCAGCGAGTAAGTCTCGTTGTGACGGTCGGTTAGCAGCTGAGCTTTTTGCAAGGCTTCGTCCATGGCGCGTTTGTTGCCAATCCCGGTCAGTGAGTCGGTCAACGATGCCTGCTCCATGGCACTGAAGTGACAAGCGTTGCGCAGCGAGCATATTGCCGCGCCAATCAGCATCTCAACGGCTTGCAACTCATCGTTACTGAAGCGCTTACGCCGATGCAGTGACAGGGTGCCAAAATTCTCGTCCTCCAGATTCAGACGGTACTCGCAGCGGTGGGGGCCTCCCATGCCAGTGGTAAACACAAACTCCTGACGAGCTAACTGGTGGCGGTACTGAAATGCATCAAAAGGAACAACCTGCACCATTTCCTCTGCCAGCATGGTTAGCTGTGCGTCCAGCTTCAAGGTGGTTGAAAGTCGGCGCATCAGGCGGTTGAGAATACCGGGTTCGCTGTTCCATTCCTCAAAGCTCTGGCGCAACTCTGCCAGTTTTTGTGGTTGTGACGCTGAAAGCGGAAAGGACGATATGTGTTTCACGGTGGCTCAACTCACTCTGTCGTTACGTGGCAGTTTGCGCACTGGGTAGTTGATGAAGATAAAGCAGGTATTGTGCCTATTTTAAAAAAATCGATATAAATCAGTTGTGTGATAATAATATTCGGGGCTTTCTTTCGATTTTAAGGCTGCTATTGGATTTTTGTCAAAAAATCGGCAGGCGCACGTTGGTGGATCCCTGTGTGTTAAACTCAAGCCTTCGCTAAAGATGTCATCATGAGCCGAGTTCCATAGTCTATGCGGTTGAAATCCATAAAGTTGTCAGGATTCAAGTCGTTTGTGGATGCGACCACGGTAGCGTTCCCGTCAAATATGACAGCGGTAGTGGGGCCAAACGGCTGTGGCAAATCCAACATCATAGATGCCGTGCGATGGGTCTTGGGTGAAAGCTCAGCCAAATATCTGCGCGGCGAATCCATGACTGATGTGATATTCAACGGCTCGAGCGCGCGCAAACCGGTGGGCCAGGCCGCGATTGAGCTGGTGTTCGACAATCACAATGGTTCGGCACCGGGTGAGTTCGCCCAATACAGCGAAATTTCTGTGCGCCGCCGGGTTTCCCGCCAAGGCCAGTCTGATTACTTCCTCAACGGCACCAAGTGCCGCCGCCGCGATATTACCGATCTGTTTCTTGGCACCGGCCTTGGGCCGCGCAGCTACGCTATTATCGAACAGGGCATGATTTCCCGGTTGATTGAAGCCAAGCCTGAGGAGCTCAGGGTTTATATAGAGGAAGCGGCGGGCATCTCCAAGTACAAAGAGCGCCGCCGTGAAACCGAAAACCGTATTCGCCGCACCCAGGAAAATCTGGAGCGCCTGAGCGATGTGCGCGCCGAGCTAGGCCGGCAACTTCAGCACCTGGAGCGGCAGGCGGTTGCCGCTGAAAAGTACAAAACCCTCAAACAAGACGAGCGTCGCAAAAAAGCCGAACTGACCGTGTTGCGCTGGCAGCATCTGAACACCGAGCTGCAATCCTGGCATGGGCGTATTCGTGATACCGAATTGCAACTGGAAAAGCACCTGACCGGGCGTATTCGGCTGGATACCCAGCTTGAAAATTTGCGCGCAGAACATCAGCAGCGAAATGAGCAGTTTAACCTTACCCAGGCGCGCTATTACGAAGCCGGGGCAGATATCGCGCGGCTTGAACAAAGTTTGCAGAATGGCCGCGACCGCAGCCGCCAGGTCAGTCTGGAGGTTGATCAGGCACTGGCCAGCGAGCGTGAGCTGGCCCGTGAGCTGGAGCAAGACAACGACAAACTTACGGTGTTTGAAGAAGAACTGGCGATGCTTGAACCAGAGCAGGAAGAGTTAAGCCTGCGGGCAGAAACCTCTGGTGAGCAGCTCCATAACGCCGAACACGCCATGGCCGACTGGCAGCAACGCTGGGACGATTTCAGCGCTCGTTCGGCAGACGCGCGCCGCCAGGCCGATTTGGCACAATCGAGCATTCGCGCCCTGGACAACGCCATCGAGCAGCTTCGGCAGCGGGATCAACGGCTGCAGCAGGAGCGCCATACTCTGCAGCAGCAGCTGGATCACGAAACCCTGGGTGAACAGCGCGAACTGCAGGCTAGGGTCAGCCTGAAGCGCGAAGGCGCGCAGCAAATCATTGAAGATAGCCAACAGCAGTTGCAACAACTGCGTTTACAGCAGCAGCAGGCCGAGCAGCATCAAAATCAGCAGCGCCAGCAGGTTCAACGCCTGGAAGCCACGCTTGAGTCCCAGCAGCAACTGCTGGCAGAGCAACTGGGCCATAACAACGGTGCGCTGCAACACTGGCTGGACCAACACCAGCTGACACAAACACCACGGCTTGCAGCTGCTCTGGATATTGATGAAGGTTGGGAATTTGCAACCGAACAGGTGCTTGGTCGCCTGTCCCAGGGCTTGGTGTTACCAGAGCTTGCGGCGCAACTGACGCTGCTTGACGACGCCCCCGCCGGTGCGGCTCTGGTGTCTGCCGATGCTGCGCCGGCGGAGTTGCCAGATGCCACTAGCCTGGCTGCCAGAGTGCGCGGTAATGCGGCCATTATTGATGCGTTAGCGAATATTCTGGTGGCAAACAGCCTTCAGCAAGCACAGCAACAGCAGCGGCAGCTGCAACACGGACAGAGTGTGATAACGCCGCAAGGGGTATGGATGGGGCTTCACTGGGTATTGATGCCGGCAGCCGATGCCAGCCAGACCGGAGTGATCGAGCGTCAAAAAACCGTACTGAGCTTGAAAACACAGCTAGAGTTGGCGCAGCGAAAGCTCGAGCTGACAGAAACCACCAGCGTGGATGCAAGTCAGGCGTTGCAACGGACAGAACAGGAGCGCGAGCAAGCCCGCCGCGAACTGGCAGAGGCAGATCAGCACCTGGGCACCATTGCCGCTCAGCTTGGCGCCCTACAAGCTCGGAGCGAGCAGATAACCCAGCGTTTGAATCAGATTGACGCTGACGCCGCGGAGCTAGAGTTGGATCGTGAGCGCCAGCATCAGGAGCTGGAGTGCGCGCGGGAAGAATGGCAGCAGGGGCTAGAGGCAACAGAGGAACACGACGAACACAAAGAACAGTTGCTGGCGCAACGTGACGGACTGCGCGAGAAACTCGATCAGCTGCGCCAGCAGGCCCGCCATGAGCGCGACCAGGCTCACCAATTGCAGCTTACGCTGCAAAGCCTGAACAGTCAGCGCGACGGCTTGCAACAGACGATCAGTCGCGCGCATCTGCAACAGCAAAGAGTGGAAGAGCGCCTGGAGCTGTTGCGGCAGTCCCGCGAGCAGGCGGAAGAACCTTTGGAAGAGCTTCAGCTAAAACTGGAGGGCTTGCTAGAGCGTCGGCTTGCCGAGGAAGACAAGCTGTCCGAAGCCCGAGAGGGTCTGGAAGACCTGGACCGTCGGGTGCGCGAGGCCGATCAGGGCCGCAGCGGCACCGAGCAACAGATCCAGCAGGTGCGCGCTACGCTGGAAACACTGAAAATGGAATGTCAGGCGCTGGAAATTCGCGCGGGTAACCATTTGGAACAGCTGGGCGAGCTGAACATCACTTTGCACGCTGTGCTTGAACAGCTGGACGATTCTGCCAATGAGCAGGAATGGACAGAAGAACTGGAAAAGATCTCCGGTCGGATACAACGTTTGGGCGCCATTAACCTGGCGGCTATTGACGAGTTTCAGGTGCAGAGCGAGCGTAAAACCTATCTGGACAGCCAACACGAAGACCTGACCGAAGCGTTGGAAATCCTGGATGGCGCCATTCGCAAGATCGATCGCGAAACCCGTCAGCGCTTTAAAGAGACCTTTGACCGGGTTAATGAAGGCCTGCAGGGCTTGTTCCCCAAAGTTTTTGGCGGCGGACACGCCAGCCTGGAGCTAACAGGCGAGGATTTGCTGGAAACCGGTGTTACCATCATGGCGCGGCCCCCGGGCAAGAAAAATAGCACCATTCACCTGTTATCCGGGGGTGAAAAAGCGCTGACCGCCATCGCCTTGGTGTTCGCAATATTTCAGCTTAATCCGGCGCCTTTTTGCATGCTGGACGAAGTGGACGCTCCGCTTGATGATGCCAATGTGGGCCGTTACGCGAATTTGGTGAAAGAGATGTCAAAGCAGGTGCAGTTTATTTACATTACCCACAATAAAATCGCCATGGAGCAGGCTGATCAGTTGATGGGTGTGACCATGCACGAGCCAGGTTGCTCGCGACTTGTTACAGTAGACGTAGAAGCTGCCGCCGCGCTGGCCGAGGCCTGATTGGGCCGCGAGTATGACAATCCGGCCATAAGCCGGGGTTATGCGTTGTATTACGCGGGTTCAATTTTTATAGTACCCACTTTGATCGTACCAAATTTACCAGTACCGGCTTTGATAGTTACCACATTCTCCGATCCGCAAACAGGACAGCAGCACTATGTCACCACTTAGGGAGTGGCTAATCGCCATCGGTACCCTGGTTATTATTGGTATTGTCATTGACGGCATTCGGCGCATGCGCCGCGCGCGCAAGGAGTCGTCGGCTATTTCCTCTGGCATGGGCGCTGATAACCTGCAGGATTCACCGCTGGACGAGCATTTCAACCCGGAATTGCCATCAGGTCGTGCTCGAACCATTTCCCGCAACGAGCTGGACCAGGATCGCACGTCCAAGAAAAGATCAAGGACTTCGCCCCAGGTGCAAAAACCGACTCGGCCGGTGATTGCCGCTGGCCGCAACAAAAGCTCTGAGCCTGCAACAGAAGCGGCAGCCAAAGCTCATTCGGCGTTTGTTACCGCTGCTGATAGCACCGAATTTGATAGTACCGAACTTGATAGTACCGAACTTGATAGCACCGAATTTGATAGTACCGAAGCAGATCGCGACAGCAGCGAATTTACCGAAGCGCCGCTGAGTGGCTTGCACGATCAATGGGAGCCCGAGCCTTTCAGCGCAGACATAGACCGCACCAATAGCCTTGAAAGTGATTATCCTGATACCCGCTACGCCGATGAAGACGTAGATCCACCTGTCATTGCGAAGGCCGAGCCCAAACCCAAACCCAAATCCAAACCAGCGCTTTTGCCCCGCGACCCGTCTCAGCCTTTGCCAGGTGCTAACCGCCCGCCTGCCAAAGAAGTGATTGTCATCAACGTATTGGCCCGCACCGGTGAAGAGTTTCAAGGCCCGGCTCTGCAGCGACTGCTGGAAGCTTGTGGCCTGTTATACGGTGATATGGACATCTACCATCGCCATGAAACCACCGATACCACAAGCCCGGTGCAATTCAGCGTTGCCAGCGCGGTTGAGCCGGGCACCTTCAGGCCCGCAGAAATCGCAACTCTGAGTACGCCTGGCATCAGCTTTTTTATGAGCCTGCCAGGGCCAGGTAATGCCCTGCAGGCGTTCAACTTCATGTACGAAACAGCGCAAGCTGTCGTGCGTAATCTTGGGGGTGAACTGAAAGACGAGCGCCGCAGTGTGATGACATCACAGACCGCCGAGCACTGCCGCCAGCGCATCCGCGAATTCGAGCGCAAGCAACGTTCAAAGCGGGATTAACATGAGCTCAGTCAGTGCCAGCGTACGCGACCGGGTTGACCAACTGCGTACAACCATTACCGATCACAACCATCATTACTACGTGCTCGATGATCCACAATTGCCCGATGCCGAATATGATCGGCTGTTCCGTGAATTGCAGGCGCTAGAAGCCGAGCATCCGGAACTGGCGACGGCAACGTCGCCGACCCAGCGTGTAGGCTCCGGCGTAGAAACCAGTTTTGCGGAAGTGAGCCACCGTATCCCCATGTTGTCTTTGGATAACGCCTTCAGTGCTGACGAGTTGCGGGATTTTGACCGCCGCGTGCGCGAGCGGCTACTAGATGCACAGAGCGCTATTGAATACGTGTGCGAACCCAAGCTCGACGGCCTGGCGGTCAGTCTGCATTACCAGAACGGCGAGTTGGTCCGAGCTGCCACCCGCGGCGATGGTTACACCGGTGAAGATATTACCGCCAATATACGAACCATTGCGTCTGTGCCTCTTACTCTGCGCGGTGGAGCTTTTCCACAAATTGTGGAGGTGCGAGGTGAGGTGTATATGCCCCGCGCCGGTTTCGACCGGCTGAACCAGCGATTGGCCGGGCGCGGTGAGAAAACCTTTGTCAATCCCCGTAATGCCGCAGCCGGTAGTCTGCGCCAGAAAAAATCCAGCGTAACCGCCAGGCGCCCTTTGGAAATGTGCGCTTACAGCGTCGCGGTTACTGACGACTCAGCGCTGCCGCCCACGCACCGGGAAGGTTTGCAGCAGGTCAGTGAGTGGGGCTTTCGCATCAACCCTGAAATGTCTCTCGCCATCGGGGCCGATCAGTGCCTTGATGCCTATGAGGCATTGATGGCCAAACGCGACAACCTGCCTTATGAAATCGACGGTATTGTGTTCAAGGTAAACCGTCTGGATCTTCAGCAACAGTTAGGCTTTGTCAGCCGCGCGCCACGCTGGGCGATTGCGCAAAAGTTCCCGGCTCAGGAAGAGCTGACGGTGGTTGAAAGCGTGGAGTTTCAGGTCGGCCGCACTGGCGCTATTACGCCCGTGGCTCGCTTGAAGCCGGTGTTTGTTGGTGGTGTTACGGTATCCAACGCAACTCTGCACAATATGGACGAAGTTCGCCGGCTGGATTTGCGCATCGGCGATACCGTGTTTATTCGCCGCGCCGGTGATGTGATCCCGAAAGTGGTCAAAGTGGTGCAAGACAAACGGCCCGCCAATGCCGGGGTAATAGAGCTTCCGGCGCGATGCCCGGCGTGCGGCTCAGACGTTGTGCAGATTGAAGGCGAAGTAATTGCTCGTTGTTCTGGTGGCCTGTTTTGCCCGGCTCAGCGCAAAGAAGCCATCCGCCATTACGCTTCACGTAAAGCTCTCGATATAGAAGGCCTGGGTGACAAGTGGGTGGATATTCTGGTGGACAGCGAAAAGGTTGAAACCATTGCCGATCTGTACCGGCTGCGCAAAGCAGACCTGACCGGGCTGGAGCGCATGGGCGACAAGTCTGCCAGTAATTTGATTGCTGCTATTGACGCCTCCCGTCAGCCGTTGTTGTGGCGGTTTCTCTACGCCTTGGGTATTCGCGAAGTGGGCGAGGCTACTGCCAAAGGCCTTGCCGGCTACTTTGGCAGTCTGGAAGCTATTGCCGAAGCCGATGAAGACGCTCTGCAAGCGGTGTCCGATGTTGGGCCTATTGTGGCCGGGCACCTGCACAGTTTTTTTGAGCAGCCCCATAACCAGGAAATTCTGCAGAATTTAAAGCAGGCTGGCGTCATCTGGCAAACCCAGGAAATTACCGCGGCCAGCATGCCTTTGCATGGACAAACCTGGGTGCTGACCGGCACTATGGAGCAGATGACCCGCGACCAGGCAAAACAAAAGCTGGAAGGTTTGGGCGCAAAAGTGGCCGGCAGCGTGTCGAAAAAGACGGCGTGCGTGGTGGCCGGTGAAGCAGCAGGTTCCAAGCTGACCAAAGCACAGCAGTTAGGTGTTGAGGTTTTGACCGAGCAGGGTTTACTAGAGTTGCTGCGCGG
>Ga0307930_1003372_pt1 | contig 11788 bp, 7 predicted proteins | sample OrgLakmetageno46_FD_203161 | JGI IMG/M metagenome (GOLD analysis project Ga0307930, IMG submission 203161) | Saline water microbial communities from Organic Lake, Antarctica - #46 | ecosystem: Environmental > Aquatic > Non-marine Saline and Alkaline > Saline | place: Antarctica: Organic Lake... | reverse complement strand
CGAAGTTATGGGCCCGGCTCCTTCCTGGACGGCGACAGTCTTGACTCCACTGTACATCGTCTCATCGAAGCAGGGGCTGACAAGGAGGCCATGACCAAGGTATGGGACTAGGAGAGGAAGAAAGTGAGAGAGCTAGAGAGATTAAATTTCGAAACTCACAAGTAAATGGATTCGAAAGAGACGGAGGTCGTGTGAGGAGGATGGCCTTCTTGAAGCCTCCTTCCACTCTTATCGTTTTAAATGCGATTCGAGCGTGTGCGCGCACATTCACCTCGAATTTAGCCTTCATTCACTCGTCTTCAACAACTGTTCGTGTGGTAGTTCTTCCTTCATTTTTTTTTGTATTGTGTCTTTACTTTATTTCTCTCTGTGTATTCATCATTATGGCGTGTGTTGTTCTGCATCTATAGTTATCAGGCTATACAGCACTAATGTGTGCGGTGCGTCGCGTTCAAATTGCAAAGATCCTTGTAGAAGCTGGGGCTGACAAGGAGGCAAGGTAAGTTAGAATATTTTAAGAGGTGCTTACAAAGAAACATGATGTTGGCTTCAAAGGAGGAGAAGGTGTGGGTAGGATGGTCTTCTTGGGGCCTCCATCTACTCTCCACTTTACATGTGCTTTCTTCACGTGCGCAAATAAAATTTCACATTTTCGTGTGATTTTTTTATTGATACGTCGTAATATACATTCGCTTCTCTTGCCGCTAGCTCGTTTTAAATATTATTATCTCTGCTCTTTCTCTTCTTTCCTTCTTTCCTTCTTTACTATTTGCACCTACTGATTTTTTTGCCACATTTTTGTGTTTTTGCGCATATGGGTGCTCGTTGCTGTCAAACATAAAAAGAATGGCAGCACAGTATTGGACATCGCCAAATTTCGCGGCCACTCTGAAGTTGTAAAACTCCTCAAGAAAAAGAATTGAGAGGGATTTACTGCAGAAGTTTTCCGCTTGCCTAGGCTAATTATCCACGGAAATCATGCGATTTTCGTACGGAATTCTTTTGGTGCAACAGTGGCGCTATCATCATAGAATACACTCGAAAATTTTAGGTGAACTCGAGTGAAATCACCAGGGTATGGGCAAACGTAAACTACCAAGTATCCATAAGGACCCTTTGGGCGTAGGTTTAGGGATGATAGGGAATAGGGAATATAAAACTACAAAAGCCCCGGCAGCCACCAGGCGGGTTTATCTAAATGGAGCACATAACAGCAACCTTCCAAGTTCAAAGGTGCTACGTAATTCTTAAGGCCACTCGCCTATTTCAATGCAGATATTCCTACAATCGCCTAATTGGAAAAGAATCGCGCAATGGCGGCCGGTGCCGCATCTTGACTGGCGACATCTCCTCCACCAGCACCACCGTCACCTTTGGTGGCACTTCCGCCTTTGCCCTTGGCTTTTTTTCGCTCGGCTTTTGCCGCTTCCCGGGCCGCCTTCTTGTCCGCTTGCTCCTTGTGCAGCATTTCCTGCAACGCCACCCGCTCTTCGTCGATGATGTTCTTGCGCTTGCGCTTCAGTTTCGCGCCAATTTTGCTGCGGCCTCGCGCGCGGTTCTTCTCTTTGGCGGGTGGGGCGTTGGCGTTTCGGGCGTCGTCGTCGGCCTGCTTCAAGCCGGCTTGCTCAGCTTTCAAAGCTGCCGAATTGGAGTCCACGCGGCCCACAAAGTTTTGATCAAGGGCGATGGTCTCGGGAGGAAGCTTGTCCAAGAGTTGGTGCACCTAATTCAAAGTGTACGGAGAGAAAGAGATGGAAGGCAGAAAGAGAGGTAAAACAATAGATTTGAGTTGAGGTGAAAGACAAAGTAGTCGAGAGAAGAAGGCGAGAGGCAAGAAAGTTCAAATAGGACATGCCCTAAGAATAGTTGTGACAAAATCAGCGATAAAACTGGAAAAAAAACTGATCTTCCGAAAACGTTCTTGATTAAAGGCCTAATCCTTCTTACCTCGGCTTCGCGGCGCTCTTTGGTGGATTCAAACGGGTTCGCTTCGAGGGCATCGTAATTCGGCTCGCCAGCTCCGGGGACCAGCATGCTGCACAGCCCCGAGGAGTGGCCAATCGCAAGCACGTCTTCATAAGGCCGCCACGCCATGAACTCCGAGCAAGTTTTGCCGGGGAGCTCATGCCGCATGTACGGACTCTTGGCCTTGGTGTGCAGCGCATCGTTCCAAATCTGCACGTGGCTCCCGAACCCAACGGCTAGTAGACCCCGTTGAGACACGCTCAGCGAGGTGACCGGCTTGTGCGTCAAGTATGCGTGGGTTTCTTTGTACATGCGCAAATCCCACACCTGAGGAGAGGAATCGACGAAAGTGGTGAACAAAAGTTGCACAAGGGATTCACAAGGCATACTGCGTACTTCTTAGTGATTCACAAAATACCTCAACGCTATGCATTCTCGTTTGCTTCGATCTCATTTCCCCTCTTCCCCCTAATATAGTTTTACCTTGAAGTTGGCGTCTAAGCCCGCGGTGGCCATGTAATTCCCCGTAGGGTCTATCGCCACCGCGCTCAGCGGGCCCCGGTGGGCGAGCATGCTCACCAAGGGCTGCGGCGACGAGGGCGACCACAGGGTGACAGTGCCGTTGTGGTGGCCGCAGTGCAGCACGCCGTTAGAGGGATTGGGCGACATGACCTGGAAAGAGAGGGTGGAGGTGAGGACGAAGAGTGGAAGAGGAGAAAGGCAGAAGGGGTAGGGAGGTTAGGTAGAAGCCGATATACCGGCACGCAATCCTCGTCGTCGTCATCGTCATCCGTGAGGCAGAAAATTGGTGGATTTATTTTATTTTGACTCTACACCCAACCCCAACAAATAGGCGCACTTCTCTTTGCCTCGCTTCTACCAACTCACGTGGCAAGGGCCCAGTTTGGTGCGATGGCTAGCCACGAGTTGCCCGGTCGAGGTGTCGGTGTATTTGAGCCAGCCCGTGTGGGAGGCCGCCGCCAGCAAAAAGTGGTACGGCAAGAACGCGAGCTTGGTCGGCTCTACATGCTGTTGACGGGAGGGGGGAGGTGGCGCGCGCGAGGTGAGAGCCAGCAGTACGGAGAGATTTGGAAGAAATCATGTATAGATAGTGGCAAGGATAAATGCCTGAGAACATTAAGCAGTAACGGCCATGTGTTCATAGATATAATTACCTGCCGCAAGCAATGCAACTCCACGCCATCGCGGTCGTAAATGAACAGGTGCTTCTTTTGCGCAGCGGCAAACAAACTTTCGTTGTGCAAAAAGCAGGCGTCGCGGACTGTCTCATGCACGTAGAACTCCTTGACAATGTCCAATGGTCTAGAACACGGAGGAGGAAACCCAGAATGGGCGAGGGTGAATTCTTCAGAAAGAAGCAGTTGCTGAAGCGGTTGCTGAACTACAGCGATTGAAATAATAACCATCGACTGATACCCCCATCCCCTAAACTCCTGCGTATACCTCTGCGGCGCCGCATCAATGAGCGCCAAGTGTCCTTTTCGGCCGTGCAGCAGCAAATGCCTACCGTTCCTAGACCAAGCCCCTCCATACGGACCTAGGGCGTCCCCAAGCTCCAAATCAAACGCCTGCGCCGCTGCCACGCTAGCTACGTTGGCCTTCAGCTCCTTTTGCGTGACTTTGCCGGTGCGTTCCAGCGTGCCTGGCTCTGCTTCCAAGCAGCCTGCTTCGCCACTCAGCATGTACTCTTCCCGAAACACGTTGAGCTCCGCCTAAGAGAGGAATACGAGTTGGAACTTCGTTAGATGCACCCGAGAGTCCTCGCGAGCACGACTCAATAAGCGCAATCTAGGCAATATATTTATCTAAGTCGTATAACTAGACGGTAGTTCGCTAGTCTTTCAGGTTGAATCATTTCATCTCCCACCGCTTCCGCGATGCGTTCTTCCATGCGGTTCAATTTGGTGCGCAGCTCGAGCTTCCCGGCTGCTTTGCGAGTGGTGGATGTGGGGGCACCCCCTGCGTAGGCCCCCGCGCGCTCCTTGCGCTTAGAAGCAAACTCCTTTTCTTTTGCGGTGAGTGCCCTCCCATCCACGTTAACGTTAGGATCGCTAAACACTTTAGGCGGCGCGCGACTATGACATGCATAGAAGAGGACACATTGTTAAACATACATGCATGAAGGCAGTCGCACTCTCCCCAGCCTCCTTTCTTTCTTTAAGTCTAGTACAATTCTTTAAAAAAAATACATTCAAACCTAGTATTGTGTAGCCTGCAGGGGAAGCAATATAAGGGGGGGCTCTATTTCTTCTGACTCAAAACGAGGTAACAATCTCACCTTGCGTTATGCTCAACGGCTGCTCGGCTTGGGTTCATTTGCTTGTACATCTCACTTTTCTGCTTGGACTTCGACCGAGGCTTACTTCCGGGACTACTCTCTGCGCTAATGTCTCTACCGCGCTTCATGGCGTGTATGCTTCACTGTCAAACACGTGAGCTAGGGCTACTGTAGCACTGTAGCTAATAGTAAACTCGAGGTCGCCAAAATAGCAAAATGCAAGCGAAGCGAGAACCCAGAGATTCAGCGAACACAATATTTTTGAAATATTACATTAGATCATCCAACTTTAAAATCTTGTTGGAGCTAACCACACAATAGTCCCTACAATAAAACATCTGACGTATTTTCTCCAGAATATAAGGCAAATACGTCGCGACGTATCGACTTTTCTGCTGACGTCATCACAAACACGTCATCAAATATACGCCTGTATACGGCGTTTGCCATGCATATAGTGAGAATATGCCCTAATATAACGTAATTTACGGTACTGACGTATTGATTGACGTATTTGGGTCAAATATTTGACGTATTTTTGTAAGGCCTAACGACAATACAACAACACGAGCCAAAACCGCCAAGCGCCCAGCCGCCAATCAAAGGAACAAGCGATGGAGCCAGAGCAACGTAAAATCCGGTTTTAGGTATACTCAATTATCCGCTGCGCTGGTTTAACAAGGCTGCAATAAACTGAAGGATGTAAAATTTGTTTAATTCAAGCTCGTCTTTGCACGACTAACAAGCGTATAATCTTTCTCTTTCTCAATCAGGTCAGGTCACTGCAGAGCATTCGTTGAAGACATAAGCGCCTTTGATTATGCACAAACTTTCCATAGTATTGACAATTTTCGCGGCAGTCATGATAGTAACGAATGCATTGAACTACGGCGTTCCACAAAATACCGTCAGGAATAGATTGATGGACGCAGCCCCAAATATACTGCACCAGAGATTGCAGCACCCTAGAGAATTGTCTTACGCCCAGACCTCTACTCTGCTGGAGCAAGTGCTGCAACCAACAAGAAAGCTTTTAGCCGCTCCCGCACCTCGCTACCTCACCGCAGGGGCATCAAGTAGTGGTAGGACATCGCTGCTGCTCCGTGCTGAGGAGCTTGAAACCCTAACAGCTCTATACCTTGATCTTGGCGGGCCCGACTGGTACAACAAAGACAACTGGTTGAGTGGCTCGACTCCATGTGGCAATGGCACTGTAAACTCGTGGTGGTATGGGGTGGAATGTACCACAAGTGTGTCCACGCCTGGAACGAACTCTTCATCGTACGTGACTGGGCTTGGGCTGCCCCAGAACAACCTGGTAGGCGAGTTGCCACCACTCCACAGCCTGCAGCATTTACTCCACGTTAATTTATTCGGCAATACAGTGGGCGGCGCTCTTGATGCGCTCTGCAGCCTCGGCAACCTCACTTCCATACTTCTTGCCTCCAACAACATCACTGGGTCTATACCACAATGCATTCAGAGCTTGGCCAACGCTACAGTGCTGGACCTTGACTTCAACGCTATTCAAGGTACCACACCCGACGAAGTTTGCCGCCTGCACAACCTTGAGGAGCTGCATCTGCGCAGCAACCGCTTACAGGGAACTGTGCCATCGTGCATCGGCGAAGATCTAAATGCACTTCGGATTTTGGACTACAGTAACGTTAATGAAGACTATATCTTTGGAAATCAGTTGCTCTCAGGAGTCCTACCATTGTCGCTTTGCGACCTGGAACATCTTGAAATATTGCAATTTCAAGCCACTCAAGAACTCCATGGTACGCTACCCGACTGCCTTGGCGACAGGCAGCCTCAGTTGCAAGTATTGGACTTTAGCTTAAACCAGTTACAAAGATCGATACCTTCTTCGCTTTGTCGAGCGACGGCGCTCAAATCCCTGGATTTGCACGAGAACCTTCTGACGGGGACCCTTCCAAATTGCTTAGGGAATCTCAGCCAGCTCACTGTCTTGGATCTAGATACCAACCAGATCCATGGCTCGATATCTGAGAATCTCTGCCAAGCGAGTACGCTCATAAGCCTAAACCTGTACGATAATGCTCTGTCGGGGACCCTTCCGAGTTGCTTAGGGAGCCTCAGCCAGCTCGTCGGTATGTATCTAGGTGTCAACCAATTCCACGGCCCAATACCCGAGGAACTCTGCCAAGCAAGCGCGCTAGAAATCCTATATATGTACAACAATTCACTGTCGGGGACCCTTCCAAGTTGCTTAGGGAGCCTCAGCCAGCTCGTCGGTATGTATCTAGGTACCAACCTATTCCACGGCTCAATACCCGAGGAACTCTGCCAAGCAAGCGCGCTAGATTTCCTATTCCTGGGCGAGAATGCCCTGACAGGGACACTTCCGAATTGCCTCGGCCAGCTAACCTTTGTGCGATTGGATACCAACCAGCTACACGGCCCGATTCCCGAGGAGCTCTGCCAAACGAGTGTACTTGAGTACCTCAGCCTGGCAGAGAACGCCCTGACGGGGACCCTTCCACGTTGCTTGTGGAGCATCAGCCAGCTCGTCGCGTTGGACCTGAGCACCAACGATTTCTACGGCCCGATACCCGAGGAGGTCTGCCAAGCGAGCGTGCTCGAAATCCTGTACCTGGGCGAGAATGCCCTGACGGGGACCCTTCCAAGTTGCTTGGCGAACATCAGCCAGCTCAGCTCTTTGTATTTGGAAACAAACCAACTCCGCGGCCCAATACCTGAGAATCTCTGCAATGCAAGCGCGCTCAATGTCTTAAGTCTCTACGATAATTCGCTGACGGGAACTCTTCCGAATTGCTTTGGGAACCTCAGCCAGCTCGCGTGGTTGTACCTTAATATCAATCAGTTCTACGGACCCATACCTGAGGAGCTTTGCCAATTGAACATGCTCGCGCGCCTGGGCCTGGCTGAGAATGCCATGACAGGCACCATCCCAAGTTGCTTGGGTAACTCCAGCCAGCTTGCTGATTTGGAACTGCATACCAACCAATTGCGCGGCTCATTGCCTGAAGAGCTCTGTCAATTGAACGCGCTTGTCTTACTGTTTTTGGAGGACAATATCTTAACAGGGAGCCTTCCTAGTTGCTTTACCACGAGCTTTCCTCTACTTCAGGTCATGCTTTTGCACGACAACGACTTAGTCGGTGTAGTACCGTCTGAGTGGGAGTTGCCATCCCTCGTCAGCGTCATGCTGTCAAATAACCCTAAGCTCAGTGGCTCATTGTCATCAAGCTTATTTTTTCAGCAAGCAAAGTCCAGCACAACGGGATCCAGCAGTAGTCCCAATCTTGCATTGCGAGCTGTAGTCGTTGAAGGCACATCAATTGGTGGAACCTTGCCGACGGCTTTGTGTTCAGTTCCACAGCTAGTCACCCTTGCCTTAAGCGGCAACAAACTCATGGGCAGCCTGCCAAATTGCATTTCGAGCTTACAAAACCTCCAGACCTTACGCGTTTCCAACAACCACCTTACTGGCACACTTCCAGTAGCCATTGACAACATGACATCGCTTAAAGTACTAGATTTGAGCTCGAACGAGATTCGAGGCCGCGTGCCTTCAGCGTTGGGCGACGTTTCGGGAAATCTAGACACAGTACATTTGCAGCTTAATCGCCTCTCCTGTGACTTACCGGACTCGGTGCTTAACTGGCAAGCGCCGAGTGCAAACGTATCATTTGATATGCTAGACGGCAACCTCTTTGGGTGTGGTGCCAGTACTTTCAGTGGTTTTATGGCCCTAACGATTCAAGGCGCAGCAGGACTCCGGAACGCAAATAAGCAAGCTTTTGATGCATACAATTGTGGCAATTCAGCCTACGTTCTTCCCGTTATTACTGTCACATTCTTGGTATTGCCTGTTATCGCCTGGCTCGTTATACTTCAATGCCGCGGTCAGCTCGCTCTCCGATTGCGAATCATTTTTGAGTGTATGGCGAACCCTTCTATGCGATTCAATGAGCTTGATCACGCTGTTAGGCAAATCAGAGTGCTAGCACTTGGTGTGATGGTGGCTTCCATAGTAGCAGGCAGTGTGGCGCTTGTATTGAGTTTGCGCGTCGCCAATTCTGCCTATGAATGTGAGTATATGGCGGCACCAACCGTGGCGAACAAGTACTATAGCGACACAACATTGCTGAGCATCGGTGTTGGTGCTGCAGCATCCATTGGGCTCGTGTTGGGCCTCTTTCCATGGTGGAGCCGTCTTGTGAAGAAGTATAGTAGTACCTGTATTAGTAGTAGTAGTAGTAGTTCTCAAGACAACGGTGGTAGTATAGTGCAGCAGCCCCTACATTCACTCAAGGAAGACGCTGGAGCTCGGGACTTTGACGCAGAGAACATGGCCAAATCTCAATCTGAGATACCGGCCGAGACCTCATTCGAAGCAATTATTCGGGTAGAAAAATTTGTTGTGCTCATTTTGGCGCTTGCGATCCTTACTATCGTCCCCAACATTGGTTATGTTTTGGTTGTGCTTAGCCAGCTTCCTCTCATGCAGAAAATGGCAAGCGAGATGGCCGTTACTTTAGTCAAGACAGCAATTGGGACGCTGTTGATTCCGATGGTGGCGCGAGATGCTGCAAATTTGCTTGTGGTTACCGATGTGCGTACTTTTGTTCGATTCCGCCTACGCATAGTCATCGCTACGGCGCTCTCTGCTATGACAACAATTGTTCTTCCAGTGGCGATTGTACTCATGACAGACAAGCGATGCCTTTTGTATGCTTTGGAGCCACAGGCTCCTGTTGACACGGATGTGCCTATTTCATACTGCCATCTTTCTAGTTCTCTGCCAAGCTACTGTCTAGAGTACGCCACATCTGACTCAGCCACGAGCACCTACACACCGAGCTTTGCCTACGACGGCGAAACCTGCGTTTCGGCTGTTCTTTCAGTGTATGGACCAGTCTTCTTTGGAGTGGTATTTCTCGCAGCTACGCTTCCTGCCGGTGTTGAAATAATCATCGTGCCCTGGCTTGCGCCGTGGTGCTACCAGAACACTGACTCGTCCATAGTGGCGCGCACAGGCTTTGCATTTCTACGTTCCGTGACCCGTAACATATGGCCTGTGCTTGCGAACGCCGGTGTATTACCTTCCGGGTTTTCCATCGGGGCAGCCAAATTGGACTACTTGGCTCAGCACGTTGTGGAGCGGGCTTTTGGGCAGATGATGGCGACCCTGCTTGTGGCGCTGACCTTTGGCATCGCAGTGCCTGCTGTGGGTGGTGCCTGCGCAGTGGCAGCCTTTGTGCATCTCCTACACCACCGATACGTGCTTGACCAGATTGTGCTACTTGGTCACCTTGAGCAGCCACCTATGGTCCCGAACCTCATGGGGTGCACTGATATTCCTGTTGGTTGCGCAGTAGTGGCAGTGGCGACAGTTGTGTTGGTATGGTCGTGTGGCGCTGTGGGCTACCTGGAACCAGCTGTGATTGGATGCACGCTTTTGATTGGGCTTAGTTTAACGTTGGCGGCGTGTTTTACTGTAGCGTGGTGGCGAACATTTCAAAGCAAAATATCGCAGCATTGTGGTCGAGCGCAAAGCGCTGCGTCCTCAGACTTGTCTCAGGGTATAGAAATAGAGACACTATTTGGCGCCCCCGAAATCCGAACCGTGACAAATCATTTGTAGCATACTGCAATGGGCTTATCTTCAGCGCAACACTAATGCATAGATGTGTACTGGGATTTCTGCCGGGGCTCACGCGCGCATTGCGCCGTTCTAAGGCTACGCCAGTTCATGTTACACGGAAATTACAGCACCCCCCAATTAAACTTAATGCCATACTGTACACCACGGTACTATGCCCATTCTTATGTCTTTTCTAGTCCAGTCTCTCTAGACTAGGCTACTAGCTAGTTAAGTTTAAGGTATACCAGTGATCGCGACGGCCACAGCAGGGCAGCGTGGATAAGTGCCCGCTTCAGTTACAGGCCGGTGTAGGTGTCGGGGGTGACTCTTCTGTCTTTTGCCATTAACCCAAACTCTATATTGGACCTCGTTGTGCAGGAACTGGCCCATAACTACACGTGATCTTTTATAACACTGGCTTTTCGGAAGCCAACGCCATGTCCGAGTCCGATCAGCAAGCAGAAAGTTACACACAAATCAGGGCTCGCAGTAGCTCTAGGATAAGCAATCCCTCCCCAGGGTCGATTAAGGGACTCGGTTGATGCACCCCCCCCCTGTGGGTTGGAACTCTTTTTTTTCTTCGTTGTAAAAATCATAGGGCATGGAACAGCAGGCCACTTTAGGCCGCCATCACCACTTCCATGGCCATTATGGCATGAGCGCCTGATTAGTTTCACTTCTACTATACAAATCTATATCTGTATTTCCCCTCCCTGCTTGCGTGAATAATAGATAGCCACCTGTAGCAGTCTTATAGACTAGACCATGCCCCGCTCAGGGGGTGGTCAGGGTAATACAGTATGGTCTTGCAGTAGCATAAGATCCTCTTAGCAAGTCAAGTCTGTCGGATAGGCCTTCAATTGGGGCGTTTCAGGATTTGTGAGTTAGGGCGTCATACAAAGCGCCAAGATAAGCCGTCAATGGAACACCGAGTTCTTTGGTTGATTCAGTCTAATCGAAGCAGGTCAAATATCAGGCAGGTCCCAAGGGGGCGGAATTAGAAGGCTAACTGGAAGAGATAAAAAGCAAAGCAGCGCAAATTGAACCTAAGAAGCTAATCAGGCGCGCATGTCCGAGTGGCCATGGAAATGATGGTAGCGTCCCAAACAGCACGCTCCTCCATGCTCTGAATAGGCTGCGCAGAAGAAAAGTTTCCGCCCGCACTTAAATTTTGTTTCTTATATTCCAAACATGTTCAATCAAAATCGAAGTAGGGCACGAATTCTTGCGAAAATTGTTTCCCGTGCGCGGAAATAAGCCCATTCCTAATTGCGTCACAAGAGGGAAAATGTCAAAGTGCAAATTTGCATAAGAAATCCGGGTGAGTCGTATTTTGAGCGACCACTACTCGGCCGGATCCGTTTTACCAGGACTGAAATGTGCAGTAGCCTTGCATAAAATACCAATACTTCCTGGTAAATTTTTTATCGTTTGATTACCAAGATTCAAGCTTTGGACCACTTCAGCAGGCTGCCTAGTCTAGTTTAGTCTAGTTAATATTCCCCCAAATACAAAGAAACACCACTGTGGCATATAGCAACAGAAAAATGTAACCTTCAGAACAAGTCTGACTGGGCTGAGTGTCCTTTTGCGTAAGAAGAGCTTTACATCATAATAGACTAGTCCCCTAACGCGCCTATTCCTTTTGAAAAGTCAAAGCGAGCTCAGTACTACCTACAGATACAGTACTACAGCAAGGGTACGAGATACAAAACCATCGACTGCAGTGTAGCCTGCAAGTAGAGTCTGACTAAATGGACGACCACGAACTCGAACTAATACAAACCCAAATGGCACAGAAGCCAATGCTGCGGGCAGAAGTGGGAATGCGCGTGCGTTGCGCAAACAAAGCAAGTGCGGAATGATTCAGGAGGGAGAGGGGCATTGGC
>Ga0307930_1003371_pt1 | contig 11793 bp, 8 predicted proteins | sample OrgLakmetageno46_FD_203161 | JGI IMG/M metagenome (GOLD analysis project Ga0307930, IMG submission 203161) | Saline water microbial communities from Organic Lake, Antarctica - #46 | ecosystem: Environmental > Aquatic > Non-marine Saline and Alkaline > Saline | place: Antarctica: Organic Lake... | reverse complement strand
GAAACGAAACGTAAATTCGAAGCTAGTTTCCTGTTTCGTTTCTACTCTCGAGTGCCATGCGAAACAGCCCCCAAAAAGTAGGTGTTTCGTTTCTCCACGATTTTCCTGTTTCAACTCTGGCCCTATCAACAACTCGTTTCGCGACTCGCGAAGAAGAAGATCGAGCAAAAAAAGCTGAAGCTTTTGGTTGCAGTGAAGAAAGAAAGAAATTCCCGTTTGCAGAACATTTTTTACAAAATGCACAAAATGCTACAGTACTTTAGCGGCTGATGCTATGCTGAAGCTCCCACCAAGGTTGATATACCCTTACTCCAACAATGTGAGGCTCGATTCAAACTTCTTAGAATACTAAATTTACACTTGGGTCATAACTAAACCTTAACTTATTTGTAAGCAAGCTAGATTGGTAACGGCTGGACGTAGCCTTCTTTTGGTCTAGCTAGTTGGGCTTTGTCCGAATTGTTACATTTTCTTATTATTACAGCTGGTTTCAAATCTAGCTAATCAGCAGCAGGCATCATCTAATTTTGTTACAGATGGTGGACTTCGTTGCATATGTGCACGATTCAAGCCCAGGGTAGGTTTAAAAGCAGGTGCTAGAAGATGCCGCGGAAAGATGATTACCATGGCTACCTTCGTCATCTATCACGAGATGCAGCAGAGTCCTCCTCAGGAACAGGAGTGCATGCAAGCAGCCAAGCGAATCACTTGAACTCGCGCTACGGCCGCCGTCGAGGCATGCCGCGCCGTGGCACAAGTACAGCGCCGTCGCGTACCTTGGCCGACTTGGCGTGCCTACTTTGCTGCCTAGGAATCTGCACGAGTGGCGTGTGGTTCTTGGGGAGCGCAGCTTATCATTTCTTTGCTACACCACTTGAATCTGAGCCGGGTCCACCACAAGTGTCACTGCTTCCATCACCACCACAGCAGTCTGGCGCTGGTGCCTTTCAGCTGCTGCCTTCATCGGACGCAGAACGAGCACGAGCTGCGTCACTCGAAGTGCTCAAGTCGGCCTTCGCTGCTCGCGGCTTGCCTGTGCCTTCCGACGGAGCATTAGCAAGTAGTGCAAGTGATAGCAGCAGTAGTCTAGCGTATCCTCCGCTACCACACAGCTACCATGAACTGTTGCCCCAATTTGGAGGTGCCGCACAAGAAGCAGAGGAGGAAGAAGCACCGCCAGAACCCACGCCACAGCCCACAGGAGCCACGGTATGCATTCCACCAACGCAAGGCTACAACCTCCAGGGGCTCGGACGTCGTCGCCGTAAAGCTGGCAAGGGAGGAGGAAGTCCTGCAGCAGCAGCAGCAGCTCTAATAGATGCTCGCATCAGCGGGGCAACGGGTGCTAGCAACGCAAGCAGCAGCGACAGCAAGTGGGCTCCAGTCGGCGAGCAACCGCAGCACGTGGGTTCGTCTGAAATTTTGGAGGATGCACGTGCTGCGGGGTCAAAGCAAAACGGGATAGTAGGATTCGATGCAGAACCCCCTCCACTGTACACGCGGTTACGGCTCGCGGGGCTGCGGAATTCAGGTCGACGAACAGTGGAAGAAATGGTAAAACTTCACTACAATTGTTGTCGTCAGCTTGCTCACTGTGAGCCCTCCTCATACTTCTCTTGTGCGCTTCGAATAGGTATCGCGGCTTCTCTTCGTGTATTGTGCCGCGGAAGGTGGAGACAAGCCGCGCATTTGCGAGCAGGTTGGCAAAACTCGCTCGTCCCCAGCGTCAGGAAGCTTGGCCACGGGTCCTGGCGTTACTGTGCGCATATGGCGGGTACGAGCACATTACATAAAAGGAAAATAAATTTATTTCTCCTGAGACAGTTTTTTTTTTTTGTTTAGTTTTGTTTCCCTCAAAGGCAACAACCGTCTCGTTTTCTTTCAATTTGCTTCTTTTTGTGGGGGGCAATGCCTTATTTGACACGAAAACGTCAGGAGAAGTGCGTGGTGCGGGGATGGTCCTTCACGGCTTTCCGACCAGAAACCTTCGCCACTGCTATGGCCCCGCTCACCAAGAAGGACAAGGGCAACCGAGTAGGTTTCACTGCAGACTGGCCTCGCGCCCCCAGTAACGTTCCCTCCGATTACCACGGGGCTGGCTGCATGCGCATCCCGAAGCCGAAGGGGCGCCATTCTTTCCCTCCTCTGGGGGATCAGACAATAGGCCAGACTATCAGTGGCGGTAGCGGCAGCAGCAGCAGCAACAGTAGTGGTAGTTCCGTAGAAGGTGGAAGAGAAGAAGCATTTGACGATGATGATTTACCTCTGCAAGATGACGCTACTAAGAGGAAAGCACAAGCATTTGAGGCAGCCGCGCAGGCTGAAAATGCCGTGAAAGCCGCGAGAGCAACTCGAGCAGCGGCGGAAGCTTCTGCGAATGTTCTTGCACCGCTGGACAATAGAGAAGAAGGAGACGCAGGCGGAAAAGGTGGAGGAGGCTTAGGAATGCTTCAAGATGTAGAAGAAAAAGTAGAAGAAGAGAACCAAGGCATGATTCACGGCATGCGTCGCCTATTGATAAGCACTGTGAGCAGCAGCACTGGCAACACTGCAGCTCTGAGCAGCATTCCAAGCAATGGATACCAGGTAGGACAAGGGCTAGGAGGAACCATAGTAGTCGGCCATGGATCCCCCCATGTAGCGTGGAGCGACGGCAGCAGTGAAGCCCATCAACAACAAACCACCATTGACTACCGCACCAACCACGAGAGGCAGGAGGAGCCGGCCAAGACCTTAGAGGAATTAGAAGCCGAGTCCCGTCGGGCCCAGCAAGAAGCCGAAGAAAGGGAAGAGGCCTGGCGGTGGGCGCAAGAAGCGAAGAAAGCAAAGGAAGCGGCTGACGCTCGCGGGAAGGTATGGACAGAGGTTGTAGTACTGTACAGCCTCCAGCTATTTGTTTTGCTTTTGGAATGCTTCGTTTCATAGCGCATGCTTCTTGTTATCAGTCTCTAAGAGTTACTGCACTACTGTGACCATGGGGTGTGCGTCTTGTATTCTATGCCGCGCTCAATGTCAATGTAAGTTTTCATTCGTGGTGTGTTTCTTTTTAAAGATGATTCGTCGCTTTGCGACATCCCTCGGTGGGCGAGCAGTTGCCAGAGCCGCTGCCGCACGAGTGTGCGTGCCTGATACTTGGACTCAACCTGCGACGGAAGAAGACTTCAAACACGACAGCCTGGTAGTTTGAAGGCATTCGAATTGAATGATGCGAAGAGATTTCATCATTCTCGTATTATGTATAAAAGGGCCTTTGAAGGGTTACCATTTTTGACTTCATATTATCCCATTGTGTTGATATGTGCTATGCGCTAGTTGAAAAAACGGTTGTGGGTGGAATTTCCCGAAGAAATTGGTCGGTTGGAAAGGCAGGCAATGCACGTGGGGTTTTACCCCGGCCAATGGCGAATCAAACATTTGGTAAGAATTTATTCTTTTCGCAGTTGCACCGCGACTTGTTGGTTCATACGTTTCACAATCATAGTGGCCATTCTTCTGGACTTTCGCACACAAAGCTTTAAACTTTTACTTATTTATGTTCAAATAGGGTTCCATATTCCAAGGATAGTTTCCATTGTTCATTGGTTGTCGCCCCCCTCGTACTTATAAATGTTCGGTTCTTCCCATCATAGGTGGTGCTTCGCAATCCTTCGCGCGTAGCCTTGAGCAAACTCTTGTCCGATCAAGCTTCCTCGGTGCCTACTTGGACATCCGATGTGCTCATAAAAGCGGTCAGCATGACAGCAGCTACTTCAAGATGGACGGCCCTTCGAGTGTTGTGGCATCAAGTGAGAGCTAAAAGGAGAGAAAGTTGCTTTGTTCCGACTACAATTTCGAATAGTCGCTTTCTTGCGTTATTTTTTTGCCATACTCGACTCCTTTGTCAATATCATTATTCTGAATTCGTCTTTGTCTTCGCCCTTGCATTATATAAGCTTTTTTTCTTCTTCATACAACCATATCCTCATGATATTTTAACCATACGCTCAGGCCATGCTGCCTGATGACACCCTAACATGGCATTATGAAGATTTAGAAATAGCCCCCATCGTGCTCATGCGTTCCCTTTGCAAGTTTCTAGCCCTAGAGTACCGCTTAATCGACAAAAATCTCGAGAAAGCTTGGACGCGCGCCTCGGAAGCATCTCCGTTGAGGTTTAAAGATGCAAAAGAGTATGCAACGGCACGTGGCCACAACGAAAAGTCTCCTTCTTCGACGGATAACAGTGCAGAAGTAGCTGGAACAGTAGACATTGAGTTCGCAGAAAAGACCGTCGAAGAAATGGTGCAGGAAGAGCTCGAGAAAATAAAAGCAAGGGAAAGCAAAGCAGCAGAAGAGGAAGCCAAAGAAACAAACAAAGAAAAAGACAAAGAAGAAGAAGTGGACGAAGAGGAAGGCTGGCCACCGCTGCCGTTGCCAGATTCAAATCAAGCACTGTTGGGCGCAACTTCCGATGAAGATTTGAAACCAGGCTCAGTTTGGTCAGTAACCTGTGCTAGAAGTCGTATGTAATGTTTTCTTTGAAATCACCAACATATGGTAGTTTTCTGATTTTGATATTTTAGAGGTACCCTTTTTGTTTGTTTTAACCTTGTTGTGCATCAGGTTTGAATGGGTTGTCCATCCAGAGCTCCCACCTCGAGATATTTTAGAACAGGACTCAGGGATAGAACGCCATCATGAAACTGATAATGGCTTCAGCCAACGACGAAGACAACTCCAGCGACTGAGCCAGGAAGAAGCAGAATTGGACTTCAAAGATGACGTAAGCAGCAGTGGTATAGATGGTGCCAGTAGTCGAGAAGATCGTGCCGAAGCAGCCGCGAAAGTGTTGCGCATTGCCAACATGTTCAAAGCAGCCGAGGAACAAGCTCGAGCAGATGAGAAAGCAGCTCGCCAAGAGCGTGATCAAATTAGTGATATTAGTAGTAGTAGTAGCTTTGCAGGCGAAGGAGATGAAAGCGGCAAACAAAGCAGCAGCAGCAGCAGCAGCAGCAGCAGTAGTGAAGATACGAGCAAGGACAGCAATCAAGGCGACAAGGCAACTGCGGAGCCGACGACGGCATGGGATGTCTATGACTACTTGGAAGCTGTTCAAGGAGTGTTATGGGGCTGTGAAGGTTTCGATGGCGAACATCACGAGAGTAGCTTGCATTTAGACAATCGTAAAAATGGCAGCGGCTATAACACTTTTGGTAGAGCAGAAGGAGAAGAAATGAATAAACACGAACAAAAAAGAAGGCACGAGGAAGAAGACAGAGACGAAGATGCATTTTTTCTGTCACCATCCTTGAAACAATCGTCGCTACCAGACGGATTGCGAGCTGCGTCAGAGCATGAGCTCGCGCACGCAGCCAAAACAGAGCTTTGGACCAAGAAAACACGGAGTGCCAGCAGAGGTAGTGCCAGCGAAACGTCATCGAGCAGCGGCAAGAGCGAAAGATGGAAGCAGCATCGCGTATGGTCACGCTTAGATGAACTATGCTGCCGGTACGTGTCAAGGGGAGTGTATTTGAGTTTTTGTTTTAACACAATTCAAGGGATAAGTGTAGCAATTGGATCTCGAGGTGTTGCTTCATGCATTGACTTAAGGCAAAGATCTCTAAGGCATTATGCATTCACCTTATTCCTACTTGTATAGTTTATTCGTCACAACCTGATACAGGTACGTTGACCGGCCTCGATTTTCGCTGACAGCGTTATTAGACGTCATGAAGGTGCGAAATGTGACAATGTATACACGCACGTCCATGTATTGTTTCACGAATAATCATATCTCACGCAATTATCTCCACATGTGCGTAAACAGGGAGGCACAGGTGAGGACAATATTTCCTCTGAGGACTCGGAAGACCACTCTGGAGTGAGTCAAGCTCTACGGCAGTACCATCTCGCGGGTGGTGGGATGCTCTGCGGGCTCGGCGACAGCATCAGCAGCGATAGTGACCGCAGCAGTAGTAGCAAGAACAATGGCGACAGTAGAAGTAGCAGCAGTAGTAGTCAAAGCAGCAGTAGGAGCAGTAATACCAAGAATAATGGCAACAGCTCACCTTACTCACCACCACCGTCTCAGCGGCAGCATCATCGGAGCCGCACTGTGGATCACACGAAAGCTTCCGTGGTTCGCCTTGCGCATGAGTGGGTGTTGTACGAACGATCTGGGAGCGGCCTTCGCTTGAAATACCAGGTGCGTCTACTACTTCAAGAAAGCAACCAACTTCTTCGTGGTCATTGTCGTCGTCAATTCCTTTTCATTTGTGCTCTCTTTGCTCTTCTACCTATGCATGTTCACAGGGAGGAATCGACCGTGATGCTGAAGAATTGGCTGCCAAAGAAGCGATGCGAAAGCGGAAAGAAGAAGCGGTGAGTTCTACTCGATGTTCGTCATTCGTTTGCTAATCTTGACTTCTTCTAAGATGGCACAGACATGATGGAGTGTATGCCTCATTTTCCTATTCTTTGTTTCTGTGATTTTTATTCCTGTCTTCTGTCAATGGCAGGAAAATGCCTCCCAAGAGAAGCTCATCGCACAAACGCGCGCAAGGGCAAAGATCAAAGCGGAGCAGCGAGGGCAGTACGGTGGCGCCATAACGCCGAGAGCACGCTCAGCAGACGGCGGAGAAGAGCGGGGGCAAATCAAGGTAATCAAATAGGGCTACTATTCTACTAGCTAGGAACAATGAATACACAACGTCAATAACATTTGTTTGAGCTATTTCATGAGTTGACTTAGGTTAATGCTACCATTTATTTGCATACCCTTTCATAGATAACAAAAAGTTTCTTTTGTGCATTAGCCACCCTTTATCGCTTCCTCCTTATAGTTTGTTCATGCAACTTTATTTGATACTCTTATCGCTTCCTCCTACATGTTTCTATCTATCAGAACCACCACCTTTTTGGCAATGGTCCAGTTCGAATCAAGTACAATAAAATGAACAAGGACAAAAACAAAAACAAAAACAAAAACAAGGAACCGGCAGCCGCCGACACGTTGGATGCATTTGCTGATGCGAGCATCGAATCGAACGAGCATGGAAACAAGGAAGCTTTGAGATTCAAAACAGAGACAAAAGAGAAATCAAATGACAACTCGAGGTAAGAAGAAAGTGGCATGATATGCCTGCTGACACACTTCTATGCAATCTCGCACATCGACCTTGTACGGATTACAACACAATGCAAAACTGTGTCTGTGCATGTAGATGGGAGACAGCCATTGACCCAGCTTCCGGGCGCAAGTATTACTTCAATCGCCAAAGCGGTGTTAGCCGGTGGGACTTGCCTGAAGGCGGCCAGCTGATGTAAGTCCTTGGAAGTCGATGCGGCATATCGTCCGAAATTCCCTTTTTGTCGTCTCGTTTTTTATCTAATTTTCTCACATCGCGAAGACCTTTTCTCTTAGCTGACCTTTATCCATTATTTCGATTCAATCAGAATTTCACGCACTACCACGGAAATATAATCATACGATAAGTTCGGAAATGGATATTCTAATATGAGTTAATACGAGCGAGACATGGAAAGACTGAGCGTAGGAGTAAATCAATTTAGTAAGAAGTGAGGTATTTTGATGTTCTACGTTTCATTCGATACTCGGGTCGTTAACGCCGTGAACCAAATAGTGCGCATTTGCATTTAGGATTTAAGTATAAGGGAAGGATATAGGATACAAGATATATAATAAGCATCGGCATCTAACATACAAGAAACTTGAGTTATGAAGGCACTTCTTCCAAAGTATACAAAAATTCATTCACCACTTGTAATTCACTTCTTTCTTTTTTTTGCGTCACTGATCGTTGCCTTCGACGGCCGACATGATGCTTTCTTCCGTCAAGGCCGAAGCACCAAAGTCGGGGTGTCGTAACAAGTCCACCGACGCCCGCATGTCACTTTGCTTGCCCGAGGACTTGAGCAAAATGCCCAAGTTGTAGCGGGCGTCTGCGTGCCGGGGATCGATCTCCAGCGCGCGGCGGTACGAAAGCTCGGCTTCTAAGGTCTGGGCTTTCGCCGACCTCCCTGAGGAGGGGGCCGGTGGCGCGTGGTGCAGCAAATTCCCGAGGGCCGCGGGCGCGTCGGCATTTTTTGGGTCCAGCCGCTCCGCATGGCGGTAGTGCTCTTCGGCGCCCGCCACGTCGCCGCGGTTTTCCAATAAGCCCGCGAGCTCGAAGTGCGCGGGCGCGGCCAAGGCCAGCCCTGGGGTGGTCCCTCCACCTTTACTGCTGCCGCTGCTTTCCGGGGAGGCTGCTGCCGACCCGTTCGTTATAGTGTCAATCACTTTGCGAAACGCATCTTCAGCGCCTACGTCGTCGCCCTTGTTGGCGAGTAAAGTGCCGAGCGAAAAGAGCGCGGCGGTGTTTTTCAGGGGGCTTCCCAAGTCCACGCTTCGCCGAACGCTCTGCTCGGCACCGCGGGCATCGCCTCGCGCAAACATCATGTGCCCCTAAAGGTGCGGAGAATCATCATTTAATTATGGTCACAGGGATAACTAAATAAGTTGTTACTGCTTAAGCAATCTCAACCAGCGCGCGCATTCAAGAATACCAATGAAAAAAGGAAATTCACGTGCACTCTCTAGAAGGCAAAGCCTCCTTCGAATTTCATGGTCACATATTTTTAACTTCAACGAAAGCCATGCTCACCTGCGTCAAAAGAGCAAGAGGGTGTTTCGGGTCTAGCTTAAGCGCTGCCTTGGTCGCAGCTTCTGCTTCCTCTTCAAACCCCTCACTCCAGAGCAAGCTGCCTAACTCCGCTTGCGCGCTCACGTGGCGTGGGTCCAAGCGGCAGCACTGGGTGTAGCACAACTTTGCTTCGTCCGCACACAACTCTATGCCTTCCACTGCAGCCAAGGCAGCACCGCGTCCAAACCAGGCATCGGAGTTGGTTGGTTCGGCGTCGAGGCAAGCAGTGAAAAGCTGTAAAGCGCGCTGCGCTGCCGCACTTCCCGGTCCTAACGAAACTCCTTCGCGCAACGCGGCCTGAGCCTTCGTTAGCTGTGGAGACGCACCGGCCGGTTTACGCGGAGCTGCTCCGTCCTTGCCTTTTGCTTCGGCTTTGTTCTGAGCGGCAATAAACTTGGCGAGCACGCTGTAACGCTGGTTGCGGTACTCGTCGGACTGGACTTTATCTACCTGCAACTTGGCGTCCATAGCCGAAATTTGGTCAACTAAGCTAGTGCCCGCTTTTTTGCTCATAGTGAGTGGAAATATAGCTGGACTGCTACTGGAGAAAAATTATTATGTACCGCACTCAATTTATAACGATCACCAATTCGAGTCTCAACTTGTGAGCTCACGAGCCATGCATCTCTAGGAGCGGCTGCACAATGGAACGTAGTAAGTAGAATTCCAAACTTCGATCGGCACGTGTTGACATCTCTCGTCGGTACTTTATTTTCATTTTGGGAAAGAGCGAAGCTTGAAACGAACAACCGAACGAATTGAATCCACCAATCATGGCACGCATCTATTGACGACTAAACTACACTTACTTCTTCACTTCTTTGTTTGCTGTTTGCAGTGCTGCACATGACTTACTTACACCCCGCAACCTACTCAAGATAATAATGTTTCGGGGTACTTACTACGAGCCGAGCACGGGCCGGCTCGGGCTCCAACTAAAAGCAGAGGATAAGGATTATACCGTGTACCCGATTCATACGGCGGCGGCGGCCGGCGATGTAGCGGGCATGAGAGCTGCGTGGGCGGCGGACGAAAGAGCACCGGTGCACACCAACAACCGCGGCCAAAACATGTTTCATATCATGGCACGCTTCGGGCATTACAAGGCCCTGAAAGCTGTATTCAGCTTGAGAGGCAACGACGATCGGGTTGCTGCCCGCGAAGCCTTCGACCGAGGAATTCGAGCCTTAGACAACAACAAGCAGCGCGTTCTGCACCTCGCAGTAAGCAATGACGAAGTGATGGATTTTCTGCTGACGCGCACTTTCGGCAGGCGTGGCGGTGCTGCTATTAATGGGGTAGACTATCGGTTGCGGACGCCTCTGCACCGTGCTGCGCTTCTTGGGTCCCTCACAGTAGTGACAATGTTGCTTGAAGCGGGAGCTGACGCTGACATGATTGACAAGGATGGTCGGCACGTCCTCCATTTAGCTTCTGAAAAAGGCCATACCGAAGTGGTCGCAGCCCTAATGACCCACCAAACCGACGCTTTAGAAGCTAAGCGGCTGGAAGCGCTGAGAGAAGAAGCAGAACGCAAGAAAATGGCCGGTGGGTTAGGAGCCAGGCGGCGCTTGGCCGACGACGACGATGACGATGATGACGACGACGAACCACAGGGCCCCGAAGAACCCGGGGCCGCGTTTGAGCGGTGGCTCAACCTCAAAGACGAGCACATGTGGACCCCTTTGCACTTGGCCAGCCGCAACGGCCACAACGCCGTGATCGGTGCCCTAATCACCGGCGGCGCCAAAGCCGACGGCACCAGCAGCGGCCCGGTCGGGGACGGGCGGCGCCGGCTCGGCAGCGACGGTCTCGCTGCGCCGTCGATGCCTTCACTGCCCAAGTTGAAGTCGCCGTCGTCGCCAGCCCTGGGGTCAACACCCACGTCTCCGCTGCCCGGCAGCCGCCGCGGGTCTTTCGTAACTCCAACTTCGCGCCGTGGCTCAATGGCGTCGTCACCAAGAACACCCACCAGTGCGGGTGGCCTTTCCACTGGCGGCAACAACACTAGTGGACCTAACACGCCAAAACTCCCCCCAGCTACTCCTCCAGGCCTGAAAAGCAATCGAGGCAGCATCAGTGGAACTCCTGGCGCGTCACCCGGCCAGCAGCAAGCTTCTGTGAAGTCACCTCCCAAAATCGAGGAGCCACGCTTTCAACCGCTGGAAGAGGCCATCGGTTGCGGGCAGGCCCCAAGCACCATTCACCTCTTGCGAAGCTTGGGAGCGGGCACTTCTGCGCTTGCTGCGGCAGCAGTGTGCCACAAGCCTTGCGGAGAGCAGGCAGAGCGCGACGACGGTATCTGCGCGAAGTGTTTGTTTCGGCTCCAGTGGCAGAGTGGCTTTCGGAGCTCGGATGAAGATGGCGCTGGGACAGTCGTAACGCTTGAGGGACCAACGCATTTGCGCCGCTGGCGCGTCATTTAATTTTGTTTTAGAGCAAGAGTTTTCTAGTCTAGATACTTCCCTAGATTTAGATCCCTAGGCACAACTCGGAATCGTATATCGTATATCAAATATTATTATACGTACACTTCAACTCCCTTCGCTACCTTAGCCATGCACGAGCTTGGAAGTATAATTGCGCATGCCAAATAAACATATGGGATGCGGGGTTAGCCATAACGAGTAACAAGAGAAAGCTCTTTGTTGGCCGCTATCGGTTTACTACGAGAGCAACATTTGTAGCTCAGTGCCCCCATCAAAAGAATGCTGCCTATCGAGAACACCAGATCTAACTCCTGCCTTGAACCTTTCAAGGTCTTCAAGGATAAGAAACTTTAATTTTAATCCACTCCGTGTCGCACTTTTTGCGTTCTGTCTCCTTTTTTGGCACCAGGGATGAGCCGACGGCCTTGACGTTTATAGTGACCCTTTCAAGCTGACTGCTTACCACGAAGCCGGCGGCGACCAAGGCGCGTCGTCCTTTTCTTGTTCTGGGCACAGAGTTCATGCGTGGCGATGTCATGTACTTTTGCGCTCGAATAAGGATTGGAGAGGGGAAAATTGCACGTGCTTGCGATGGGCTCTCTCTCTCTCTCACACACACGCGATACCTAATATACACGCACCAGTTTTCAAGCTTTCGTCGTTGTTGTTTTCCTCCAGAAGCA
>Ga0307930_1003367_pt1 | contig 11798 bp, 5 predicted proteins | sample OrgLakmetageno46_FD_203161 | JGI IMG/M metagenome (GOLD analysis project Ga0307930, IMG submission 203161) | Saline water microbial communities from Organic Lake, Antarctica - #46 | ecosystem: Environmental > Aquatic > Non-marine Saline and Alkaline > Saline | place: Antarctica: Organic Lake... | reverse complement strand
GGGTCAGCGGCATATAGACGTTCGAACTCGCGCCTTGCCTGTGCCTTGCGGCCTACCTGTTCATATAGCACCGCGCGATCATAGCGGATCTGCCGCATTAATACCTCGGGGCGGTCCTTATGGCGGCGATTTGCCAAGGTCAGCACATCGATCGCTGCATCGGGCAGGCCCAACTTGGCCAGCGCCTTGCCGCGATAAAGCAGGATCGCGGTGTCGACCGGGGTCTCGTTTTCGACATTCACCGTGGCGCGCACCACCCTGTCCATCAATGTGCGGTCATCAGGTGTGTCGAGTGCCAGTTCAGCAAAAGACACCAACACCACGGGGTCTGTCGGGTCCAGTTCCATTAGCCGTTCCAGATGCGCCATGGCATCTCGGGAACGGCCCGCCAATTGCGCGATCTCCATAAGTGCCAATCGCGTGCCGCGCTCGCGCGGGAATACATGCGCGAAGATGTCCTTCGTAATTGGCAAGCTGGCCTGCGCGGCGATCTCGTATTTGGCGAATAACGTGCCCAGATCACTGAGCATGTCCAGTGCATGCTGGAAATGCGCCTCTGCTCGGTCGAACTCCTCGCGGCGGAGGCGGATCATTCCAGCCATCCAGGCAGCATCGGGCAGGTCGCCTGCTTCTTCCAGAGCGGTCAGTGCCGCATCCTGATCACCATCATTGAGCGCGCGGATGCCATCAATGAAGCGCCGCTCCACAACTGGCGTCATCAGACGTTGAAAAAAGCCAAGCTTCAACCGGTCGCGCTGTGGCACAGCTGGTGCAGGTGCCGCCCCGCCACGCCCGGTGCGCTTACGGTCGTGAACAGTGTAGAACAGGCCCGAGCCCGGCAGTCCAACCGTCGCCCGATTACCTAGCGGGCTGATGGTGTATTTTGCGCCAGGTGGACCAAATGACAGTGACGCCATCGACTTTGAAAGATTTAGCGTGACCCCGGGGGCCAGTCGCACACGCTGCCAGAAGCGGAAACTCACAGGGCTTCTTCCTCTGCTAATCCCTCGGAACCTGTGTGGGGGTCAACATTACCACCGTCGTCATTGCTCTCCCAGTCGCCATATGTGCGGCCATCGGGCAGTTTCCAAAGTATCCGGCCATTTGCACTCGCACCGATCACTGTTGCGGCGGCTGCCGATGCCGAGGAAAAGCTGTAATCGTTGGCAAAGTTGAGAAAATCACCGTCTTCCTGCAGGATCCCGGTTTCCATAAGAGTTTTTCTTAAGGTGAGAGTTCCACGCGGGATCGTGGCGGTTGTCTTCGCGCGTGCTTTCGATCCGGCAAGCACGACGAAGTCACCTGACGAACTCAGTTTCATCTCTGCTGAAAACCCTTGGCCGCGGAAGAAGAATTGCAGATCCCCCAAATGAGGTACTGGTGCTGCAGTTTGCTCAATCAGAAACTCCTCGTTTGGCTTGCCACGCATCTCTCGGAAGAGATCCCAGCCAAGTGCCCCAACCAGTGTCTTGGTCTGATCGACAAATTCGTCCATTGCCGCGCGGTCGGGCAGGGGCAACTTGCCTGCGTTCTCGGAGGGCATCTTGCTGTTTGGAAGCGACCAGCGTGGATTGTTTCCTGTGCTGCGCATCAGGCAAGCTTCAACGTAACGCGCATGGCTCTTGGTTAAGTTTTCGTCCTTGCTGATCAGAACGATGGTATCAATCCAGAAAGTCTTTGCGTCGCGTCCTTTTTCATTGGACCGCCAATAGGCAAGCCGCTCGCCAATCGCCTCGGACTCGCCAATATAGGCAAGTTGACGATCCGGTTCGTTTTCATCTTCGCCGATCAGGATATACACCCCCGGTCGCTCGATCTCGGGAAATGTCTTGCGCACTTCCCCCAGCTTGTTGCGGCGGAAGGCGATGGCTTGGATGGTCGACATCATGATTTGGGCAACGCGAATGCCGTTTGGGTCGCCATCGAGCAGGAAAATGTTGATTGAACGGGGTTTGGTCATGCAGCGCGACCGACGATATCCATCAGTTTTGCGTAATCGGTGACAACTTCGTACTTCACCTTGTCTTGAGAAATTTTCCGGCTGATTTCGTCAAAGAATTTTCTGGCACACTCGATCTTGGTCTTCTCGATCTCGCGCAGTTTCATTGTCGACATTGAACCTTTGGTTTCAGCCACAAAATAGATGTGCTTGACGCCGCCTTCTTTGAAAGAGATCGCCCAATCCGGGTTATAATCTCCAACCGGTGTCGGAATGAGGAACCCACGCGGCAACTTTGCGTATACAACCACTTCTGTGCTTGTGTCCAAGTCCGCAAGGAACCGCTTTTCGACATCGGAGTCAGTCATAGCATAATCGTAGACGTGGTTCTTCAGCTTGGCGCTTGCGCGCGAGAAATCTTGACCCGTCTGATTGGCGGTGAAGATATCGACGTCATATCGGTCAGCAACTTCGTCATAGTTCAGACGTTCGATGATCATCGTCGCCTTCTGCTCGGCAATAATTCGCGATGCCTCCGCGATGAAGTGCTCCGGATTCTGCTGAAACTGAGCAAAGACGCTGGCCTCTAGGCCTGAAAGGATTGCGGCAGTCGATCGACGCGTGAGCTGGGAGTTCTCTGCGATCTTGCCGACCAAGTCATATTTCACTCGCGAGTACACCGAGCCACCATGTTGCGTGGAAGTGGCGGTGAGTTCGAAGCCGTCGCCAGCCTTCAACTGATCGTCGGTAATCCCATCCGTTTGAACGCCTGCCTGGACGGTATACTGAAGTGGCGTCACACGGAGCTGGCTGTCGAGGGCGCTGACACATTTGCGAACTAACTCAGCTGAGTCGAAGTCCACGCGATAGACTGCCTTCCGATTGATCCGGGACCAGAGCTCCTGGAATTCCTTTTTCTCGAAGTTGGCGTTGAGCGGGTTCGTCTTTGGTTTCCGTCCATCATCGACTTTCGGCAGCTGTGCATCGCTGAACACGCTGTCAATGAGCTGGAATATCTGCTCGGCATGCGGCTTGAGTTCGTCTGGCAACTCTACGAGCGCGCCCGCTTCCTTTGCCTTGTGATAATCTTCAGAAATTTGATCGGCGTCGTCCGTGTAATCATTCTTGACGAGATATCTGTAGACCTGCTTCGCCATTGCAGGCGTGATCTCAATTGGGCCTGCATCGGTGGCAATGGTTTTGCCGGTAAAGTAGGCTTCGGTGGCCTGCCGGGGTCGCGAGGACAAAGTCTCCGAAATTTCCTTCTGCAGCCCGCCCACGAAATCCTTGTAGCTCTCGCTCACGACCACCGTGAGAACGTTGATGTCATGAACCACCGCGGGGTGATCCATTCTGTCGCCATGCTGGTTTACGGACAGTCGCAACCCCCGGCCGACTTCCTGGCGACGGGAGATCGTATTGTCACTGTGTTTCAACATGCACATGACAAAAACATTCGGGTTGTCCCACCCCTCACGGAGCGCAGAGTGAGAGAAGATGAAGCGAACCTCTCTTTTTGCCCGTTGTTCAGCGCTGTCGGCTGGACCCGGAAGGGTCAGCAAGCTCTCCTTGTCCTTCAGGATAAGATCATAAGCGTCGACATCATCTGAATCGACGGTCCGCGCACCGACAGCGGGGTCTTTCAACTGTTTGGTTTTTTTGTCGATTGAGAAATAACCGTTGTGAGTGTTCGTGACGTCAATCGCCGCGAGATATGTTCGGTAGGCGTCGTTGTCGATTGCCAACTCTGAAAGATACTCTTCCTTCAAAAGCTCGTATTCCTCCTCAAAGACCCGAGCGTACTCTCCATTTTCATCTGGCTGACCGTAATCTCGGTACTTGACCACCTCATCGATGAAAAATAGTGATAGGACCTTGATCCCTTGAGCGAAGAGCTGCTTTTCCTTGTCAAAATGCGCTTTGATCGTTTCGCGGATTTGGATCCGCCGGATGTCGCGCTCTGACACGTCGCCTGTTGCCTCGCCGGCCGTCAGAAGCTCGCCGTTGGTGAATTCCACCGTGTCATGGTTGTAGTCGATCTGAGAGATCGTGAACCCTCGGTACTGATCCAATTCTCCGGAGAGCGTGAACAGGTCGTCGCGAAATTCCAGCCGTCGAAGCTGTCGTTTGATTTCGCCTGATTTCAGCTTCACTTCCATTTCGATCCGGGCGACCGGCGCCTTTTTTGAAATGTCGATCCCCTCGAGATAAAGGTAGGCATTCGTCCCCGCCAGACCGCGCGTTTGAATTCCGCGTACGGCAATCTTCTTTACAAGCTTCTGGTTGTAGGCATCCAAGGCGTCCAGTCGATGGATCCGGTTGTGCTGCGTCTTGTGGGTGGCCGAATAGCGCAGGACCATCAGTGGCTTGAACTTCGGCAGCGCCTCCATGGTCGCGTTTCCCTGCATCTTTTGCGGCTCGTCCAGGATCAGGATCGGCCGGTTGCTGGCGATCACGTCGATGGGGCGGCGGGATTGGAAGTCGTCGAGCTCGTCGTAGATACGCCGGTTATCCGCACCACGGGCTGCAAAGGCCTGAATATTGATGACCATCACGTTGATGCCAGCGTCCGACGAGAAGCTTTCCAGCTCATGCAGGCGCTTTGAGTTGTAGATGAAGAACCGCGCCTTCTTACCGTAGCTTTCGGTGAAATGCTCAGCCGTGATCTGAAGCGATTTGTAGACGCCTTCGCGGATGGCGATGCTGGGCACCATGATGATGAACTTCGACCAGCCGAAGCGCTTGTTCATCTCGAAGATGGACTTGATGTAGCAATAGGTCTTGCCGGTGCCGGTCTCCATTTCGATGTCGAGATGGTAGCGGCTCGCCGCCAGCGCGTCGCGGGTGTAGGTCGCTGGCGCCGGTGTCCGCTCGCCACGCGCGTTGACGACGGTGAAGTCGGTCAAGCTTTGGCTGAACGGGAGGTTTTGACGGCGCTGCACATCCTGGATGTTTGCCAGCACCTGCGCCTCGCTCAGCGCGAGGTCGGCATTTTTGAACCCCTCCTCGAATGCGCTGGTCTGTACCTTGCGGCCTGGGTCGATCCGATAGTTGATGCCACTGGCCATTGGCTGACCGGCAAAACAGTCCACGACGGAGTCGACGGCGTTGGTTTGATAGGGCTGGACCTTGAACTTCAGTTTCATGTTTGTGGCCCTTTCAAATGGATTTGACGTCGGTGGTGGGGGAGAGCTGGCGGAAGATCTGCTCGACGTTGATCTTCACCGCATCCGAGACGAAGCCATTGTCGCGGAACACGACGCGCAGCGGGTTGTGCCCGGCCAGCTCCTTCACCAGATCCTCGGTGATGCCAGTGTCGAAGCAGGCGACCAGCGCGTTGTCGTCTACGAAGAACACGGTCTTGCCCTGCACGATCTCGCGGCGGATGGGCAGCGTCAGGTCGACGCCCCAGTCCACCAGCACCTGGAAGAGCAGGTCTTCGGCCGTGCGGTCCGGTTTGACGTTATCGACGGCGGTGAGCAGGTCAGCCTGTTTGACCTCGTCAGGACGGTAATAGACATCCTCCATGTTCGACGTGTCGATCTTCAGGACACGGAAGCCGACGTCCTTGTTCCAGTCGGGATGGCATTCGCCCTCGAGGATTTTGGTACCGGCGCGACGAATGCGCTCTTTTGCTATCTCTGCGATAGTTTCGAATCCTGCCGTTTTTGCGACCGAACCTTTGGAGCAAGGCTCCGAAATTTGAACCGAGATCGTTCTGCGATTGCCACCATCTTCGGCATTTTCCAGCATCACAGCTGCAGCGGTGCTACACGATCCGGCGAAAAAATCTAATACGATCTCGTTTTCTGAGTCCCCTGTGGCAATGCCCAACATTCTGCGGATAAGTTTTGTTGGCTTTGGAGTATCAAATACAGCTGAGCCAAAGAGTGCTTTTATCTCATTTCCACCATCGTCAGTTGTTCCCGATGATTTGTAGTCCCACACGTCGATGGGAACCATTCCGCCAGTCTGCTCAGAAAGATATAATTTGAGCCGTGGATATTCTGCAGAGCCGTCGGCACCCCACCAGAGCCGTTTACTTTCGACATGGGATTTATGTTCGGCCGCCCCGAATTTCCAAGCATGGGTTGGATGGTTCACTACTTCAGCTGTAAACGGATTTATAATGCCATATACCAAGTTTGGCCGGGCTTCTTTGGTGGCTGGATTAACGTAAGAAGAGGTCGCCCATGGTCCCTTTGGATCATTGTCGGGATTGCGATAACTGGAGTCGGCTTTCTCAGTTCTCTTTTCTTTAATTGTGTCGAGATGTTCAGATTTTCGAAATACTAAAATGCTATCCTTAAGAGAATAGAATCTTTTAGCATTATTGGAGCGTGTATAACGCTTTTCCCAAGCTATCTGTGCAACGAAGTTGTTTTCACCGAATATTTCATCACAACACTTTCTCAAGTTTGCGACTTCACCATCGTCTATACTAATGAAAATTAGGCCAAAATCCCCTAAAAGGTTTCGGGAAAGCTTCAACCTAGTATAAATCATAAACATCCAGTCTGAATGAAATCGACCGTTTCCGTCAGTATTGGCAACTAGACGGTTTCCATCTTGATCTTTTTGGAGTGATCGAGATAGAAATTCATCCGCTCCTTCAGAAAAATTATCACTATAGACAAAATCATTTCCGGTGTTATACGGCGGATCGATGTAGATCATCTTGACCTTGCCGAGATAAGTTTCCTGCAAGAGCTTTAGAGCCTCCAGATTGTCTCCTTCGATGAAAAGGTTCTGGGTAGTGTCGAATGCGACGCTTTCTACTTTAGAAGGCCTTAGCGTTTTGCCGATTGGGCCGTTGGCAATGACCAAAGCTTCGCGCTTTCCTGGCCAATCCAAGCGATACCGCTCCTGTCCGCCCTCAACGATATGGTCGCTCAACTCCTGCCGTAGCTGATCGAAGTCCACCGCCAGCCGTAGCTTGCCGCCCTCATCTGCAGCCTCGGTCACGCAGCCCGGAAACAGATCACGGATCTTGGCTACGTTATCCTGGCTCAGGTCGGGGCTGTGCAGTTTCATTTTTTCCATGCTCGTCGTCCTCTTATTCATTTCGGCGCAGTCATCGGGGCGGTCGCCCCGGTGAGCCGTTCCAATTCCAATTTCGCTGCGCGCAGCTCTGCGTTTACGCCCACGCGCTTGTTGAATTGCTTCTCGCGTCCCAGCCGCGCCTTGATCCGTTCGACGTCCCGCGTCTTGGCGCGGATCGCCTCCATCCGCTGCACTCGCTCGGCAAGCGGCTCCGCAGTGCGGGCATGATCAAACGCGACTTGTCCAGCTTCCCCAAAGCCAGCGGGTGCCAGAGGTAGCCCAGCCATGATCCCGCCCAGAAGCGCATCATACATTGCCCCGAGATTAAGCGCGACCGGGAGCGGCGACCTGGTGGCGGCGTCGGACACCCAATCGGTGGCGAAATACTCGCTGATCACCCACTTCGCGCTATCCGCCTCGCTCGGCCGCTTGTAGGCCGCCATGGCCTTGCGTTTGCCACCATGGCTGAGCTCGAAAATCAGGGGAAAAGGGATGGCCTTGTCGATGGCACGAAGGACTGCCTCGTCCAGCTGTCTGGTCTTCAGTGAGATGTCGAAGACCTGAATTTCGGCCACAGACTTGGTGGCGCTCAGGTTGGTCGTTTCGGGCGCGAGCTTGTATCGCCATACGATCTGATCGACCTCGCGCACGAACAGATCCTTGAGGGCGGTGTTTGCGCCCGCGTGTTCGTAGATCTTGTTTTTGGGTAAAACCCGGCCGAAGGCGGCACTCTTGGGATAATCGAAAAAGCCTGTCATACGACGCTGTCCTCAATCACCAGAAAGCCGATCAACTCGAAATCATCGAGCCCGGCGATGGTGTGGGTCAGCGCGGTCGTGCGGCCGCCGCTGAACAGGCTGTCGAGATCCTTTTCCTCTTTGACCTCGATCATGGAACGGATCGCCGCGCTCAGAAGCCCGGAATAATGCTCCATCTTGCGGCCATCCTCGGTGCGCTCGTTGAACGTACGGCAGACGTCGGGGACAGGGACCCCACGGCCCTTGCAGCTGCTCCGGATCAGATCGAGCAGGCGCTTGACCTCGGTATGGTCGGCGATAATTTCGCCATCATCGGCGATGTAGACCAGATAGAAGGGGTGGAGCCGGTTCTGCTGGTTGATGTTCACGGTATCGTGGATGTTTTTCAACGCGAAAATTACGCCGGGATGGAGCCCCATTTGGGCTTGCGCTGGCACCACGGCATGCATGCCGTTCGGCAGGTTGTCGAGCTCGCCGTGCTGCTTGGCGTAGTTCAGCAGATCCATTCGGAAGTCGTTCAGGCCAAGGTCGGTGATCGAGACACCGGTCTTAACGTCTTCAAGGTCGATGACCTCTTCCTGCAGGCGCTTGAGCTGGTCCTTGCGGTAGGCGACGTCGCCGCTTTTTGCCGTCAGAACATTATCGTCGCCGGTACCAACCATATCGGCGATCACCATTCGGTTTTCCACGCGCTCCTTGAGGTTGATGTACTCGTCGAGCGAAATGTCCGGCCAATAGTTGACCAGCTGGATCTGCGAATTGGGTGAACCGATGCGGTCGATACGCCCATAGCGCTGAATAATGCGCACGGGGTTCCAGTGGATGTCGTAGTTGATCAGGTAGTCGCAGTCCTGAAGGTTCTGGCCTTCGGAGATACAGTCTGTGCCAATCAGAATGTCGATCTCACCTGGCTCGTCCGGCAGGATGATGTCCTTTTCCTTCGAGCGGGGCGAGAAAAGCGTCAAGACGCCTTGGAAGTCATAACTCTTCTTCAGAGTAGTCTTGGGTGAGTCCGAGCCAGTCACCTTCCCGGTGTGCAGCCCGAGGTCCTTCGCGAAAGGGGCCAGGTTCGCAAAGAGGTACTTTGCCGTGTCGGCGAACGCCGTAAAGATCAGCACTTTCTTGTTGCCAGGGTTCAGCGGCTCGCCAACCTTGCGGGTGATTACATCTTGCAAGTGTTGGAGCTTCGCATCGTCTTCAGGTCGGACCTTATCCATCGAAGCGACCAGGTCTTCGATCAGAACAAGATCGGCCTGAAGATCATGTTTCCATGACGGCAGGTCCATGTCTCCGAGACTGATCTGGACCTTCTTGCCGACGGTGAACTCATTGAGGCCTTCAAGTTCTTCATCTTCTTCGTCTAACGATTCGACATCGGCAAGATAATCACTGACGCTTTGCGTGCCGCCGGATCGCTCGAATTCACCAATCGCTGTTAGCGTGCATGATATGTTCGCAGCGAGGTCGCGTAGAGTGAGCCGGAACGCCTCGACCGAGCTTTCCAAACGTTTCAGCAGGTTCGTCGTCATTAAAGCCTGCAGGCTGCGTTCACGGTCGGCCTGCCGCAGCTTGCCTCGACCCCCTTCAACCTGGGTGTCATAGATCTCTTCGTACTTCCGAAGGCGGCTTGGAAGGATGTAGCTGATGGGTGCGTATACGGATAGCTTGAGGACCGAAAGCTGCTCAAAGATGTCGTTCAGCCCCATCACGTCGTCACGATGGGTAATAGGGCAATGGTAGGACAAGGGCTTCCTTCGTTGGGGAAACTTGCCGATGTCCTTTGTGTCGTAGAAAGTCTCGATATGCTTGCGCGACCGGGCAATGGTGACCGCGTCGAGAAGCTCGAAAAAGTCGAAGTCGAGCGCCTTTAAAATTGATGCAGCGTTTCGTTCATCCGGGGGCAGCAGGGTCCAGGCGTTAAAGGCCTTTTGGGCTCGCCTGAAAATTTCTTCGACGCTCGTATCGGTCTTCAAGTTCCGGCTTAAGCCTTCAGACTGTCCTTCATATGCGAGGGCAAGCTGGTTACGAAGATCGGTAAATCGGTTGTTTACGGGCGTCGCTGACAACATGAGGACCTTGGTCTTCACGCCAGCGCGGATGACCTTATTCATCAGCTTCTGGTAGCGGGTCTCGCGATCCTTGTAGACGTCATTGTTGCGGAAGTTGTGAGATTCGTCGATTACAACGAGATCATAATTCCCCCAATTTATTCGGTTTAGCGGGATCCCGAATGACTCGCCCGAGGTCCTCGACAGGTCCGTGTGGCAGAGGACATCATAGTTGAACCGGTCCTTCGCAAAAATGTTTGTAGTCAGATTGGTGTTGTAGTTCCGCCAGTTGTCGGCGAGTTTCTTTGGGCAAAGTACCAGGACAGAACGGTTGCGCAGCTCGTAATACTTGACGACAGCGAGCGCCGTGAATGTCTTCCCCAAGCCAACGCTGTCCGCAAGAATGCAGCCGTTGTAGGTCTCCAGCTTGTTGATGATCCCGGTTGCCGCATCCTTCTGGAAGTTGAACAACTTGTTCCAGACGCGGCTATCCTGATAGCCCGTAAGATCATTTGGCAGAACGTCTTCATCAATATCTTCCAGAAAATCCTGGAAAATATTGTAAAGCATCATGAAGTAGATGCGCTCAGGTGAATTCTCCTGGTAGACAGACTCGATATGATCACAAATCGCGTCCGTGACGTCTTTGACCTTCTCTGCGTCCGCCCAGATCTGATTGAAAAGTTGAAGATACATCTGCGAGTGATTTGGGTCGTCGAACTTCGTCACGAAATTGGAAACGGCGTCGCCCTTTTGGTAGCCAAGGTCTACTGCGGTGAAGCCGCTGATAGGCATGTAGGCGACGCCATCGGCAGAGCTGTCGACATGCATGAATTGCTGCATGGGCGCCTTCGACGTATTCGATTTGAACTTTGCCTTCTTCCGGATCCACGCCGCACACTCACGGGCTACCGCTCGCTGCGTCAGCTTATTGCGAAGCTGAATTTCAAACTCGGTTCCATAAAGGCCACTTTCACGGCGAGCCTTTGGGATGAAGAATTCACGTCTTTCTTTTCGTAGACGATCGGCCACCTCGGTTGGCACAAAAGTCGGAGCGGTGAATATGAACTGCAGGCTGTCCACCTTCGTCAGCTCTGCTTTCAACGCCTCGAATGCATAAATGGAGAAGCAGGACGCAGCGATTTTGAGCCGCGATCCCCGTGACATTGTTTCTTTTAGATCGTCACCAAGCAGTTGGGAGGTATTATCGATGATTTTCATCGAGGACCTCGCGATTTAGAAGAACGATCTGCTGATCCTGTGGTCGCCGCGCAGCTGGATCGGTGTCGAGCCCGAGCCGCTTGAGAGCATAATAGATCAGGGCCCGCCGAACCGGGATCTTTGCCGTGCCATTACTCATGCCGTAGTCGAGCGCAATTACCTGCTTCTGCGTATCGGACAGCTCGGGGTGGGGGCCGATCTCAAGAGTGACATACTCCAGCCAGTCCGCATCGGCGACATCGGTTACCTCGCTTGCGCTGACGCCACGCGTCTTGATGATCCGAGACAGAAGAAAGTCTTTGAAAACATCATCGGTTTTGCAGAACGCCCGTGTGTGCCAACGAAAACCATCGAACCCGATGGCATGAGGCGCGATCCACCGCCAGCTCGGTTCGGGGCGCGAGAGGGACTGGTACTTCACCTCGATTGCCTCGGCATGGCGGATTGCCGCCAAGACCTCGCGCAGGATCTGCGGATTGATTCCGCGTGCGGGAGTGGGTGCTGCATCGTAGCTCGGCGGATCGGCGATCCAACAGTCTCCATGATCGAAAAGGCCATCGGCAACCGAGCGTAGCTGAGCCAGGTAACGTCCGGCATCGAGCTTGTCGAACACCGGCTTGAATTCCGGCCCGCGAACATAGGTTCGCGCGCTTTTGTCGTAGACCATGTTGTCCGGGGCAAAGCCGATGTAGCGGTTCAGGTCGGATGACGCCTGGTTCACCGATAGCCCGAACTGCTGCATCACATCGATACGGTTCACATGCCCCTCCCAAAACAGTCGAAACTCGA
>Ga0307930_1003365_pt1 | contig 11800 bp, 14 predicted proteins | sample OrgLakmetageno46_FD_203161 | JGI IMG/M metagenome (GOLD analysis project Ga0307930, IMG submission 203161) | Saline water microbial communities from Organic Lake, Antarctica - #46 | ecosystem: Environmental > Aquatic > Non-marine Saline and Alkaline > Saline | place: Antarctica: Organic Lake... | reverse complement strand
GCCAATGCCCCTCTCCCTCCTGAATCATTCCGCACTTGCTTTGTTTGCGCAACGCACGCGCATTCCCACTTCTGCCCGCAGCATTGGCTTCTGTGCCATTTGGGTTTGTATTAGTTCGAGTTCTTTGAGACGCCCATATTCTTATTGCGCTTTTTTTTTGTAGGAAACATTTCTGAGTTTCGTCCTCATTCCGCGCGTTTGCTGTGTCTGTGCGATGTGCGACCCAATATATGACACAAAAAAGTAAACATCTTTCAAGGGCAAATGACCCCCAGCAAATTGGTCGCACTCTTTACGAATGTATTCCCACTGACAACTGCAAATGAACGCACAGCAATCATTTTCTTTGCATTTCACACAACAGACTCCAGCTCAAATGAAATCCTTCTCGACCTCGCTCGCGATGGCTCTGGCTCTCATGCCCACGGCATGGGCGTTGGATTCGACCACAGTGTACACAACGTACACCGAAAGCAATTGCACAACTTGGGACGCGAAGTCAGCAACGAATACGTATGTCCAAGGCATAAGCACTGACGAACAGGCCGTGGCGGACGCATGTACTGCGTCGGCTTTCTCTTGTTTGCCAGGTGTTAATGGTTCATATTACTCGCTGTCGTGCGAGGGCGCAATTGTCGACTTGATGGGCACCAACGCTGGCACCGCGCTTTACGCGGACGCGGACTGTTCAACCGCTTATATGGCCTTGTGGTCGAATGCCGCTGATGGTGTGTGCTTTGAGTCCTTCAGTGGCTCTATCAATACTTACACTTGCGACACCACCCTCGATGGCTACGTCGACCAGAACACGTGCACCTCGGATTGTGACGGCTGCACTGTGACTGCTTCGTCCCCAACGACATGCACTGCCCTTGGAGACGGCACATCATTCAAAGGCCAATGCTACAGTGCAAGTTCTTCTTCCTCAGACGACGTGTGCTTCTCGGGCGACGACTCGGTCACCCTCGAGTCCGGCGCCACCAAGCTCTTCTCGGAGTTGGTCATCGGCGACAACGTCCAAACCGCGGACGCCAACGGTGCTCTTTCCTTCTCGAACGTGGTTGCCTTGCCTCACGCCGTCAACAACAAGCTTGCCTCGTTCGTGAATGTGGTCACTGCATCGGGCAAGTCCCTCAAGGCCACCAAGATGCACTTGCTCCAGCAATGTGATGGCTCCCTGGCCTACGCGGGCAGCCTTTCCAAGGGCGACTGCCTCCGCACCGTGGACGGCGATGAGGCGGTGACCGCTCTGTCTATGACCAAGGCTGAGGGCATCTACACCGCGGTGACCACCAACGAGTTCCTGGTGGTGAACGGCATTGTGGCGTCGCCCTTCGCCGTCACGCACGGTCTGGTTAACTCGTTCTACAACCTGCACCGCACTGTGGCCAAGTTCATGCCTACGGCTCTCGCGTCGCCATTGGCGCTTGCCGTGAACGCCTTCCTTGGCGGATCTTTCCTCGCAGCAGGCAACTCCAAGTAAGCAGCTTTTGACCAAGTCCAAGCATTTCATGTACGGCAAGGAAACTCCAAGCAACAATGACAAGCGGCATATTCGCACTCGCCCGTGCGGAAGCAACCTCAAGCGAGCAAGCAGCTTTTCCACAGCGGAGACCTCCCAAGTACACAACCGACCTCGATCACGTTCCCACTGAATAATGAATAGAGATACCTGACCCCATTCAAGAACACGACTTGCTTCTCGTGTGGACGCAGCAATCGCTACAAACGGCCAAACGGGCCCACTTTCTTTCACAAATCGCGCTCACATTTCTAGGCAGCAACAGTAACCTAGTGACCATTTCCTTGCGATCTTATACTGCTGCTGCAACTACGATTACACAGGCTTACATTATACCATGCCTGGATTAAATTAGATTATAGTCCCCAGTTTCAAAGAAACAACACCAAGAAGCATAAAGCTGCTAGTCTAGTCTAGTTAATACTCCCCGAAATACAAAGATACACCACTGTGGCAAATAGTAACAGAAAAATGTAACCTTCAGAACAAGTCTGACTGGGCTGAAAGCTGCGTTTTGATGAATCCTCCAGAACAAGTTGAACAAGTCTGACTGGGCTGAGTGTCCTTTTGCGCAATGCAATGTCCATCTTTACTCCCACGAACCCTGTAGGACCAATACTCGGAAGGAGGCATAGCTTTCGAGTACGTCCGCGATCTCCACTTCGGCCTATCCTCTGCTATGGCACGCCATTCCTTGAAGTTGACCGGTAGTCCTTTGCACTTTAGAGCCTTCATTAATGTCCACCTTGAGTGTGCTACCCAACCAGTGAGCAAGTGCCACGGCGCCCGAGTCATAGGCATCAGAGCAACGAGGCCAGCCCAACGAAGAATCATGTGGTGGCACACGGTACGCACCTACACTGGTCGGCTCAGGACGGCCACAACCAGCGGACACCCCATGGTGTAAACGGCTACTAAATTTATACCTCATATCTCATGTATTTCAAAACCGCAGTTAAAGTGGTTTGGGGAGGTATCTTACATCACACTCCCTGCTTTTTGGCTGGCACTCAAGCACAATTCCGTTATGATTATGAATGGCCATAGGCGCTGCGTCATTTGGATTCATGATAGTTTGGTTTTGAGTTCGAGTCGTTTATTCGTTTATTAACACTGAAGTCGGAAGTGCGGAGTGTATCTCAATGCAATACTGCCGGCCGTATATTTCTCTTTTAATTTCGGCTAATTCCGGCTTAATCGAAAAACTTATTCAGAATCAGGACTAAGGGCCACTGGGGTGTATTTCCCATTCATAGTCCGTTTACTTTTTAGTTTAGGGCGCATCCCTCGCCAGCAAAGCAAGTGTAGAGAGTAATAGGACTCATTAGTGTCTCGACTGAAAAGTTCTCCAATACAAGAACATCCATTTTATTTCGCCTAATTAGTCATCTGAAAAAACTCGCTCTGCTGACAAGACACCACCTTGCACATCTGCCTGTCGATCTTCGTTGAAGTAAATAGCACTGTTCATATTCGAAGGTGCCTTTTTCTTCTGTTGTAATGTTAGCTGATTTGGAGAGAATTCTTTCAGTTGGCTTCGAAGTGTGCTTCGAACTGTGCTTCGACTCGTAGCACTGGTAGTAGTGGTGCTGCTGCTTACTTGATCAATGCTTCCACAATTACTGTTATCAACTTTGTTGCTGCTGAAGCAATTCTCATCGCTGTCGATGCTGCTCGATCCAGAAGTTCGCTGAAGCGAAGTAACACTCGAGCAAGGGACTTTCTGTCCCACGGTCACAAACCTACTGGTAGCTACGCCATTCTCTTGGCTTCGTAGCCGTGTTGCTGTTTCAGACGGTGTGAAGGACTCTAAAGGCGGAGCTTGAGGCGGAGGAGCACACGCAAGTGTGCTCAGTGAAGAAGCAAAGAGACGGGATGCACGCTCCTGAGGAGGAGAACGGCTGTTCCCACGTGGCTTGAAGAAACTCGCTGCCGAGATCCGCTGCTGCCCGGATAGAAGTTTTACTGGTCGACGAATGTTACGGTTAGTTGGTTTAGATGTACAGAGTCTGCTGAATTGCTCAGTATCGGTTTCTATGTCGCAGCCATCAACCGCAGCACCGGAGGCAGCAACTACATTTGCCATGGATACAACGGGTGAGCCCCGCTTGGAAGCAGTAAGAAGGTAGGAACAAAACGAATGGCGTACGATATCGATCTGTGCATAAACATAACTTTGTTAGATTAAAGAAGAAAAAAGAAAACATGAAACCACTGCTTTTGTGAGAAGAGAAAAAAAATGGCATTGGATATTACACTTCGTTGTCTTTCAAAATTTGTTCAGTCGAAAGATGTCCTATAAGGTGGCAGAGTCATTAAAACCTTGGCGATGGCACGAGCACGGTGATCGGTAGGGCTTCGTCTGGGTGGCGATTTTCCCTTTTGGGTTCGAGGTTGCGCTCTAAAATCATTGCTGCTGCTCTTATCGCCATTGCTACTGGTGGGTAATGTTCCAAAATCTGACGCAATTATGCCGCTTATGTGACCATTGCTACCGTTGCTGCTGCTGCTGCTGCTGCAGCTATATGATCTATGATCTTCATCGTCACGAAACCGTTTCTCTGGCCCTATACCTTCAGGTCGCTTGCTGCTAAAGTTGTGGCACACAGCAGAGTAATGTGTTTTGCGACCTGCACATGCAGTGCAGTCTGAACCTGCGCCATGCATGCACTTTGGGCTCTCATGATGTTTCACAGGCAGCGACACCGACGGTGATATTGGCAACGTAAGATCGCAAGTAACCTGGGATGCGCCATTGTTCGTGTTCCAAACTGCCTTACAGGAGACACTGTCATCGTCACAGCGAGCAACTTCCGCTACAAAAGGGTTTGGCGTCGTCGCTGAGGTCATGATTGCCGATGAAAAGAAATTATTGAGCGTTCGGGAAGATGCATTTGTTGAGGGTTTCTTCGCGTAATTGCCCATCTTAGCATGAACACCATTCAAGCCGACTGCAGCTTGGTGTCCAGATGTGGGCAACGATATGTCAGACACAAGGCCGACTTCTTCACGGTGAGAGCAGTCACGAAACCCGCATGTGAGCCAAGATACTCTGTCGTTGCTGCTATCATCTGTACCATCGCTACTGTCGTTTCCGTTGCTGGAGCAGCCGTTGATGCCATTGGTGTATCTATCGTCAGTTGTGAGGGAAATGTAGTGTATAGGACAGCGCGGACGTGCGATTGTACGGCTCATGTGAGGCTGCCTTCGAGGAGTGATTTGAAGGGTGGTAGGATGTGCACCTGAACCAGAACCAGTGCAGTCATACGATGGCACGAGCTCAACGCTTGTCTTTGCCTCAAAATCTACTCCTTGCGCTATTTGCGAAGCTGCTGTGGCAAAGCCTGTGTTGCTGCCGCCTTGACCGTCGTTGTAATGCGGGCCTTTACCATGAGGTCTTGCGTCAGCGATGGCAACGGCGCAAGATACTTCTTCTTCAGTGATAGTGGAAATCTAAGACGCACCAAAAATACAATGACATGTTATGAAAGCAGAAATTTTCAATCGAAGACTAATCCAACGAGGGAAAATCAATCCTTGGGACTTGTGGTGGAATAAAAGGCAGTAATGATTTTATCCGCGGGGTTATGGTACAAACCCGAACGCAGTGTGATGGAATATCGTCCAGGAAGCGAGAAGGCTGACGGGGGCGCCCATAGGAATCTTCGAGCGCGCACGACACCGCACAAACCTCCTGTGTATCCGCACACGTATTAATGCCCATGCATCCAACCACACGCACATATGCAGCGAGATTCGTGTAAGTTTGGAAAAGTCATGATCTTTTTATATGTACATATGCGTATGTCTCGTGGACAAACGCATCATAAAATAAATATAACACAAAGTCATGTACCATGTGGTAAATACGACCGCAAAGAAATGCAGCTGGAACCTCAAGCACTCAAGAGAGCTCAGTTGAGTATTGTTTCAGCATATATAGCATGAATACATAAATAGATAATATTGAGAACAATGCATCATTCTAAAGAATTATAAACGGACCCGGGCGCGCGTGAGAGCTACGTGTAAGAGCCGCCGCTCTTCTTCGAGTTTGCTTTCTTCACTTCGCACCAGTGACTGTGGCTGAAGGATGCCGCTGCGACTGTGAACACCACCGCTACATTTGCTAAGATTCTTAGTCTGGTTTGTAGCTGCGAGGTCATCGTCGGGCATTAGAGATGGAAGACCACCGCTGCCGCCGTCACTGCAACGGAGTACAAACACGTAGTCCCACTCGAGGCCTTTGGACTTGTGAATTGTCCCCAAGCTGACCTGCGTAGTTGTGTAGTTGTGGCACAAAAACAACGAGGGCATAAATTCAAAGGAATGGCTATTTCATGGTAATGCAAGTAGAAGAATTATACTTAAATGCTTCAAGTTCTTTTCCTAGGATGCTGTGACAAGCACACCTTTCCAGTGATCGCCATATCCGTCTCGCTGCTTCCAACGCTGCCTGATGAAGACTGTTTCGATTCAATTGACCCCACAAAGATGGCAGGATTTGTGGGGAGATTACGGTCTGCAGCTGCAAGCAGAAAGGCCTTGAGACAGCGCAGCCAAGCACCCCTTGATCGAGGATCCACTGAAGGAGGAGCATTTAACCGATCGTCCACGTGTGCGTTGTTAGAACTCCCATATGTACTGCACTTAAGACTACTGCAACTGACCCTATCGATATTAGGATTGCCGCTGCTGCTGCTGCTACTGCTACTGCTCTGGTCGTTGCAACAACAACCAGTAGTCGTACGAGTAGAGCTGCCAGCAGCATATGTACTGCAGTTAAGACTACTGCAACTGACCCTATCGATATTAGGATTGCCGCCGCTGCTCTGGTCGTTGCAACAACAACCAGTAGTCGTACGAGTAGAGCTGCCAGCAGTACTGAAGTAGTGCGCCGCAAAAGCATCAGCAGCTTGCCCTAGGGTTGACAAGAGCGCTGCATTCTCGGAAGTTTTGTGAGAATGTGCTGCTGTTCCCTCATGCGTGGCCTCGCTTTCAAGCAAGCATTTTGATTCCTCATCCTCCAAGCCGCTCCTCGCAGTGGTGCCTGCAGCGAGTGCTGGAAAGAGGAAGTCTGTGACGGATGCTACGAGTGAAGACAACAGCCCTGCAATTTCTGGAGCTGTGTTATCAGGTGCAGTCCCGGTAGCGATCTTCGCATCTTGGCCTTGCTCCGTGACTTGACGTTCATCGGTACAGCTCAAGTCGTGCGCGTCACTACTGTTGGATTGGTTCTTGTTACCGTAGAGTTGGCTCCAAGAATCATCGAGTAGTGTTACTAGTCTTCGCAGCCCCGCCGCCTGCCCTCGCTTCAGCGCCAGCGCTGGTGGTGCTCTGTCCCTGCTGCTGGTGATGGCACTTGTACTCCCTGCCTCCCTGCGGGAAAAGAGCGTTGCTTGGCCTTGAACCGATGATGATGACGACGGTCGTTCCCTCTCCTCAAAGCATGCGAGAGCTCGCCGCGCAGCTCCCATCAATGGCATCGTGCTGCTGACCTGGGGCTCAGCAGCAGCAGGTGTCTTATCACCTTGATTGCTTGACTTTTTCTGAGAATCGTGACGAGAGGAGCCAGCCGCTGATGATGCTGCTTCGTCGAGCGCAGCTTCAAATTTTGGACCCAATCCTTTCGTGAGCTTCAGGCAACGGCGCGCCGCCACATCGTCTTGCTCGTCGCAGATCAGCTGCAAGAACTGACAAAGAGAGGATAGCAAGTACCACAAAAAACAAGGATGATGTTCAAATATTCACAAAAAAAAAAAAAACGTGTTGACATTTGAAAGGATGTACAAAAGAAGCCTAACGTCAAATACTCGCACATCGTACTACAATGCGTCACATAAAATTCAAGCACTCTACTATAGCAAGTACTCACTGCAAGCGCGTCTACTATCGGTTTGCGCTGCAAAAACTTCCCTTGCGCTGTGGCACCACTCTCGCTGTCGTTGCTGCTGCCGTCACCAAGAATAGTGGCAGGAATGCTGAGGTCAGCCAGACGCTTCGCGAGGGCTGGAAGCACATTCACACCGTTACGGCTCAACACCGCCACTTGTGAAGCTTTCAGTGCTGGCCTCCTCTCCTGCTGTTCACCATGAATGCTGCTACTACTGGTACTGCTGCGATCACTGCTGTGATGTTCACCTTTGGTTGCAGGTGGTCGCAAGAGTGCAGAAATTTGTGCGGCCACGAACTCAAGTTCGAGCTCTTCGTTGGGCAGCATGCACCATTGCAACGGTGCCAATGCTCCACCTTTGGGCAGTACTAGCTCTAGTATGTCTCTTCGAGCGCTATTTGGAGCTACGACGATCCCTGGATGGCTGTTCTTGTCTTCGATCCAGATTTCCGAAGCAGAAGAAAGTGGAGGAGGCGCGAATGAGTAAGCGTTACTTGCCTGAAGGGACTTCGCTTGCACTGGTAGTCTATTCAAGCCGAGACTTCCGCTGCAGCTGCTGCCATTGCTGCTGATTCTATCAGTAGAATTACTGTTGTTGCAATCTAAAGGACGCGTAGGTGCTGGTGGTTTGAACGTTTTGAATCGCTGCTGCGAAGAGACACCATTGAGGAGTAGACCACGGCCACGCTTACGGTTCAGCGCTACTTCATTCGATGGGGGCGCTGCAAGCGTGGTCTTTTCAGGGCCACGGAAGGCGTTTGGGCGAACATATTTTGAAGCACCGAAGCTCCGCCCAGGCGCCGTGAAAGAAGAAAAAGAGCTATGCAGGATTGTCGACGACGACGACGACGATGATGATGATGATGAAGGCAGCGATAAAGACGACGAAGGAGACGAGGATAAGCATGAATCAATGACTCCTTCAGAGGGTGTCGATACTGGTAATAGCAGTGCATTTACTTTGGCTACAGTTGCTGTCACGGTACCCACTGGTGCTATACTTGGCGCTTCTGCTGCACCCACTTTTGCTACTCTTGTACCACTGGTAGAAGCAATACTTCCCCCAGGCGTTAAAGCGTTAAAAGGCCGAAGCCTAGCCCGAGCTGTACGGCCAACGATGGGCTCCACCACAGAACTAGCTGCGTCCAAGAGCAACGAACTTTTGGTGCGAAAGTTAATGTCAAGTCGTACGGTGGGAACCTCCGACTCTAAAATGTCTCTGTCTTTCCGCCCATTACTTTTCGGCGAATTTCGTGGCAACTTGGGCTGTCCAAAAGCAGCTCCAAAATGCTTAAAAGCGTTAGGCATTGCATCACGCCAACCGTATATCATTTGATCGTCATCGCCAACGACAGTGACCGAGCCTCGGCGCGGTAGCTTTCCATTCAATTCGTGTCCGTAGACGTGCTCGTGTGTAGAAAGTGGGTGGCCAATGCTGCTGCTGCTTTCCAAGCCATCACTGGTGCTCGCACCTGGGCTAGCATTGTCTCTTGTGCAGCTGTTGGTGTTGCTGTCAGTATTATCTCTGGCGATGGTGTTGGGTCGGCCCCAAAGTGCAGTCAAGAGCTCAAACTGCTCGGCGCTCGTGTCCTGAAACTCGTCCACGAATCCGAAACCATAAACCTGCTGAGCAGCAGCGAGAGCAGCTGGCCGTACCAATACTTCGAGAGCTGTTTTACAGAAGCCAATACCCATCATAAAACATGAAATCAAGATTAGAAAGAGAGTGGCAAAGGTAGATGGAGGAGTCAGCGAATATATGCACGAATATTTCATATCAATATGACGGCAGTTTGAACGTTGACAAAGCGGTAGTCGGCTAAAGAAGAGAGAAGATAACTATTGGCACGTTTATCCGGCAGTTCGCTTCTAATCATTTTATTTTAGACCTAGATTTCTAACCTCGTGGCACGAGCTCTGCGAAGTCCAGCTGAAGTTCGCTGCCACTGCTGCCTTCGATATTTCTCATGCTTATAGTGCTCTTATCTGCACCGCACTCATTATCTTCCCTCAGGCACTCAGCGTGCTCGTGGTGTTTCCCAGTGCCCGTTGTTGCATTGCGCTGCTGTTCTCTGTAGTTGGAATACGCATGGTACACGTAAGCAGCACAAGGGTCTGAAAGCCCACCAGCAGCGCCAAGGGTGGAAGGCACATGCTTAGCTCGTGCAGAATCGATCACACGCCCCAGCCGCCGTGCTACCTGCCAAAGGGATGTAAAGAAGTTGAGTATACGTGCACAAGAGATTCCAAGGAAGGGGAGTGAAATGTAGCCTTTGAAAACTCCAATTAGCCCATTGTAGCCAATTCTTTATATAGAGGATGATGGATCGGTAAATTTTACTTATTCACCACGATGCAATTACATGAGCTAAAGATTTTTATCAGTTCAAAAGACGTTCAACGCACCGCGCTGCGCTCTGCAGCAGCCCGAGTTGAAAGTTGATCTGTTGCAGTTTCAGCCGCGCCAGATATGCTACCATGAACACTGTCTACGAAGTTGCTTGCCTCGCCTTTGCCGCCTTGCTGTTTCTGGTACCATCGGTCGAGGCAAGCTTGCACGATTTTCATGTGCTGAGTGCCTGATGAAGTCGCTGCGCGCCTTTCAGAGCCCTTTTTAAAGCACGGAACAAACACAACAACAACAACAACAAAAGGAAGATTGCACATTATGGATATAAACACGATACCAGACTGTAGATAGTCCAATTGTGGCAGTCTCACATAATCTAGATTAGAATTCAACACCAATCTCAGCCTCAATGAAAAAAAAAACATTTGCTGGCTTATGAACTCATTTAGAACATGATGTTGACGTAGTTTTCGTTAGCGGACACGTTCATCTCAATTCTTCTAACCTCTCCGAATTGGCGCACGAGCCGAAGCGCGAAAGCGTGAAAAGTGAAGCAGCTCACACCCTTTAACCCAGCTTCTGCTAGCTTCGAAAGAAGCTCGTTACATGCCTTGCGCGAAAAGGTCAGTACTACCACCTGTTAAAACAAGATGCCTAAATTTCGCACGCCATGCATATCAAATATTTGATGCCATGGTGAAATCGTGACGGTGACAACTCTCTTGCCTTACAAAGAATACGAGTTGCATCTTTCGTTAGCACTTTCTAGCTAGGCGAAGTATAGATTCAACCTCCCGTGTGGAACTGATAGAAATTCCCAGAATTAGAAGGATATAGCATATTTGTCGAGCACTAGTACATAAGTTTTCTTACCGAGCTTGGCTGGCACCCAGTCGACTTCACCAAGCGAGCTACGCGGCGCACCAAAGTAAACGTTTTGCCACAGCCTGCGCCAGCCACGACAGCGAGTGGCAAGTACGGATCTGCTTCGATTGCGCTGGCTTGCCCGTCGGTTAATAGTGTGCTGCAGTTTGAATCATGGTCGTCGCTGCTCTTGCTGCCAAGAGTATTGTCGAGCTCGCTTCGGATCGTCGAAACAGTACTGTTCATTATCTTCCTGCCGTCCTTAGGTTGAGTACTACGAGTCGAGAAAGTACTTTTAACACATAACGAGATTACTAAAGGTTTACAAGCGATGCCTGCTAAAGGATGCTGTTTACGCGAATTGCAGCTCCCAGGTTGGCAGAAGGTTAATTGCGTGCTACCTGCTACTGGAGCTCGAATGACTAACCGTCATAGATAGCACAGACCGCCAGCCTTCCAACTGTGTTGTGACGAAATGAACGTAACAAATACAAGTTCAGGTGCCCGCGCGATGCGCGGATTCGGAGCAATGTGTTTGCTGCGGAGAAGTAGGCGCTTGTTCTTAGCACCTCAGTGCGCGGTCTTGAGATGCCCGTGGGCGAGTGCCCTTCATGTGCCCGTGGTGCGTGTGTCCCTTCGTCCCTTCTTGTGCCCGTGATCCGCCATGTGTTTTTGTTTACTGCACATGTACAGCAAATCTGTAGTACAGTACTGTAGGTACATAAAAACGACGACCACGAACCACCAAATTCCATTTAATATAAAGGATGTGAAATAATTAGGGTTGGGCGAACCCGTAGTTTTTGGAAATCCAACTACGGTATATACAGTATATACCGTAGATACCGTACCCGTACCCGTAGTTCCAAGTACAAAAGATAGTTTTTTTTTTTGCGTAGCTCTCCGTCCACTCAAGACGCTCTTCACAGCTTCTAGGCGGCCATGCATAGTTTTAAGACCTCTAACGTGCGCCGCAACATTATTAAGACACATTCAAATGATTATGCCCAAGAGCATGCTTGTTGCTGCTCATGGCGAGGCATATGAGCAGCACATGGTAACGGTGAAAGCACACCACATGTTCTGGACTAGACAGTTCCAACAATTCGCAGCAGCACCGACGCATCTAAGCATGCTTCCAATGCTTCCGCATTTGAGTTCAGAATCCATT
>Ga0307930_1003361_pt1 | contig 11811 bp, 2 predicted proteins | sample OrgLakmetageno46_FD_203161 | JGI IMG/M metagenome (GOLD analysis project Ga0307930, IMG submission 203161) | Saline water microbial communities from Organic Lake, Antarctica - #46 | ecosystem: Environmental > Aquatic > Non-marine Saline and Alkaline > Saline | place: Antarctica: Organic Lake... | reverse complement strand
GTGCGAAAAGTCCAGTCGGGGGTACACGCCCGACCCGCGAAGCGTCAGCGTCAAGTACGGGCGGGTTTGGTCCGCTTGGTCCGCCAAAAACAGCGGCAGCCGGCATTCGTAGTCGTTGGCGTCCTGCGGCGAGAACGTCACCCTCAGAGTGACCGAATCACCGGGCGCTAAATCCCCCGCTTTGGGCGAAATGAAAAAGATGGGGGTTGGCGGCATCCCGTCGGTGCTCGCGCCGACAATGTCCTTGAGCACTTCATCGTTGAGGCCCCACGCCACGCCGGTGGTGGAACTGTTGGTGAAGGTGAGCTCGGTGCTGAACGGGGTGCGTCGGCTCGGGTCAGTGGCCACGATGCGGTCTTTGAAGTCCACACAACCCGTTGACATCACTAGCCGAGGCCGCATTCCGAGGCCGCGCACGCTGCGCACCAGCGTCATGCAGCTCGAGGGCTTCTCAGAGGCTGCGCCCTTGCTGTCACTGCCATTCCTCGGCGAGGTGCCTTTCTTTTCGCCCTTGAGCTTGAGCGGCAGAATGAAGTCGTGCTCCATGGGCGCCGACGGTACGAAGTCGAGGTAAAGCGCCAGAGTTGAGAAGGGGCCAATCACGATGCTGTAGTGCCGCGCCTGCTCCATGCTTTCGCGCGCCTGCATGGGGTGAATCTCGGTGACGTCAGCTGTGTCTTGCCCACCGCTGCGCCCGTCCTGCTCCGCTTCCTCGTTCTTGTCAGCATTAGCATTGTTGCCGTTGTTGCCATTGCTACCTGCGCCTGGCCGATTACCCCCGCGCGTGCCGCCACTCTTGCTCTCCGCGGCGGCTGTTGCAGCAAACGCCTCGGCTTCGGCAGCTTCCTTGGCAGCTTGTGTGGCTTTGAGGCCCGCGAGGTGCTCGGCTAAACCTGGAGGGTGCACTGCACTGGTGTTGCGAGTGGCTGCAAAATCGGGGCGCGAGGAAAAGTCGAGGGTTAAAGCCGCAGCGATGGGGCTCATGTTGACCAGCAAGACTTCTTTGCGCTCGGACCGCCCCATGGTCACGTCCTGAAAGTCCAGCAGTGACAGGTCCGACGAGGCTGCGGCTGCGGCTGCTGCGGCGGCTGCCTCCTCTGCCGCGCTAGGAGCCGGCGCTGCACCTTTGCCTTTACCACTACCACCACGACCAGCTGCAACTGCTGCTGCTGATTCTGGGCTCGCGTCTGCTGCTGCTGCCGGTGCTGGCGGCACGAATGGCACCACAGGGTCGAGAAAGACCACGTCTGGCACAATGGCTTCCCCAACGAGTGGCAACTTGAGGCACCGCGACCCGCGCACGTTCACTTCGAGCACCCGGTTGGTAAACAGCTGCGCCGCCGGCGGCATGACGGTGACCGTGACCGTCGCGGAGCTGCCCACTTCAATGAGCGCGCATTCCGGCTCCACTGTAATGCCCGTGGTGTCAGCTTCCAGGTCTTCGATGAAGCACACCGCCGGGTTCGCGCCCACGTTTTTCAGCTCCACGGTGGTCACAAAGGTGAGGCCCACCGGTAAAGTGCCCAGCTCCAGGCGCTTCGCACTGAACGCGCACTTGGCCTCCTGCATGTCTCCGGAACACGTGAGCACCTGGTCTTCGGCGCCCCCGATCACCTGCAGCGCCAACGCTTGACGGTTGGCCATGCCCGCTTCAGGAGTCCAAGTCACCGTTGCCTTCAAATGAGCCCCGGGGGCCAGGGTGCCTTTCTCAGGGCTCGCGCTGAACGGCTCTCGATTGGCCCAGTAAAACTCCGCGTCGCAGTTGCCGGGGTTGTGGAGCGTTAGCTCCTGCGAGCACGAAGTTTGCAAGTCGTACGGGTTGGGGTCAGTGAACGCGAAATTCAGCTCGCTGGACGAGAGGTTGATCACGATGGGCACCACTTCCGCCGTGATGGCCACCTTGTGCACGTGCTTGTCGTTGACCGTGTAGGTCAAAGTGCGGCGCAAGAGCTCTTCCACCGAACTCGACAGCCACACGTCAAAACCCGCCGTCGCGCCTGCAGGAACCACCTGGCTCGCAGGCGAAGATTTGGCGATTTCCGCGGGCAATTTCCCCAGCTTGATCACCACGGCGCGCGCCAAATCGTTGGTGAAGCTCAAGGACCGCGCAACAGTGGAGCCGACGCAGATTCGCCCAAAGTCCATGGCCTTGTGGGAGCACTCCACTTTGGCTTGGTCGCTGTTGGTGAGCTCCATCGCGCACTCGCGGCTTTCGGCCACGGTGGTAGGCTGCGGCTTGAACTTCTTGCTGATCAGCCTCTTGTCGTCGAGCACCGGGCGGCCACCGCTCGCACCGTCGGGGCCGTCCCCGCTGCCTTTCACGCTCCTCAACAGCCACAGCGGCTCGTCTTTGGCCGAGGTTTGAAGCTTGGGCTCGGGCACCACTTGCTCTCGGTACATGCCCATGTCGCTGCCCTCGCGCAGCTTGGCGACTTCTTCCCCCGACAACAGCGCCCCCTGTGCATCGTGCGTGGGCACCCCATACTTGTCGAACTGGCTGTACTTGGTCTTGTAGCGCGGGTTCGCCGCGAAATTGGCTTTGGCCTGCGCTGCCACTTCGCTTTTGTTTTCCCGAGCCAGGCGGGTTTGCTTTAACCAGTTCCCGTAGCTTTCGTTGTGCTGGGTGCGCCTTGCCAAGTCCTGAACGCTGTAGGTTAAATGAGCCGTGGCCACGGGCTGGTTCTTGAGCGAAGACTCGTCCCAGGAGGTGGACCGCAACAAGTCAATGGTTTCGAACGGCTTTTCGCGCACCCACGGCTGCATGGCGGGCTGTGGTGCCGCTACCACGCCAGCCGCTACCGCAGGGTCCAAAAACACCCGCTGGGGCTTGAAGTCTTCGGGGAGTTTGTCGAGGCCTCCCTTCAGGGGCGGCTTCTCAGGGGCTTGCGTCGATGAAGTGCCGCTGACCCAAATAGGTACCTCGGTTGGGCTAGGCTTGCCTGGCACCGTGAGCATCAGCCTCTTTTTGAACTTGCCCATTTGCCCCGGCTTGAAGGTGAGCACGGTGGCCACACTCTGCATCGGCTGAAGCACGCCGCTAGAGGGCTTCGCGTCGAAGTTGGCCACCTTGTTGAAGCTGTAGGGGAGCGCCGCCATGCTGCGGTTGCGCACCGTCACCAGCACGTCACGCCGCTCGAAGACCGGGCACTCCCCGAACCGCACCGCGTCGGCCGCGACTGGCTCGCTGCCCCAGGGTACTTCTGGCACTCCGTCGCTGCCGCCCATGGTCACACTCACGGCCTGAGCCGAGGCGCGGCCCAGGACGGCGACTCGCACCGACTGCTTGGTTTCCGCCGACTCGATCACCGTGTCGAGCGCGTAAGCCGCAGGCGCCAAAGCGGCAGCCCGGCTTGCTTTCTCAAAACCTTTCGTCACTTTGGGCTGCTCGGGCGTGAAGGCCAGCGTCAGGAGCTGCGAGGTGTACGGCGCCACGGTGCCTTCGGCTGGGGTGATGGCAACGGCCTCCAGCAAGTGCATCGCTTCGGCGTGAGGGTCCGACGCGTGCGAACCCAACGACGCGACAGAGCCTCCTTCGCCAGCAGGTGGCGGGTCTGGTGGTTCTAGGCCCAAGTCTTCGTAGATTTGGCGCGTCATGGTCTCCACTCGGGGCTTGTCGAGAATCGAGGACACCAAGTAAGGCAGCGGCACCGGCCCATCGTTCACGAGGAGCGCTTCAATGGTGCACGTTTCGCCGTACAGCGTGTTGCCAAAGTCAGCAATGCGCAGTGGTTCCTTGCTGTTTTTGTACACGAGCGACAGCTTTTGGTTGACAAAACGAGCGCTCACGTCGAGCACTTGCGGTACCGCGCCCTCCACGACTAACCGCCCTACGGCACGGAAAGGACCCACCTTGTCTGGCGCCGTCAGCGTCAACTGCACGTCGACCGACGAATCGCCTCGGTACTCAGACAGGTCTACGGTAGCTACTACAGCAGGTGGGGTGTCGTCTTCTTCGCCTTCGGGTGGGGGCGGTGGGCGCGGCGGGCCCCCAGCCGCTTCGAGCCCCTCTGGCGTGGGTGACAAAGTGCCGCTGCTAGGCGACGCCTCCAGCGGCACTCCGGCATCGAATTCGAGGCGCCACTTCGCTGGGCGGCCGCCTATGTTGGTCAGAGCTACTGTGCGGACAGCAGTCATGTTAGACACCACGTCTCCCACGTCAAGCACTGGGTTGAAGTCCACGAGTGGGGCAGGCAGTTGAGCGCGGCATTGCACCTCCACAGAGTCGACGCCGTTGTTCACCACTATACGGTCAAGGAATTCACCCAGCGGCGGCGCACCACCGGCTAGAAGCTCGTCGCCAGGCACCATGAATTCAATGTCAGCGGCCAGCGACATGCCTGGCGCCAGGCCCGCTGTAGGCACATAGTTCAGCGTAAAGTGCGACGTCTTGGGCGGCCCAATGCGAACCCGAGATACTGTGGTGCCTCGATTGCGCACCATGACGGTCATAACATAGACTAAATCTGCTTGCACATTTGGGAAGAGTACCGAGGCTGGGGACAGCACCAAATTGCCACATTGAATGCTGAGACTGTCCATGCTGGGTAGGAGAAGAGAAACAAGGGCGATTATATACTTTGCCAGATGCACAGGCGCAGCTCCGCTCCTCTCCTTCTTGGCCCTGGAAACCAAAGGTACACACAAGCAAAAGTTAGAATATTCAGTGCTATTTTATTCATTTTAGCATGCGCAGTCTATCCGATACCTTCTTGGGCCCAAGCCAGCAAGCTAACGCCCTCTCTAGCTAGCCTGAGATAAACTCAGTTTCCGGTTCCCAGCTCTGCTGTTTTAACGACGCATTTCATTATATACTATATTAGAGGAGTGTACCTGACCGCTTCACCTTTCTTTCACCTTTGGCGTGCATGTGTTCGTGTTCGTGTTCGTGTTTCGTGTTTGGTACAGGAAAATAAGAGCACTGACCAAAGCCATGCCCGAACCCCGCAGCCAGGACTCGCAACGCGGAGTGCGGAGTGGCATGTTCCTCGTGGTTGAAAGCACGCTGGAAGGGATTCGAACAAGAGAGAAATAATTAGTGTGACATAAAGTCATAAAGGCCCGCTTCAACTCAATAAAACTAAAATTAAAACTAAAACCAAATCCAAAACAAACCCAGCGCCAAGCGCCCATGCAAGAGACAATGGAGCATAGAGGAATTAGACCTTTCCTGAATATACCCGAGGTGCGCTATAGGCATAAACGATAGTCTAGTCTAGTCTAGTCTAGACTAATACCGATATGGAAGAGCCTTAATTGGCCTTCTGGAGCGAATTTGCTAGCGCATATGCAGCTCAAGTGCATACTTCATGTGCCTCTGTGACTGCTGTGTACTTGCCTTTCTTTGTTTTTGGGAGAGTATTAACTAGACTAGACTAGACTAGACTAGGAATTAGTTTATTAGGTTGGATAGCTGGATAGCTGATAGCTAATAGCCGATAGAAGTGTCAAATTTTGCCTTTCTAGCAAGTGAAATTAGTAGTTCGAACAAATAATCAAGTTTCAAATGAAATATTGCATCTCGCAATGACATATCAATACGCACACATCTCAAGTCGCGGCAGCAGCTTCATCGTCTTCGACTTCGCCTTGAAGTGCATCGATGGCACTTTCTTTCACTTCTTCCTCGACTTTTCCTCCAATGTACTCCAGCGGAGTAGTCGTGTAGGTAGGCAAGGCGCGCTCGCCATCGCCCCTTGCTTCCACAACACCCATGCCCCCGAGGAATAGCTCGGCTTTGAGGAGAACCGAATCCGTTCCAACGCCGAAATCAGGGACCACGCAACTCACGCCACCGCCTTTTTCGTTGGTAGGGACCCCAGGCAACACAACAGACCGCGAACCTTCCACCGCAGCAGCAGCTGGCGGCTCTGCTGCGTCGGAGCCGTCGTTGGCGACGTTGTTGTCATGGCCGGGGGCGCTTGCGACGCTGCTTGCGACGCTTCGGTCGTCGTCAGCACCACTCCCGGCTTCGCTGCGGTCACTGGGGTAAATCATTTCCGTGAGCCGCACGCACGTGACCCCAGGCACGCACGACAAATTGGCGCCCTGGAACGAAAGAGTGCTGCCAGGCCGAAGGGCGCCACCGCCCGTCGAGACGTTTTCCACCGAGTTCGGCAGCCCGTAGGCAAGGTAGGTAAACACCGTCGTATGTAGCGGCGGTGGCGCTCCCCGGTACAGGAACGCGTTTGCGAATTCGTCGAAGCTTCCGTCCAGGCTCCCACCGCCCATGCTCGACGCGAGTGACGCGCCACCTCCGCCCACGCTGCTCGCTGCCGCGGAGGGAGCTGCTGACGGCGCCGCCGAAGCTGCGCTCTTCTTGGTAGCGGTGGAATTAGCACTTCCTCGAGACGCCACCGAGCCTCCTTCGGTCATGCTGCCGCCTCCCTGATCGCCGAAGAGCGCTAAATTAGAAAGATAAGCGGCATGGTCCACCGGTACCAATTCGTTTTCTCCTCCGTTTCCACCAGTAGCTGCGCCTCTTCCATCGAACGACGACGAAGAGGAGGTTGACTGTTTGGCCACAGGCCAATCGTGGAAGTGCAAACCGTTGAGGGCAACGAAGGTGCGGCAAGTGATTCTCTTCGGCATTCCGCGCCACGGTTCAGGCGGGGCGCGCTTGCGAGCTCGCGCTGCTTCTTCTTCGGCAGCCAGGCGCGCGTCTTCTTCTTGCTGCTTGCGCGCGGACTTTCGGCTCACGGCGCGCGATGACGCCGCTCGGCCCGACGGGCTGCTCATGTTGCCCACCGACGCAATAAGCCCACTGCCATCGACCACCTTGCTGCTGCTGCTGTTGTTGGGCTGGTTTACGGGTTCTGGATCGGGCAACACGAAGTCCACGCCGCCCGCCATCCGCCGGGCTAACCCGGGTGCCTGGCAGCGCACGACCCACCGCTTCTGGAGCACGGGAGGGGCGCGCACCAGAGCAGCCGCGGCGTCAGTCGCTGCCGCCAGGGCTGCTGCTGCTTCGGCTGCCTCCTCCTCCGGGCTTTTCTGCGGCACTTTGGGCTTCTTGCCTTTGCCCTTGGCAGCGGGCTTCTCTGGAGGAGCTTCCGCTGCGGCAGCGGCTGCAGCGGCAGCGGCTGGGTCCACTTTTGGCTTCGGGAGCACCAGTACAGGGGGTTCAAGCACGTCGATGCATTCCACGGTTGCCGGCACGTCTACATACCACACCAAGGGGCTCGACGCCTGTGCGGCCCGCTCCAATTCCGCGGCCTCGGCTGTTTGCGCGTCGTCGTAGGCTTGCAGCGCTTCTCTGCGGCGCGCTTGTTCGGCCAGCTTGGACTCGCGCATTTCGTCGTCATCGTCGTCGTTCACTTCGAGCAGCGGGTCGTTCGGGTCCCCGAGTGCGGCTCGCCCACCCACTGAGGACACGACGGAAAAGTCGTCCCCGCCCAACGATGCATTCTCGAAATCATTGCCGCCACTTGCCACGCTGCCGCCGCCGCCGCCACTGCCAGCAATGCTGCTACCACCAGCGAGAGAGCCTCCTCCTCCTGCGTCTCCTCCTCCTGCTCCTTCGTCTTGTTCCACCGGCACAGGCGCCGGCGCTTTCTTCAGTTCTTTGGCGGTAGCAGCGCTTGCAGCGGCGGGAAAACTGCGCACGAAAGCGGTGCCGTCGGGGGAGCAAAACGCGAAGCGGACTTTGGCCTGGCCAGGCTGGTTGTGCGCCGACGCGAAGAGCGCAATTTGTGCGGGGTCCGTGGGCACAAACTCCACGAGCTGGCCGCACGCAAAGCTGCCCGCAGCGCGCGTTAGCGTGAGGGCCATGGGACCGGCTGCGCCAATGCCCATGCCAGGCAATGAGTACACGCACAGCGGCGCAAGTCCCGTGGTCGTCGTCGTCGACGACGACTCGAGCGCCAACGAAGGCGCGAATTGGTCGTTGCTGCTGCCTTTGCTGGAAGACAAGGCTTGCGGCGGTGGCAGCGCGACCACGCCGTCTTTAATCTTTTGTTCCCAGAGCTTAGAAAGGTTCCCAATGTCCCGCGCCATCACGATTTCAGTGGTGAAATTGGCGACCGACGGCCAAGGCGACGGCCAGGACACCGGGACTTGCGACGCCGACGCCGACGAGCTGAAACTTGACGAAGGAGTTGCCCCAGTCTTGGTTGCGCCCCTCGCCCGCCGGTTGAAAGCTTGCAAGTACCCACCGCGGAGCGGAAACGGCGGCAAGAGTGCCGTCAAGGTGAAGTTGTCTTCGAAGCGACAGGGGACCAACACTTCCGGCGCTGCTTTCTTTGCTCGCCGCTGTCCCCGCCCTGCCCCAACACCCGCCTCGCCTCCAGGTGTAACTGCCAAGTCGTCACTCGTGTCGCTTTTCAAACTGGGTTGCCGCTCAAATCCTTGCCCAGGCGTAACCGCGGTGCCCTCTGCGGCGGAGTCAGCCGAATTTGGCTCGGCCAGTTGGTCTTCTGCCAAGCGCAGCTTGAGGTGCCAAGTTTTGTCCCCACAGCTAGCGCGCTTGTCCACGCGAAAGAACCCGCTGCCCTTGAGGGTGAGGGGCACCCCAAATCCATTGGGGTCGGAATCTAAGGGGTCAGGTGGCGCAATAGCCGGCACCGCGAGCGGGTAAAACGAGTCGAGCTTGGCCCGGTACAGCATCACGCTGTTGTCGTCGCGCGCCCCTTGCAGCGCCAGGAAATCTTGGCCGTTGAGCGCGACCGCGATGCTCGAGGTTTCAAACGGCAAACTGCCGGCGGCCTCGAGCTCTCGGATGACGTCATTCAACTTCACGCGCACGTAAACACCCGTGCTGGGCGCACCTTCTACTCCATCGCCGTTGTCGCTGCTGTTGTTGTTGTTCGCGGCTGCCGCTGCCACGGCCGCATTAGGCGAGTCGTCATTGGCCCCTGATGGGTCGCTTCCTTCGCCAATGGCGCCCGCTTCCAGCCACACCACGTCGGTGGCGGTGCAGACGATGGGTTTCTTGCCAGGTGCCGTGAGGCGCACCCCAATAGAGTTCGTTTCGTAGAGGCCGAAGCCTCCGATGTACAGGTAGACAGGGGGCTCGTTGCTGACGCTGCGAGGCGACGAAGAAGGCGGCGGCAGTGTCAGGAGCCGAGGGTGCACGGTGGTGAGCTGAAAGGGCGCGAAGGCGTAAAAGTTGTACACCAAGCGATGCTTCAGCTCGGGCCCCATTCCGTGCGACCGCAGCTGCAAGCTTTTCTTCATCGCGTCGGCATGGCTCGCTGCCCGGCTGCCGCTTCCACTCTCACCGTCTCGGCTCACGAGCGCATTGCGCCCCTTGTTCGATTTCTTGCCGTCTCGGAGGCCGCCCTTGCCGCTGTCGGCTAGCTTCTCACCCACAGGCACGAAGTCGATCCCATTCATGCTCACGGAAATGGTCATGGGCTGGGGATGCGGCGGCTGTGGTCCACTTTCAAACTGCCCCTGCCCTCGTGGGCTGAGGGCGCCACCGCTCGGTTGCTTCGACTCACGGATACTGCCAGCTGCCGCTTTCGACCCGCCAACGCTAGTTTGCCTCGCCAGAAAAGGCGCCTTTGTGGGACTGCTTGGCGCACTGCTCTTGCCACCCGAGTTGCCACCACCACCACCGTCGCCGCTGCTGCCGTTTGCGCCGCCCGTGCCGTCTGCTCCCCCGTACGCGGCCATGAGTTTCTTCAAACTCTTTTGCGTGTCGGCCATGTTCGGCGTGCGGCACGAAATCGTTTGCGCGCCCGTGAACGGATCCACGTGAAACTTACCAATCGTGGACCTGGCTCTCGGAAACGCTTCAAACTCAGCTTCGGGGTGCATCCGCGCCAGCACATCGCCGGGCACCGGCTCAAACTTCACCACAATGTTGTCGGAAGCCCACAGCCCACTGCCTGCAATCACGAAGCGGCTGTTGCCCTGCATAGGCCCTGCAGCAGGCTCTAGCCGCACCAAGGTAGTGGGCGCAAACGCCACGAGCTCTTCGGCCGCCAGCTTCACCATGGAAATGCGCTGGCCCGCAATGCCGTCCACTAATTTGGGCTCCAAGAAGCACCGACCGCCGCCGTTGCTGCTGCTGCTGCCGCTGTTCTCATTGCCTTCTGGACCCCCTGTGTTTGAGTCGTCGTTGGGATGGCCCAAGCGGCCCGTTCGGTTCGAGCCCCAGCTCAGCACTCGGCCGTCCGGGCGCACGCCTGCAGACCCGCTACCGTAGGCACTGATGTCCCGCAAATACAGGGGCGGCCGCTCGCTGGAGTCCAGCGCGCTGTCAGTGACGTCCATAGCTCCTTCGCCCCCGGGAGTCTCGGCGAATGGAGACGTGAGCATAACCGGGTGGTTCACCGCGTCAGTGTGGCCCAAACCCAGCTGGCCGTGCGCGTTCAAGCCCCACACGTACACTTCGTCGTTGGCGTTGCGCGCCAGCACGTGCGCCCACCCGCAGCTCACGTCCACGAACTTGGGTGCGGCCGACGACGTGCTCCCACCAGGCTTCCGGCTGGTGCGCTTGACCGCCGAAGGGTCGCACGGTGTCGGGCGCTCCACGTACTTTTTGCAACGGCCAATACCCAATTGGCCGCAGCCGCCCTCGCCCCACGCGTAAAGCACGCCACCTTGCTTGACGATCGCCACTGTGAAGTTGTGCCCACACGCTACCGTCGCCACCGGCTGCTCGGAACTGAACTTGACCAGTTTCGGGCTCAGTACCACCCCAGGCGGCTTCGTTTGTTCGCCAGCGACGCGCGGCGCGTCTGTCGCTTTAGGTATGGGTTCACCAACCAACCCGGTCTGGCCCTCGAACCCACGCCCCCAAGCGTATAGCGTACCCGACTCACTCACGGCCATGGCGTGAGCGCTGCCAGCCGCTACGTGCTTCACGTTCTTCGCCAGCAAGCTGCCAGTGGCCTGCGCGACAACGGATTGCTCGAGCGGGGTGCCCTTTTTCTGCGTCCCTACGTCGCCCACCACGCGCCCTCCTAAACCCAGTTCCCCCCACTTGTTGGAGTCGCCCCAAGTAAAGACTTCACCGGCCGTCGAAAGCAGCACGCCGAAGCCACTGCCGCCACTCAACGCAGTGGCTGCAGCAGGCACGTGCTCCGCAGCCGTCCACGGTACCGCAACTAGACCACTGCTCGACGCAGGTCCCGTTTTAGCCGATGCTACCGCTCCTTGAAACTTGTTCATTGAACCGTTGCTGCTACTATTAATGCTGCTGTTGCCACTGATGCTAACATCATCGTCGTTCGATCTTTCATTTTCTGTTCGCTCGAGGTCAAGGAAGAGAACTTTGCCATCTTCTAGCGTTGCTGCGATTTTACGCCCCGCAGCGCCAACGCCTCGCACACGCCTCGAAATAGGACATGACAAAAACTGCCCTTGTGTCGCTGCACCGCATACCCATAACGTACCCGTATTAGTTGACATGATCAGGATATGAAGCAAATATAGTCACTTAGGCTAAGACTCCGCAAACGAAGCTGCGCTAGAGCAACATGGATAACAAAATCAACGCTCTTTGTTTGGGCACCAACCAGCCACCAGCCACCATTGGATTGGTTGATACTAGGGATGGCTCAAACCGTATATATGGAAAAATGACCTACGGTATATACACGTATATACGTATATACACGTATATACTCGTATATATCCACATACTGTATGGCAGTATGAAAAAGAAGGAAGTGAGTGAACAAGAAGATGTTGTTCTCATGGTCAACGCAGAGCGTGGCTTGTCCAAAAGCTCACCAATAAGTAAACGCACCGTCAACGACATTTTAGTTGAAGAGTTTGTGTTGCCAAATGTTATTTTTGAACCCGACTGAGTCTCCGTCCACACGTTGTACGGCCATTGTCTGCGTCCAAATTGAGGTCTTCACA
>Ga0307930_1003359_pt1 | contig 11816 bp, 4 predicted proteins | sample OrgLakmetageno46_FD_203161 | JGI IMG/M metagenome (GOLD analysis project Ga0307930, IMG submission 203161) | Saline water microbial communities from Organic Lake, Antarctica - #46 | ecosystem: Environmental > Aquatic > Non-marine Saline and Alkaline > Saline | place: Antarctica: Organic Lake... | reverse complement strand
CTGCGACTCTGCTCCATAAGCTGGGCTTCGCTCGTGCCGTCGGTAGTACATGTTCTCGTTGGAACCCGCTTGCAGCGCAAACGGCGCCGGTCGCACGGCCCTGTTGTGCTCTTGACTACTCTCGTCGCCGTACCGCGCAGCACCGAAAGCCTGTGGAAGAAAAGTTACAGTGAATTCCAACATTTCGTTCGCCCAAGCTACGATAGTAGCTCCAGTCATGCGGTAATGAATGTGCTTGTTCTGCTCGTCAAAAATCAACGAAGCTAAAAGAGCTCCTATGACCTTTACGCGAACAATTCAAGCTTCACCTCATATGGTGGAGGCCTACGGCGTCCATCTAGAGGCTGCGGGAAATAAGTGGTGTTCTTTCGGTAGATTCCACGGTACCGATCATCTATATTCGCGTTGAATGGAACTGCCATTTTGGAAGATTCAAACAAAATGACTCTAATATAGTACAATGCAGTATACTTCACGAACGAAGCCTGCCGAGGCCGAAGCCGGAAGCCGAAGCCGAGGCCGAAGCCCTGCCTTCTGCGCTTCTGCGTGAATGCTTCGCGGAATGGGGCACGGGAACTGAAAGAGTGATAGCAAAGATGAGGAGCAAGCTCAGCATGGCCTAGGAGAACGGACGAACGCACGCACGCTGCCCACACACAAGAACGGGGCTACGTACTACGTATGTTAAGCTCCAGAGAGTACTTATTTACCAGGTAGGGTTTTAGCCGGCGGAGGGGACAGAGAAGGTTAGTTGTATCTTACTGTTCATAGCACCATCCGATTAGCGTGCTTCATGACCGGCCTGGTAATAATTTGGGCCTGTTGTGACTTCAAAAATTCATAAATCACACGCCACCCCCTCCGTTTTAGCTTCGTCGTCGAGGAAGACTTCAAGCGCGCAAAAACCGACCTCTCTGTTCTCGTTGGTCTGCCTTCTATACGCCATTTTTGCGCTTGTCCCCCCTCCCCCCTCAGATTATTCCCGTGTCCCACGACTCACATTGATGGAAGTAAGTTACCTTGGTGGCGATGCAGTTTATGCAGTGTGCTGTCCGCAGGTCTTCGGCGTCAAAGAGAAAAAAATCATTGCCACCGTACGAATCGTGCGCAGTTAGGGGGATCCAAGCAAGTCAAAGGTCGAAATACCACCAAAGATATTACAATTTGAGTCAGACGCAATGCCCTCATCGTTCATCAGGGGCCAGGGGCGTGTTTGGAAGGCATGTCTACACATCTATACAATCACCCAGCTACTCGCCTTCTTCGTCTAAAGCGCCAATGATTGGTTCCTTGCTCTACTCTGATGTCCCAAGCCACAACAACTGAACACTACACACGGCCGAGGCTTACAGCTTCTGGTGTTATGGGCTAATGGTGCTTTGTTTGCACCTATATTCGATTTTCCTAGTTTCTAGTTCTCAGCCATAGCTCAAAATGCCTGTTTGCTTACTAGTTACTAGCTCGTTTCTGGGCATAGAATTAGTGTTATCTGAAGGTCCATTACAAGAACTGGCTATGGCAGGTAATGCAAGTAAAAGCGAAGAGAGATAAGCAAGAAGTTAGAAGTTACAATCCAGGAACAGCTGATGCGAGGGTGGGTCGGTCTGGAAAATTAGCTTTGCGGCCCACGGATGCGGCCTTCTCGTCATAAGCACGAGCTGCTGATACGTCACACTCGAAGTAGCCTAGGTGCATTTTTTTGTGATCTATCTTGATTTGAGCCAGCCACTTCTTCCTGCGCTTATCCCACGAAACCCCAACGAATGGGGAAGATTGGCATTCTGGAGATTGGTTCTCTGTTCTAGCGTCCAAGTTGTCAACTCGAGGAAAATTGAGTCTTCGGCCATGTGGGGCTGCAGCTCTGTCGTAGGCTCGAGCTGCATCTTCTTCCTCGTCAAAATACCCAAGGTGGAGCCTCTTCCTTTGAATGGAAATTTCAGTACGCCACCGTGCCTCTCGGCGATCCCAATGAACGCCCACGAAGGTGCTGGCTCTCTTCACAGTTGAAGCCACCCTAGTCTGACGTCGTTTTGAGGCACGTCCTGTGCCTTCGCCAACCGGAAAGTTCACCGGGCGATCGAGGGCGCCAGCATAACCATCATACTTTCTCGCTGCTGCTTCTTCACTCTTGAAGTATCCTAAGTGCTTAACGGTGCCGTCCACAGTGATTTGAGATTGCCACTTGTTATCTCTTCTGTGCCATGATACACCCTTGAATTTGGAAACCTTCTTGCAATCGTTCGTGCCCTTGACGCCACTTCCAACACGTTCGTAAGGCAAGTAAAACAGAGAGTGCGTGACCTTCTCAGTTTGGTTCTTTTCAAGGCTGCTTTGATGTCCCTTCATTGATGAAACAGTAAGACCACGACCCAGGAGGAAAGCACGATTTTCTGCGGGAGTTCCCAACAGGACCGGCAATGGGGCCCTCTCCGAAGCTGGATGTTTTAATGTAGATGCAGCAGGCGACATTGGCCATGAAATGCCGTCAAGTAGGACTGTGCTGCTCGCATCGTACCTTGTAAGCTCAAATGAAGTGGGAAATTGGCGATTTAACTCTCCGTCAGATTGGCCCGGTGGTAAACCTAGAAGCTCACCAGTAGGGAAAGTATTTGCTGGAGGGAGCTTGTTCGCGAGAGGGGATCGAGGCCACACGACGACCTCGTCACCGATCATTTCAGACTCGTCGCGAGGTGTAAAGCCTTTGGGTGCCAAGTTGTCGCGAAGGAGCTCGCCTTCCACGCTGTCACGGCGAAGTGCAGTCCGAAGACCAAGTAACGCCCTTTCTTCTAGGATAGATACCTTGTACGGAGTCGTGCCCAATTGCCTCGCCACTTCGCCCAAGCTAAGGGCTGCTTGTGGATTTTTTACTCTTTTGCCACGAGCGCTTTTCTTTTGAAATTGATTTGAGAGGCCAACTCCATATCGAAGTCTCAGCACATGAGCTTCGTCTTGCTTTAATGTCTCGAGGGCTCTCTTGACTATGCCTTCAACCTCAAGCTCTTCTTGTAACGATTCAGATGCAGGCCGACTTTCCGACAACGCTGCGACAGCTTCTAATGACCCTATGCCATCACTGCCACTCCACTGAGACGCCACACCTGCTTTTGATGAAGATCTTCCGATATCACTTCCACGCCCTGGATTTGAAACTGCATTTAGAGGTACAGTGTTACTCGTTGACTGCCACAATCTCAAGACATCTTCAAGTCGAGAGACGGAGACACCTGCCTCCGCTGCCCATTCTTGCTTGCTGATTGCCGCATTGCCACCGTTTGTGCTCATGATCCGATCTCGAGCTTTGCGCAATTTGCTCATGGCATCGTCGAGTCCGCGATTCACGCGAAGGCCAGTGCGATGCTCCTTCAGCATGCTCAGCATATACGCTCGTGCGTAACTGTAAGCAAATGTCGAAAAGCGTGCACCATTTCTGTAGTCAAATTTCTCGGTAGCTTCCATGAGCCCTACGCAGCCTTCTTGATAGAGTTCTCCGAGCTCTAGACCCTTCATTGACGCAGCGTGCTTGTATTTAGCTGCAAGACTTCGAACCATAACCATTGCACCCACCACCAGCTCAGATCTAGCTCGTTCAGCTTGTCTGAGAGAAGTTTGGAGCATTTTCACGGTCGCATCGGGTCCCAGCACTAAAGTGGCCAGCTCAGCTTCTGAACACCGAGGCCGCTCAGTTCGAAGCTTGTTGTACCTCTGAAGGATAGGTAATTTTTCGCCGAGCATCCGTTCGCGCATCAGTGTCACCATTGAGGAATTGGTGGAAATCCATTGTTCTGTCTTTCGCCCACCTCCAGTCCACGAGGAGCCCTTTGGCGATTTTGATAGGGAAATGCCTGACGACTTGTTCATCTTATCGTCATCATTGGACGCCTTCTGCCTGGATGCCTGCAAACAACCTCTTTGGCCCGTCGTGAAAACCAGCGTAGGCAATGAAGTGAAAGTTGCAGGCGGCAAAGGTCGAGTACATCTAGGAAGCAGCAACTTTTTACTACTCAGGAAACCATTCGACGTTGTGATTGTGCTAATCACTAAAATAAGCCCCCACTTGCCTAATTGCATAGCTTAAGCTTGTATCATGTGGGAGTACGAAGAAGGCGAATCTGATTTTGGATTAAGGCAAGAGTCAAAGTTTTCAAAAGGAGAAATGTATATCAATTAAGCAACCAAAACTCAGATACGAGCAAGCAGTAGTATAGCATATGCTATCAAGCACTCGAGGATATTTGGCCACGACCCACGAGGCGCTTGGGTTAGTGTTCTGGGCTCGGATGCTCTGATGCCCCGATCAGCCAACAACAGTTTGAGCTGATTGACACGCAACAAAAAGTTCAAAAAAGTTCTGCAAAATATTTTTGCGCACTATGTTGGTGAAAGTTCAATTGCGCTTTGCCGAGTCCAGAAGGATTCTTCCCCGTGTCACTAAGAAGACACCTCGGGCTTGCTCGGTTGGCATCACCTTGCTGGTATAATCAGATTATAGCACCTGTGTTTGATTGATTCAGACGCTCTTGGGACTACTCCCAATACTAGTTCATCATGCTCGTGCGTCTTTCTGCCCGACGAACTGGGTTGGCGAACCTTGTGCAACCAACGAGAGCGAGGCTGATGTCAAACAGCGCGCAAACTACCAAGGCCCCGCTAGTGTTGAGCAGCGACAAAAATGGCGTGCGTACGCTCACTATGAACGACCCTGCCAAGCTCAACGGTTGGACAAAACCTATGATGACGACCTTATTTGACGCATTCAATGCTGCAGCTGCCGATCCCGAGGTGCTGTCATATCCTTCGATCTTTAACATTAGATACTACCCAATGATGATTGATGACGCCAGGCACAGTGTTATAATCCATAAGGCTTGCTACGTATTGACACTTTACCTTCAAAATGTTCCTTCTCCAGCTGGTATTCAATGGCTGAAACTTGCTAATATGAACTTGGCCCATTTTCTTATTAACATCTCTGACTTCCCTTCGTTTTTTTCCCGCTATCCATGCTCTCTACTCAAGGTGAAAGTGTTGGTATTGACGGGGGCTGGCAAATATTACTGCGCTGGCGTGAATTTGGCGGGTGTCTTAAAGCCGATGCACCCGCAGAAATTGCACGACCTCATCTACCAACAAAACAAAATGGTGTTTGACGTGTTTTTGGACTTTCCCAAGCCATTAATTGCGGCACTGAACGGCCCCGCCATCGGCGCTTCTGTGACCACTGCGACGCTCTGTGACGCCCTTCTCATGGCGGAAGAAACTGCGACCCTCAGCACCCCTTTCGCGAAGCTCGGAGTACCCCCCGAAGGGTGCTCTTCCGTGCATTTTCCCAGAATGCTGGGAGCCGCCACGGCGCAACGGCTTTTGGGACCCGAAGGGTGGCAGCCCACCGCTGCCGAAGCGGTAGTATGTGGCCTCGCCACCGAGAGCGTGCCTGCCAACGACTTGTTGCCAACCGCACAACGGCTGGGGGAAGCGTGGGTGGCCAATGGGAAAACTCACCGAGCAGTGCCGCAACCTTTGGTCCCAAACGGAGCAGCAGCCGCAGCAGCTACTACTCCTGAGCAGGTCAAAGCTGCGGAGGCGGTGTGGAAGGAGTACAAGGCCGCCAACGATACAGAGTCGCAGGACTTGGCGAGGGCGTTCTTGGGGCCGTCCTTCCTTCAGGGGCAGGTGGACTTTTTGACCTCCAAAGGCAAAAGCCAAGCAGCGCTCTTTTTCAAGCTCCTGCTGTCGACCCGCCCCCTCTGGTCTTCTTTGCTTTCCGAGGACGCTGACGTCTTGCGGCACACCAAATGATTGAGCTGAGTGGCGCTGTAGTGAAGCTCCTTGTCGTTGAACTCAATGTGCTTTTATGGCTGCTCGTGCTTTTGTGCAAAATTTTGTAGATCCAACTTTATTAAGTTATCGTTGCCTTCTGTGCCATATAGTACAAATACACGGAATTTTCGCTTGTGGTAACACTGCGGTATGGCCGAATTGTATATACAAAAGGGGCCCATTCAACTTTGTTATGATTAGCGAGTTAACGGTATTTATATGTGGTATATACGCGCATATCGGATCATATCGTAATTTCTCTACAAATCCCGATTCCCCGACTCCAATACTCCAATAAGCAATTCATTCATCTTTCAGTGGATTTTCCATGGTCCGTAATAGCAAGAGCTATCTCTGCTTGGGTACAGCAATATCCACCATCCCACTCTCTCTCTCTTTACAATTTTCCTCTCTTTCTCTCGCCATCTCTTGATCACCTCGGTTCCGCGCTTCCTTCTGAACCGGATACAGACCCAGACTCATCACCCTCGCCTTCTTCTTCGGTCCCACTGCCTTCATCTTCCGTCGACTCAAACTCTTCGGGGTTGTAGGGCTTGAAGGTGCCCTCCGGCGGTTTCACCCACTGTGACGCTTGCGTCCTCACGTTGAAGTAATAAAAGAGCTCGTGGTTCGGATCCCACCCTTCGACGAATTCATAATCGGGCTCGTCCTCGTCCTCGGACTCAGACTCGCCTGAAGACGATGACTCTTCTGAAGGATCGGAGCCGTTGTCCTCATCAACTGCTCTTGCTACACTTGCTCCGTTAGCATTGGCTGCTCCCGCTCCTCCTGCGGTCGTCGCAGCTGTGGCAGCGGGGTCGCGCGAGGAATTTCCTGGTTGGTTTGGGCTTGTCTTTACTGACGGCGCTGCCGCAGCCAAGTCCGTGTCAGACCGCAGTGGGCTCAAGTTGGACGGTGAAACGTTGTCTGCCCCCCGACGGGGGTCTTCAACGAATCCGTCGATCCCCGCGAACGCGTCGGCCGACACGCCCGAGGCCCCCGTCATGCTGCTAGTGCCGCTGCCCATGCTTTCGTCTTCGTCGTAGGAGCGCACCGAGACACCATGGGGGGACACGGGCGACATAGGAGAGGCCGCTTCACCGCCTGAAGTGGTCTTGCTGTTGGTGTCAAGAGGAGGCAAACCCACTCCGAGGTCTCCGGGAGCTCTTGCTGCGGCCGCCTTGTCAGCGGGTACTGGACTAGTGAAAGAGCCCGATTGCTGTTGCTGCTGTGCATCAGCAGCAGGAGAAGTGCTGTTGGTCGTTGCAGCAGCGGTCGTTGTTTTTGCATTACGGGAGCGCGACCGACTGCGGCTAGGGGAGCCATCTCCGCTGCCTTCGGAGCTGCGCAGCGAGCCCCGCCCGCCTTTGAGGGTGGGCTTCTTGGTTCCGGGCACGCTCTCTTCGCCATCGCTGTCGTCGGAGCCCGAGGAGTCGCTGGCGTTCTTTTCAATGGCAGCTTTGGCGGCGTTGGCGGCTTCGGCCGCGGCACGAATGCGCTGAATGGCCGTGAGTGGGCCGGTGGAGGCAGCAGCAGCAGCAGCAGCAGTGCCAGCAGCAGCGGTGGCGCTAGGATCGCTCTTGTTAGGAGCACTCGTCGCCCGGTCACGGCTCATGCTGCTGGAAGTGGATTGAGAATCGTCAGAAACGTGGCCGTCTGCCGCTTCTGTTGACAACAGCGGCTCATCGCGGCGCCGTCGGTAATTGTCCTGGGATGACGTCACTGATTCGTCGTCGCTGACGTCATTGGCACGCGGCAGCTCCTCCTCCTCGTGTTGCATTGGCGGCAGCGCTTGCCTCTTTGCTTCCTCGGCTGCTGCTGCTGCGCTAGCTTTCGCCAATGCACTTGCCTTCACCTCAGATGTCGCCTTGGTTTCTGTGGTGCGGTCCACGTCGCGGCTTTGCTCTTTCTCTGCTGCTTTTTCAGATTCCATCTCCTGCCGCTGCGTGTTGGCCTTTCGAGCTTTTTCGTCCGCTGCAATGGCAGCTGCTTCCTTCTCTGCAGCTTCTGCCGCTGCTGCCTGCGCTGCAGCCGCTGCCCTCGCCTCTTCCTCTCGTTCTTCGGCTTCTTGCTGGGCTGCTGCTTCCCTCTTCTTCCTGGCAGCTTTGTCGTCTTTCTTCGCGCCTCCTGCTCCACTGGTAGTGGTAGTGGCAGCGGTATTTTCGTCCTTGGCAGCTGCTGCACGATTCGCTGACAGGGCTTGGTGGTTGGACACCGCATTCGATTGAAGCAATTCTGCAGGCACCGCTACCCCACTCGCCGCAAGGGTTTCAAATTCAGCGTAAAGAGCAGCGTGCGCTTGGGCAGCAGAACCGCTGCCGACTCGGCTGGCCGCAACCGCGGCCGTGGCATCCACGAGTGCAAAGAGTTGTTGCCGGGTGGCAGTCGCTGCTGACTCGGCGTCTCGCAGGCTAGACATGGCCGCTGCTGCCACTGCAGCATTCGGACTTGCACTGGAAGCACCTTTCTTGGCTTCTTCGACAAGGGCGTTGAGAGCTGCTCGCACCGACGGCAGCATGCTCGGTGGTCCCTCTCGCTCCAGGCCAAGGTCAGCCAGTGTCGCTTCAAATCCACTGAGCGCTGCTGCATTGGGAGTGGCTCGAGCACCACCGCCACCACCAGCACCACTGCCGCCGGTAGCCGAGCCGCCCCTCGCATGCATTTCTAGGAGCATGCCCAGAGCCACTCCGCAGGTCTCTCGCTCTTCGTCGAGGCGCCTGGCCCACGCTTTCACTTTCCGCTCGTGGGCGGCCACCGCTGCCTTGGTCGCCGCTGGAGATTCACCCACGCCTGCGTTGGCGCCGCCGCTGCTGCTGCTGCCGTCCTGGTGGCGGCCCTGGGCGTATTCGCTGTCGTAGTCGGTGTCCGAGGGGTACTCGCTATTGTGGCGCTGCTGCCGCTCGAGGCGCCTACGCTGCGACGCAGCGAGTTGGCCTTCGTGGGCGACTGCTGACTGCAAAGAGCCGAGGTCCGAGGGCACGCCGTGGCCGTCGTAGCCTTGCTGCTTGGGCGCGAGTGTCCTGCTGAGAGGAGGTTCACCGCCTCCGATATCAGAGAAAGCAACCGAATCGTTGTCATCGTGGTCCAAACCACCACCTCCTCCTCCTCGGTAGCCGCCGCCGCCAGCGGAGCTCCCGTCTTCGCTGTCTTTTAGTCCTAGGCTCGACTGGAAGAGCTTGAGCTGAGCCGCCACCGATCTCGACTCGAGCGCTGACGCGTCCCCCAGGTCCACCAATTCCCTTGCGGAGACGGGCGCAGCCACCATCCGTCCGCTGCTGCCGTGCGATCCTTTGCCTCCGCCCAGAGGCGACAGAGGAGGGCTGGCGGCGCCCCCTGCCGCAATCGCCTTGGCTTCTAGCCGTTGCTGTTTGGCGGCTAATTGCCGCAACAAATCTTCAGCTTCAGTCGCAGAATCGTCTCCGTCGCTCACTTGTGACGAAGGCAGGTGGAGTCGTTGTGCATCGACGTCTGCCGCACTTGATGACGACGAGGACGAAACATTGGCTGTGCCGTGCGCAGCCTGCAGCGCGGCTTCCTTTGCCGCTTTCTTGGTCACTGCTTGCTGCTGTTGCAAGGCCGTCGCGAGAGCTACCGACTGCGCCTGCTGCCTTCGCACCAGTTCCAGGCTCTTGGCGTGCATGTCGTGCAAGCGTTTGATTTCCGCCTGTAAAGACGCCACCTTTTTCTTGGCGGCTTCCTTTGCGGCTCGCTTCGCCGCCTCCTTCGGTGTTTCTCCCGGTTTCACGTCGTAAGGGCCTGGCAACAGGTTGCGCGCCACCAGGTCTTCGCGCCGCTGTTCCAAGTGCACGGCTGCGGATTTGGTGGCAGACATGTACGACGGCGTAGAGCCCGGCACCTGCAGCGGCGGCGGTTGCAATGAGGACCCAGGAGTGGCCATGCCTTTGGCAGAGAGCTGGCTGTTGTTCTGCGGAGCACTCGAAGGATGGCCAGCGGGGCGCCAACCCGCCGGTGAAGTGCCGCGCGATGGGCGCGGCCGAGATCCTTGCTCGCTTGCGGCACTGCTGCTGCTGCTGTTGTTGTTCTGCTTGGCCTGGGGCTGCGGTGGGGGCGGCGGGTATGGGTTCGGCATCGCCACCCGCTTCGGTACAGGGGGCGGCGGGGGCGGTTTCACGTACGTGGCGCCAAACGCCTGGTGCTTGTTTTTGTGCTGCTTGGCCGCGGTGGACTTGGCGCGCTTGTGCAGCGGAGCCGCCAAGCGATCGGACGAAGGTGGCAAGTTCCAGCGCACCCCATCCCAAACCACGTGCACTTTTGGAGGGCCTTCTCCCACCCCGTATTCGCCACCGCCACCTCTGGAGCTGCTGCGTTTCTCCTCTTCGTCGACTTCTCTGTCGGAGAAGCCCCGGCGCCGGCCCATAGGAGAGCTACTAGCGTTGCGCCCGCGACCTCCCACACCTCCTGGAAATCCGTCCATAGACTTGGCGGGGTTGAGGGATCTTGGTGGGGCCAGAGGCCGCCCTCTCGCTTGCACCGCGTTGGCAATGGCGGCTTCTCGGTGAGGCATGGCGCGGCCGTCCACGGTGCGGAGATGCGGCAGCAAGCACATCACGGCTGCCCGCATGCTCGCTGCTGTAGCGGTGTCCCCCACCCCCGCGCCCATCATGAATGGGTTTCCCGCCACGGAGAGCGCGCGAAGGCCCCGATTGGCGGACAGCGGTTTCAGCGCCGTGTGATTGGCCAGCTCGTTGTGGTCGACTTGGAGCGTGAAGAGCTCTTCGGTGAGCACTTCGAGCCCCGAGCAATGCTTCAACTTGTTGTGCGAGAGCACCAGCACTTGCAACTTCAGGAGTTTGTCCAGGCCCGTGACCCGAGTCACTTGGTTGTGGGACGCGTCCAGGGTCTCGAGGCCCCCCAAGCAGAGGGGGAAACTGGCCCCAGGCCCTCCACCACAGAGGCGGGTCAAACGGTTGTGGCTCAAGTTCAAGTAGCGCAGAGCCGCATGAGGTGGACCGTTGTCGTGGCGGGATTTGCTGCTGCCGCTGTTGTGGCTGCGGCGAAACGACTCCTCGAAACCTCCAAGGGCATCTTGCAGCACGCTAACATCCACGTTCATGAGCTGGTTGTGCGACAAGTCGAGTTTCACGAGTCGCCGCCGGAGCTCGAGCATCTTAGCTCGCCCGCTCGCCCCTAAGAAGTCCGCAGGGAGCGTGAACGAGGGCAAGTCTTGTTTTCGTAAGTCCAACAGGCCATCTTCGTCTACCTCTCCAACGGCTTCCTTGAAGTAATACGACGACGCCCCACCTTCGCCTCCCCCACCTGCTGCAGACGGCGCAGCGATCCCACTGGGCACGCGGGGAGAAATGGGCTCGGGCACAGGGGGTGGCGCAGGCGCAAGCTGTAACGACGAAGCAGTGCTGAAGCCTGTGGCGCGGGGAGAGCCTCGAGGCGAGCTCCGGGGTGACGCACGAGGTGACGTACGAGGCGAGGTGCGAGGTGAGGTTCCCGGCACTGGAGCCCCCAGGGGCAGCGCACTGAGCCGTGGCGATCCCGGCAGAGGCGCTTGTTGTGGTCGTTGCACTTTTTGCTGCTGCTGGAGTGCTGAGTCTTGGCTCTGCTGTGGGTGGCTGGGGGAGATCCCACGCAAGTTGAGAGGTTTTGCAGCCGCGAGTGCAGCGTAGCCAGTCAAGGCCGCAGGAGCTGTTGTAGCAAACCTATCAGGCGATTGTGGCTGCGGCTGCTGTTGGAACCTCGAGCCGTCACCTCGTAAGATCGCACCCTGGTTTGGACTGTTAACTACTGGTGCAGCAGCTCCAATTACGCCACTTTGGTTCATTGATGATGGAGGCCCAACGGTGGCAAATTGCGCTGGGTCTTGGAGCGTGGATGTGACGGTCGAAGCGGCGGTTAAAATACTGCCACTGGAGGTATACCCTGCGCTAGCAGCACTGCCTCCGTGAGGCACTGAACTCGCAGTGAGAGAAGCATCGCTGGGTGGCAGAGATGCCGAAGAAGCACTTCCACCTCCTCCAGCGGCGGCT
>Ga0307930_1003354_pt1 | contig 11831 bp, 12 predicted proteins | sample OrgLakmetageno46_FD_203161 | JGI IMG/M metagenome (GOLD analysis project Ga0307930, IMG submission 203161) | Saline water microbial communities from Organic Lake, Antarctica - #46 | ecosystem: Environmental > Aquatic > Non-marine Saline and Alkaline > Saline | place: Antarctica: Organic Lake... | reverse complement strand
CACTTCCATGGCCACTCGGGCATGTGCGCCTGATTAGCTTCTTAGGTCTAGTTTGCGCTGCTTTGCTTTTCTTCTCTACCTGTTAGTCTTCTAATTCCGGCCCTTCGGGGCCTGTCTCAAAAAGTCTTCACTGGGATGAGTATTTTTATGCTTGAAGCAAAAGATACTCATTTACTCTTAAGTTGTCCTTCAGCCATCAAACTTCAGGGGGTTTGCTGTATTGAAGAAAGTCGCTCGTGCTGTAAGCTGTAAGTTCCACGAAGGAATACTTCGGAGTATAAATCTCTACAGAGCGCTAGAGGTACGAGAATAAATAATTCAAGGGGATTAGGCGGAAATCAATTCCACCTCAGTACCGCAGAAACGACCTAAGTCGGGTTTCAAAATGATTTGATGAACAGAGGGGATGGAATTATTATCCTTCCTGCCCTCTAACCACTCTCCTCTTGCGTTTTTGACTTGCGCGCAACGCACGCGCGTATACTACTGCCCGCAGCACTGGCTTCTGTGTCATTTGGATTTTGTATTAGTTCGAGTTCGAGTTCCTCAGGGCCTCCTTTGAAATACGTAAGCTTAACGCAAAAAAAGAACTGTAAGCTTTGCTTATTTTCTTGGCGTCACCGAGAAAAATCTATGATTTTCCTGATATAATAACAGGTAAACTAATACACAATCTTGGTTCACAACAATAGTTCATCTCAGTTCGGGCGTTCGGGCAAGACCATGCTATCCGAAGTAGTAGGTCTATTTTACCAAAGGGCATCTTAGGTCTTAATTCTGGTATGGCAAGTGTTGCGGCTACAACGAGGGCTAGCTTTAAAAAAAAACCCTGTACTGACCGTTTATTTCCAAAAATGGGCGAATGCCGGGAGGTGCTGGGCGGCGGACCAGCACCTCCTTCGAAGCTATAAACGCTTCGAGTGCAACCGAGATCTCAAACTTAGTGAGGTAAGGTGTTTAGAGTATCGCCGGTCGTTTACGACCCGTCGTGCAATTTTCACCTCTTCATCACGTTCGAGGCGTCAATTCTTGACGCAGCATCCACCGCACGGGCTTGTAGTCGCGTCGCCTTGAAGTATAACGTGGCACGCCTTTCTGCTAACACGTTTAAATTAACCCCGTGCATGAGTCTTTGTCTGTGAGTGGTTTTCCAGGATAATTTCGAGGACAGTATGGAATGCAAACTCAAACGGAACTCTGACACCGGAGCTCATGGCTGTGAATCCAGCATCGCATTGTAGGACTTCAAAAGTGGCGACAATATCCCACGGTCCGTCTGTGAGACACAGTCATGCACGGTGGGCATCAGGGGAGGGAACGGATTCCTAGGAACTTCGGGCCACGAGAGCACAACTCAGTTGGCCTTAAATCCAATAAATCCCCTAAGTTAAGCCTAAATAAGCTTAAATTAAAACAAGCTCAATTTAAGGGGAAATAAGCTCTGGGCTGTGACTATGAATGCCGTGGCCTGGACCCTTAAATTTAAGCTTACCCCCGAGCTGTTGATTTGATAACTTATTTGACAGACGCTGGGTGTCACATATATCAGGCTGCTATCTGCTATCCCACCTCAAATTCTGGAATCATCCTAGAAGTACATCCAACGGGTCAGCCTCTTAACCACTACCATCGCCTTAAGTTTGTTATATCATGAGTCTGAAGCGGCAGCGTAGGGGTGAGCCGCATGCACAACCATTGGTTTCTAATGGAGCGGAAGTCGAGAAAGGCAGGGTGGCAACTCTCTCAAGTGAGGAAATATCTTCTCTTATGTCGACCGAAGAGAAAGAAAAATTTGACGCTGAAGTTGCGGAAGCCGCTAGACTCATGCCGTACCGTGTAGCTTTGGTGAAGAGTTCTTCTGCCTCCCGGGGCGTCCTCGCGAATCCTCGGTCACCTGTTGGTCCTGACCTCGCGAAGATGCTTGAGACTGTTGGAGGCTACAAGTGCGAGGTCAGATTTATATTATTTTGCATTTCTACTCACTCAGATATTTGAAATGAATTTCTTCGATATCTGGTTCGAGCCCTCAATTGTTATGGGTTCATTCTGTTCGTTTGCCCGCAGGATGGCTACACCCCGCTGCTCGAATCATTTAAGCGCAAGGACGCAGCGACAGCACAGTATCTTATTGCAAACGGCGCAAATGTGCACGAAACTGCCTGGGGAAGCACTACGAACTGTAGTATTCATAGGTAATTTGAATTTATTTTCTCCTACTGTAGCTATCTTGCCACTCTTTGCTTCCTACCTCTTCCATATCCTCTAATGTGATTGAACAACGCATTGCTTTCTATTTTCAGGACAATACATCTGCTTGGGATCTAGCTGATGACGACGATGCTTGCAACGATCTCCTAGAGCATCATGCAGATACCATCACGAAAATTGAGTATGACGAGTTGTCGATTGTTTCTGCAGCGGTATCTCACTGTGCTGCCCTCTCTTCCAAGAGTGAGCTAGCGCCAGAGACAGTCTTGTCGCTTCGAACCTACCAGCTTGACCCATCCTTCCTCTGGCCCCCAGTATACATTCGCGACCACGTTGTTGCATGGGCACGCGATTTTATGATTGCTCAGATTGCAGAAACCTTTCTGCTCTTATCGGATTTACCAGACGATTGCGGTGGTGACATTATCGAGTTTTTGCTATTAAGAATGACTCGGAATGAATTGCTTGACTCGTCAGTACACTGCTCGTCGCCAGAGGCACGTGCATGGCTACGTGCTGTTGTGGTATCAGCAGTTGCCAAAGAGAATGCGGTAAGAGCGCTTGCTTCGTATTAACATATGCGAGCGAAGTGCCGATTTATTAGATATCGCCATAATTTCCATTTCACGTTTCCGTTTAGTCATTTCGTCCTTAACCACAGGCTGAGAAGGTATTTGAGCTCGTGCCCGCCGCTGAAAGGGGCGACCTAGCAGCGGTGCAAGACTGCCTTGACAAAGGTGTTGATGTCGATTTTCAATCACACAAGGTAACTTGCCACCCAAAGTGATGCTACCTATGTCATGCCAACTTTCACATGCAAGAGACATGATGCGTCTCTGTTTGAGCGGTTCATGCCAACCTAGCTAGTTGCACGAAAATTTCATATCTCTGTTTCCTGACATCAATCTATCTTAAAAATTATGCTTTACTTCACCTCTCTATATTTTCCTCTCACGATATTACCAGACTCTCCACACGCCACTATTTTGGGCTTCAAAAGTTGGTGACGTTGCTCTGGCCGAGCTAGTCCTCCAAACCGGCGCTGACACTGAGATATGCGACGACGTGAGTCGCATTGTCATATTCTTAAACGCTTTGTAAATAGAAAAATCTGCTCTATTCGTTTTATTTACAACTGCGAGACGTCTCTACTCCATTGCTGATTCTTTTTTATGTCCTCTTTCCCTCGCACAATCTACTTATTCTTCGTTTACGGTGTAGGTTGGCGACACACCACTCATCATTGCCACAGTCAATGGCCACATAACCATCGTAAAGCTCCTTCTAGATGCTGGTGCCGAGTTGACCGTAGACGGCGCAGTAAGTCACCCCATTCTATTATATTTTCGTACTGTTTATGGTTCTAACCCAAAATATGCCGCCTCTGTGTCCCTTTTCCTGTTCGATTTGCGTTGCCTCGCCATAGGATGGCTCGAGTGCGCTCATCAGTGCCTCAGCTTGGGGCCGTGCTGACGCTGTGAAGCTTTTCCTTGAGGCAGGCGATAACGTCAATGGCAAAGGCGGCGTGAGTGCACACACTACTGGGATGCCCACACATACGAACACAACGTGGCATTCTTTTATCGGAGTTTAGCTCTGATGATTGTTGATCCTGTACATCAACATTTCCTGGCCCATCAAGCAGATGCCATGTTGCATAAGTTAGCCTGGCAGTTCTTGGCAATTCTTTTTGGCCTGTAATATACCTTTGAAATTTTTAAATCATTCTTTTTGTATCGATAGGTTGATTACACAGCCATTATGAAGGCTTCCAAAGAAGGTCATGCTGCAGTTGTTGAGCTTCTCCTGGAAGCAGGCGCCGACTTGGAATACACCAATTTTGTGCGTGAACGTTGCACATGCGACTGTTTGTTCACGAGGAAGCCTGTGTCCTTGCGCCTTTGTGCTCCTTTTATCACGTAGCTGCTCGTTTTCACTGCGAACGGTCAATGGTACTCATATCATATTCTTGAAATTTCATTCCTTTTCTACTGCTTTCCTCTGTGTGTCTCAGGATGGCGACACCGCACTGATCAATGCCTCAATCAATGGTCACGCCGCCATTGTTAAACTCCTGATTGAAGCGGGCGCTAAGAAATACACAGCTAACAAAGTGAGTAAGGCACACCGCCATGCCAGTACTAGCTTGCAAGAGTAGTAAAAAAGATGCAGTGTAGTTAGTGCTTATTCAACTTGTTTTTTTGTCCATGTAAATATGCTACCCTGTGAAAACATGTCATGTTCTTAAGGTCGTCGCTCTATCTTCAGCTGTTGAGCGTTGTAGCCTATTTAATTGTGTGCTTGCGTGCGCGATGCGCGATACTGCTGCTTATGTTGTTGCAGGAAGGCAAAACAGCGTTGGACTGCGCCAACGAGAAAGGCCACAGATATATAGTTGACCTCCTCCAGGAATGAATTGTATTTGTATCTTGATTGTCTAAACTCAATGCATCTAAGTGCATTTGAACAACTGGTTTGAAAAAATAAAATAATTTTGTTTGTTTGTGCACCTGGTTGCCGAAATGGAAATAGCTTTTAGTAGTGCTAGTATGGGTAAGTTGGGTTCGGGTAACGGCAAAACGCGCGCTATAGTCCTGAATAACCATCGTTAAAAACGGGGGCTCTGGCGCACTCAGCAACAAGTGCAAAGAAAAACCATGGGCAGAAGTAGCACGCTCTCAGAGGTGACTTGTATTTGCATATGTAGCATGCATCTGCGCGTTCCAGAAGGTTACATCTGGCGTCTTCCCTTCGGTCAAGTCGGCGGGGTCTCATTGCCCATTGTGCTTCACGTCCCAGGCACACGAGGCCTTCCTCGTGGGGGGGGGCTCAGGAAAGGAAGCTTCTGTAATTCTCCTCATCAAGTAATACGTATACTGTACAGAAGTAAGTAGACCCTACAAATGTTTTTCTGCTCAGCGCGCGTGTTTTCCTCAAAATTCTTGCGACGCTGAACTCGAAAATCTTTCAAATTTTCGACTACTCTGTAGTGGCATCTCTCGTCAGCTTGTCAGTCGAGCACCCTAGCCTGCAACTTTTAGTTTTTACTCTATTGTAGGAAGCCTTCACATAATCAATCTGCCAGCATGCCTCCCAAGTCGATAGGCACCCTCAAACGCAAGCATGGAACGCTCTCTGCCACGAGAGAATCTGAGAAAGGTGGAGCGATACACGCATCAAGTGCCTTCGCACAGCCCCTGTGGTCAGCCGAGGAGCAAGCATTGTTCAATGGGGAGGTTGCAAGGGTGGCTCGCTCCACGCTTTGCCGTGAAGCTTTAGTGGAGAGTCCGCAAGCAGCCTATGCAGCACTCGCGAATCTACGGTCGCCTATCGACCCTGAACTCACGAAAATGCTTGAGATTGTTGCAAATTACGTGATGGAGGTGGGACCTGATTACGATCTGAGCTATACTCTCGAGTGCGACCCTCTGCTTCTTGAAACAATTCAAGTGTTCGTATACTGAACTAGACTAGTTACGAGGTATAGGTTTTCTCTGAGAGCATATGCATTTTGATTCTTTGCTCACAGGATGAAGACACCACTTCCCTCCACGGCTCGTTAATGTCCGAGGATGCAGCGGTGACTCAGTATCTGATCGCCCATGGTGCGGACGTGGAAGGCAACGATAGCATGGTTAGAAGTAGACTGAGTGCAAAGTGTGAAGAGTGTTAGATGCATTCGTTGTCTAACGCGCGTATCTCTCACCTCCGACGCATTGATTACGATTTTGTTGTTGCAAGGCCGACTACACACCAGAAGACATCGCCAACGATGAAGCTTGCCAGGACCTCATCGAACACAGCAAAGCTCTTCTTGAAACCCTTGAAGCCAATCCAGAAGCTCTCCTTACTTCTGCGAAGGCGCACTGCGCAGCCCTCGCCGCCCCTGACGAGCCTATTCCGGAGACGGCATTATCACTGCGGGCCTATCACTTTGATCCTTGTTTTCTCTGGGCACCTTACAAGGCCCGTGCAAAAGTATTCGAATGGGCGCAGGATATTATCATTGCTCAACTTGCAGTTAGAACTCCTTTTCTAGAGGAGTTATCAGATGACTGCAATGGCGATATTTTGGAGTTCCTTGTGTCCACGATGACACGAACGGACTTGTTGAACATGATGTCAACGCTCTGCTCGTCGCCTGAGGCAAATGCATGGGTGCGCGCTATCATGGTGTCGGCTGCGGTTGATGCCAATACGGTAAACACTTTCCCTCTAAAGTTAAATGTTACCGATGTTGCAGACTGTAGCTGTATACTTTCTTTTTAGTTGACGGTTCGCGACTTTATCTTAAATGTAGGAGAAGGCGATGGTTGAGCTAGTACCTGCGGCTGAAAGAGGTGACTTAGCAACTGTGGAAGCATATATTGCCAAAGGTGTCAACTTAAACTTACGAGGCGAGGTGTGATTTTCCAAAGATCAACCATGATCTATTTTTTTTCAGCCTTCGCAATTCTTGGCATTAATTATTATCTTATTCATCATTACTATTAAATTATACTTCAAATACAGATCTGTAATACTTTGTTGTTCAGCATTCTGCTTCTGTCTACCTTTTTATCGGTAACTTCTACTTGTTGTTTTCTAGATGGAACGCACAGCCCTAATGATGGCTTCGATCTACGGCCATACCGTAATCGTGAAGAGCCTTCTTGCCGAGGGCGCTACTCCACATTTCAGGGCTAGTGTAAGCCATAGATTTCTTCACAAAAGATTCCACTGTTTTTTGGGAAAATTTGAAAGCTCTCACGCCGGATTTTTATTTCCACATGTTTTTCTTTTTTTCAAACTGCATTTAGTCTCCGTCTGTGTCTACTTAGTTTCCAAGCCTTCTCTTTTACATCTTGCTCAATTCATTGTCATAGGATTCCGACACTGCACTCATTTATGCCGCAAGCAACGGCCATGTTGCGGTGGTTAAACTTCTCCTGAAAGCAGGCGCTGAAGTATGGCCTCACGGCGGCAAAGTATGTTAATACTCCTCTCTTGATAGCGATATCTACTATCTCAAAGATTGGCTCGTCAAATTTAACTCTTTCAAATAACGTGCCGCCAATTTCATTTTTCCACTTTACTTGTTGTGTTCACGTCGTTTTTTTCTTTGCGTCCGCCGGCTACCTTCTAAATATTTTTTTATATTAGGACGGTTGGACTGCTCTTATTGGCGCTGCATTCAATGGCCATGCTGCCATCGTAAAGCTTCTTATTAAGGAGGGCGCTGATGTAGATTCAAACGGCAGTGTAAGTTTTTACCACGGTCATGATGCCCAGGAAATTCATTTGTCGAATCGAAACAGGCGGATACATGGATAATTCTACTCCAAAAGTGTCTATTGTTTATATGATGAATGGTTTTTTGCTCTTTTGTTTTGCTTTCATTTCAGTTTACTCATGCCTTCTTTTTTGCGCTAACGTAAACAGGATGGCGACACTGCACTCATGATGGCCTCTAGAGAAGGCTACACTGACATCGTGAAGCTACTCCTCAAAGCAGGCGCCAACAAAAATCTTAAAGCCAAGGTACTTGTTCGACTATGTGCTCCTAATTTTAGAAGGTCAAAGTTATTCTGTTTTTGTATGTGCTTACATGCTTTCATGATTTGTCACTCTCTCTACTGCTGGGGCAGGGAGGCAAAACAGCAATGAAATGGGCCAAACAGAAGGGCCACTCCGAAGTGATTGCTCTCCTCAAGGCATAAACCTGAAGTGTGTTTTATACATAGATGCAGCCGCACGGGTTGATTTCGAACACAGCACTATGGCTATGACAAACGTTGTGCTCTGGCGATAATGACTGGGCCAAGAGCGGACGAAAGATCATAGAAACAAGAAATAAGAGAAAGAAAGGCCACGGCCATCACATGCACCCCTTCCGACCTCGACTTGCGTGTGTTGAATGCGTTTTCACTACCTCCCGCTGCAACGGACATTTACGACTTCCAGCTTTTAGAGTCCCAGGAAGAGAAAGAACAGGAAACAGGAGTGCGTTCACCAATAAACCAAAAAAAAAAAGGAAAAAAAAAAGGGGCGTTCCGAATATTTATGTGTACGGCCATGCGATTTGAGTGCGAGTTGTAATGAGGGACAACCCTGCGAAGGAAGGAAGTTGGAACTCAATAGCCACTCAAGAGCATGAGCTGGGGATACCCACGATCGCCATATTAGTGTAAGCTATCTAAGTCAAGCGTCCAAATCCAAGATGCATGTACAAAGCATTCAAAGAGATATAGGACAGGCCCAGTCAGATTTGTTCTGAAGGCTGAAGATTTTATTTATTTGTTGCTACTAGTTTATGCGTTTATGTCATAGTAATGCTTCTTTGTATTTGGGGATTAACTAGACTAGACTAGACTAGACTAGACTAGACTAGAAAAGACTAGACTAGAAAAGTCTAGGCTGGACTCGACTGGACTGGACTGGACTTGACTGGCCTGGACTGGACTTGACTAGGCTGAAGTAGACCACGAGAGTAAACGAATTTAGTGAAAAAGGCGCTCAGCCCAGTCAGACTTGACGCGGGAACTGAACCTTTTATTCAGGCTCTGAACGGCCGGAATTATAAGGCTAAGATGCAGAAATTCAAAGCAAAGCAGCTCTTACAGAGTTGCTTATACCAGAAAAGAACGGGCTAATGGTAGCGGCCCAAAGTTGCACGCTCCCCCGTGCTTCGGGGATGTAGCTCATGAGTAGAATTCTTGCCCACAGAGGAGGGGGCTGCAACGAAGAAGTTTCTCGGGTGATCCAGAGGAAGAGTTACATTTTTTACGATGTTGACCTACACACTATTCATTGACGTATTTAGGCCAATACTTCGGCGTATTTAGCGCTGCCTAACTGCTGAACACTCCTTTTGAATGACAACTTTAATATCATATTGTAGGTGCCGCGCCCCAGCAGCTCACCAGCTATTCAGTTGGATTTTGCCTGAATCTGGCTAGTCTATAAAAGTTCCAGCATGCCTCCGAAGTCAAGAAGTACCCTTAAGCGCAAACGTGGACATAACTCTGGCACCGATGATTTCAAGGAAGACGGATCAACACTTGCATCAAGTGCATTTGCGCAGCCCCTGTGGGCAGCCGAAGAGCACGAGTTGTTTGAAGTCGAGGTTGTAAGCGCAGCTCGCTCCATGGTATACCGTGCAGCTTTGGTAAAGAGTCCAGAGGCGTCCTGCGCCGTACTCTCCAAACATCGGGCACTCGTTGATCCTGACCTTGTGAAGATGCTCGAGATTGTTGCCGACTACGAAGTAGAGGTTATCCCGCTTTCTTCATCTGGTTGTGCTATGCTCAACCTTATGTTAAAACGTGCCAAGATTGCGTGCACCAAATGATGCCAACTGCTTTGTAGATATTTTACTATTTGAGTATCATATTATTCCTTTTGATTGTTTTTACACAGGACGAGTACACCTCCCTCCACATCAGTGACGTTTGGGGATGCTACGGTGACTCAGTATCTTATTGCAAATGGCGCTGACATGAGCGACAATGACAACGAGGTTAGAATAAGGGTAAAAATTAGAAACATCGCATCTTTTGCGGATTGATTACGCTTTTTTTGTTACAGTGCGAATGCACACCAGAAGACATGGTCGCCGATGATGCTTGCCTGGACCTTTTCGAACGACAATCAGCTGTCCTGGAGTCCTGGACATCCTCGAAGCTGATCCAGCGGCTCTGGTTGTTTCTGCGAAGGCACACTGCGCGGCCCTCGCATCTCCAAGCGAGCCTGTGCCGGAAGCAACCCTACAACTACGAGCCTATCGTTTCGACGCTTGTTTTCTCTGGGCACCTTACAAGGCCCATGCAAAAGTATTTGAATGGGTGCAGGATCTATTTATTGCTCAACTTGCAGTTAGAACTCCTTTTCTAGAGGAGTTATCAGATGACTGCAATGGCGACATTTTGGAGTTCCTCGTCTCCACGATGACACGAACGGACTTGTTGAACACGATGTCAACGCTCTGCTCGTCGCCAGAGGCAAATGCATGGGTTCGCGCGATTGTGGTAGAAGCAGTGGCGAATGCCAATACAGTGAGTATTGCAGGGTGGCGCAATTGATCCATATCAAGCCACGGCACATAAATTGTATATTGCTGGTGCTAGTTTTATGCCTCTGATGGTTATCTTCTTTGTTGATGTTTCTTGACTTGATTTGAAAATAGGAGAAGGCGATCGTTGAGCTGGTGCCCGTGGCTGAATATGGTGACATAGCAACTGTGCAAACGTATATTGCTAAAGGTGTCGACTTGGACTTGCGAGATTAGGTGCGATTCTCTAAAATTTAATGATTGCCTATTTTGTTCTGCCTCTTTCAAATATGATTAGTGTTGTAGGGTGCTAGGTTATTTTTCTGGTCAAATGTGTATACCTGTGATCTCTTCTCAATGCCAAGATTTACATAATGTTCTCTCATCCTGTTGCTAAACACTAACCTCCTGCCCCGTCTATTTTCCTGTGAATAACTACTTCTCTTTTTTGAATCTAAGGAGGATTACTCAGCCCTGTTGAGGGCCTCGATCAATGGCCATACTGCAATCGTGAATATCCTTCTTGCCGAGGGCGCCAGCCCGCATCTCAGGGCTAGTGTAAGTTGCACATTTCCAGAGAAGTGTTTCATTTTTATTCTTTGAACTTCGGTAGCTTGAACAGCATAATTTCTTGATAAGCGTTTTGTCTCTATTTCATTGTATCCCACTCCTTATTCAATACCGCAATATTTTATCTCCGTCTGTGTCTACTTACAGTAGTTTCTAAAGCCTTCTCCTTTATATCTTGCTCAATTCATTGTCATAGGATTCCGACACTGCACTCATTTATGCCGCAAGCAACGAACATATTGCGGTGGTCAAACTTCTCCTGAAAGCAGGCGCTGAAGTATGGCCTCATTGCGGCGATGTAAGTCACTACTCATTTCTTTACAGCAATCCCTACTATCTCAGAGCTTAGCTCTTCAAAATCAAGCCGATTATATTACTACAGTAGCATATGCCGACAATTTTATTTTTCTGCTGTATGTCTCGTGTTCCCCTCGTCTGATTGGCGCTGCATTCAATGGTCATGCTGCCATCGTAAAGCTACTTATCAAAGAGGGCGCTGATGTAGACTCAGACGGCGATGTAAGTGTCCGCCACAATCATGGTGTCTGCTGTACACAGAATGCTATCGCTTAATTGAAGCGTCTTTGAGGACAACTACTTCACTTCTAAGCTGCTCTCTTTTCGAATGATGTAATTTATTTCGATGCCTTTTGTTGTTTTGTTTCAATTCTGATACGTTGTTCGTCACGCTTACGTGTAGGCTGGCGATACCGCGCTCATGATGGCCTCTAAAGAAGGTCATACGGCCGTAGTGAAAGCCCTCCTCCACGCAGGAGCTGACGTAAATCTCAGAATTTCACCAAGGAAGAATCACATTTCGCCTACGAAAGTAAAGTTGAGTAATGCGTCTTAACGCCTTCCGTGTTCTTGCAACGGATGAATTAAGCTCCCAGTTATCTACCGTGGCCACTATCTGTCTGCCTCATTCACTTCAGCTTTATATGCGCTCCCTCAATCCAACTTCTACCGTTTAAATTTTTTATTCTTTACGTGCTCACTTGCTTCACGGTTTGTCACTATGTCT
>Ga0307930_1003352_pt1 | contig 11835 bp, 16 predicted proteins | sample OrgLakmetageno46_FD_203161 | JGI IMG/M metagenome (GOLD analysis project Ga0307930, IMG submission 203161) | Saline water microbial communities from Organic Lake, Antarctica - #46 | ecosystem: Environmental > Aquatic > Non-marine Saline and Alkaline > Saline | place: Antarctica: Organic Lake... | reverse complement strand
ACGAAAGACGAAACGATTGCTGCTCCCAAGGCCCAGTGTTCCCACTTCATGCCTCGTTGTCCCTGTATTTGATACCAACTCTCAAATACCCCCATCATCACGGTGCCCTGCTATTTCCCCCCAATAACCCCTTAAATTAGGTGTACGTGCCTGGCTCGGCGTCTCGCCTCGGTCTCGGCGAAGACAAAACCAAGGTAAAAGGGTTCATGAGGGTTGTTTACAATTTATAAGTAGGTTGAATGCTATATCCTGATAGTGTATAAGCGTGAGCGTGTAAGATAGTAGTCCTTGGATAACCTCTCAACATACCACGGTCCCCATGGTTCCCCTTTCTTTCTCATCTTTTCGCTTTCTCTTCGTTTCCTCGCTAAGCTCTCCTATCTCTTCTCACCTCGCTGTCACTCCTCTTGCCACTTCAGGCGATGCGAGGGCTCCTGCAGCCTACCATCTCCCGCGCCGACGCCGTCTTCAACATTCAGCGCATGGCTCTGCTGGTGGACTCCCTCCATCGAGGGGATTTGAGCTACCTGGTGACTGCGGCCCAAGACAAACTGCATCAGGTTGATAATGGGTGTGTTTGTGTCTGCATGTGCACGTACCTCCATTCTAAATTGAGTCTCAATTTTATACTTTCTTTTTTTCCTCCGTCACTCATATCTTCTTCTTACATTTTTTCTTCGTCTTGTTCTTCTAACTTCGTCAATTTTCTTCTTGTTCTTCTTCTTGTTCTTCTTCTTGTTCTCAGCCCATTCGCGGTGAAAAAGCCTTCCCCCACTTGGATCCCATGATTGCTGCCGCCATTCGCGCGGGCGCCCACGGTGCTTTCTTGAGCGGGGCCGGCCCCACTGTGATTGCCATTTGCAGCGGGGCGTCAGGCGACGTGTTCGCTCAAAAGAGCAACGAACGGCAGGAGGTATGATTGACTTGACAGTCTTAGGTGCAACATCGAGCGCATGGGTGGTTAAAATGCGAGACGGAAGGAGACGAAGAAGAATTAAAAAAAAAAGAGACAATTTTTCTATGCGAAAGAGTAATATACTGGAGGGATGCCAGACATTAAGTATCACTGTGCGAAAGGGAGGGAAGAATGTGCGTGGTCTTTGGCGGTGAGTCTTGACACGACTCCTCTTCTCTACTTCTTGTTGTTAGGTGGGCGTCGCCAACGCCATGCGAGGAGCGGCCGCAGCCCTTCCTGAAGAGCACAAGACCTGGGGCGAAGGCCGCTTCTACATTTGCTCGCCGTCGATGCGCGGCGCACATGTAGTCATGGCCGAACCCGGCTTTTCCGACGCGCTTGCGACTTTTTCCACCCTCGACGGGCCTCTTTAATACGTTGGAGTAAGGCGAGGGTTGGAATCCTCCTTTATAAAGAGCCATTCTGCATTTGATTGCTGCGCCGCTAGATTATCTGTTTGTTTCGTTTGTGCTGTTGCTGATTTGTCCTATAGAACAAAATTCCCCTTCTCCCCCCCTCCTCCACTCGAATAGCTTTCGAGAATCCGCCTTCATCTTTGCTCTGGCAATTCAACTCAACTGCTGGCTAGTCCCCATGGCGGTATCATGGATCATGCATCATGGAGCGCATCATGGAGCTGGAGCTGCATTAGTCGCAGTATGGCAGTATACAAAAACCCACTAGTCACTAGCTAGGCATGAAATATAGGAGATGGCAGATACCAGCTCACTTCTCACTTCGACGGTTCAACCGTTGTGTCTACGTGCACGTATAAGCGTAAGTTGCACTAGCGAATTCGGTAGTTGAATATAGAATATAGGCAGTTAGTACGAGTAAAATACAAATTCTACATTAACCCACTGCGAAGAGATATGCTTCTCTCGCGTCTTCTCGAAAAAAGTTAATGCAGCACGATGCTGATAGTTATTTACAACACGCAAAATCGCAAAATTTTATGTGCACGTTTCATTGAACAACGAAGACATATGACTGGGACAGGGCGAGATGGCAAGTATAATATCTGAAGTTCTTAAGGAGACGCAAGCGATGACATGGCAGCCGATGTAAAAGCACTGCGCTGCCGCAGTGTTCCACCGTTACTGCTACTAGCACTGCTGTTGCTGCCACTGCTGAATCTCACGCTGCGAGTGTTACAGTCGAACGATCCACTACCGCTGTTGTTATCAGCCATTTGTGGGGACAGGTGATCATTCGACTCACTCCAAGCAGCTACTCTAGCCAGGGCATTTCGCTGGCCTCTCAGCACTGGTGGGGACAAATGGCTGGACGACGACGAGGACGACAAGGAAGACGACGACGACGAGGCTAAAGACGAAGAAGGATACGATTGAGTGAAATCGGTCGGTCCAGAGTGCTCTTCATCACCATACAAAGCTGAAAATCCTCCTGAAAACGCGGGCAGCGGCAGCGATGCCTCCTGAAGAAGACGTGAAGAGGGGTTGCTGCTGTAATTGGCGTATTCCTGTTGCCAGCTCGGCGGTTGGTTCCTCAGGGTGCTCGTCTTTCGCTTGGACAACGGGTGGTGGTGCAACTGCGGCGCGGCCCAAAAGTCGGACACTTCTCGCGACGGCGGCAGCTTGTGCCGCGGCGGTGGAGGCTCGAGCGCGTTTGTCAGAGGAGTGCCACCAGCTCTAAAAAAGTCTGCTTGCTGCTGGTAATGCTGCTGTTGCTGCTCATGTTGATGATGCGGCTGGTATGAACGAGAACCCACGCCAACGCCAACTCCGGCGGAGTTTACTCCGGTTGTTGAGGTAAACGGAAGGTCAGCTTCCAGGGACTCCAAAACTTGGTCCGCGGAATAGGACCTGGCCATGGCCAAGAAACGGCTTTTGCCGCCCAGAGGCCGCCGGTGGAAGGTGCTGACGTACGAATTGAGGCCGTGGCCACCCACAGACACCTTCAAAGAAGAAGAGAAGAAGGGAGGAGCAAGATGTCAGAGCAATCACCGAAGGCACCGCGAGCCAAAAGAAGGAGAGAGAGAGCCAATTTCACTTTCCTCTTATTTTTGTTTTGTGATTCGACGATTCAATATCGTTCATTAGTAAAGTATTAGGTGTCTTTTTTCTTCACACATCAATCGAAGTTCTCACCCTACCTCGGTATCGGCGAGGGCGGCTTTGGCAATGTATGCGCTGTTGTCGTCTTCCGAGGTGCTCGCCACTTCGTGCTCCAGTAAGTGGACCCGCCGGTCGGCTCGACTCCGCACCAAGAGCTTTGCCGCAAAACCCGGGGCCGCCTTCATGCGGGGAAAAAAAAAGAAGGAGAAGAATCAAAAGTCGTGAGATGAAGGAGCGGATTTATTTTGGCAGAATTGACCCAACAACAGAAACCACTCTACTACAGAGGAGGAAAAAGGAAGGGGTTTCAAAACTTACTGCTTCGTCGAATTGTGCAGCCAGAGCGTTGAATCGGTTAGCCGGGGTACTTGAAGGCAGACGAAAACTGTCCAAAGTACTGCCATCGTGACTACTACTGCTGCTGCTGCCGCCTACGAGACTGCTATCAATGACGCCGTATCCTGGAGTGCAACTTCGAATACTGCTGCCGCTGCTGCTGCTCCTACTGCTGCTGCTCCCGTTGCTGCTAGGATTAGGACCTCGCTGGAGCGCTATTTGCTGATTGATGACCATCGCGGCGGCGCCTAAGTGACGCTGCCGCAGGATAACCTGAACGAGAGGAGTTGAGACAGAGTGAAGGAGAGAGAATTCAAGAGAAAACATACACTTAAAAGGTATGAACTAAAACCCAAAGAAAGTGCTCGCTCGCGTAGAGTACACACACACAATAGAAAGGAGCACGGCGAATGGCGCCATATCTCCGTGATAGGCTTACCGAAGGGTCAAAGTTATAGCCTGCGTAGTCTACACCTGAGACTGCCAGCGGATAAACCTGCCGTTTCTCGCTTCGCTGCGTACCATGATAAGTGCTAGTACTGCCATCGACACTATCACCATCAACACCGGCACCGCCAATACCGTCACCGCCAACATTGCCACGACCACCACTTTTACTGGTGCCCATTTCATAGCCGCCACCACCGTTGCTGCTGTTACCACCCGCACCGCCGCCGCCGCTGCTGCCATACTCACTACCGCCGCTGTTGCTTTTAGTGCTGTTCATTCGGTTGGTCCTGTTGCTACGACTGCTGCTGACTCTGCTGTTGATTCGGCTGCCGCTTCTCAAGGTGCCACCCGTGTTGAAAAAAGTGGCTGGAGGGCGGTACGGCTGACCGAGCTTAAACAATCCTTCAGGTATGCCGGGCTGGAAATCTCCTTCTTCTTCCCCTTCTTCTTCCCCCGGTAAATTGTCTCCATTAGGTGGCGGACCGAGAGGCTCCTCATCGTTGCCGTCATTATCGCCATCTTTCCTAGATTTTGGTGACGTGCGCATGGAGACTCGTGGCAAAGAAAACTGCTGAAGGTCTGATGAGCCGTCATTCTCAGAAGTTTTGCTCCCTTCGCCATCTCCTAAGCTTGCCTCGTCGTTTCCTGTCGTTTGGCCATTCAAGTCATCGTCGTTCATGCCAAAAGATGATGCGTTGCCATCCTTTTCGTTGCCGTCTGAAGAAGAAAGGCCACCATCTCGAGAAGGGCCCACGGGAGGTGGAACGTCAATCAACATAGACGCTGTGGTGGGCTCCTGGTCTTCGCCTCCTTGGTTCAAGGCTGACAGGTCCGAGATTATGTCGGGAGGTCCTTCTGAATCCAACAGAGACCTGCGCAAGCGACCATGTAGAAAGAGGAGTAACTAGTGATGCATGATCATGGGCATAGGCAGTGGACGAAGGACTTGCAATTGAAAAGATAATAAGCATGTACAGAATGTTAAAATAAACAAAGGCAGACTAAGTTTTTGTCCTGTCGCAACGTGGATTGTGCTCTATCTACGGTCCTTTTATAACGAATAGTGCGTTACCCTTGGTCAGAAGCATCGCCACGGCCGTCGGATCCATCATTCACATCACTGCCGTCACCCACAGAGAGGCCGTCACCGTTATTAGCATTTGTGTCAAGGGCTTCCTCAGCAGCATCGTTGTTTGAACTGTCGTTGCCATCCCCAGACAAAGGCTTTCTATCCTTGGCCAGCTTACGATACACCTGCACGTGGAGCATATTTAATAAAGGTGAAAGATTAAGAGAGAGAGAGAGAGTAATATACTGAAGATTTAGAGGCCAATGGACAAGACGAAAAAGCATCCTGAAAGCGAGCTGAACATCAGAAGGCAATACACGGTATTGAGATACACTGTTTTATTTCATTCCTTCTTGCTTTTCTTCACCTCCGGCGGCGAGAGCACCAGCAAGTAAGTGTCTGGCACCCAGCCGGCTTCGTTGTCCCGATTGCGGCACCAGGTCCAGCCCTCGGGGTCGGGCATCATGCTCATGGCAGCGGCGGTTGGGGGAGGCTCCGCCAATAAAATATCGTCGGTGTGAATCAACAGTTGGCCGGGCTCCACCTATTGAAAACAGCCAACGCACACACACACGCATGCACACATGTAGATGTCGTGAATTGAGTTCATCGCGCATATGTTGGAAGAAGAGAACAAGACGCAGAAATACAACCAGTATGCGTCTCGACGCCCAATGAGTCTGCCAAGAAAACAGCAAGAAGGCACAGAACTGGGCTGCACGAAAGCTTCACCATGCCAATCTAACATCAGGCGATTTCCTTACTTCATCCGGTGGCAACGAGTAAAGCGCTATAAACTTGGCGCGTTTCGTGACTCGTTTTGGAGCACTGCTGATGCTGCTTGGCGTTGAAGCTGTGTCATCGGCACCACCGGCACCGGCACTGGTGGCACCACTTTGAGCGCCACCCGTGCTACCGTTCACAGCAGTAGATTGCTCTTCGCGCTCGGCAGCGGACTGAAAGTTAAACACGGGTTCACCGGTGGGGGATTCGGAGACGAGAGGGTCGGTTTCGCCGAGGGCCACAATTTCATTGGTGGATTTGAAGCCCACCTAAAATCATCAAAGACAGGCGAAAGGCAAATCAGGAAGAAAAGAAGTTAGAATAGCGCTCGGTGGCACTAATATCAAGATGAGATACAAAAAACAAACTGCCAATTCTTTTTCCTCCTATCACGTCGCCAAAATTTCTCACGTCAGCCCCCCCCCTTTTTTTACACACACAAACATCCCCCGCTCCTTCATGCTTCAATGATATCTACCTCCCCTGTAGCCTCGTCGAACTCGGTGATGCGGCCTACGAGCCGGTTCAGAAATAAGGTGTACTCCAGCGCGTGCACCCCAGACGTAAACCTACGGGATCGAACGTACAATGTTGGGGACAAAGAAGGAATAAAACAAAGATACAAACACGAACAGGGGAATTGAAAGTGGGATAAAAAGTCGTTACGCTCGAAAAAAGAATCTCCTATCGTTCGTGAAAAACACAAACATCACAAACTGAAAACTGAAGAACAGACTGTCGAATGCGCGCGCACAGCTTATTAATTTATCTCTTTTCTCTATCTTACCGGTCCGCCAGAGTAAACCAGCAGTCTTGGAGGCGGTCTCGGTTCAGCGTCTTGAAGCCTTTTCGGTCGCAGTTCCAGTCCTCTTGCGCCATCGCCAAGCGCTGCGCGTGGCCGTCTCCTTCTTCGCTGTCGTCGTCGCCATCGCCGCTGAGGCTTTCCGGCCCCATAATGGCCGCCAAAATGCGCAGGTGCTAAAGGGCGATGAGAGCGGCGATAACGATGATGGTCATCAGACATGAGGCCAGAGAAAAGAAGGAGCAAAAAGGAAATGAGACAACAAGCGCACAGAAGGTTTACAAGAATAAAACACATTTCTCGCAGAAATAGAATCATGCAGACACAAGCCAATGTGAGGATATCGGAAGAGCACGAACTGAAGAAAGTATTGCAAACGAAAAACCAAGCTCATGACGGAACTTTCCAGTTCTTGTTACCATTTCATTATACTCTGCTTGATCAACTGCTCCACTGTTGTTGACATCAGTCGCACTAGAATTTAGACATAAAAAGTTGCAAGAAAAAGAAGAACGGCAAAATGAGTAAGAACAACCTAAACTATTAGAAGAGACGATAGTCAGAATATCAACACACAAGCTCCGTTGAACTTCATCAATGTTGACCCTTTCTCTCTTCTTGGCATTAGTCGTCCCACCTCCAAATGGTTCGCAAGAGGAACTGCACGTTGGGGTCGAACCGCAGGGCTTCTCTTTTCAACAAGTTGGCGGGGAAATACGAGTCATTTGCGGGGTGGGCCATTCCGTCGGCGTCGTAGTGCTCTCGCTGATCACACACGACAGCAACATCAGCAGTAGCAAACAGATCCATTAAAAAAATGAACGTAGGAGATGAAGTACTAGTAGGTAAAAGAATTGGTATGGCAATAAAGTCATAGACAAAAGAGAAGAAGAAAAAATAATGCATTGCACATCTTCAATATGATCATTCAATTACTCTACTCCAAATAATCTATCTCATGAAAAAGACAAGCAGTCTGGAAACATGTCTATTTTACCAGCAAGGAAAAGAGGTTCCGGTGCCGCGGCAAATAAAACTCGGCGGTTTCGTGAACACGGTCCAGCCGTTCTCTCAACTTGTGCAACCGCTGCTCCTCTTTCACCTACGCACACAAAAAGAAGGAGTGAAACACGAAAGGCAGAAGAGACATCGGTATGAATGATGAGCTACGCTGCGTGAACGACTTCATGACTCTTTTCGATGTAATTTTGGAAACACCTCGTAGGTAGTTAGCTTACTAGTAATTATATGAGCGGTTTTTGAAACCACCTCCTTTGCTCATGAGGAGATGGCGACCTCGTGCCTGAGCAAGGAGAAGTAAAAAGATGATTTCGAAACCTACTGATACTTTTTTTCTTACCAGCTGCAAGTGTGACGCCGCTGCTTCTTCTGGTGCCCAGGGAGCATGCACTTCCGGATGAGCAGGATCGGCGATTACACCCGTTTCAACTGAGGACGAGGATGAGGAAGAAGAGGCAGCTGCTTCCTCGGATGCGGCATTTTTCGCACTGCGCTGCGCTTTCGCGGTTTGAAGGGCCGCTAGGAGACCGCCCATCTACGGACAATAGCATAATCACAGAGTTTTGCACCCCACCGTGAAGAAAACAAAGAAGACAGAAAAAAGCACGAAACAGAGTACATCTCGAAGCATTACTGAAAGCAAAGTGGCTCAGTGCTAGTAAGTAACCTCATACATGAGACACGGCTATGCAAATCTCTCTTTAAATTATGCGTTACCTCTATTCGCATGACCCGGCCAGAAAATAAAAATTACCTGCACGGTGATGGTGCGCGGCAGAAAGCGCGGTTCGTGCTCTCTGCCCGGTAAGTCATTGTAGTGCAGGAGCGGCTTGACAGGGGACCTATGCATGACTTGGCTTTTGCGCACCCGGAGGGCTTGACTGACCCCCACTAAGTCGTCCCCCACGCAGCGCTGGAAAGTCGTCGCCCCCTCTTGAGTCCCACACCGGTACGCGCCGACCAAGGACCCAAAGAGCGAAGCCCGACGAGTAGGGCGGTCCCCCGGGTGAGACACCACGGGCGCTGCCTTCTTTTTCTTAGCAGGAGATTCTTCTACTGGTGGCAACATTGACTGCGCCGCCGAGACTTTCTTCTTTCCTTTGCTGTTGACCGGCTTGCTCGAGGAAGAGGAAGAGGAGAAGCTAGCGTCTCGTCTTCGGCGCAACACTTCCGCGATGCGTTCGGTTCTGCTCAAAGGGTTGTGCTGCGTAACGTTCGACGCCAGCGACAGGTGCGAGGCCATGGGGTACACCCCCGCGGCGTGGAACGGGTCGGCCTGCTGCTCGGCCGAGTCGGCGAACCGTAAATGCACGGTTGCCAACACCAGGCGCTTCCACGCGTGGGCCACCTTCGGAGGCAAGGCCCACGCCGCCAGCTCCACAGCCTCGTGCCCGTCGTGGCTTTCCCCCAGAAAGGACGCAAACGCGGATATCGCTTCCGTGGGGCCATGGCTACCGCCAGCGCCGCCGTCGACGCTGCCGGTGCGGTACTCGTCATCCGCCTCGTCCGCGAGAAGCAAGTCCAACTGCTCTTCGATGAAGTGCGCGGAAGCGCTTACGGCGTCAGAGGTCTCTGGCCTCTTCGCTCCGGTGGTACCAGCGGCGGCATCATCATTGCCTCCTAATGCATCATCTAGCTCAGCCTCTGCCGGGTCAGTATTGTCGCTGCCTTTTGGGATAGCGTCTGCTTCGCTTGCCATCACGCGTAAATCTTTCTCAACCCCCTCCACCTCAGCAATAAAAGACCGAGCAATAGAATAGAGATTCCAAGGCTTGGTACATTGAGAACAGAGCTTCACTGAGCTATTTTTATTTGTTAGCTATACGAACTGACAACGCAATATAAAGAAATTCTTCATTCAAAGCAGGTCATCAACCTAGGGGCACGATGGGCGTCGCGTGACGTGAACGAACTTCGCCTTTAGACCAGGTGCATACGGACCAGGGTTGCCTCTATACAACATTTTCCATCGAGTAGGTTGCCGGCTCCTAATTATTATGATGTGCCAAAAGTGCTGCTCTAATAAAGCCCGTAAGCTCCTCTACGGGGGGATTTGTTTTTGATTATACGCGATTTATATCGGTGCTGTTCTTGATTTTTTTAAAAAAAGAAACTCGAACACACACTCCTTAAGTGTAGGTAGTGCGGCTTATTGGACTCAAGTAAGGAAATGGGCAGCGTGGTAAAACTAGAAGCACACACGGTGTGCTACTCTTCAGGCCTTCTAAGTTGCGAATATGAAAAAATAGTGCTTTGGTATATGTGCTGCAGGATGTAGTTGTCACGTACCAATGTTTTTCTTTGAAGCTGCGACCAGGAAGAGTTGCATGCCTCGTCGAAGGCACGTGTAACATCTTAACGTGCAGCAATCGTTTGAGTAATGTGTGCAGAATTAACGAAATGGCCTGTGACTGACTTGCGCTTCATGGTGGATCGAAACAAATGCGTAGCTGCCATGAGGACTTGTTCACCAAGATCCGGCGGCTCGAGACCAAATATTCTAAGATCATTAAAATGAAAATCATCTCCAATGGAATACTGTGGAATCTCATGACTCCGCGCTAAAATCGGTACAGAACACGTCTCACAAACAGATGCCATAGGTTCGTTCGGCGCACGTTCAGGATTACTGACGAAGCGTGGATCAAGCGCATAATCATTACCATTGACTGTCGTCTGTGTCCGGCAGTACTCAAAACGTGGGTCAGCGAAAGGTAGAAAGATGTCTTTATCGATGCGGTCAGCTCGAAGGATGCACAGTTGTGATATAACCTTCAGATTCTTGAACTCGCATGCGTCTCCAGCTCGACAGCATATTGCACAAACGCGCCACGCTTCAGCACCACCAACGTTTTTCACGCCTAACCGAGGATGCAAGGCGCAATCCTGTGAAAAATTATCCGGATGTTTCTCGCCAGACATCTCGCTTACTAACAAGATACAGAACGCATACAGATGATTCTTCGACGAAACTAAACGCGCTGATAGTTCTTGACTCTCCCTGCACAGAATGACGACGACGACACAGACAGACAGACAGACAAATAAAGCTGTAGCGCCCTCTACGGCTTTTTTTTGTGCTTTGCATGGCGTATTTGCCACATGCCAATGATGTTTCGCAAGCTGCTTCAAACTAGAGCTGGAACGGACGCGATGGTGAGAAGTTAGAGCGCAAAGAGTGTAAGAAGGTGTAGAGTCTAAGACGATCTAATGATAGACATGCTTGATAGAATTGGACATCCTACAACACATTCATGCAACACATGATGCACATGTTGGATGACGTATCACTAACAGCAACATGATTGCAATAAGAAATAGATGCCCACGCCGCGCACCCACGCCCGTTCCGCAAGCACGTGCGATATTTTGTCTCTCACGCTTATCATCCACGACGACGAATACAGACAGACAGACACACAAAAAAAGCAGTAGCGCCCTCTACGGCTTTTTTGGTGCTTTGCATGGCGTATATTTGTCACGTGCCAATGATGTTTCGCAAGCTGCTTCAAACCAGAGCTGCAACGGACGCGATGGTGAGAAGTTAGAGCGCAAAGGTTGCATGAAGGTGTAGAGTCTAAGACGATCAAATGATAAATCGGGACATGCTCATACATGTTTGATAGAATCGGACATCCTAGAAGACATTCATGTAACACATGATGCACAGGTTGGATGATGTAGCACTAACAACAACATGATTTCAATAAAATAGCGATGTCCACGCCGCGATGAGAGGTCGGGACATGCTCATACTTGCTTGATAGAATTGGACATCTTACAATACATTCATGCAACACATGATGCACAGGTTGGATGACGTAGCTCTAACAACAACATGATTGCAATAATGATCGATGCCCACAACGCGATGATAGATCGGGACATGCTCAAACATGCTTGATAGGATTGGACATCCTACAACACATGCATACAATACATGATGACAGGTTGGATGACGTAGCACCAAGAACAACATGATTGCAATAAGAAATTAATGCCCACGCCGCGATAATTAATCAGGACATGCTCATACATGCTTGATAGAATTGGACATCCTACAACACATTCATGCAACACATGATGCACATGTTGGATGGCGTATCACTAACAGCAACATGATTGCAATAAGAAATTAATGCCCACGCCGCGCACCCACGCCCGTTCCGTAAGCACGTGCGATATTTTGTCTCTCACGCTTATCATCCACGACGACGAATACAGACAGACAGACAGACAGACAGACAGACAGACAGACAGACAGACAGACAGACAGACAGACAGACAGACAGACAGACAGACAGACAGACAGACAGACAGACAGACAGACAGACAGACAGAC
>Ga0307930_1003350_pt1 | contig 11839 bp, 17 predicted proteins | sample OrgLakmetageno46_FD_203161 | JGI IMG/M metagenome (GOLD analysis project Ga0307930, IMG submission 203161) | Saline water microbial communities from Organic Lake, Antarctica - #46 | ecosystem: Environmental > Aquatic > Non-marine Saline and Alkaline > Saline | place: Antarctica: Organic Lake... | reverse complement strand
CTGGTTTCTTGTTCACTCGGGTGCACCCAGGAAACAATCCCTGAAAAGTCCGTGTTTCGTTTCTTCCAATTTTTCGTGTTTCAACTTCTTCCCTAGCTGCACCAATCGGCACGACACACCCGAATCACAACATCACAACACAACCACTACAATACTACAATCCACAACATCACATGCATCGAATTCAAGAACACGACGGCGACGTGTTCATAAGAGGGATCGCGGCGTCGCGGCAGCAGTGGCAGCACCCTTGCCTCCCTATGGTGGCAGCAGGGCGCTTTCGTTATGGGGTACTTGCCATAGCGATAAATACATTGGCGCAAGGCAATTTTGTCGCTGGCCACCTGACTTCTTCGAGCGATGTTTTCCGGAAGCTTGGTGCTACCTCCAATACTACTTTATCGCCGAGCCCTTCTCCGTCGTCGCTGCCCACGGTTGTGCCACAGCCCACGCCGCTTCCTTCGGCGACTCCCTCAACACTTCCGTCATCTTCGCCTACTTTGATGCGAAATATTACTTTCGAGCCGAGCTCAGAACCTTCACGGATGCCTGTGCTTAAGCCTACGAGCTCGCCCACGTTCTCGCCCACGCCTGAAGATGAAGTTGCCGTGATGGCGAGCTTACAAATGCAAGCCAGTGTTACGCCTACTGCAGCCACTGTCTTCCCCGCAGTTGCAGCAGCATTGAATGTTGACATGACTTACCTCTCCGCTTTCACTTGGACCGCGGATTCACGGCGTCTGTTGTCGCCCAGAAAACAAATCAACCAACTGGAAGCAAACGCACGGCGGCTTACGGCATCGGGTAGTGCATCTTTCCTAGTGCGGCAGTCGTTGAGTGCCTCCGGCCAAAGTTCCAGTTCTGCTTTACAAGAATCTTATACCTCTCAATTGAACGCTGCTTTAGACGACGGATCCCTCGTGACGCAGCTGAAATCCAGCTGTAATTGCGACGTCGCCGTCGCATCTGTGACGACAATTGTAGTAGAGCGCAACCCAGTGCCCACGCCGCAGCCCAGCAGTCCTGCACCTGGCAATAACAGCCAAGGTGCATCGGTTTCCTTCATTCTCATCATTTCATTCTCGACTCTTGGCTTAGCCCTGGTCGTGGCCGGAGCCATATTTGCAATACGCCGCAAGCACTGCAACTCCGAAGATGCCTACAACAAGCGCATCTTCGACACCGGAAGATTCTCGTCATCTGCTGGGTTCCCAACTTTACTCAAAGATTTCAATAAGTCAAACAAGACAAGCAATTTCAAGAAGTTTCAGAAAGAACACCACGAAGAGTTCAACCTACTGGGAGAAGACTACCCGGATTCTTTCTCGGGCGGAAACATCTTAAGAATGCACAACGCGTTCTAAACTTGAAGCTCAATGGAAGGAGAGGTAGAGACCGATAATGCCTCGCCGCAATTGTGATTTTTCTTCTGTGTTTGTGATTATCCTGAATCCATAGCCGCAGGTAGTTTTGAGCTGAAAATAGGTCTGCCATTATCATTATGGATGGAAAACTCGCGGGGCATTTGATAAATTTCATCATTTCGACCTCCTTGCACTCAGTGCAACGGGCTGTTTAACTGTTTACGCTACTAGCTATTTAGTATAGCCAAGTGGCATCTGGCGACGCTTTTTTTGTGGTATTGTAGTCTTGTGTGCTGTTTTCTTATACCATTATACCAGAATATCCTGATCTAATCTAAGCTGCTAATAGTAGCTAGAGCTGAGAAGGTAGTGGTAGTGGTGTTGGTGGTGGTAGTAGTAGTAGTAGCAGTAGTAGTAGTAGTAGTGGCAGTGGTAGTGGTGGTGATAGTGGTAGTGGTAGCTGGTAGCTGGTAGCTACTAGCTGTAAACAGTACGCATGAGGCAACATGCGCCTTGAGAAATCGGTGCCTGTTATAACTTTCATTCATAGCTAATAGTAGCTAGCTGAGAAGGTAGTGGTGGTGGTGGTGGTGGTGGTGGTAGTAGTAGTAGCAGTAGTAGTAGTAGTAGCAGTAGCAGCAGTAGCAGCAGTAGCAGTAGTAGTAGTAGTAGTAGTAGTGGTGGTGGTAGTGGTGGTGGTAGTGGTAGTGGTAGCTGGTAGCTCGTAGCTACTAGCTGTAAACAGTACGCATGAGGCAACATCCGCATTGAGAAATCGGTGCCGTATTGCTGTATGTTATAACTTTCATTCATAGTACACTACTTACAAGCTTCTGGTTTCCCAGATAGCAGTAGGAGTAACATAAATATTTGATATACCCATTTGAGCCTTCGTCTTAGCCTCAGCCTTTGGAGGAGCAATCGTCCAACGGCGCTATCGGAGGGCACCACCCTAGTAATGAACAAGATTTTTGAATTGCATATCGCTGATGGTGATTTGGGTTTGTATCTATGGCCTTATTCTGCCTTGAAGCTTTAAGCGGACCCAAAATCTGTCATCCATTGCTGATACTTGGCCAAGTCATCACTTCCCACAGAGCGGCTCACCTTTGTGTTTTTATCACCCGAATGCCACACAGTTTACAGACATCACAAAGAGAGGTAAGCAGTAGAAACAACGAGAAAGAAGAAAAGCGTCAAAGTCAGCAAAACTACGAAATGAATGTATCGAATGTATCAAAACCTCTTTTAAGAAGGTCCCTTGAGCCTTCCCCACGTAAACCTCCACACTCAAGCACACATACACTGGCAGGCACACTCTCTTACCTTGCCGAGTGCGGCCTCGAAGTCCGATTGGGCCACCGCGGCCTTCTCCAGCGCTGCCTTGTTCGACAGCAACTCGCCCCGCATCACGTGCATCGTGCCGCCGCTCACCCCGTCTCCTCCTCCTAAACTACCACCGTCGTTTGCTTCATCCGCTGCCGCTGCTTTCGCCTTGGCTTCCCGCGCCCGCAGTCTTGCACCGTCCATGAGCCTGCGCATCGACATCATAGAAGCGTCCCGGCACACGCACGCCACGTCATGCCCGCTGTAGCCCTCCGAAGCCTCGGCCAGGGCGTCGAGGTTCACGTCGGGAGCCAAGGCCACGCCGCGCATGTTGATGGAAAATAGCTGCCGGCGCCCTGTGGTGGAGGGCAGAGGGATGTACACCTAATGTAGTATAGTTGGTGGAAATACAGAAAGGAATGTGACGAGATACGAGCTAATGACGGCAAGGAAAACAATAGAGGAGCGCAGATAAACATGACTTCTAACTATGCCCTTGAATGTCTTATCACAAAGCACGCGTAAAGAATCTAGCCACAGTTGCTTCTCCGTCATGCACCTTATCCCAATATATATCATACATATACCATACCAGGCACAAAACATACCCGTTTTTCGAGTCGCCTTCTCAGAGCTTCGTCTAAATCCCACGGTCGATTGGTGGCTGCCAACACAATCACAGTGCTCGTCTTGCCTGCTTCGTCACCATCGCCACCTCCTCCTGAGCCCTCGCTGCCAGCGCCGTCCATCTAAAGGCATATCAATTTACGTAAAACAAAGGACCGCCAGAGGTTAAATATATCAGAAAGTGGCAGGTGAGAGACTCGCTCACAACTGTTACAATAAGTACATTCATCTAGACAATATAGGAGGAAAACGCAAGAGAAGTGAGTATAACTCCTCGACCATACGCTCTCAAAATCATTTTTCCTTATCCCTCTTGAAGAGTCTTTTTTCATGCACAACACAATGGTTGCATCCTTACCTGAACCATCAATTCCGTTTTCACGCGCCTCGACGCCTCATGCTCTCCGTCGCTCCGGCTGCCCGCGATGCTGTCAATCTCGTCGAAAAACACCGTCGCGGGGGCGTGGTATCTTGCCATTTCGAACAAACACCGCACCAATTTCTCCGACTCCCCTCGCCATTTCGAGCTCAGCGTGGAGGCACTCACCGAAAAAAAAGTGGTTTGGCATTCCGTGGCCACGGCTTTGGCGAGCAAGGTTTTTCCCGTTCCCGGAGGCCCAAACATGAGCACCCCTTTCCAAGGCCGCCGAATCCCCTGGAAGTACTCCGGCATCCACAACGGCAGCACCACGGCTTCCTGGAATTAAAAGTGACAAATAGGGGAGTAAGAGGAGGAAGGATAAGAGTTAAAAAGAGGAAGTCAGGCGCATTTCTATCAGCAGTTATAAATGCAAGCGCTATAAGGCTCTATAGAATAAGATGAAAGAGTGAGAACAGGAGTTCGTAACCAGCAAGCATACAGCCAGTATTACGATTCTTCAGTGTCTATTCGTAAACATTCGCACCTGCAAAAGCTCTTTGGCTTCTCCCAAGTCAGCAATGTCGTCCCACCCCACCGAGGCGCCCTGCCCTAATATGTCGCGCTCAATCGACTCCACCAGGGGCACGTCCGGTATACCCTCTTGCGCGCAATACACGCTGTACTTGACTTTGCTGATGTCGTTCGAGCTACCGCCACCTGCGCCACTGCCACTGCCGTTACCACCACCACCTCCTCCTCCTCCTCGTGCTCCACGGTTGTTGCTTGCGCTATTCCCACGACCACCGCGGCCGCCGCCGCCACCATTACCAGCTTGCCCTCGCTTCACGCCTCCTCCGTTATTCCATCCATTTCTTCCACCAATTCCTCCACCAGGCCTAGCATCGCTCGATGGCTTCGCTGGCGGCTGCTGCACCGGTACTGCTGCCTTGTTGTTGGGCCGCGGTGCTGCTGCGGCAGGCGCGACTCTAGTTGACAGCTGTGGTGGCGATGGTTCAAGTCGTGGCGATGCTGCGGCGCCTCCAGCTGCTGTCGGAGCTCCAAAGTTGGGGCGCGAGCGGCGCGGTGGCACCGTAGGTTTTACGCCTTCTACACTGCTGACGTCATTGCTTTTGCCGATCCTAGGCGGAGACAAATTAGGCCCTGGGGCTGCGTTCTGCTGGCTGTGATTTCGCCCATGACCAAAGGGCGCTGCCCCTAATTCTTTCGGCCCTCCAACTCCTCCTGAGGGGCCATTGCCATTGCGAGGCACTCGTGGGCTCAGGCCTGGCCGAGGAGGCGACTGTTGCGCAGGATTTCTAGCTGCTGCTGCTCCTGGCGCAGCTGGCTGTGGCCGTTTGGGCAATTGCGCTCGGCTCACCCATGCTGGCAAGTGCGGCACGGGTGACGCGGCAGCGTCTGCATCCGATGCCCCAGGGGAGTGCCTAGAAATAGGATCGTACGGCGACGAAGAAGATGAGGCAGGCGGCCCCCACTCGGTTGCTGCTTCTCCTTTAGCGTCCTCGTGGCGCCGAGCTACACCGTTTGCCCGCTCTGATCTTCGCTGCTCTCCCCGAGGAGCGCGCCCAGCCTTGATGGAAAGAGCGTCGTCGTTATTGTTGTCGCAATCCTCCTCGTGTTTCGAGGGGGCTGCTGGAGCAGCCGGAATCGACCTTACTTCGTCGATCATTTTCGTTAAGAGTGCAGTTTCGCCCTCTAGCTTTTGCAGTACTTTAGCCCATGTGATACCACGCTCGGGGTCGTAGGCAGCAGAGCTTGAATTTTCGAGTGATTCGACAAACTGCGAAATTTCAGCAATCGCGCGCTGGTGCAATGACAACGCCTAAAGCAGTCGCAAGTGATTGATTGAATAGAATGAATCAAAAGTTGATAAGAAAAAGGCATTTATAGGAGAAGGCGCGATACGATAAGACTCTAGCGAGCTAATCACGCTTGTTAAGACGTTTCAAAGCCTGACGTACCGTAGTGTAGTCTCCGGCCATCATGAGCGCGCGGGCTTCTGATACCACAGCAGGCAGAGCTGAGATAGCAGGTGGCGCTAGTTGTGAGACCACTTCCATTTAAACTACCCGTGGTATCACTGCGCGAGTGGTTATGTAAACTAGATGTAGGCCAAAGGAAGTTCTCGGTGGCCGTCCGCCGTGTAACGGTTGGCGTAACTGCCCAAGTTGATCGTTGAAGGATGTACCAGTTAAGCTATACTTCAAAGCACCCTATCTAGTCTTCGCGCTTGTTCTCGATGTCAATTTCCTCAGCTATTCACTACTAAGCAATGCGAATATAGGTTGCAGGAGGCCTTTGACAACCTAGTAGCCTCCGGCCTCGGGCCTCGTAAGAGTCTCGTAAGCTCGTAGTAGCCAAGAGAGTTGAGCTTGAGTGTTGGCTCTGAATACTGAATACCAAAAGTTGTACGAAATACGAACCATATTTCCTCTGTTTCCGATTTTTAAATCTTCTTTGCTGCTGGCAAGCGGTGGCGGGTTGGGTTGTTTGAAAAAATGAATGTAGCTGACAAACCACAGAAGTACGAGTAAGCATTAGCTGGCTGGCTTTAAGGCGACTAAGAGGCTATCTCTCGACATTTATTGAACCTACGAAGACATCTGTGAGAGAACTACGGGCATTCACAAGGCATCATGCGGAAAGTTCCGGTCCTCTTGACACCTAAAATAAAGCGCCCATACGTGAGCCTTCCTGCTCCTAGCAATGATGCGCCGGGAAACGGCAGAAGGGGGGAAGCAGCAGCGGCTGAGGATCAAGGAGACAACCCTATGTTAGCGAACATGTTTTTGCTCTTTTTCGGGTCGGGCACCTTCGCAATGCCTTGGGGTTTCGCACGCGCTGGACTGATGGGCGGCCTCCTTGGCACCTTCGCCGTGTGTGCGTTAACCTACGTGACGATATCGCTGCTCATCGCCGCGAAGCGCTTGCAGAAGCAACGGCTCTTTCTTGCGGCACGCGCTAGCGGGACAAAGGGCAAGGAGTTGCAGGGTTCATTGTCGTACGCGACCATTGCGTCCGAGGCGTTTGGGAGCTCGCGGATCGGTTTATTAGTGAAGTGCGCAACGACCTGTTCGACGCTAGGTGCCTGCGGCGGGTAATACTTCATATCAATATTGAACATGTTTCAAACATGGCGCAATCTTCTTGTCTCTGGCCATCTCATCAAAATGTCACACTCTTTCTTAATTGCAAAGGTTCATTTAACTTATGTTTGTGTACTCCGCAGATATTTGTGTTTCATCGCTGGGTTGATATTGCCGATTGTGCACCGCGCCGCTGCTGGCTCCTCAGCAGCTGCGTATTCGAGTACTTTAGGCCATGCCACGGCAAATTTAGCGTTCGAGTCCGCAGAGGATATGTCGTCGACGACGCTCCTCCTGTTGCTGATGCCGCTAGTGGTGCCTCTCACCTGGATTCGGTCTTTTTCAGGCCTCTCCAACGTCTCGGTAAACATCGGAAGAAGCGCCTTCGTCTAAAGTTTGAGACTTTTTCCCAGGCATCTGCCGCCTTCTCTTTTTGATGAGCATTTTGAAAAGCCTGCGCGTTGTGCTCATCACCTACTTATATGGGTTCTTCATACGCATGCGTAAACACACTCGGTGTTTGCTCCTGCTTTTGCCTGCTTGACAGATGGTGGGTAACGTGGTTTTTACGGTCGCTGGCTGTGCTGTAGCACACGATGGCGTCACTCGCTTTGGCCTACCCACCGCAGAGGACTTTGCGTACGACAGTGGTGCCTGTAAGTGTGTCATGGAGGGCGAGCAAGGTCCTTGATTGATCACTTCGGTTTTTTTTTGGCACACGTTCTTTCCATTACATCACCTTCCATTTCAAGGATGCTTGCGCAACGTGTCTACTCGCTATTCTGATAAGTCGCCTTCTTCTTGCTGCCCTTGTGTATTACCACACCTCTGTGCAGTGCAAATGTGGCCTTCGAGCTTGTCCGAGTTTTCGCTCTTCGTGTCGCCGGTAGTCTTCATGATGACGGTGCACTACTGTGCGATCCCCATCGAAGCCGAAGGCCGTCCCGACGGGAAGGAGTTCGACAGCGCCCTCAAGGTACGCGTGCACTGACAAGTGGTTTAAAGGGTTCACCTTTTCTTATGAGTGATGCTATTTAACTTGCATATGCGGTAGATTCATCGCTGCCAAAGAGTAGCTTGCTTTACGATTTCCTGGGATAAACGCCCCTTGCACTCGTGTCTAATCTTTTTTCTTTCTTTTTTCCAACTCTTTGCGACGTGCCTCTCTCTCCACCAACGTCTCCTCAATCAGGTGTCCTTGCTCTTGTCCGCGCTCTTGAACGCCCTGTTTGGGGGGCTCTGCTACGTGACCTTTGGGCGCGCTCGGACTGCCCCCTCAGCGGGGGGCCACGGCCAACAAGTGGAGGGATGCGATTCCGAACCCCCTTACATGTGCGACGACGTGGTGAAAAACTTGTCGGTGCGTCCAGTTTTTTCATCACGATTCCTCTTTCTTCTTTTTTTAAGGTATCCACTTCTCCAGCTCCATACTTTTGACTTTCCGAGGTTGTTCTTCCTCTTCTATTAAGCTCATCGTCGGTTTTTTCTTTGTTTATTCGCTGACTTGAGAATACTAAAACATTGTTTTTTTTTGCACGCTAAATTTAGTTAAAAATATTCGCATAGCGCTTCATGAATTGCATGTATCCTTCCTGCTTTCTCTTTGCTGGAATGAAACTCCGTGTGTGTGCTTCTCTCCCCCAGGTAGGGCCTGCACAAGTACTCGTGTCCGTAGCCCTCGTGCTCAACTTGCTCATTTCCTACGTGCTCATGATGGCACCTGCTCGGGAATATTTCGAGGCCGCTGCTCTCACCACCGCTGTGAAGATATGGCCGCATACCTTTGCACCACTGCTTCCTTCTCGCCGCCTTGGCCTTCCAGATGATGATGATGGGGATGGGGAAGGAGTTGAACTGGCACCGGTGAAAGGAGGTTTGGCTGGTGCGTTGGAAAGAGCAGCATCAGACGAGATCCTTGTCAAAAGCGGAAGCAACGAGGGTGCTGCTTCTCACGGTGCTGCGGCTCACTCGACTAGAATTCAAAAAGCAGTCATCGGGGAAGTAGATGAAAGCAGTAGTAGTCCAGAAGCTGGCGTAGAAATAGAAGTTAAGAAAGCACATGTAGAAGTAGCAGCAGTAGACGACGAGGTGGAGACCGGGCATTGGGAGCCAGGCCGAGACGGGTGGGCGCGGTGCGTGCTTCGCAACGTGCTGCGGGCAGCCCTGGTGTTCCTCACCTTGCTGCTCTCGGTCACCGTGCCGCATTTCGGCCTTCTCACGGGTAAGTGAAAACAAAGAAAAAGAAACCTTGTGGGGCGGCGTGTGTGTGTGTTCAATGTTTTCCTTCTGGGTGCCTTGTGATTTATCATTCAATTCATTGAAGTTTTCTGTGAACTCAGAATACGCTCAAATGTGTGTTCACATTATTTGATCTTAACTTGATTTCGCGTCTATGGGCATTTCCATGTTTTTTGCTGCTGTGGTTACAGGGCTCATCGGCGGCATGACCGACACCTTGCAGTCGCTCGTCTTGCCACCCCTGATTTACTTGCTGGAAACTCGCCGCCCTCCTTTCATGTCATCTGCTTGGCGTTCGCAGCCTTCAACTTCATCTTCTTCTTCGCCGTTCACCTCGTTGCAAAGAGCAACGTCTTACGGCGCGGTCGGCAGCGGAGATGCAGCGAGTCTCGAGTCATCGCCGCCACCAAACTTTGATAGCAGTGGCAGCAGCAGCAGCAGCAGTAGCAGTGGCAGCACCTTGGAGCGAAAGTTGCAAACCGGCGGGCTGCTGCTGTTAGCGGGTTTCGGCGTGTGTTTCATTGGTTTTGCCACACACGCCAACCTCGGCGCCATCGCTGAATTCCTGCATGACCAAGCTGCGGCAGCTGCAGCCGCGGCGAATTCACAGGAATGAGAAGAAGGAATACTTAGAGGGCAGTGTGCAATTATCTTCTTGTATGGGAGGGCGGGGCGGTTGAGAATAAAAAAAGGGGACTACAGCGACCTCTTTTAAACGGGTTTATTAAAATCTACTTTCTTCTTCTTCAGTCGTGCATACCACGCGCGAACTAGTAGTACTATAACACATAACACGGGTGGTGTATGTTGCCTGCTGCGTATCGGTATCACTAAGGCATTTCGCATATGCGCCAAGCATTGCCCTTTATTTCCTTTGATCTCCCCGATTAACACCAAGACCAAGACCTCTATTACTATTTACTATTTATGTATAGAAATGCCTTGTGTACCTGGGACGTGAAACACATCGGGCACTCAGACCCCGCCGACTTGTTCGGAGGGAAGACGCCAGATAGAGCCTTCTGGAACGCGCAGATACATGCCACAAGTGCAAATACAGATCACCTCTGAGAGTGTGTTATTTCTGCCCTTGTCTTTCTTTGCACTGGGGGAGTATAATCTAATCTAATCTATAGCGTATAGGGATACGGGATAAGGATAAGGGAGATCTATGCAAATGCAATGCAAGATGCAAGATGGTAAGCACGTAAATAATCCGAACAACGAACATCGAAAATCACTGGTCATTTAAGTGCGCTTTCTGCGCTTCGAGTCGGAGTTAATTTCAGAGTCACTGCTGCTACTGCTATCGCTGCTTCTAGACCGTTTTTTCTTCTTTTTCTTTTCCTTTTTGTGGCGTTTCGACTCCTTTGCGTCTTTCTTGGACTTCTTGTCCTTTTTGCCTTTCTTTCGCATTGAGTCGGCACCGCCGTCTTGCTTCCCGCTCAACGTTCGCAAGAGCTGCCGTTTTTCTTCCATCGACAAAGAGTTCACAAATGCCCCTTCTGGGTCGGCACTCTGATGGTGTTCAGGGAAGGATGTTGGGTTGGCACGAACGAGAGGGTGGATCGAGTCGAAGAGAATAAGCATTCAAAATGCCACAAGCGAGCGTGATCATGAAGAAGCAGACAGTGTAAGATACATGCTTTTTCATGAGCATTCAATGCATCCATGCAATTTCACCGCTCACCTCGTCTTCGTCACCCGAGTACACGAAGTCGTGGCCTGTCGCCTTGACCATTTCTGTGGGCAAACGTGACCCTTTCAGCACCACACGCTCGTGCGCTTTCTGAATCTTCTCGGCCTGCAGAAAGATGATGGCATTTCATGATGGATCATGTCAACACAATCCTAGCTAAGGAGCTTAATCGTGTGAGCTGAGCAGAAGATTAAAATGATATGATATATGTACCGATGTACCGATGCCTTCACGAGCTACGCTAGATCATAGTGAACTTATTTACCTTGTAGGCTGTCACATTGACTTCTTCGCCAGGGCCATGCCCTTTGGCAGGCTCTTCTTTCTTTCGCCCGCCGCTGCCACCCTCTGCGTTCGCCATGTTTACCTTGATTTCTCGTCCGTCCAATTCATGGCCGTTGAACTCTTCAAGAGCTAACAACGCGTCGCTTTCACGCTCCATAGTCACGAAAGCAAAGCCGCGAGACTCGCCGCTTTCGCGATCTTTCGCTATGCGGCAGTCGGAAACTTTCCCAACGCTCGCAAACAATCGCTGGAGCACTTCAGCCGTCGTGTCATACGACAGCGATGCTACAAAGAGCTTACGGTTGTCTGCGGCCTGAAAATTGCGGCTGCCGTTCCCACCAGCACCACTACCTCCTCTTCCGCCGTAGGCAGAAGGTCCACTGTCACGACCGTAGCGTGAGGCTGTTGCTCCATTAGGAGGAGGTCCTAGGTCGCGCGACGATGTGGAGGCGGCACCGGGGCCGTAGTGCGACATGTCTTCTGTAGCTACTCGCTAGACGCAAACCCCAATGGACTAAAAGCTGAAATAATGGACACCTAAAAGGCCGATTGTTGCAAGCTTCTATATATTTTATATATTTTAGTTTAAACTGCGACTGGTGTTATTCGCTCGCTTGAACCTGCTTGAACTAAAGGCGATTAGTCTACGAAGTATTACTCGGATAATTTGTTCGTTATAAGATGTACTTGAGACTAGCTAGGCTAAAGAGTTCAGGTGCCCGCGCAATGCGCGGTTTCGGAGCAATGTGTTTGCTGCGGAGCAGTAGGTGCGTGTTCTTAGCACCTCAGTGCGCGGCCTTGAAATGCCCGTGAATGAGTTCCCTTATAGTTCCCA